>Ga0209380_10000505_pt1 | contig 27520 bp, 26 predicted proteins | sample HubBroMetageWFT6_FD_188347 | JGI IMG/M metagenome (GOLD analysis project Ga0209380, IMG submission 188347) | Warmed and freeze-thawed soil microbial communities from the Hubbard Brook experimental Forest, New Hampshire - Hubbard Brook CCASE Soil... | ecosystem: Environmental > Terrestrial >... | reverse complement strand
TGAGGTAAGTGTTTAGACAGATAGCTTTACACCGTACGCCTGTCCTCTACAGACCACAATGCTCAATTTTCTGCGAAGCACGTTAGACGGCCGGACTGGCCTGTCGAGGCGTAGCTGGCCCGGTAACGGGTGCGAACCCGATCTTCTGCACCGCGCTCGATTTCGGAAGGCTCAGCATCTCCCGCACTTGCGGAAGCGCGGCGCGCATCGCGGATTCTCCCGCGGCGATCAACTCGGGCGCCCTCTCGAAACAATCGTAGGTGAAACCGTTGACGTCTGGTTCAATCACCAGATTGGCGTCCTTGCTCCATGACTCTGCCAGCCTGGATTGCGCAATTGAGAAGCACTGGCCGATGACCTCGAACACATGGCGAGGAGCGCGAGCATCGCTCCAGCTTGCGCTGAGGCAAATGCCAATCACGCGTTCCGCCCCCATGCGACGCAACGGCGTAGTCGGGACGCCATAGGCCAGCATGCCGTCAATGTAAGAGCGTCCGTCGATCTCGACCGGCAGGAACATTCCGGGATAGGCGCAGCTGGCTCGAATCGGATCAACCAGCCTTCCCTTGGTAAATACGACGGCTTCCCCTGTGCGGAAGTCGGTCGCCGTAATACACAGTGGAGTCGCGAGCTCCTCGAAGGTGTGTTTCTTCAGCGTGCGGGCAAACAACCGGACCATGCGGTCGCTGTTGCACAACCCGTAACGCGAAAGCGTCCAGCGGGCAAAGTCGCTGAAGCGCAGGGTCCGAGCCATGTCCTCCAGCTCCGACGGAGTCATGCCTGCGCAGTACAGGGCTCCAATGATCGCGCCCACGCTTGTGCCGGCCACGTAGTCAACCGGAATATTTTCTTGTTCGAGTACCTTCAGAACGCCAATGTGGGCGATGCCGCGGGCAAAACCTCCACCCAGCGCCACGCCCAGACTTACGCGGCGAGATGGTGGTGCCAGCAGTTCTTTCGGAGCACGCGTCAACTCGCGGGAAAACGCACGCACCGATCGTACGATGCGATCGATGCGATCCAGGTTGTTCAAGCCCTTACCTCGTACCCGACGGCGGTATTCCGACCATCGGTCACCGATTCATGGATGCCGTTCCTTGAAGCGATGATGCGGCAATTTTGCCGTCCGAAACAGTATCATTCGAATTACCTTGTGACACTCCGGTTAAATACTGACTCCTGCCCTGAATGAACCCGACGAAAATGGAAAGTTGTCAGCCTCGGCGGACTCTGCCAAACTACCCTTTCTTTTCGATTCCTCCCTGTCTTGGCTCGGTCCAGATGCGAAGCCCAGAACCAGCTCGGCCTGCCCTATGAACGAAGCGCTTAAGACAGAGACGCCCTGGGCTGACTAGAAGCGCCCTCTGGCCACTCCGGCGGATGACCTCAGAACCGCTCAGTGCGATGGGTTACTCAGCAGCATGGTCGTACCCAGCCCGGCGTAGAGATCATGATCACCGTACGCCTGTTTGAGAGCAGCAAAGGCTGGCTCGCCCGTGCAGTGTCCGGGCGCCACGTACTCCACTTTGTAGGTGTCATGCAGCGCGGTTACGGCCTTTTGGACATCCGCGTCGTTCGCCACCACCAGGTGAAGGCCGCCCACAATAAGGTGAATCCGGGGATTGATGCCGAGAGCCGCCGCGACAATCTTGTCAATGCCCGGATGAGAACATCCGACGACGATCACCAATCCGTCAGGGGTGTCGAGGGCCAATGATAATTCGCGCAGTTCAAGCGTGCCCGGTTTGTCGGAGACCAGAGTAATGACATGAATGCCAGGGGCAACCTCGGAGTCCTTGTCAATCAGTTGAAAGTTAGCGCCCGGCCAGGCTGAGCCAAACTGCATTACTTCCGGAGGCGCGCCGTCGTAATAACGTTGGTCAGGGCCAAGCGAAGTATCTTTGCGGTAAAACGTGCCCGGCAGCCAGGAACCATACACACCAAACCCTTCCTTTGGCGCGTAGATCTTCACACCGGGATTTACTTTCAGGACGTACGCCAATCCTCCCATATGATCGCCGTGGCGATGGGACATGACGACAAAATCCAGCTTGGACAGATCGACCGACTTTGCCTTCGCATTCCGTGCAAGCACGTCCGGGTTATTGCCGGTGTCGAACAGGATGCGTCTTCCGCCATACTCGATCAGCACCGAATAACCCCAGTCCTTCTGCATGTCCGCAGACTTACCGAACGCGTCGTAAAGAATTGTGATCTGCGCCTTTGCTGAGTTAGGACCTGTCAATGGCGTCTCGAGGCCGATCCCAGGACGTCCTATCGGCAACATCAATGCTAGTGAGAGTAGCAGTCGGCACCTGAGGGTCATATCTTTTCTCCTTCAGTTCGATGGTCGTGAATTGACTCAGAGGCGCTGGGCCCAGAATTACATCGCTGTGCGAGCTTGCAGTCAAGCCCGCGCCGCCGTCCGTCACAGGACGAGATCGCGCTCGTCGTCGCCAACGGCAAGCCCGACAGTTGCTTTTTGATTCCCTTGCACCCGTCGCTGGTTGTCTACCGTCCGGGACTCTGCCAAACTAACCCTTTCCCTGCGATGCCTCCCATGGTGCGAGAAACTTCGGCTGGCGGCGTGGTTCTGCGGAAGATGCGAGACCGCTGGTATCTGGCTGTCATCGAGCCGCACATGGACCGCCCCCGCCGCAATATCAAAATCGTGAAGGCGAAGCGGACCCCCGCCGACGCCGAGCTCATCGCCCTGCCCAAGGGCTCCATCGATCCCGGAGAGACGCCGGAAGAAACTGCCTTGCGCGAAGTACGCGAAGAAACCGGCGTTCGCGCGGAAATGGTCGCCAAGCTTGCCGACATCAAGTACATTTATGTCCGCAACTGGGGCGACCGCGCCCGGGTGTCCAAGATCGTCAGCTTCTTTCTATTTCTGTACCGTTCCGGGCGCCTGGGCAACATCGCGCCCGCTATGCGCGTCGAGGTGCAGAACGCCTTCTGGCTGCCTCTCGACGAAGCGCCCTCGAAATTAAGCTATAAGGGCGAACGCGAGATTGCAGCGCGCGCATTGGAGTATCTAAAAATTCATCCGGAATTGGGAGATCATGCCGCAGACACCCCACATTGAGCGCCACTTCACCGCCGGCGAAGTCGTTCGCGACGTCGTCATCGGAATGTCCGACGGCCTGACTGTGCCGTTCGCCCTCGCCGCCGGTATTTCCGGCGCAGTGGACAGCAGCCGCCTCGTCGTCGTGGCCGGAATGGCCGAGATTGCCGCTGGCTCCATCGCCATGGGCTTGGGAGGCTACCTTGCCGCCCGCAGCGATGCCGAGCATTACGAAAGCGAGCGCATTCGCGAAGAGCGCGAAGTCGAAGAGATCCCCGACGAAGAAGCCCGCGAAGTTGTTAAGGTTTTTACCGATTACGGCCTGACCCGCGCGGAAGCCGCTCCCGTCGTCGAGGCGATGACCAAAAAGCCCAAGCAGTGGGTTGACTTCATGATGCGCTTCGAGTTGGGACTGGAGGAGCCCAATCCCAAGCGCGCCGTGCAAAGCGCCGCTACTATCGCCGCCTCTTACATCGGCGGCGGATTTATTCCCCTCTCCCCCTACCTGTTTTTCCACAGTTCACGCGAAGCCTTGGTGTGGTCCGCCGCCGTTACTTTGCTGGCGCTCGCCGTTTTCGGCTACATCAAGGGCCGCTTCACCGGCTCACGCCCCGGCCGTTCTGCGCTGCAAACTGTTGTAATTGGCGGACTTGCGGCCGGAGCGGCATTTCTGATTGCCAAAGCGATCTCCTAACCCAAATCGGGAAAAGAAATACGAGATTTTCATTGACTGAATGAATATTCATTCATTAATATTAGGCCAACTTAATAGGCGCGCGTCGTTGCCATCCTCACCCCACATCTTACGGCGCGCGCTGCTTGTATTTTGAGGCCGTTTGTTCGATGAGGAGAGCACAAGTGAATTGCCATCTTCCTCTTGTTCGTATTCATTCTGCGTCATCTCCCAAAGTTCATCTTGAATTCGCCACGTCGCACAACCGAAGTTCATAATTCTCGCGTATCTGGAATCGCGTCTTAATCAACGTAGCCCAGTCCGGGTCCGCCGCGGCGGGCGCCGGCACGAACTTGGAGCGCCTGAGCATCCATGCAGAAACGAATTGATAAGGTCGCAGTCCTGGGCGCGGGCACCATGGGAGCCCGCATCTCCGCGCACCTGGCCAACGCCGGTGTTCCCTCTTGCCTGTTCGACATCGTCCCGCCCGACGCTGACGGTCCCGCGCGCAATCGCATTGCCGCCGCCGGAAAAGAAGCAGCAGTCAAGTCGAAGCCCGCCGCCTTCATGAAGCCCTCGCTCGAATGCCTCGTCACCATAGGCAACTTCGAAGACGACCTGAAGAAGCTCGCCGAAGTCGACTGGATCATCGAGGCCGTCATCGAGGACCTCGACCTCAAGCGCGAACTCCTCCGCAAGGTCGACGCCGTCCGCAAGCCGGGAACCATCATCACCACCAACACCAGCGGACTGCCCGTCGCCAAAATCGCCGAAGGCTTCTCCGACGACTTCCGCCGCTCGTGGTTTGGCACACACTTCTTCAATCCGCCGCGCTACATGCGGCTGCTCGAAATCATCCCCACCGCCGACTCCGATCCCGCAGCGATGAAAACCATCGCCGACTTCTGTGATCTCCACCTCGGCAAGAGTGTCGTCCGCGCCAAGGACACGCCCAACTTCATCGCCAACCGCATCGGCACCTTCTCCATGCTCAACGTCATGCGCGTCATGCAGGAGATGGACCTCAGCGTCGAAGACGTCGACGCCCTCACCGGCACCGCCGTCGGCTGGCCCAAGACCGGCACCTTCCGCCTCGGCGACCTCGTCGGACTCGACATTCTCGGCCACGTCGTTCGCAATGGCGCCGTCAACATAAAGGACGAACGCAGCGAACTAGCTTTGCCGACGTTCTTCCTCGAGATGCTCAACCGCAAGTGGCTGGGCGACAAGACCAAGGGTGGCTTCTACAAGAAGCAGAAAGGCCCTGACGGCGAGGAGCGTTTCACCCTGGATTGGAAGACACTCGAATATCGCGAGCAGCAGCGGCCAAAGTTCCCTGCCCTCGAAATGGCGAAGAACATCGACGATCTTGGGGAGCGCCTGCGCACACTAATCGCGCCCTCGAAAGACAAGGCCAACCTCTTCCTCTGGAACGTGCTCTCCGACATCTGGACCTACTCCGCCAATCGCGTCCCCGAAATCGCCGACTCCATCGTCGAAATCGACAAGGCGATGAAGACCGGCTTCAACTGGGAGATGGGCCCGTTCGAGTTATGGGACGCCGCCGGTGTGCCGCAGACCGTCGAGCGTATGAAGAAGGAAGGGCGTCCGATCGCCGCCAACGTTGAGAAGCTTCTGGCATCAGGCAAGACGACCTGGTACGCCGACGATCCCAAGACTGCCAGCGGCCGCAAGTATTTCGACATCGCCTCCGGCGACTACAAGCCGGAAGAAGTCCCCGCCGGAGTCTGGTCGGTCACCGTCGCCAAGAAAGCAAATGGCGTTGTGAAGAAGAACGCGGGCGCCTCGCTGGTCGATCTAGGCGATGGCGTCGGCTGTATCGAGTTCCACTCCAAGATGAACTCCCTCGGCGGCGACATCGTCTCGCTCATCACCCAGACGCTCAAGAACGGAGTCGGGGCCGAAAACTTCGACGCTTTCGTCATCACCAACGACGCCGGAAACTTCTCCGTCGGCGCCAACATCATGATGCTGTTGATGGCCGTGCAAGAGCAGGAGTGGGACGAAGTTGACATGGCCATCCGTCAGTTCCAGAACATGACGCAGGCTATCAAGTTCTCACCCAAGCCGGTCGTGGTCGCGCCCTTTGGCATGACGCTCGGGGGCGGCACCGAAATCACGCTGCATGCTCACGCCCGCCAGCCGCACGCCGAGCTTTACGCCGGACTGGTCGAAGTCGGCGTCGGCCTGCTGCCCGGCGGTGGCGGGTGTAAAGAGATGACCATCCGCGCCATTCACAAGGCCACGCACATTCGTCCGCAAGGCCGCGGCGAGAGCGTCGAACTCATGGAAGCCATGAAGCAGGCCTTCGAAATTGTCGCGATGGCGAAAGTCTCAACCTCGGCGTTAGAAGCGAAGGGTCTCGGCTTCCTTTCACCGGGTGACAACATCTCTATGAACCGTGAACGCGTGCTGAGCGACGCCAAAGAGCGCGCCCTGGAAATGGTCCACGAAGGCCACCGTCCGCTGACCATGCGAAACGACATTCCAGCGCCCGGCGAAAGCATCCTGGCAACCCTGAAGATGGGCGTACACATCATGCGTCAGGGCGAGTTCATCAGCGACCACGAGGTCAAGATCGCCGGCAAAGTCGCGGAAGTCCTGTGCGGCGGCGACGTCAACCCCGGCACTCTGGTGAGCGAGCAGTACCTGCTCGACCTGGAGCGCGAGGCCTTCAAATCCCTCTGCGGCGAAAAGAAGACGCAGGAACGCATTCAGTACACGTTGAAGACGGGAAAGACGCTAAGGAATTGAAGATTACCGTCAGAGCGGGAGTTGTGCTAGCCGTTAGCGGAGCGCTAGCAGCCATCGGTTATTCGGCGCTTAGGCGTGGTCATGATACATGGATCGGTTTTTGCATCGCCTATCCCGGTTTCATAACAGCCATGATGGTGGGAGGCGGAATTCACGGTCAGACTTGGCAACAGTTGGCTCGCAACGCCACGGTCGTGAATTTTGTCTTCTATGCCGTTTTGCTGAGTCTTCCGTTCGTATTTTGGGATAGGCGTCGGACTCGGAAGATAAAGCCTTGAGGCCGTTAGCTGCCAACCGATATCGAAAGCCGCGAGCGACGGCGCGTGTTAACGATGTGGTTACGATACCGAAGTAACAAAATGCCGAATTTGACCCAAAACCTGCATTATAACTCCTTACGCAAGACATGGATACGTATAACTCACTTTGAATCATACTCATGCGAACAATTTCAGCCCAAACTGTTGATTCTAAACAACCGTGTATCACGCATTTTAACAAGCCGGGGCAATTCATGTTTAAACCGTTAATTTACCAATTCGTCATCATTTTTGAGCTAATTGCTAGTTGCTAATTGCTAGGAGCTTTCAATGCGTGAAGTCGTAATCGTCAGTGCCGTCCGAACCCCGGTCGGCAAAGCCTACAAAGGAACCCTGCGCGCCACCCGTCCCGACGACCTAGCCGCCTTTGCCATCAAAGGCGCCCTCGAGCGCGTCCCCGGGCTTGATCCCAAGGAAATCGAGGACGTCATCCTCGGATGCGCCATGCCCGAAGCCGAACAGGGCATGAACGTCGCCCGCATCGCTTCCCTGCGCGCCGGACTGCCGGTCGAAGCCTCGGCCATCACCATCAATCGCTTCTGCTCGTCAGGCTTGCAGGCGATTGCCCAGGGTGCGGAGCGCATCATGGCCGGCGGAGCTGAAGTTGTGGTCGCCGGTGGCGTCGAGTCCATGACCATGATCCCCATGGGCGGCAACAAAGTGTCGGCCAATCCCTGGCTGGTGGCGAACTACCCCGACTCGTATCTCTCGATGGGCTTGACCGCCGAGCGGCTCGCCGCCCGCTTCAATATCACCCGCGAGCAGGCCGACCAGTTCTCCGTTGACAGCCACAAGAAGGCCATCGCCGCCATCGAAGCCGGCAAGTTCGACGACGAGTTGGTGCCGGTTCCTGTGAGCTTCACTACGCCGAATGGCAGCAAGCCCAAACGCACCGAAATCGTCTTCAAGATGGACGAAGGCCCTCGCGCCGACACCTCGATGGAAGCATTGGCCGCACTCAAGCCGGCATTTCATATGAAAGGACAGGTCACCGCCGGCAACTCGTCGCAGATGTCCGACGGCGCTGCCGCGGCCATCGTGATGTCTGCCGATCGCGCCAAAGCGCTGGGACTGAAGCCGTTGGCACGCTACGTCGGTTATGCCACGGCAGGCTACAAGCCGGAAGAAATGGGACTCGGCCCGGTGTTCGCGATTCCCAAGGTCCTGAAAATGGCCGGGCTGAAACTGAGCGACATCGAGGTAATCGAGTTGAACGAAGCGTTTGCGGCACAGTCGCTGGCCGTGATCAAGGAAGGCGGCCTCGACCCGTCCATCATCAATCCAAATGGCGGAGCGATCGCCCTGGGTCATCCCCTGGGATGCACCGGCGCCAAGCTGACCGCGAGCGTCATTCGCGAACTCAAGCGCCGCAAAGCCCGCTACGGCATGGTGACCATGTGCGTCGGCGGCGGCATGGGCGCAGCGGGCATTTTCGAAAATTTGCAGTAGAAGATTTTCACCACGGAGGCACGGAGAACACGGAGAAGAGCCAATCTAAATTCTAAGAACGGCGAGATGCAGAAATCTGGGCTCAGCGGGCGCGGTTTCGATAACCAAGGTCTTAGATCTAAGAGCTTTTCTCTGTGCTCTCCGTGTCTCCGTGGTGAATACGAGTTTTTGAGACTTACATCCGAGGTTGAATGATGGCAACGACAACCGTAGCTCCCAAGACGAAACTTACGGGCGGAAGCTTTCTGCTCGAAGACCATAACCTGGAAAATGTCTTCACTCCCGAAGACTTCAACGAAGACCAGCAGATGATCGCCAGGCTCGCCGATGAGTTTGCGGTCAAAGAACTCCTTCCCAACGTCGAGAAGATCGAGGACAAGGACTGGCAGGTCACACGCGACCTGCTCAAGAAGGCCGCTGAAATGGGCCTGACCAACGCCGACGTCCCTACCGATTACGGCGGCTCGGAGATGGACAAGATCTCCTCCGCCATCATTGCCGACCAGATGGCCAAGTGCGGCAGCTTTGTCGTCTCGATGGGCGCACACGCCGGTATCGGTACGTTGCCGCTCGTCTTCTTCGGCACCGAAGAGCAGAAAAAGAAATATCTTCCCAAGCTGGCCGCGGCTGAGATGATCGGCGCCTACGCGCTCTCGGAAAGCACTAGCGGCTCCGACGCGCTGAACAGCCGCACCCGCGCGGTGCTGTCGCCCGATGGCAAGCACTACATCCTCAACGGCGAGAAGATGTGGATCACCAACGCCCACTTCGCCGACCTCTTCACCATCTTTGCCAAGGTTGACGGCGAGAAATTCACCGCCTTCCTGGTCGAGAAAAACTTCCCCGGCTTCTCCGTCGGTGCGGAAGAAAAGAAGATGGGCATCCGCGGTTCGTCCACCGCTCCGCTCATTCTCAACGACTGCAGAGTCCCGATGGAGAACGTACTGGGCGAAATCGGCAAGGGACACATCATCGCCTTCAACATCCTCAACGTGGGACGCTTCAAGCTGGGTGCGGGCTGCGTCGGCGGCGCGCGCACGTCGCTGCAGAACGCTATCGCGTACGCCAAGGACCGCAAGGCTTTCGGCAAGTCGATCTCCGAGTTCGGCTTGATCCGCGAGAAGCTGGCGCAGATGGCGGTCGGTATCTATGCCAACGAGTCGATGGTCTATCGCACCGTCGGCATGATGGAAAACGCTATGCCGGAAGGCGAGAAGAGCTCGGAAGTCATCCGCAAGGCGATCGAGGAGTACGCGGTCGAGTGCTCCATCATCAAGGTTGCGGGCTCCGAGATGCTTGATTTCGTGGTCGACGAAACCGTACAGGTCTACGGTGGCTACGGCTTCGTCGAGGAGTATCCGGCCGAGCGGGCCTATCGCGACTCGCGCGTAAACCGCATCTTCGAAGGCACCAACGAAATCAACCGCATGATCATCACCGGCTGGCTGCTCAAGCGCGCCATGAGCGGACAGCTTGCGCTATTGCCGGCCATCAAGAAGACGATGGACGAGGTGATGGCCGGTCCGTCATTCGACGAACTGGAAGGCACTCTGGCCGCCGAGCAGAAGATACTTAGCAATGCTAAGAAACTCTCCATGCTCGTGGCCGGTTCAGCCTCGCAGAAGTACATGCAGAAGCTGGCCGACCAGCAGGAGATCATGGGCGCGATTGCCGACATGGTGATCGAGACCTTTGCCATGGATTCCTGCCTGCTGCGGGCCCGCAAATTTATCGAAGCCAACGGCGACCAGAAGAGCGCGCTCGTGACTGCGATGACCCAGATCTACATCGCGGGCGCGATGTCGAAGCTCGAAGCCGCGGCCAAGAAAGTCATTGCTGCCGTGGCCGAAGGCGACATGATGCGCACTCAGATTGCGATCGTGCGTAGGTTGGTGAAACACGAACCGGTCAACGTGATCGGATTGCAGGAGCAGGTTGCAGCCCGCGTGCTCGAAACCGGAAAGTACGTGACGGCGTAGGAAGGCGCGGACCACAGAGGCACAGAGACGGTGAGTGAATATTTAAGTTTTCTCTGTGCCTCAGCGCCTCTGTGGTGATTCTTCTTTCTCTTTCCGAATCTCTTCCATCACCGAAGCAATCAGTTCCTTCGCATCCGTGATCCCCTTCAGCACGAGCTGGATGTCCATCGCGGGCTTCCCAGGTTGTCGGGCGCTCTGGCAATACACACCATGCTGGCCCACCATGGTGAGCGCATCGGTCAACGAGTCAAGCGCGACAGCCAATCGGCCTCGTGCTACGCCCATGCGAAATTCATAGTGCTCCAGTTCTTCGCGCTTTTCGTCGAGTACACTCATAGGTTCGATTGTAACGTCCGCCGTGAACGTGAATAATAGGGGCGCGCTATCGTCGCAGATTCGGACCTCACAGGAGAGTGCAATGCAGAAGAGAAGCATGCTATTCGTTGCCGTTATGGTCGTAATTCTCGCCGCAGTCCTCAGTGCACAGGAGCAGCCGAAAGCGCCTGCCAGCCCTCCCGGAACGGCCTCGGTCAGCTTCGCTGATGGCAAGACCGTCACGATCAACTACAGCCGCCCCTCGGTGCGCAACCGGAAGATCTTCGGCGGGCTCGTTCCCTACGCCCAGATCTGGCGCACTGGCGCCAACTCCGCCACCAGCCTCAAGACCGATGTGGACCTCACGATCGGCGGCGCTGCTGTACCCGCGGGAAGTTACACGCTGTACACGATCCCCGGTGAAACGGGATGGAAGTTAATCATCAACAAACAGACTGGGCAGTGGGGCACCGATTACGACGAGAAGCAGGACCTGGCGCAGGTCGATATGAAAGTCGCCAAAAATGGAACCCCAACCGAGCAGTTCACTATCTCGTTGGACAAGACCGGCGGAAACTCCGCCACTCTAAAGCTGGATTGGGCCGACACAACCGCCAGTGTTGCAATCGCTGAGAAGAAGTAGCTCGAGGATTGCAGATATCATGGTGCGGGCCGGACAAGGCCCGCACTAATCGTGGGGAGTCAATGGAAAACAAGACAGAAATCGAGATCCGTCGGTGCCTGGTTTGAACTGACAAGCGACGCTTGGCCGGGAGCCTTAAGCGCGAACTCGCTTCGAAATATGGGATCCGCCCGAAAGTGCGTCATGCCTACGGGGAACTTGAGGTCCTTGTTAACGGCCGAAGTGTCTTCTGCCATAGCCGCGCACAGCACACTCCAACCGTCGAAGGCCTGCTCGCCTTGGTTGAGGACGCAATGCAAGCAAAGCCATCCTCGATGACCTAGTCGGCGAGCCTTGACCAGTCGATATCTTCCGGGAAGCCAATGCCGAATTGCTGTCGCAGGCATTCTCGCAGCTCTTCCCTGTTGTTGAGCACGGTTTCTTTGCGCACGGCATGCTTGGTTGTAATCAGGCGCATTCCGGAAATCGTAACGCGTCCGTCCGGCAAGGCTTTCGAGCACACGCGGTTTTGAGTGAAGTGCGACTCGGGCGAGGTTTGATGGAAGTGACACATCGGAGCAAACTCGCTCAACTCGTGCGCAACTTCGGTAAAACGATATAGCGTGACAGGCATACCGTCTCCGTCACGCCGAAGCAGCTCCCACGCGCCGTTCGACGCGGCGATGCTAAATCGGGAGTACCCCTCGATTGATACGGGAGCTTCGGCCCTCAACAGAAGCGGATTTACAAACGAGTCGCCGAACCCCACATCCGCGAGCCATGGCTCGTCGAGCGTGACCTTCAGAAGCATGTGGTCAAACTCGGGACTAAAACTTCCGTCGGCGCGCCCCACGCGAGCTGACAGCATCTCGACCCGGAAACCCAAAGCCGTCAGTAGATCGTGAAACAGCCCATTCAATTCGTAGCAAAAGCCCCCGCGCTTGCGAACCACGATTTTGTCGAACAGAAGCTCGGGATCAAGCGCAATGGGAGTGCCAAGTGCGATGTCCAGATTCTCGAACGGGACGGTGAACAGGTGCTGGCGATGAAGGCCACGCAGGGTTGCAGGCGATGGGTCGCGTGGTCCGTCGTATTGAATGCGACGGAGATACGCTTCGACATCCATGGCTATACCGGCAATTCGTCCTGGGTCCAGACCACTTCTTGCGTCTTCGGTTCGGCCGTCAAATCAAGCACGAGATTCTCCAGCACGAAGCGCTTGCTCACAGGATTCGACCGAAGCGCGAGGTCAGCCCGCGCGATGCGTCGAATCGCACTCGTGAGTTCGCTGCGCGATCTGTAACGACGGGCCTGACGAATGACGTCTTCCGCCGCAAACGGTGGCAGGCGGAAGCCCTGCCACAGCGCCTGCCAAAGCGCTCGCGTATCGCGAACGTTGCGCTCAAAGATCACCAGCATCTGCCGGAAGGTACGCGAGAGCATGTAAATATGGCCGATGGCAGCCTCGTCACCGTCGCCAGTGTTGAGGATGGCGTCGAGCACGGCAAGTGCGCGCGCGCAATCGCGAGCGGAGATGGCGTCGGTCAACTCGTAGAACGACCGTTGTTTGGCCGCGAGGACCATGGTCTCGACGTCGCCAAGCGTGATGTGCTTCTTGTCGCACACAAACAGCGTGAGCTTTTCCAGTTCGTTGGCGACCATCATCATGTCGCCTCCGAGGGAATCAACCAGCTCGCGCGCGGCATCCGAGTCCAGCTTGACACCGCTAGCGCTGGAGGTATCGACCGCCCACTTCACGGCGTCGCCTTCATCGACACGCGCAAACTCCAGCACCGTGCAGTGTTCCCCGAGCGTCTCGCGGATGCGTTCGTAGCGGTCCTTGTCCTGCAATTCCATGCGGCGAACGTCCGCTGGAATGCTGATGTGGTCGGCCACAAATATGATCAGGGCATCAGGGTTGGGATTCTTGAAATAGTCTTCGATCGCGGCGAACTCGTCGTCGTGTTTGCCGCGTGTATAAAGGTTCTTCACTCCGCGAATAAAGAAAACCTGGAACGGCGCCATCAGCGAAGGCGTGCGTGCGCGATCGAGCACCTGTTGCAACTCGACTTCGCCGAGATCCATGTCATACACGCTGAGTTCCCGCACGTCGGCCGGAACCAGAGCTTGCAGAACTGCGTCGCGGCAGCGTTTGCGGAAGAAGGCTTCGTCGCCGACAAACACATAGCCCGCCGCGAGCTTGCGGGACTGCACGTCGGCCACAAACCGGTCTGAGGCGGCGAAACTGCGCACTAATACGCCTCCAGAATATTGCTCACTAGAGACTTGGCGAACTCATGAGCGACACGCAGGAACGCGGGATTCGCCTCGTCGAAGAAGCTGCTGACATCGCGAGAAACCTGGTATTGCTCGCGGTAGATGTAGTTGGGGTTGTCCCAGAGCGTCTTGCCCGATTTGCTGACCAGTGAGACCTTCGCTCCAACCGTGATGAGTGAGGAAGAAATGCGCCCGGTGACGGAATCGTAGGTCAACGGAGTGTTCGCGGTGTAATTCACGAGTCCGTGAAGGGTGGCATCGGCGGTGCCATCGTCCGTGGTCACGATGCGGTAGCCGGTACGACTGCGGAACTCCTGGACCACTGCGGCGGTGATGGTTTGCTCCACGCGAAACGTTTGGGTTGCATTCTCGAACATGGGGATGTAAACCGTGTGAATGTTGTCCGGCAGACGCACGGCACGGCCGCTGGTGTGATACCCACATCCGGTAACCATCAACAGCAGGGCGACGCAGGCCCCAAGCGCCGTGCAGCGCGTGCGCAGGAACATGATCACTGCACGGTTCCCCGCGGACGTCCAGGTATCAACGACTCAGCACATTCCACGGCAGCCACCGCGGCGACACGCAAGTTATCGGAAGCCGCCCAGATCCAGAATCCGTTATCCCGCTCCGAGTCTTTCCGAACGATCACCTGCACACGCTCCTGTCCCGCCGCGTTGACGTTGCTGGGCGAGTCTTCCCCGCCCGGCGACACTTCCACATGTTCGCCAGCGAGAGCAGCAGTCAATTGATCAACCTTCGCCGGACGCTCCAACTCAATGTAAAGCGAAAAGGCATGGCCGTGGAAGATGGGAGCTTGCAGCAGCATCACGGAAGGTACGGCGGCTTTGCCATGTACGATGGCGAGGAAATCACTCTGCACTCGCTTGCCAATCGTGTCGAGCGATGGCACGGCGTTCATGCCGTAGCGGTCGATCAAGTTGAAGGCAACCTGCGAATCAAAAACCGTCTTGGGCAATTGCTGGAATGACAGAAGGTTGACGGTTTGCTCGTGAAGCTCATCCATGCCGCGTTTGCCGCGCTCGGAGGCAGGTTCAAACACCGTGGCGATAGCACGCGAGAGCTTGGCAACCTTCCCAGCACGAAGCAACAACAGCGCCAGCACCATGGCAGCGGGATGCGCAATTCTGACCGGCAATCCCGCCAGATCGACGCGAGGCACAACACCAATTTCCCGCTCAACCCATGGCGCACGCAATTCGACTCCCGGTTGTCCAGCCAATCCATACGAGAGATCGATGATATCGCTTCCGGCCTTCTTGGCCATGCCCCAGGTGTTACGAGTGAAGTTCTCTTCGGACGCGAAAAATGTGAAGTCGACGTTGTCCATGTGTTCGGGCAAGACGCTCTGAATAAACGTCGGCTCGTCGCCGACCGCTTCCAGTTGGCCCAGCGACTCGTCGTCGTCGAGCAGGCGAATATCGTGGGCCGGGAAATTACGGTCGCTGAGAACGTCCTTCAGCTCGCGGCCCTTGAGGCTGGCGGCTCCGACGATAGCAACGCGGAACAGTCCGCCCCAACTTCCTACCTCGGGATGAGCACCAGAGGAGCTCTTGGGATCATTCTTCATCAGGCGTGAAAGGCCTCGTCTCGCGGGGAAGCAGGCGGCAACGAGGGCCGCCTGAACACAAATGAGAGCCGCGCCAGCACACCCGCGAGAGTGTAAACCAATGCGATCAGGAAAAGTACGTATCGCGAGAAAAACCAACCTAACCCAATGATCGCGCCGAATACGATGATCCAGCGGAAGTTTCGCGGTTGCCCCAGATTCAATTCCTTGAAGCTGTAGAAGCGCCAGGTGCTGACCATCAGAAAGGCGATGACAAAGACGAAGACCGCCCAGCCAATCGAAAGCCACCACATCTGAAGAGGATTTCCGCCCACCAGATGGACCAGGGCTGCGACCACGCCTGCACCCGCTGGGATGGGCATGCCCACGAAATACTTCTTGCCGGGGCGTCCCGGATTGGAAGGTTGCGGATTGGTCTGAATATTGAAACGGGCAAGGCGGGCGGCTCCGGCCATCAGGAATACGAATGTGGCAATCGCGCCTAACTGGATGACTTTGCCGCGCAGGTCGGAATCGTCCATGACCGGCAGCGAACGAAACCCCCACAACCAGGCAAGGATCGCAGGTGCTATGCCGAAGGCGATGACGTCGGCCAGCGAATCGAGTTCGCGGCCGAATGCGCTGACGGTGTTGGTAAGGCGGGCGATACGGCCATCCAGTCCATCGAACAGAATGGCAAAACCGATGGCCTTGGCCGCCTGATCGAAGTGCCAGGGCTCACTGGCCGTCCCCAGGATGGCCTGCGAAATCGCGTAATAGCCGGCTGCGATATTGATCGCCGTAAACAACGAAGGTAGGATGTACAGACCCTTATGCCTCGGGCGTACCCGTGAGACTTCGTGCTGCGATCCCGCCGAATGATCGCTCATCGCGCCTCCGCCACCGTGTGCGGGGTGGACATCGCCGCACGGGCGTGGGAAATCGCGAGCACCGAAGAGCCTCCAGCTACATGGTCGCCGATTTTGACGCTGACCTCGGCTCCGGCAGGAAAGATCACGTCAACGCGCGATCCGAACTTGATTAAGCCAACACGCTCGCCTCGAACCACGGGATCGCCGATCTTCTTGTAGAAAACGATGCGGCGCGCCAGCAAACCAGCAATCTGCTTAAAGACTACCGTGCCCGTTTCGCCACGCACCGTAACTACGTTTTGCTCGTTTTCTTCGGCTGAATTCGAGTCCATGGCGTTGCCGAACTTGCCGCGCTTGTACTTCACGTCGGTGATTACCCCAGTGATCGGCGAGCGGTTCACGTGGACGTTGAAAACGTTAAGAAAGATGCTGATGCGGGTGCAGGGCTCACCATTCACTTGAGTGACGGAAACATCCGTCACCTTGCCATCTCCAGGAGAGACAATGGCGCCTGCTTCTCTCGGAATCTGGCGTTCGGGATCGCGGAAGAACCACAGAAAGAATACCGCCAGCAGCACCGGAAACACTGCCAGCACAGGATGGATAAACCAGCCCAACAGCAGCGCAACCGCCCCGAAGGCCAGTCCGTAATAGTAGCCGTCACGCACCATGTATATCCCAATGATTATAGAGCTTTGGGTGGGAAGATGCCGGAACAACTGAGGCTGCGCTATGGGGCACGGATGCGGGCGACGGGGATGATGTAGATCGGCCAACCCGGCTGGCGGCGGGCGTCATATCGATACAACTTCGGCGGGACGATAAAGAAGCCGATCTCTATCGCCGTGGAAACGCCGTAATCCTCGGTTATACGACCTGGTGTTCGTTCCGGAACTGCTGTTCCAGGGACTCCATCTGGTCTTTCAGGCGGAGTTTCAGCTTCTTCAGTCGCACTTCCTCAAGCTTCTCGTCCTCGCTCAGATATTTCTTTGTGATGAGGGCTTCGAGCCGCTGAGAATACTGCGAGTGTTCTTCCAACAGTTTGCGAAAACTTTCGTTGCTGGCCAGAAGCTGATCGCGAACCTGAGTTGCCATTCAGTGGACCTCCGGATACTTTGACAGACCAAAAAGCTAGCACACAGCCATTTGGCCTTCAAGAGATTTTGTCACAAGTTTGCAACAGAAAGCGAATAAAGGACGGCGTCTTCGACCGGGTCCTGGTAGTAGTTCTTTCTCCGGCCTTCAGGCTTAAATCCAATGCTTTCATAGAGTCGCAGGGCAGGAAGGTTGGATTCGCGGACTTCGAGAATTATCGAGGCGACGCCGGCACTCCGGGCCCCCGCGAGTAGGTCCTGGACCAGCGACGAACCTACCCCGCTTCGACGGAACCGCTCATCGACGATGATGTTTTCGATCTCCCATTCATCGGAAAGACATCTCGCGATGAGAAACCCCCGAATCTCGGGCTCCGTAGAGTGCTCGGCGGCGATGAGCGCAATTCTGATTTGAGCGTCGGCAGCGAAAAGCGCGTCGTACTGAGCGGCGCTCCAGTCTGCGGCGGTTTCATTGCGCCGCTCAAGGTCGCGCATACTCGGGATGTCTGCGGGAGTGGCTCGACGCAGTCGCATAGAGTTAGCGCTTGGGTGGAGCGTGGAGTTCGGCATCCGAACGCCGGATGTAGTTGGCATCGAGGGCGGCGGGGTCGGCCAGGTCGCCCGCAAGAAGTTTGCGAAGTCCGATGCGGGCGATTGTATCCGCCTGAAGGGGCGGTACCTGAGCTGCATCCCATCTAGCGCCAGCAAGGGCTTCAGCAATCTTGGGAAAAGGCGTCACCACTCGCGTTCCCGGCGATGGAGTCTGGGGCAACAGTTCAGCCAGCTTTGGCATGGACTCCCCTACGAGCCGTGCTCCGTGCATGCCGACCTGATATTGCCCGACATACACTTCGCCGCGCCCCGCATCCAGAATGGCTGTGACCGCTTCGCCCTCATGGCCATACGTGATGGCTAACGCTTCGAGCATCGAAACTGCCGCCAGCGGCTTGCCGAGCACCTCGCACAACGCCTTCACCGTGGATAGCCCGACCCGCAACCCAGTAAACGAGCCGGGACCATCGACGACCACCAGACCATCCAGTTGCGCTTTCGTGATGTTGGAGCGAATCAGCAAGTCGGCGATGGACGGCATCAGCCGCGCCGAGTACGTACCGCCGTCGAGCGGGCAGAGTTCGAGAACCTCGAAGCTGGCAGCGTCTCCGCGACAGAGCGCCACGCTTCCGCTGCGGCCCGAAGTGTCAACCGAAACGATGAGCATCTTCAGGCGCCACGGTGCGCGTCTTCGACCAACTCCAGCAGCACGCCCCCAGCACTGGACGGGTGCACGAAAACGTAGCGGTGTCCGCCTGCGCCGATCTTGATTTCATTGGAGATGAGCCGGGTGCCAGATGCCTTTAGCCGTTCGACCGTACCTTCGAGGTCGGTCACATGCAACGCCACGTGATGCAGGCCTTCTCCGCGCTTCTCAAGAAACTTCGCGATCGTGGAATCGGGCGACGTCGGTTCCAGCAACTCGATGCGACTCTCGCCAACAGGAACCATCGCCAGCCGCACTTTTTCCGCTTCGACCGTTTCCTCGGGCATAACGTTCAGGCCGAGCTTCTCGTAGAACTTCTTGGCCTCCGCCAGCGACTTCACCGCGATGCCCAGGTGATCGATTTGCGTCATGGGCGCTTCCCCAACTCTCGCACGATCTCTTCCACCAGAGAATACGGATCGCGCTTGTGTTCGGCAACTTCCGCAGCGATGCGGTCGGCTTGGCCGTCGCCAAGATAGTCGCTGACCACGCGCTGAAAGAGCGCGTCGCGCAGCATCTCGGCAATGCGCTTGCGCCAGTTCTCCACCCGTCGGCGGCTGCCCAGATTGTTCTCGCTCAGATGTGCGCGGTAACTATCGATGGCCTTCAGTACTTCCGGCACACCGGTTCCGTCGCTGGCTACTGTTTTCACGATCGGCGGCGTCCAATTGTCGCTGCGCATGGCGAGCGATTGCATGGCGCGGATTTCGCGCTCAACACGTTCGGCGCCGTCGCGGTCCGACTTGTTGATCACGAACACGTCGGCAATTTCCATGATTCCAGCCTTGATCGTCTGCACGTCGTCTCCCATACCTGGCACCAGCACAACCACTGTTACGTCCGCCAACGTGACGATTTCCACTTCATCTTGACCCACGCCGACAGTCTCGATCATCACCAGGTCGCGTCCGCTGGCGTCGAGCACAGTCGCTACGTCGGCGGTGGTGCTGGCGAGTCCGCCGAGCGAGCCGCGCGTGGCCATGCTGCGAATGTAAATTCCCGAGTCCGCGTAATGCGATTGCATGCGAATGCGGTCGCCAAGAATCGCGCCTCCGCTGAACGGGCTCGTGGGATCGACAGCCACGATGCCGATGGTCTTGCCCTGCTTGCGATACTCGCGCGCGACCTGATCGACCAGCGTGCTCTTCCCTGCTCCGGGCGAGCCCGTCAGGCCAAGTAGCATGGCGTTGCCGCTGTACGGAAAGAGCGCCTTCAGCAGTTCGGTAGATTCGGGTGTGCGGTCTTCAACAATTGAGATGGCACGCGCCAAGGCGCGCGGATTGCCTGCGCGGACGCTGGCAGCGAGTTCCTGAATGTGGCCGCTGGTGGTCAATGTGGGAAGTCTGGCCTGAACCCTTAGTCTTTCAGTATTTGCCGCGCAATTACCAGCCGCTGGATCTCGCTGGTGCCCTCGCCGATAGTGCACAGCTTCACGTCGCGATAGAACTTCTCTGCCGGATAGTCCTTGATGAAGCCGTAGCCACCATGAATCTGCACGCACTCGTTGGCACAGCGCACCGCGACTTCGCTGGTATAGAGCTTCGCCATCGAGGACTCCTGCGTAGTCTTCATACCGGCGTCTTTCATAGCTGCAGCACGATGGGTCAGAAGACGCGCGGCATCGATCTCAGTCGCCATGTCGGCGAGCTTGAATCCGATAGCCTGAAACTCGCTGATCGCCTTGCCAAACTGTTTGCGCTCCTTGGAGTACTTCACCGCAGCCTCGTATGCGCCTTGTGCCATGCCCAGTCCCAACGCAGCGATCGAAATGCGTCCGCCGTCGAGAACGCGCATCGCGTCGATGAAGCCGTCGCCCTCTTTGCCAAGCAGATTCTCAGCCGGGACCTCGCAGTCCTCGAAGATCAGCTCCGAGGTGTCGCTGGCGCGCAGGCCGAGCTTGTTTTCCTTTTTTCCGGCGCGGAAGCCTTTCGTCCCCTTCTCGACCACGAACGCTGACAGCCCGTGGGTGTGCGCCGTCCGGTCGGTCACCGCGACGACTACCGCGACGTCAGCATAATGGCCATTGGTAATGAACGTCTTGGTTCCGTTCAGAACCCACTTCCTGCCCCTGCGGACCGCCGAACAACGCGCTCCGCCGGCATCCGATCCCGAACCGGGTTCGGTCAATCCCCATGCTCCGAGAAATTCGCCCGTGGCCAGTTTGGGAATGTACTTGTGTCTTTGCTCTTCGTTACCTGCAACAAAAATGTGGTTAGAGCACAGTGAAGTGTGCGCGGCCACGGTAATGCCCACCGAACCGTCGACGCGCGAAAGCTCTTCGATGGCCGTTACATACTCGACGTAGCCCATGCCCGAGCCCCCGTATTCGACAGGAAAAATCGTCCCCAAAAGACCGAGCCGGCCCAATTCTTTCACGGTTTCCAGGGGAAACTCGCCGGGTTCGTCCCACTTCATGACATTGGGCGCGATTTCACGCTCGGCGAATTCGCGCACCATTTTCTTTAATTGCAGTTGCTCATCCGAGAGCTGGAAATCCAAAGGACCCTCCACCGCCGCGTTGCATACTCACCTAAACAGTCCGCAGCGAGTAGTCGAAACTAGTGATTATCCCACACTGACAGATGCGCCGCGGGTGACAAAGCGGAGCCCGAAGTAGCTAGGCGTGCGAATGTTTCGCGGGGCAAACTCCGCCGACCACAGCCAGCGCCTGCGCACACTCTTCGCGGTTGACGTCGAGATGGGTGACGAAGCGCAAAAGTTCCGGCCCAACGCCACTGGTCAATACGTTGCGGCCAGCCAGCTCGCACGCCAGTTCTCCTGAAGTCCTGCCAGTTCCTGTGATGTCGCAGAGAACAATGTTGGTCTGCACTTTGGCGGGATCGATCCTGAATCCGGGAATCTTCGCCAGTCCTTCAGCCAGAAACATCGCGTTCTCGTGATCGGCCTGTAGTTTCTTGGGGCCATGCTCCAGCGCTATGAGACCTGCCGCGGCAAGAATCCCCGCCTGACGCATACCTCCGCCAAGCGACTTGCGGTAGATGCGGGCGCGGTCCATCAACTCTGCGCTGCCAACTAGCATCGAACCCACAGGCGCGCCCAATCCTTTCGAGAGGCAGAACATCACGGTGTCGGCCTTGGCAGTCAACTGCGAAACGGGAATCCCAAGAGAAACCGCGGCATTGAAGATGCGCGCGCCATCGAGGTGCACAGGCAGCTCCAAGGCATGCGCGTGATCGCAAATGTCGTTGAAAATATCAAGCGGCATCACCGAGCCGCCTGCAAAGTTATGGGTATTTTCGATGGAAACCAGCCCGGTCTTCGCGTTGTTGTAACTCTTCGGCTTGAGTTTGGCCTTCACCTGATCCCAGGTCAAAATGCCGTCTTCTGCCCACAGCGTGCGCGGCACGACGCCTGAGAAGTGCGCCATCATCGCCATCTCGGAATTGAAGATGTGACTGCGTTCTTCGCAGATGACCTCCTGCCCGTGCGAAGTGTGCAGCTTGATCGCGATCTGGTTGCCCATGGTCCCGCTGGGGACGAACAACGCCGCTTCGCGTCCGAAGATTTCCGCCGCGCGAGCCTCCAGCCGGTTGATGGTCGGGTCTTCGGCATATACATCGTCGCCAACTTCGGCTTCAAACATGGCGCAACGCATTTCGGGCGAGGGCTTGGTGACGGTGTCGCTGCGTAGATCAATCATTGGTGCACTCGTGGAGGACGTTAATCGATGAGTTTAGCAGGCGGAGACCCTAACCTCGTCTCGCGGTCTTAAGTTCGGTTTTGGGCTGCTCGTGTAGAAATCGCGCAAACACCTCGTTCGATAGCAGGCGCCCGCGCGCGGTGAGCCGCACACGCTCACCGTCACGTTGCAGCAACCCGTCGCCGACCAATTCCTCGATTTCCGGACCTAATTCACTCACGGCGGTCTGGCCGAATTGGCTCGCGATTTCCGGCAGGGAGACGCCACGGTTCAGTCTCAAACCCAGGAACAACGACTCTTCAAGCGCCGTTTCTGAATCGATGAGCGTGCGCGAGCTTAGCAACTGGTCGGTACGCACATCAAGGGTTTGTTTATCGTTTAACGGCACCGAATAACCCTCCAGCGAATCGGGCGTGGCGAAGCGCACTGCCTGGATTCCCTGCCCGGCCAGAGCATCGTCCGCCAGCAGCATAGAGTGTGCATCGACACCGAATCCCAGGTAGGCCTGGCGGTTCCAGTACTTCAGGTTATGCCGCGAATCGCGCAAGCCGATTCCATGAGTGACGGATCGTGCAAAATTTGAGATCTCGTACTGGTAAACTCCGCCCTTCTCCGATCGATCACAGGCAGCGAGATACAGGTCCGCAGTCAAGTCCTCGTCGGGCACAAAGTGCGCGTGATAGCGAGCGCCTCCGGCCAGCAACTCACGGCCCAGACGCGAGTCTTGATCGACCTCCAGCATGTAAACGCTGACGTGAGGAACTCCGCTAGCAATTGTTTCGCTCAGCGAGGACTCCCAGCTTTCTGCTGTCTGATGTGGCAATCCCGCAATCAAATCGACGCCGATGTTGCCGATGCCAGCTGCGCGGAGGCGCGCGATGTCGTCCAGCGCAATTGCGCGGCTGTGCAGGCGTCCCACCGAAGAGCACTCTTTGTCCACGAAGGACTGCACGCCGAGGCTGACGCGGTTAACGCCGCACTTCAAGAGCGCTTCCAGCACCGGTTCGACGATGGTTCCGGGAGCGCACTCCACGGTGACTTCCGCGGAAGGTTCGACGTCGAAGTTGTCCCGTACCGCGTGAAACAGGCGCTCCAACTGGTCGGGTGCGAGAACCGAGGGCGTGCCGCCGCCAAGGTAGATGGAGTCGACCTGCCGCTCCAGTTTGCCTCCGACTGCGCAGGCGATCGCATCGGCGGCCGCGATTTCTGCACAGACCTGCTCGACATAGCGATCGAACACGGCACGCGAGAACACGCCCGAAGCGAAGTTGCAGAAACTGCACTTCGTGCGGCAAAACGGCACCGAGATGTAAATTCCTAGTGACAAACTTTCCCTGGAGTATCTTTTACTATTATCCTCCGGAAGCACCGACCGGGGTTGATTGCAGATCAAGCGGGCCGATATTCTCGCAAATGCTGGACCGGTCAACGCATCTCGTAACTACCTCATGAAGAAACGCGTCGTCATCACGGGCATGGGCGTGGTCAGCCCGAACGGCATTGGCAATGAAGCATTCTGTCGCGCAGCACTCGGCGGCGTCAGCGGAGTGAGGCGCATCACGCGTTTCGATCCAAGCGACCTGCCGATCAAGATCGCGGGCGAGGTCCAGGGGTTCGACGAATTGGCATGGGTGGATGCGCACGAACGCAAACACCTTTCGCGGGCCGTGCCGCTCGCGCTGGCAGCCTCCACCGAAGCCCTGCAACAGGCGGAACTCGAGGCCGCGAAGCTGTCGTTGCAACAGCAACGCGAGATCGGAGTGGTGTTGGGCTCCGGCGGCGGAGCGCAGGATTTTTCGGAGGAGAACTATCGCCTGTACTTCAACGGCAAGGCGAAACAGGCGAGCATCTTCTCGATTCCGAGCGGGACCATGGGCACCATGTCGAGCGAGATCAGCATGCGTTTTGGTCTGCGGGGCATGAGCCACGTCATCACTACAGGGTGCACATCGTCGACCGACGCATTTGGCTACGCCCTGCGGCAAATTCAGTTCGGCTTCATCCCGGCAATGTTGGTGGGAGGAGTCGATGCGCCCATCGCTCCCGGAATCATGAAGGGATTTGCCCTGATGCGGATTATGACCAGTTCGTGGAATCACGCGCCCGAGCGGGCCTCGCGTCCGTTCTCCGCCGACCGTGACGGCTTCGTGCTCGCCGAAGGAGCGTGGATGTTCGTGCTGGAGGAGCTCGAGCATGCCCGCGCGCGCGGCGTCAACATTCTCGCAGAAGTCGCGGGCTACGGATCCACGTGCGAGGCCTATCATCGCGTGCGCCTGCAGGAGTGCGGTGAAGAACCGGCGCGCGCTATCGGGATGGCGCTGGAGGACGCGGGGATCACCGCGTCCGACGTGAACTACGTGAACCTGCATGGGACATCAACCCAACTTAACGACCGCATCGAGACCCAGGCGCTGAAGCTCGCTCTGGGTAAGACGGCACACACGACACCGATGTCAAGTCTGAAGTCGCAGATCGGACATCCCCAGGGAGCTTCGGGCGCTGCCGGCATCGCAGCCACGCTGGTCGGCATGATTCACCAGCAAATACCGCCGACCATCAACCTCGAGAAACCCGATCCCGAATGCGACCTCGACTATGTTCCGGAGCCGGCACGCAAGGTGGCAGTCGAGCACGCGGTGTGCAACTGCATCGCGTTCGGATCGAAGAACTCGGCGCTGGTGCTCCGCAAGCTGAGCTGAAGTCCGCCGCTTGTTCGTGGGTTGCTAGACCACCGGCCAAATCAATTCCAATTCCGTTATTGAGGTTACAAACGTGTCGCAGATTGAACCCTTGCTCGCCCTTGGCGTCTTCGTATCCACCGCCGCGACCGACGCGGTTTACGTCATGTTCAATGCATCCGTGTCCTCCAACCGGCGTGTCCCTGCCGCAACCTGGAGCAGCGTTTGGTACCTGCTCTCGGCGTTTGCCGTGATCAGCTACACGCGGAACTGGGTTTACGTCTGCTTCGCAGCCGCAGGGTCGTGGATAGGCGCCTACGCTTCGATGACGCTCCTGCGAAGGCCGGCGCGCGGATCTGTTGGCTCCAGCGACGGTGGCCAAGGTAGCTCTTCGTAGGGCTGGCCGATTTTCGCGCTCGTTGCTGGCAGTGCTCTCCATCCTTTGCACGGCCGGCGACATCTAAATGTGGTTGCCGCGATAATCGCTGACGCATTCGCTACAATCGATCCGGGGACATGGCCACTATCCACGAAGAGGACGTACTAGGCAAAGCCTACGACAGCCGGCTGATGAAGCGGCTGCTAACCTACTTGCGTCCTTACAAGTGGCAGACCGTGGTCGCTCTGATCGCCATTATCCTGAAGGCGGGCGCCGACGTTCTCGGTCCCTACCTCACCAAAGTCGCGATCGACAAGTATCTCGCTAATCGCACCGAATCCCATTCCCTGCTCGATCGCTTTCTCAGCTCGCAGCCGCTTGTGGGAATCGCGCAAATCTCGGCCATCTACATCGGATTGCTGCTGGTCAGCTTCCTGCTCGAGTTCACCCAGACGTACATCATGCAGTGGGTCGGACAAAAGGTGATGTTCGATCTGAGAGCGCAGATCTTCCGCCACCTACAGAAGCTGCACATCTCGTTCTTCGACCGCAACCCCGTGGGACGCCTGGTCACGCGCGTCACTAGCGACGTTGACGCCCTGAACGAAATGTTTACCGCGGGCGTGGTGTCGATCTTCGAAGACATCTTCGTACTCGCCGGAATCCTAGCCATCATGCTCAACATGAGCTGGAGGCTGGCGCTGATCACCTTCGCTGTGCTGCCGCTCATCTTCTACGCGACCACGCTGTTCCGCAAAGCGGTGCGCGAAAGCTACCGGCGCATCCGCATCGCCATCGCCCGGATCAACGCCTACCTTCAGGAGCACGTGACCGGGATCGTTGTCCTGCAACTGTTCAACCGCGAGCAGAAATCCTACGAGCGCTTCGAGAAAATCAACCGCACTCACATGGACGCCTTCAAAGACGCGATTTTGGCGCACGCCATTTACTATCCGATCGTCGAAGTGCTGTCGGCCATCGCCATCGCCTGTGTAGTGTGGTTCGGCGGCAATCAGGTGCTCCGCAACGCTGTCAGTCTCGGAGTGCTGGTGGCGTTCATGCAATACGCACAGCGCTTCTTCCGTCCCATCCAGGACCTCAGCGAAAAGTACAACATCCTGCAATCGGCCATGGCGTCGAGCGAACGCATCTTCAAACTCCTCGATACGCCGGCCGAGATCGTGTCGCCGCCCGCTCCGCAGCTTCCCAATGGTCCGGGACGCATCGAGTTCGACCAAGTGTGGTTCGCCTATCGCTCCCTGGCGCAAGCTGCCGAAGAGGCTGCCCGCAAGGGCGAGAAGCTCAAGACCGCAACCGCTCACGCGGCCGTTCCAGCAGATGTCGAGTTTGATTGGGTGTTGCGCGATGTTTCTTTCACCATCGATCCCGGCGATACGGTTGCGTTCGTGGGACACACCGGCGCGGGCAAGACCACCATCATCTCTTTGCTGCTGCGCTTTTACGACGTGCAAAAGGGCGCAATTCGCATCGACGGCGTCGACATTCGCGAGATGGATCTGGCGCAATTGCGGCGGCGATACGGCGTCGTACTGCAGGACCCGTTTCTGTTTTCCGGAACGGTGGCCGACAACATCCGCCTGGGATCGCACTGGATCCAGGATTCGGCCATTGAAAACGCAGCCGAGCAGGTCAATGTTGCCGATTTCATTCGCTCGCTTCCCGGAGGCTTCGGGGAGGAAGTGAAGGAACGCGGCAGCACGCTATCGACCGGCCAGAAGCAGCTCATCTCGTTCGCGCGGGCGCTGGCCCACAATCCGAAAATCCTCATCCTCGACGAGGCGACTTCGAGCGTGGACACGGAAACCGAATTCCGCGTCCGCGACGCACTCACTCGCCTGGTCGAAGGCCGCACGTCGATCATGATCGCGCATCGCCTAAGCACCGTGCAGCGCGCCAACAAGATCATCGTGATGCACAAGGGCAAAGTGCGCGAGACCGGCTCGCATCAGCAGCTGCTCGCCAATCGCGGCATCTACTGGAAGCTCTACCAGCTGCAGTACAAGGACCAGGAGCTACCACTGTCCCCGGCTCCCCAAGGTGAACGTTTGGGCGTTGGGGCTTCAGCGGACGACTAGCCGGTTTCCGTAGATACAGAACAACTACCCCTCTAGCTTTTATTTGTCAAAGATCCGTTGAATCATGGATTTAGGGAGAATTTCGGCGCAAAATCTGTCGTTTGTTTGACTTACGGGCAAAATCCTCTGTTCAAAGAACTTAGCTAGCGCGGCAGAGCGCACAGAGCGGCTGGCGGTGCTTCGCGTAGGTCGATTCAGCATCTAGCAAATGCCAACTTCGGGGCAATTGTCGGCCACTCTGTCGTTCCCCGACAACAACTGCGAACCTGCAACGGCCCGACAACCACGAAGGGCCAAGTTCCGCGTCGGTATTCAGAGAGCAGAACCCGCTAACCCCTTGATAGAGCAGGCCAGTAAGTCGAGTCAAGGGAAATCGACAGGGAGACATTACGAAGGTAATCAGGCACCGTCGGTCAGGCTTTTTTTCAAAGAGAA
>Ga0209380_10000504_pt1 | contig 27525 bp, 23 predicted proteins | sample HubBroMetageWFT6_FD_188347 | JGI IMG/M metagenome (GOLD analysis project Ga0209380, IMG submission 188347) | Warmed and freeze-thawed soil microbial communities from the Hubbard Brook experimental Forest, New Hampshire - Hubbard Brook CCASE Soil... | ecosystem: Environmental > Terrestrial >... | reverse complement strand
GTGCTCGGGATCGCCCCGCCGGCCCTGGGGTCAGGCGCGGCCGCGGTCCGCAGCGCTCGCGCGAAGGCCTTGAACTGGGCCTCGACGATGTGGTGCGGGTTGCGGCCGCGCAGCACGTCCACGTGGACGCAGATACCGGCGGCGAACGCGAGCGACTCGAAGAAGTGCCGGGTCAGCGTCGTGTCGTAGGTGCCGATCAGCGGCGCCATGCCGTCCGGCTCGGTGTGCACGACGTAGGGCCGGCCCGACAGGTCGACCGCGGCCCGCACGAGCGTCTCGTCGAGCGGGACCAGCGCGTCCCCGAACCGCTGGATGCCGGCCTTGTCGCCGAGCGCCTCGCGCAGCCCCGCGCCGAGCGCGAGCGCGGTGTCCTCGACCGTGTGGTGAGCGTCGACCTCGATGTCACCGCGGGCCTCGACGGTCAGGTCCAGGCCACCGTGCCGGCCGAGCTGCCCCAGCATGTGATCGAAGAAAGGAACGCCGGTCTCGGCCTGCACATGTCCCCCGCCGTCAATGACGAGATCAACCACGACCTTGGTCTCCGCCGTCGCCCGTTCGACTCGCGCGGATCTCGCTGAGTTCACGGCGTAGCCCCCGTTCCCGTCAGGATCGGACTGGCCTGCAGGGCCGCGGTCATGGCGTCGCGGAATGCCCCCATCTCCGCTGCCGTCCCGATGCTGACCCGCAGCCACCCCGGCGGGCCGAGCTCGCGGATCAGGACCCCCTGGTCGAGCAGCGACTGCCAGACGGCGTGGCTGTCGGCGAACGTGCCGAACAGCACGAAGTTGGCGTCGGAGTCGGCGGCCGCAAGGCCAGTGCCGCGCAGCCACGTCACCAGCGCGTCGCGCTCGGCGCGGATCAGCTCGACGCGCGACAGCAGCTCGCCGGTGTGCCGCAGTGCCGCCAGCGCGACCGCCTGGGTCGCCGCGGACAGGTGATACGGCAGCCGCACCAGCTGCATGGCCTGGACCACCGCGGGGCTGGCCGCCATGTACCCGATGCGGCCGCCCGCCAGCGCGAATGCCTTGGACATCGTCCGCAGCACGACCACCCTCGGGTAACGCGGCAGGAGGGTGAGCGCGGTGCCGGCCGGGTCGCGGTTGAACTCGGCGTAGGCCTCGTCGATGATCACGATGCCGGGCGCGGCGGCGCAGATCGCCTCGATCGTGGCCAGGGGCAGCGCGGCTCCGGTGGGATTGTTGGGCGAGGTGATGAACACGATGTCGGGCAGGTGCCGGCGGATTGCGGCCACCGCGTCACGTTCGTCGAGGCCGAAGTCGGCGCCGCGCTGCGCCGCCACCCAGCCGGTCGCCGTGACCCTGGAGATGAGCGGGTGCATCGAGTACGACGGCTCGAAGCCGAGCGCGGTGCGGCCGGGACCGCCGAAGACCTGGAGCAGCTGCTGGATGACCTCGTTCGAGCCGTTGGCGGCCCAGGTCTCCGCGGCCGTCAGCCCGTGGCCGAGGTAGCCGGCAAGCGCGCCGCGCAAGGCCAGCGCGTCCCGGTCGGGATAGCGGTTCAGGCCGGCGGCGACGCCGGCCACGGCCTGCGCGATGTCGGCGGCGAGCGCGGGTGACGGCGGGTACGGGTTCTCGTTGGTGTTGAGCCGGACCGGCACGTCGAGCTGAGGCGCGCCGTAGGGACGGCGGTCGGCCAGGTCCGGCCGGACCGGCAGCGCCGTTGTTTGCGGCCCTGGTGTTTGCGGCCCTGGGGTTTGCGGCCCTGGGGTTTGCGGCCCTGGTGTTTGCGGCACAGTCACTTCCGCACCCCGGCCCCGCCGACGCGCACCCGGACGGCCTGGACGTGAGCGGCGAGGTCCTCGGCGCCGCCGAGCGCGTCGATGTACGGGGCGGCCTCGGCCAGCGCCGCTTCGTCGCACTCGACCACGTGCACGCACCGCAGGAACGTGAGCACCGACAGCCCTCCGGTATAGCGCGCGGTGCCGCCGGTCGGCAGCACGTGATTGGATCCGGCCAGGTAGTCGCCCAGCGAGACCGGCGCCCACGGCCCGACGAAGATGGCGCCCGCGTTCCGGACGCGCCGGGCCAGTATCGCCGCGTCCGCGGCCTGGATCTCCAGGTGCTCGGGCGCCCACGCGTCGGCCACCGCCACGGCCGAGTCGATGTCACCGACGATCACGCAGGCGGACTGGCCGGCCAGCGCTTCCGCGACGCGCCCGGAGTGCCGCGCCTGGGCGACGGCCTTCTCCAGCTCGGGCTCGACCCGGTCGGCCAGGGCCGCGCTCGTGCTGATGAGCAGGCAGGCGGCGAGCGGATCGTGTTCGGCCTGCGCGACGAGGTCGGCGGCGATGAAGCTGGCGTCGGCGCCGTCATCGGCGATGATGGCGATCTCGGTCGGCCCGGCCTCCGCGTCGATCGCCACCCGCTCGCGCAGTAGCCGCTTGGCCGCCGCGACGTAGACGTTGCCGGGTCCGGTGATGATGTCGACCGGCGCGCATTCGCCGGTCCCGTAGCCGAGCATCGCGATCGCCTGCGCTCCGCCCACGGCGTGGACCTCGCTGATCCCGAGCAGCTCGCACGCGGCCAGGATCGCCGGATGCGGCAGTCCGCCGAACTGCGGCTGCGGCGGCGACGCGACCGCGATCTCCGGTACTCCGGCGGTCTGGGCCGGGATGACGTTCATGAGCACCGACGACGGGTAGGCGACCAGCCCGCCCGGCACGTAGACGCCCGCGCGGTCAACCGGCAGGTACCGCTCGGTGACGGTCGATCCGGCGGCCACCGCGGTCCAGGTCTCGGCCGGCAGCTGGGCGCGATGAACCATCTTGGCCCGGCGCGCCGCTTCCGTCAGCGCCGCCCGGACCCCCGGGTCGAGCTCCGCCAGAGCGTCGGTCAGGGCCGCCGCCGGCACGCGGGTGGCGTCAAGCTCAACCCCGTCGAACCTGGCCGTATATTCCCTGACCGCCGCGGCGCCGCGCGTGCGCACGTCCTCGCAGATCGGCCGGACGGCCTCGGCCGCAGCGGTGACGTCCAGCGCGGCGCGCGGCAGCATGGCCGCCAGCTCGGCGGCCGACCACCGGGCGAGCACCTTTCCGCGCAGGTCTATTCGCGCTAGCACCCGTATAGCCTAACTGCGGCCGCTACTCGACGATCTTGGAGATCGGTATCTCCAGAATGTCCTGTGCGCCCGCGGACTTCAGCGCCGGGATCAGGGTATTGACGCCCCGTTTGGGCACCACCGCCTCCACCGCGTTCATGTCGCTGCGGGCCAGCGACGTGATCGTCGGCGATGACATCGCGGGCAGGATGGCGGTCACGGCGGCCAGATGACCGGCGGGCACGTTCAGCTTCAGCAGCACGTTGCCGCGGGCGCGGATCGCCCCGCGCAGCAGCAGCGCGATGTCCTCCATCGCGTCCCGCTTGACCGGGTCCGCGTACGCGGCCGAGTTGGCTATCAGCTCGGTGTAGCTGGTCAGCAGCGTGTCCAGGATCCGCAGCCCGTTGCGCTTCAGCGAGGTGCCGGTCTCGGTCAGGTCCACGATCGCGTCCACGATGTCGGGCACCTTGGCCTCGGTGGCCCCGTAGGACGGGATCACCACCGCCTTCACCCCGTGCGCCTCCAGGTACCGCCGCGTCAGTGACGGCAGCTCGGTGGAGATCCGCACGCCCTCGGGCAGGTCCTCGACCGACTGCCAGGACACGGTGGCGGGCACGGCCAGCACGACCCGCACCGGGTCGGTGGTCGCCTTGGAGTACTGCAGTTCGCCGAGCGACGCCACGTCCGCGCCGGTCTCGGTGATCCAGTCCCGCCCGGTGATCCCGAAGTCGAACAGGCCCTGCTCCACGTAGGTCGGGATCTCCTGCGGCCGCAGGAAGCGCACCCGGTCAATCCGCGGGTCGTCGATCATCGCGTGAAAGTCGCGGTCCGATGACCGCCGCACGGTCAGGTCCGCGGCGTCGAACAGCTCCAGCGTGGCGCGCTCGAGCGAGCCCTTCGGTATCACTAGCGAAAGCACTGTCTCGCTGCCCTTCAGGTGCGGCTACGGCCCAGCTCCCGACCCTACCCCGGCCCTGGCTAGCGCCCGGTGCTGCCATCGATGAGCTCACGCAGGATGTCAGCGTGCCCGGCATGCCTGGCGGTCTCCTCGAGCAGATGCATCAGCACCCAGCGCAGCCGGACCGGAGTGTCGCCCTCGTTGCCCCGGCAGGGCTCGTCCAGATCGCTGTCGGCGACGATGGCATCGGTCATCGCCCACGCGGCCCGGTAGCCCGCGCTGAGCGACGCCACCGTGTCGGATGGCTGCACGGCGTCATCGGGCAGCACAATGCCTCCAGGAGGCACAGTGTCTCCGGCGGGCACCGGCTCGTGCCCGGCGAACCTGACCACCATCCACTGCGTCTCCGCGCGCGTCATGTGCCGGACCAGCCATGCGAGGGTCGTTCCGGTACCGACCAGGGCCAGGCGGGAATCGTCCTCGCTGATGCCGGCGAGCTTCCGCAGGAGCGAATCCCGCTGGTAGCGCAGCAGCGCCATGAGGGTCTCCCGCTCGCTGCCATCGACCCGTGGCGGTTTCTGATCAGGCATCGGGCCATCGTAGGCTGCCAGGCGACGAGAGGGGATCAGGTGAGTTGCCCGGCTGACCCGCGGGCGGACGCCTACGTCGGCGCGCTGCCTGCCTGGCCGCTGGCGCAAACTCCAGCAGAAGGATGGATAGATGGCGCAATCGGCTGATGTCCTGGTGGTGGGCGCTGGCCTGGCCGGGCTGATCGCCGCGCGCGACCTGGCGGCCGCGGGCCAGTCGGTCCTGGTCCTGGAGGCACGGGACCGGGTCGGCGGCCGGATCGTGAACGAGGACATCGGGGACGGGAAGATCGTCGAGATGGGCGGCCAGTGGGCCGGCCCGACCCAGGACAAGCTGTACGAGCTGGCCAAGAGCCTGGAGATCGCGACGTTCCCCACCTACGACACGGGCCGGAAGGTGCTGCACTTCAACGGCAAGCGTGGCACCTACACCGGCGCGATCCCGCATCTCAACCCGGTCGTGCTCGTCGACATCGGGCGGGCCCAGACCCGGCTGGAGTCGCTGGCGAAGAAGGTACCGACCGTCGCGCCGTGGACGGCTAAGGGCGCCGCGAAGCTCGACGGCCAGACGTTCGAGTCGTGGATTCGCCGGAACACCGTCAGCCGGAGCGCCAGGAACCTGCTGGCACTCGGGGCCGAGGCTGTGTTCGCCGCCGAGCCGGGTGACCTGTCGATGCTGCACGTCCTGTTCTATTCGCATTCGGGTGGCTCGTTCCAGCGGCTGATCGACACGACCGGCGGAGCGCAGCAGGACCGCTTCGTCGGCGGCTCCGCGCTGATCGCCGACAAGCTCGCCGCCGCGCTTGGTGATGTCGTGCAGCTGGAAGCACCGGTCACCCGGATCGAGGTGGCCGGCGACAAGGTGACCGCGACGACCCCGGCGGGGCAGTTCGATGGCCGCCAGATCGTCGTGACGACGCCGCCCCTGCTGGCCGGCCGCATCGACTACGCGCCCGCCCTGCCGTCCGGGCGGGAGCAGCTGACCCAGCGCGCGCCGATGGGCTCGGTCATCAAGTGCCAGGTCATCTACGACGAGCCGTTCTGGCGCAAGGCGGGCCTGTGCGGCCAGGCGACCGGCGACGGCGAGGGCTCGCGGGTGGTGTTCGACAACTCGCCGCCCGATGGCTCGCCGGGCGTCCTGCTGGCGTTCCTGGAGGGTGATGAGGCGCGCCGGCTCGGCCGCGAGCCGCTCGCGGTCAGGCGGGGCGCGGTCATCGACTCGCTGGTCAGGTACTTCGGGCCGCGAGCCGCCCAGCCCGAGCAGTACCTGGAGCGGGACTGGCAGCAGGAGAAATGGAGCGGCGGCTGTTACGGCACGCTCTTCGGGCCGAATATCTGGACACGTTACGGTCGCGCGCTGCGGGAGCCGGCCGGCCCGATCCACTGGGCCGGCACCGAGACCGCGCCCGAGTGGGCCGGCTACATGGAGGGCGCGATCCGGTCGGGCGAGCGGGTGGCCGCTGAGGTGCTCGGCGCGCTGGCGTCCCACGCCTAGCCGGCCCGGCGCCGGGTAGTAAGGCCCTGTCATGAGCCGTATCGAGCAGCTGAGGGACCGGGCCGACCGGCTGCAGCAGGGCCACCGGGTGCCGGCGATCGCGTTCGGCACGGTGAAGAAGTTCGGCGACGATCAGGCGGGCAATCTGGCCGCTCTGATCGCTTATTACGCGTTCGCCTCGATCTTTCCGCTCCTGTTGGTGCTGGTGACGGTGCTCGACCTGGTCGTGCGCAACAACGAGAAGCTGCGCCAGCAGTTGCTCAACTCGGCCCTGAGCCAGTATCCCGGCGTCGGCGACCAGCTGAAGAGCAGCGTGCACGGGCTGACCGCTACCGGCATCGCGCTCGTCATCGGCCTGGTCCTCACCCTGTACGGCGCGCGCGGCATCGCTAACGCCATGCAGAACGCGATGAACAGCGTCTGGGCCGTGCCGCAGTACCGCCGGCCGAGCTTTCCCTGGTCGCTCCTGCGCAGCCTCGGCCTGATCCTGGTCGTCGGGCCGGGCGAGATCATCACGATCACCCTGTCGAGCGTGGCGGGCGGCAGCGGCCACCTCGGCGGGATTGGCAGCCGGATCGCCGCGATCGCCATCGCGCTCGTGCTGAACGTCGGGCTGTTCTGGCTCGGGTTCCGGATCGCCACGGCGGCCGAGATACCGACCAGGGACCTGCGGCTCAGCGCGATCCTGGCGGCGATCGTCTGGCAGATCCTGCAGGTAATCGGCGGCTACTTCGTCAGCCACCAGCTCGCGCACAACTCCGCCTACGGGGCCTTCGGCATCGTGCTCGGCCTGCTGGCCTGGCTCTACCTGCAGGCGCAGATCACCCTGTACGTGATCGAGTTCGACGTCGTGCGAACCCGGCGCCTCTGGCCGCGGAGCCTGGCGCCGCCGCCGCTCACCCCGGCCGACCTCAAGGCCTACGAGATGTACGCCCAGGCCAGCCAGCGCCTGCCGGGCCTTGCCATCGAAGTACGCGAAACCCGGTCGCAGTAGGCTGCGATCATGCCACTCTTCTCCAACCAGCCCGCCGGCCAGACCGCTGCCTGGGAGCCCGAAGCCGCCGACACGCGGCTCGCGCACACCGCGGGCGCGGACGACACCGGTGTCTTCACCTCGGACCTGTCGGTATCCGAGTACGTCCTGCTCGGCGAGGCCGGGTTCGAGCCGCTCGGATTCGTCGTCGGCTCCTCGATCTACCACGTGGGCCTGCAGGTCGGCCGCTGGAGCCAGAACCAGGAACTCCAGGTGCTCACCCAGGCGATGTACAGCGCCAGGGAGCTGGCCATGGCCAGGATGCGCGCCGAGGCCGATCACCTCGCCGCCGACGGGATCGTCGGCGTGCAGCTCAGGATGCAGATGTACGCCTGGGGCCAGAGCTGCCTGGAGTTCGTCGCGACCGGCACGGCCGTGCGCCACCTGTCCGGCCACGGGGCGCACCGGGCTCCCGATGGCCGCGCGTTCACCTCGGACCTGTCGGCCCAGGACTTCTTCCGGCTGCTGGCCGCGGGCGCGGTGCCGGTCGCATTCGTGCTCGGCACCTGCGTTTACCACGTCGCCCATCAGAGCGCGATGCAGGCGCTGCGCCAGGCCGGCCAGAACCAGGAGATGATGCAGTTCACCCAGGGCGTCTACGAGGCGCGCGAGCTGGCCCTGACCCGCATGCAGGCCGAGGCCGCGCAGGCGCAGGCGTCCGGCATCGTCGGCGTCACCGTCGACGTCAAGAACCACGTCTGGGGTGAGCACGCGACCGAGTTCCTGGCGACGGGCACGGCGGTGCGGCGGCTGTCCGACGAGCACAAGCTGCCGGATACCTCGCCTAAGCCCACCTTCACCCTCGGGCTCGACAACTAGGGCTGGGGGTCCTTCGGGTCGCCCCCGACAGCGAGCGCCGCTTCGGGGTGGGCCGGCTCCAGCGGCGGCGCTCCGACCGTGCAGTTCGTCAGGCACTCGGGCGCCGCGTGCTGCACGCCGTCGGGCCGCAGCACGTTGTTGTTGATCAGCAGCGCCGCGAGCAGCGCCGCGGCCACCAGGAGCACCGCGCAGATGATGGTCGCCAGCATGAAGCCGTGGCTGAACTCGGACGGGATGTGATAGCTCGCGGCGCCGAGCCCAACCGCGGCCGGCAGCGCCGCGACGGCCACGAGGCCCGCCGCCCTGGCGACGGCGTTGTTGACCCCGCTCGCCACTCCCGCGTGCCGGACATCGGCGCTCGCCAGGACCGTCGCCGTCAGCGGGGCGACGGTCAGCGTCAGGCCGCAGCCGAAGACCACCACGGCCGGCAGCACGTCGGTCAGGTAGCTGGCGTGCAGTCCGATCCTGGACATCAGCGCCATGCCGATCGCGCACGCGGAGAGGCCGACCGTCAGCAGCCAGCGCGGGCCGACTCGCTGCGCGAGTGCCCCCGACCGGGCCGACAGCGTCAGCATGAGCAGCGTGACCGGCAGCAGGGCCGAGCCAGCCGCCAGCGGCGAGAATCCCGCCACCACCTGGAGCTGGAGCACCAGCAGGAATAGCAGCCCGCCGAACGCGCCGTAGACCAGGAACGTGATCGCGTTGATGACGCTGAACTGCCGGTTCCCGAAGACGTCCAGGGGCATCATCGCCGGGACGCGCCGGTTGTGCGTGCGGCGGTGCTCGGTGACCAGGAAGCCGGCGAAGGCCGCGACGCCGATCACGCCGGCAACGAGCGGCGCCGCCGAGCCCGGCTGCTCGGGCGCCTCGATCAGCCAGTAGGTGATCCCGCCGAGGCCGAGCGCGGCGAGCGCGGCGCCAGCGACATCGAACCGGCCGGTCGCCGAGCTGTCCCTGGTCTCGGGCACGTGCCTGATGGAGACGAGGACGACAGCCGCCGCCAGGGGCAGGTTCAGAAGGAAGACCCAGCGCCAGCCGGCCACCTGCACGAGCCACCCGCCGAGCACCGGGCCGATCGCCGACGCGACGCCGCCAAGGCCCGACCAGGCTCCGACGGCGCGCGGCCGGTCGTCGGGATGGAACGTGGCCTGGATGATCGCCAGCGAGCCCGGCGTCAGCAGGGCGCCGCCGACGCCCTGCAGTACCCGCGCGCCGATGAGGACGTCGATGTTCGGGGCTGAACCGCACAGGGCCGATGCCAGCGCGAACCACACAACGCCGATGACGAAGATCCGCCGCCGCCCCAGCCGGTCACCGAGTGACCCGCCGACCAGGATCAGGCCCGCCAGCGTGAGCGTGTAGGCGGTGACCGTCCACTGCAGGTCCCCGAGCGAGGCGTTCAGGTGCCTGCCGATCGTGGGCAGCGCCACGTTGACCACGGTGGAGTCCAGCAACGCCATGCTCGAGCCGAGAACACATGCCGCCAGAACCCAGCGGCCCTTCGGCGTGCCGAGGCGCAGTTGAGTTTCCGGCGGCGGGTTCTCGCTAGCAGTCACCTGGCGATCGTCTCACCGCCGCGGCCAGCGGCCAAAGCGCCAATAACTCGCGGGCAGCACCGGGCTCGGGCTGCGCCGAGTCCTGGCCCTCCTCGGCCGAAGCACCGTCGGGCGCCGGGTGGAAGAGCAGGTACAGGCCAGCCGCGAGCACTGCGCCGATCAGCGGCGCGAGCAGGAACACCCATAGCTGGCTCAGCGGCTGGCCGCCCCTGACTACCGCCGGGCCCAGGCTGCGCGCGGGATTGACCGATGCTCCGTCGATCGGGATGGCCATGATGTTCATGAGGCCGAGCGAGAAGCCCACCACTACCCCCGGCACGGGAACAATTGCCCCCTTGCGGAACACGTGGAGCACGATCATCACGAACACCGTGGTGATGATGATCTCGGTCAGGAACGCCCCGCCGGCTGACACCCGCAGCAGCGACTCGCTGCCGTAGCCGTTGGTGCCGAGGCCGATCACGGATTTGATGTAGGCGGGCGACGTGTGCATCACCCAGAGCAGGAGCAGTGCCCCAAGGATGGAGCCGATGACCTGCGCGATCCAGTAAGCGACCGCGTCCACCAGCTCGATCTGCCGGGTCAGGTAGGCGCCGAGCGTGACCGCCGGGTTCACGTGACATCCAGAGACGGTGCCGAACAGGGCTATGAGTCCGATCAGGACGAGCGCGAACGCGAGCCCGGTAGTGAGTACGCCGGCGGCGATGCTGCCGCCGAACGCACGGAAGCCGAAGGTGACGGTCGCCACGCCGGCGCCGAAGAAGACCAGCAGCGCCGTGCCCAGGAGCTCCGCCCCGGCCTTCCGGGCCAGCGTGGTATCCAGGGTTATCGTGCGGCCTGACCGACCTTGCTCGAGTCCGTCACCAGATGTTCGGGCCGTCATCACCCATCCCCCCGTCCGTGCCGCCAGCACCGCCGACGATCTTCGTGGAGGTATCCCCACTCGTCGGACGGCTAAAGGGCGGGCCAGGAGTGGACGGGAGTATTTGTTGCCATTCGCTCGATATATCCGCGGGTCATCCGGCGCAGGGCCGAGCGCCGGTCCACGTCGCCCCGATCGAGGCTGTGCACGCTCTCTACCTGCCAGCTCGCGCCGGTGCGGCCGGACAGGCAGCGCTGCTCGATGATGCCGAGCAGGCGGTCGGAGTCGCTCGCGCTGACGCCCCACTGCTGCAGCCCGTCCATCGCCAGCGGCAAGAGCCGGCGCAGCACCAGCTCGGTGACGGGGGTCTCGCCCATGCCCGGCCAGTACACGCGGGCGTCGATGCCGTGGCGCGCGCCCTGAACGAGGTTGTCGGCAGCCGCCGTGAACGACATGCGCGTCCAGACCGGCCGCTCGGTCTCGGCCAGGGCCCGGACGACGCCGTAGTAGAACGCCGCGTTCGCGAGCACGTCGGCCACTGTCGGCCCGGCAGGCAGGACCCGGTTCTCTACTCGCAGGTGCGGCCGCCCGTCCACCACGGCGTAGACGGGGCGGTTCCAGCGGTACACGGTGCCGTTGTGCAGGGTGAGCTCGGCGAGCTGCGGCGCCTCGCCGCTGTCCAGCGCGACCTCCGGGTCCTCGTCCTCGCGCAGCGGCAGGAGCGCGGGGAAATACCGCAGATTCTCCTCGAAAAGGTCGAAAACTGACGTGATCCAGCGCTCCCCGAACCACACCCGCGGCCGCACGCCCTGCAGCTTCAGCTCCTCCGGCCGGGTGTCCGTCACCTGCTCGAACAACGGGATCCGGGTTTCGCGCCAAAGCTCCCGGCCGAATAGGAACGGGGAATTCGCGGCCAGTGCCACCTGAATGCCGGCCACCGCCTGGGCGGCATTCCAGTAGTTCGAGAACGACTCCGGGCTCACCTGCAGGTGAAACTGCACGCTCGTGCAGCAGGCCTCCGGCATGATCGTGTCGACGTGCGTCAGCAGCCGCTCCGGCCCGTCGATGTTGATCCGCATGTCCTCGCCGCGAGCGGCGATCATCTGGTCGTTCAGCAGCCGGTACCTGGGGTTCGCCGACATCGCGGCGTCGGTGACGTCGTGCTGGCGGACCGTCGGCAGAATGCCGATCATGACCAGCCGGCTGCCGGTGACCTTGGCTCGTTCGGCGGCATGCGCCAGCTCGTCCACGACCGCGGTCTCGAGCTCGCCGAGCGACTGGCCGCCGAGCCGGCGGGGCGGGACGTTGATTTCCAGGTTGAACCGGCCGAGTTCGGAGGCCCAGTTCGGGTCGGCGATCGCGTCGAGGACCTTCGTGCTTGTCATCGCGGGCTGGCAGTCGTCATCGACGAGGTTCAGCTCGATCTCCACGCCGACCTGGGAGGGTTCGTTGTCGAACTTGGACTCCCGCAGCATCCGGGCAAAGACGTCCAGGCAGAGTCGCACTTTTTCGCGGTAGGCGTGCCGGTCCTGCTGGCTGACGATCATGGCGGGGACATCCCTGCCCATCGAAACCCCTCCACGTACTGCGCCTGGGCGGAGACTCGGTTCCACATTCGCACGTAATGGGGCACCTGACCAGGCTCGAATGTCCGCAATGATGGACTGGCCAGGAAATGGAACATTAATTCACTCTTGACACGTGAAAACCCGGTGATCCACGCCGAGCACGCATGTCCTGAAACGGCCCTTAACTCATGCGATCAGCGTCTAGAACGGAATGAAACGCTCGGCACCGGAGAACCCCGCTGCATGGCATGAGCGACGAGCCGGCCCAGAACCGTACCTAGCCTAGGAAAGGGCGGTCCGCATTCGCCGGACCACCTCGGCGAGCAGCTCCGGTGATGTCCCCATGTTCAGCCGGGCAAAGCCCGCGCCCTGGCTGCCGAAGTCCGGCCCCGGACTGAGGGCCACGCGGCCGCGTTCCAGGAACGCCGCCGCCGGGTCGTTTCCGAGGCCAAGAGCGCGGCAGTCCAGCCAGGCCAGGAAGCTGGCCTGCGGCGGACGGTACCGGACGGCCGGCAGCTGCTGGGCGAGCAGATCCAGGAGCATCGCGCTGTTGGCGGCGATCTGCGCCACCACCGCATCGAGCCACGGCCGGGCGTCTCGCAACGCAGCAACGGTGGCGAGCACGCCGAGGTTGGATGCGAGCAGGGCTTCCCAGCGCTCTGCCAGCATGGCCGCCGCCTTCGGCGTCGCGGCCACGGCGACACCGCACTTGAGGCCGGGGATGTTCCAGCCCTTAGACGCCGAGCCGAAGACCATAGCCTCGCGCGCGACGTCGTGGTCGAGCGTCTGGAACGGCACGTGCCGGGCGCCGGGCAGCACCAGCGGCGCATGGATCTCGTCGACGAGGACCGCGACGCCGTGGCGGGCGCACAAGTCCGCGACGGCCATGAGCTGGTCGCGGCGCCACACCCGGCCGAGCGGGTTATGCGGGCTGCACAGGAGGTAGGCCTCGACTCCCGGCTGGCCGAGCGCTGCATCGAGCGCCGCGAGGTCCAGGTCGTAGCCATCGGGGGTCACAGCGAGCGGAGCCTCGACAATGCGCCGGCCGAGCAGCTCGATCCGGAAGAAGAACGGCGAGTACACCGGCGGGTGAATGACCACGCCCGCGCCGGGCGCGGTGACCGCCGTGAGGACCTCGGTGATGCCGGTCATCACGTCCGGGATCGCGAACACCAGCTCCGGATCCGGCGACCAGCCCAGCCGGTCGGCCGCGAACTCGGCGAACGCCTCGCCCAGCTCGCCCTTGTGCGCGTACCCGCAGTCGCCGAGGCGCAGTCCGGCGATGATGGCGTCCTTGATCTGCGGCGCGACGTCGAAGTCCATCTCGGCGACGAACGCGGGCAGGACGTCGGCCGGATACTCCCGCCACTTGAAGCTCTTGCGCTGACGAAGCTGGTCCAGCGCGCAGTCGCCAAGGATTGGGTCCACTCTGCGATCGTACGGCCCGTTACGTTCCGGCTGGCCGTGCCGTACTCCCCGCCCGCGCAGTGCTTGCTTGCCCCGACCGGCCCTACGATATGGTAATGTTCGATTTCGTAATTTACGAGAGCCGAGGATGGGAGGGACACATGCACCCCGCGCCGCAGGGACCGAGGGAGTCCGCGCTGGCCGCCTTGCAGCAGGCCACCCACGCAACGCTGCACGTCCTGGCGGACAAGCTGAGCCACCTGAACCTGGCTCCGTCCGAGATGAACCTGCTGGCCGCCCTCCCCGGCGACGCCGTGCGCACGGTCGGCGAGCTGGCCGCGGCCACCGGCACGAAGCCCAGCACGCTGACCAGCGTGCTGGACCGGCTTGAGCGCGACGGCCATCTCGAGCGCGACGTCGACCGGGGCGACCGCCGCCGCGTGCTGATCAGGCTGACTCCCTCGGGGCGGCACCTGTCGGCCACTGTCCGGGCCGCCATGGCCGATATCGAGCAGTCCGCGCTGCGCCCCGTCAGCGCCAGGGACCTGGCCGGCTTCTTCGCGGTGACCGCCGCGCTGGCCAGGGCGGTCCGACCGGAGGAAGGACAATGAGCGAGTTCACCGAGTTGCTCGAACAGATCGACGCGCCCGCCGGGCGCTTCGGCCACCGCCAGCACATTCAGCTGGCGTGGCTGGCGGTTCGCCGGCACGGCACGCCCGACGCGGTGATCAGGGTCAGCGGCTGGATCAGGCACGCGACGGACTACGAGCAAAGGCCGCAGAAGTACAACGCCACGATGACACAGGCGTGGACCCGCATTGTCGGCCATCACATCGACGCCGATCCCTCGGTGGCCGACTTCGACGTCTTCGCTGCGCGCAATCCCGAGCTGCTCGACAAACGGCTGCTCAGCCGGCACTACACCTCGGCGACCCTCGCCAGTGCGACCGCGAGGGCCGGATGGGTCGAACCCGACTTGGTCGCGTTCCCTCCCGCCGGATAGGTCAGGCGGTCAGCGGGTTCGGGAACCAGGACGCGGGCTTGCTGCCGCGCTCGGCAGCGGCACCGTAATCGGGCGGCGTCTTCAGCCGGATCACGGCCAGCAGCGGATGATCATCGGCCAGCGCCTGCGGGGCGTCGGCCAGATTGCGCTCGAACAGCGGAATGGCCTCGGCCAGCCGTCCGGCGTCCCGGTAAGCGGCGCCCAGATTGTTCCGGGCCAGAAGCGCACCCTGCCGATCGGCGCCACCCAGCCGGAGCCAATCCTCGAGGCTCTGCTCGAAGAGCGGTATGGCCTCGGCCAGCTGGCCCATCGACCGGTAGCCGACGGCCAGCGCCATGCGCGCGCCGAGTACAGGCCGGCTGTCGGCGCCGAGCACGCGCTCCCACTCGGGCAGCTGCTCCTCGATCAGCACCACCGCGTCCTTCTCGCGGGCGGCGACCAGGTAGGCAACGGCCAGCTCGATGCCGGCGGCCTGGGTGTCGCGGTGATCGGGCCCGAGCACGCGCCGGGTGTCGGCCGCGTAGCAGTCGTAGTGCGCGAGCGCCTCGGTCAGGCGGCCCGCTTCGCGGTACGCCCTGGCGAGCGCCGCCCGGCCGGCCAGCGCGTCCGGATGGTCGGGTCCGAGGGCGCGCCGCCAGTCGGCGAGGTTGTGCTCGGCGAGCCGGATCGCCCGCAATTTCGCGCGGGCAGCGCGCCCGCCAGCCTGGCCATAACGCCGCACTGCGATCACCCAACCGCACTAATACTCGTTTGCCCGGAATGGAGCATAAGCCGCGTCGCAATGGCGCGCCCGCGACAATGCAACATTTGGTACCCGGGCTAGCGCTGGGCATTCACAATTTGCCAAGCAGGTACCGGTCGATGGTCGGGCCGATCGCCGCGACCAGCTCCTCCTGGCTCGCCGCGGCCACCGGGCCGAGCTTCAGCACGTATCGCGCGACCGCGAGGCCGAGCATCTGGCTGGCGACCATTGACGCCCGGAACGCGGCGCTGCCGGGGTCGGCGTCGCCCGCCACGCTGGCCACCGGTCCGAGGATGACCTCGGTGAGGAACTCGCGCAGCATCTCCGCGGCCTGGTCGCTGGTGACCGCGGATCGCAGGAGCCCGACGAACGGCTCGCGCATCTCGGGCCCCTCCCAGAGCGCAAGCGCCGAGGCGACGAGGTGCTCGCCCGTGCTCCGGCCGGTCGGCCGCGTCTTCGCGGTCAGCGCCGCGGTGATCTGCTCGCTGGGCACGACGGGCAGGTGCATCGCGGCGGCGAACAGCCGCTCCTTGGTGCCGTAGAAGTGATGCACGAGCGCCGGGTCGACTCCGGCGCCGGCCGCGATCGCGCGGATCGTGGCGCCGTCGTAGCCGCGGTCGGCGAACTCCTGCCTGGCCGCCGCCAGGATCGCGGCGCGCGTGCCGCTGTCGCCGGTTCTCCGGCCAGTGCGCGGCTGGCGGGCGCTCACGCGGTGCTTGCTTCGGACACAGTGGTTGCCTCGGACACAGTGCCGCCCTGTGTCCGGTCGCCGGCGGCGAGCTCGAAGAACCGTTCCTCCAGGCTCGCCGCCGTCACCTCCAGGCGAGCCCGCACGACCGGAGCGGCCTGGAGCGCCGCCCGCACGGCATCCGGCGCCGCTCCCGGTACGCGCAGGCTCGTCCCGGCGAGCGCGGGCTGCAGCCCGGCCCGCTCCAGCCGGTCGAACGCCGCGGCCCAGTCGTCGGCCTGGACGACCGTGACCTGCGCGTCCCCGATGATCTCGGCTACCGTCCCGGCTGCCACCACCGCTCCCCCGGCCATGACGATGAGCCGGTCACACTCGCTGGCCTCCTCCATGTAGTGGGTAGACACCAGCACGCCCGCGCCGCTCATCGCCGCCAGCGCGATCGTGTCCCACAGACGCGCCCGGCCAAGCGGGTCGACGCCCGAGGTCGGCTCGTCCAGGATCAGCAGGTCCGGCTCGTGGGCGAGCGCCTGCGCGAAGGCGGTCCGCCGCTGCAGGCCGAGCGGCAGCGCGCCAACCGGGACGCCCCGCCGCCTGGCAATGTCTTCGGGCAGATAACCCGGAGCGGTGCCGAACGCGGCGGCGGCGAACTCCATGTTCTCCGCGGGCGTCAGGTCGTCGTACAGGCCGAGGCCCTGCGGCACGTAGCCGATCCGCTTCCTCGTCTGCCGCGAGGGCGGCTCGCCCAGCAGGCGGACGTCGCCGGACGACGCCCGCTGCAGACCCAGCAGCGTCCGGATCAGCGTGGTCTTGCCCGCGCCGTTGGCGCCGAGCAGGCCGACAACCTCGCCCGCCCGTACCTGGATGCTCACCTCGCGGACCGCGGTCAGGTGACCGAACCGGCACGTCACGTCAGCGCACTCGGCCAGCGGGCCGGCGGCGGGCGGGCGACGCGTCGGCGGCATCGCAGGGGCGCTGACGGGCGCGGCCGCTCCCGTCAGTTCGACCTCGCGCTCCAGCGCCGCCACCGTCACCGCGTCCTGCAGATCAGCGGCCGGGGCGGCCGCGTTGGGGGACGGACTCCAGACCCGCCAGCTTCCGGCCCGCCGCCAGGCCAGCCGCGCGGCCGGCCCGGTCGGCGCGGCCGGTACCGTCGCCACCGAGCCCGGCATCGCCGCCACGATCTGCTCCGGCGTCCCCGCAGCCAGCTGCCTGCCTTCGTCAAGCACGAGGACCGAGCTGGCGCGCTGGGCGTCATCGAGGTAGGTCGTCGCCAGCACCACCGCCGCACCGTCGGCGGCCGCGCGCGCGATCAGCCACCACAGGCCGCTGCGGCTGACCGGATCGACCCCGGTGCTCGGCTCGTCCAGGACAAGCAGGTCGGGCCGGTGCAGCATCGCGGCGATCACGCCGAGCTTCTGCCGCATGCCGCCCGACAGCTGCCCGGCCAGCCGGTCCCTGGCCGCGGTCAGGCCGGCCAGCTCGACCAGCTCGTCGGCCCGCCGCGTCATGGCAGCGCCGCGCAGGCGGTAGGCGGCCGCGCGGAAGGCGAGGTTCTCGGCGACGGTCAGATCCGGGTACGTGCCCGAGCCGGCCGGGAAGTAGCCGGTGGCCTTCCGGCCAGGGCCGGTTACCGCGCCGGCCTGCGGGGCGAGCGCCCCGGCCAGGCAGCGCAGCAGCGTCGTCTTCCCGGCGCCGTCACCGCCGACGACCGCGGTGACAGCGCCGGGCACCGCGACCAGCGTGACGTCGTCGAGCGCGACCGTCCGGTCGAACGCCACGCGGACCCCGGTCGCGCCCCACCCGCTGCTCATGCCCGCTCGCTCGCGCTCGCGAGTACTGTCCTCGGTGCCCGCCGGCGGCGGACCGGGGCGGGCGCCAGGAAGCGGCGGAAACGCAGGATCGCCAGCGTCACGATCACCAGGCCGAGCACGGCCATGAACGTGAACGGCTGCCAGAGCGGGCCGATCGGCTCGGCCCGCAGCATCACGCCGCGGGAGATCTCGTTGAAATACGTCAGCGGGAGCAGGTAGGAGATCCAGCGGACGCCGACCGCGATCGAGGACAGCGGGAAGATCAGCCCGGACAGCAGTATCTGCGGCAGCATCGTCATCACGGCCAGCTGGATCGCCTGACCCTGGTTCTGCGAGACCGTGCTGATCAGCACGCCGATGCCGAGCGTCACGAACAGGAACAGCAGCGCGCCGAGCGCGAACACCGCCGCCGAGCCGCGGAACGGCACGCCGAAGATCACGATCCCGACGCCCAGCACGATCGCGAGGTCAACCGCGGCCACGCCGAAGTACGGCACGATCTTGCCGAGGAACACATCCCGCGGGCGCAGCGGCATCACGGCCAGCTGCTCCAGCGTTCCCGACTGCCGTTCCCGCACGACCCCCAGGCTGGTGATGATCGTGCCGATGAACACCAGCACCACGCCGGCCAGGCCGGGAATCATCACGTCCGAGGTGGACAGGCCGGGGTTGTACAGGATCGTTACCTCCGGGTGCAGCGAGCCGAGGCTGCTGCCGGCACCGCCGAGCTTGCTGAGCGCGGCCAGTGTTGCCTCGGCTGTGAACAGCTGGCTGCCGTCGATGAGCACCGCCGGCCGCCCGCTGCCGGTGAGCACCACCGCGACCGCGGCGTGGCCGTCGCGCAACTGGTCCTCGGCCCACTGGCGGCCCTGCACCGCGTCTGCGGTCACGACGTCGAATGGCCTCGGCAGAACCGAGCTGACGGCGGCGGCCTCGCGGCCGGCGACCGCGACCGGGATCGAGCGCACGTCGAAGCTGGCCGCGTAGCCGAGCACGACGAGCAGGATGATCGGCATCGCGATCATCATCGCGAGCGTTCGCCGATCCCGGCGCAGCTGGCGGAACTCCTTGACGATCATCGCCCACACGGCGGGCCTCCGCGCTCGGCTCGGCTATTTCAACGTGCGTTGAATTCTACGGATGTTGAATTCTGATGGTCAATACTGAGGTTGCTCGATGTCGGGGCCGGGATCTGATCAGATGGACGCATGGCCGTCACCCGACACACGGGCCGCTGGACGCTCGAAGACCGCTTCACCTCGCCCTGGCATTACCTGCCCGTCGACGTGCCGCCCGGCGCCTGCGCGCTGCGAGTCGAGCTGGAATACGAGCGCTCCGGCGCGATCATGGATCTCGGGTGCCTCGGGCCAGCCGGATTCCGCGGCTGGTCGGGCGGCGCGCGCCGGGCGTTTGTCGTCTGCGCCGAGGACGCGACGCCCGGATACCTGCCCGGCGATCTCGAGCCGGGGACGTGGCAGGTGATCATCGGCCTGCACCGGGTGCCCGCGGGCGGAGCCGAGTACACGGTGACGGCCGAGGTGTCAGCCACTCCCGGCGAGCTCACGCCCGGCCCGCCGCCAGAGTCGATGCCGCCGCTGTCGGAACGGCCAGCCGCCCGCCTGCTGCCGGCCCCCGACGGTCAGCGCTGGCTCGCCGGTGACCTGCACACGCACACGGTGCATTCCGACGGCGCGATGACGGTGCCGGAGCTGGCGAGGTTCGCGGCCGGCCGCGGGCTTGACTTCGTCGCGATCACCGACCACAACACGATGAGCCACCACCGCGAGCTCAAGACGGCCAGCGCGGTGCACGGCATCACGCTTCTGCCCGGCCAGGAGGTAACGACCGAGGCCGGGCACGCCAACGCACTGGGCGAGATCGGCTGGATCGACTTCCGCGAGCCGCCCGATGCCTGGCTCGAGGCCACCGAGCAGGCCGGCGGCCTGCTCTCGATCAATCACCCGATCGGGGGCCAGGTCAGCTGGGCCGCGCCGATGAAGCGGCGGCCGCCGCTGATCGAGGTCTGGCACTGGAGCTGGCTGGACACGCGGTGGACCACGCCGCTCGGCTGGTGGATGGCGTGGGATCCGGACGCGATCCCGGTCGGCGGCAGTGACTGGCACCGGCCGGGCTCAGACGCGCCGCCCGGCTCGCCAACGACGTGGATCGCGGCCGAGTCAGACGAGCCGACCGCGATCTTCGACGCGATCGCGGCCGGCCGCACCGCGATCTCGGCCTTCCGGGACGGGCCGGTGCTGCTGCGCGTCGGGGACGAGTTCATCGCCAGCGAGGCCGACGGGCTGATCCTGACCGGGCCGGAAGGACCGCAGGCGCGGATCCGGAGCCGGCTGGCCAAGTTCCCGGCCGCGGCGGGCTCCCACCGCATCGTGGACCTGACCGGCGCCACCCTCGCACTGACGGGTTAAGCACGCACTGACGGGTTGCCCTTAACCGCGCTTGCACCCATGGAAGGCTCCCGAAAGCGACGCCCGGCGGCCACGCCGCCGGGCGTCATTCTCAGCGCCGTGCGTTAGCGCTGTGCTGCCTCAGTGCTGTGCGCTGATCGCCAGCTCCGCCGCTAGCGGCTGCGCGCGGCGCCAGCCGGGCAGGCCACGCGCGGCCGCTGCGACCACGATCGCGATCGCGATCTGGATCGCCAGCACCACGACGAAGCCGTCCCGCACGCCGGTCCCGTCCGAAGACAGGGCCAGGAACAGGCTGCCGAGCGTCGCGACCCCGAGCGCCAGAGCGCTCTGCTGGGTAGTGGTCAGCACGCCGCTTCCGGCACCCGCTGAGGCCGGCGGCACCTCGGATAGGACAACCCCGAACAGCGGGCTCATCACGAGGCCCTGGCCGAAGCCCGCGATTGCCAGGCCCGGCGCCAGCGCCAGCAGGGAGACCGCGGGCCAGCTGAGGTACACGGTCAGCGCGAGGACCACCAGGCCGACCGCCTGCAGGGACGCGCCCGCCGCGAGCACGCGGGTGCCGAAGCGCGCGAGCAGCCGCGAGGTGGACAGCGACGCGATCAGGAACGTCACCGCCATCGGGACGAGGCCGACGCCGGCCTTGAGCGCGCTGTCGTGCAGGCCCTGCTGGACCAGCAGGGCGTAGCAGAACATGAACGCCCCGAACCCCGCGAAGAACGGCAGCGCCAGTAGCAGGCCGCGGCGCATGCTCGCGTGCCGCAGCAGCGACGGCGGCACGAGCGGCGTCCGGCCGGCGCGCTCGGTCCTGATCTGGGCGACGCCGAACGCGATCGCGGCGAACGGCGCGAGGGCGAGGAGCGCGATCGTCCAGGCCGGCCAGCGGAGCGAGCTCCCCTCGGTCAGCGGGATGAGCACCGCGAGCACGGTCACGCCGAGCAGCGTGGTGCCCAGGGTGTCGACGCGCGCCGGGTTGCCGTGCCGGGTGTCGGGGACGTACCGCTTGGCCAGCACCAGGCCCGCCAGGCCGATCGGCACGTTCACGAGGAAGATCGGCCGCCAGGTCGTGCCGTCGATGTTCGCCGAGACCAGCAGGCCGCCGAGAACCTGGCCGAGCACCGCGGCCAGGCCGCCGGTCGCGCCGTAGCGGCCCAGCGCACGGGCCCGCCGGTCGCCGGTGGTCGCGGCCTGAATGGTCGCGAGCACCTGTGGCACCATCAGCGCCGCGGACGCGCCCTGCGCGATCCGGCCGGCGACGAGAGCGATCGCCGACGGTGCCAGGCCGCAGGCGAGCGAGGACAGCGTGAACGCCGCCATGCCGATCAGGAACAGCCGCTTGCGGCCCAGGCTGTCTCCCAGCCGGCCGCCGAGCACGAGCAGCAGCGCGTACGCGGTCGCGTAGCCGGACACGACCAGTTCCAGCAGGGCCTGGCTCGCGTGCAGGTCCGCGTCGATGGTGGGCAGCGCCACGTTGACGATGAAGAAGTCGAGCATGGGCAGCAGGACGCCGACCAGTACCACGGTCAGTCCGATGGAGGTCAGGCCGGCCGGGGCAGCTGCCTGGTGCTCCCGGCTCGCGTTCTCAACCGGCTCTGCCGACTCCGACGGCAGCTGAGCAGGCCTTGCGGTGTTCACAATGGATGGCATGCCTTGAGCATGCCGTAGATTCTTAGCCAGGTACTAGAGCCCAGTTATACTGGTACTAGCACTACCTGGCAACCGCATAAGTTATAAGGCATGATGGTAGTCATGAGCGAGCAGACCCTCGTGCGACCGCCCGATGACGACGTTACGACGGGGTACCGACAAAACTCAGAGCCCGGCGACCGGCGCGGCGACCAGGCAATCCGGCGCCGGGAGCTGGCCGGGTTCCTGCGCAGCCGCCGCGAGCGGATCGCACCCGAGCAGGTTGGCCTGCCACCGGCGGCCCGGCGCCGCACTCCGGGCCTGCGGCGCGAGGAGGTCGCGACCCTCGCCGGGGTCGGCGTGACCTGGTACACCTGGCTCGAGCAGGGCCGTGACATCAACGCCTCACCGCAGGTGCTCGACGCGGTGGCCCGCACCCTGCTGCTGGATCCGCACGAGCGCGACCACCTGTTCCGGCTGGCCGACGTCCCGGACGGCAGCAGCCTGGCCGAGTGCAAGGCGCTCCCGCCGACCGCCCAGACGCTGCTCGATCAGCTTGATCCCTATCCGGCGGTCGTCCGCAACGCGCGTTACGACATGCTCGGCTGGAACGCCGCCTTCGATCGCCTCATGGGCCCGCTCGCAGACCTGCCCTACGAGGAACGCAACTCGCTGTGGCGGATGTTCACCGTTGCCTCGTGCCGGGCCGCGACCCTGGACTGGGAGGAGGGCACGCGCCGCATGGTGGCCGAGTACCGCGCGGCCATGGCGGAGCACGTCGCCGAGCCGGCCTGGAAGTGCCTGGTCTCCCGGCTGATGGAGGCGTCGCCGGAGTTCGTCGAGCTGTGGGAGCGGCACGAGGTGGCGAGCCCGGAGAACCTCACCAAGCGGTTCCTGCACCCCGAGGTCGGCCTGCTCCGGCTGAACTACACCCACCTGTGGCTCGGCCAGCGCCTCGGCACGCGGATGACGACCTACACCCCGGCCGACGAGCAGACCGCCGAGCGGCTGCGTGACCTGCAGCGGCGGTCTGAACTCGTCAGCGTCTAGACCTTCTTGAGAGCTGATCTCCCTCAAGCGCACCGCCGGTGTAGTGCATGATCAGCGTCCGCATGCCGCCCGGCCCGTCGTAGGTGCCGACCGCCCAGACGTTGTTGCTGGCGAACGCGAACACGCCGTCGAGGATCGTGTTGCCGTTCGCCGCGCCGGGGTTGGGGCTCGGGACCACCCGCCAGCCGCCGCGCTGCGACCCGAACTCGGTCAGCGACGCGGCGTTCCCGGTCGAGACCGGGACGCTGTCGCCGACCGCCCAGGCGTCTTTGCCGCCGTCGACCGCGGCAATGCCCCACAGGTAGTTGTCCTGCGGTGTCGGGTTCGGGGTGCTCAGGTGGACGAGGTGACGGCCGAAGCCTGGCGCCTCCACCACGGTGGCGAAGCCCGAGTGCCCCGACCGGTCCCGCCCGGCCACCCACGGGCCGGCGGCCGACAGCGCGATTGCCTGCGGGAACGCGTCTGCGGGCGCGCCGCGCTGCCGCACGGCGGGCTCGGGCGCGATCACCCACGAGCCGTGGATCAGGTGCAGGACGACCTGGCGGTCGCCGCCGCGGCCGGAGAGCTGACCCGTTGCCCAGACCTCGTACCTGCCCGCCGAGGTCACCGAGGTCAGGATGCCGTGGCTGCCGGCGGGCAGCCCTCTGATGCCCTCGGCGGTCCAGCGGCGCCCGTTCCAGTGCTCGATGAGCGGATGGAAGAACCCGTTCGAGTCGCCGTAGGTGCCGACCGCCCAGACGTCGGAGTCGCTGACCGCGGCCGCGCTGTAGAGCATGTCGTCGGCCGAGCCGGGGTTCGCGGCGGGCACGATGGTCCACCGGCGGCCGTTCCAGTGCTCCGTCAGGGCGCGCCCGGTGCGGCCCGCGCTCTCCGTGTAGATGCCGGTCGCCCACGCGGTGCCGTCCGGTAGCGTCGCGAGGCCGTAGAGGGAGTTGGCCTGTGACCCGGCGTCCGGCGTCGCCACCCGCGCCCACTTCGAGCCGTTGTAGTGCAGGGCCAGCGTCTGGACGATCGTCGCGCTGGCGTTCGGCAGCAGGGATCCGACCGCCCAGATGTCGTCGGGCGACCGGCCTGAGACCGACCAGAGGTCGTTGTCGTTCGGGCCGGTGTCGGGGCTCGCCACGACGTGCCACGGCGAGACCGCGGCGGGGGCGGCGGGATCAGGGCGGGCCGGCGCCCGGCGGACAGTGGTCACGGCCGCCGCGGCCGAGTGCGGGAACGGCTCCGGCCCGTCCGACTTCGCGCCGAACAGCCTGGCCATCGGCACCACATGCCTGGTGTCACAGCTGAACTGCAGGCAGCCGAGGCCGAACGCGTGCTGGATGGTCGCCAGCAGCGAGTAGTGGTTGAACGGCGTCGCGTCCTTCAGATGCCGGGGCCCGTGGCTGGTCACGACGACCGTGAACACCTGCCCGGTGCCCGGCTTCGCGTCACAGCACCCGGCGCTCGTCGTGCCCTCGGTCGCGGTGATCACGATCGCGTTGTTGCCGTGCCGCCACTGCGGCCCGGACATAATCTCGCTCGTCACCTGGCGCAGGTAGGCATCGCCGTCGGCGACGAGCTTGTTGTCGTCCGGCTCGCCGAGGTTGGCCGGACTGTCCGTGCACCAGGGCGGCCCGCCGTGCATGTTCGCGCACTCGTTCGCGTCGATGAAGCTGAAGTCCGGCAGCCGGCCGTCCCGCGCGTCGACCGCAAGCTCGCTCGCCGGCACCATCTTGCGTGCCTGCGCGCGGTTGTCGGCAACGTAGGTGAAGTCCGGCACCGGGTTGAACTTCGGCTGCTTGTAGAGCGAGTCCGTCTCCTGGCAGGTCGTCGGGTAGCAGTCGCCGAGGTAGCCGGCGTACGGCAGGTCCTGGACGTACTCCTTCCAGGATTTGTGCGCCGCGTTGAGCTGGCTGAGCAGGCTCGGCTTGTTCAGCCGCTGGTCCCAGTAGGGAGAACCGTCGTTGACGCCGTAGTCGTTGCCGGCCAGGAACGCCATGATGCCGGCCGCGTCCGGGTCGGAGGTCGTGTAGTACCGGGTGGCCAGGCCGTACTCGGTCGCGAGCCGGTTGAAGGTCGGCGCGTACTTGTTGTGCCGGATGTCGGAGTAGCCGTGCTCGGTGAACATGATCACCGTGACGTGGCTGTACGCGGGTACCCGGTCTGTTGCCTTAGCCGGCGCGGCAGCAGCCGCGGTGTACGCGGTGGCCGGGACTACCAGCCCGGCGACGAGCGCGACCGCAGCGAGTGTCGCGCGAGAGCGATTCATGCGAAGCGAACGCATCCCGTGTCCTTCCCGGTTCACTCGGCCCAGCTGATGCCGGCGACGTCCGCCGCGGCCCGCAGGCCTCTGGTGGCGCCCGGCGGCACGGGGGGCAGGATCAGGCAGTGACAGCCGACGCAGATCGAGCCCGAGTCGGCGAGGCGGTTGTTGCCGACCATGAGCGTCCGCTCGGGCGAGACGCCGAGGCGCTCGCACGCGGTGAGGAACGGCTCGGGGTCGGGCTTGGCGATGCCCAGGTCGCAGGACAGCACGAAGGTCTGGATGAAGCCGTCCAGGCCGGTCGCGGCGTATCCCTCGTTGATCGACCAGCCGGTGTTGCTGACGATGCCGATCGGGATGCCCGCGCTGGCGAACGACTTGAGCGTTGCCGGGGTGTCGGGGTACGGCACCATCGTGCGCGGGTTGGTCTTCCACTCGTCGTACATGAGGTCCGCCAGGCCCGCCGCGATCTCCTCGAACGGCCCGTAGCCATTGACGTAGGCGCTGCGGTGATCTTGCCGGGACAGGTTGCGCCGCTGCCGCTTCTCGGCCATCAGCGTGCGGCTGTGCTCCTTGGAGCGACGCCAGTAGCGCGCCGCGTCTTCCTCGGAGATCTCGACCCCGAGGCGCGCGGCCAGGCTGCAGACCGCCGCCACCGGGGAGGTCCGGTGGGTGAGTGTTCCTCCGTTGTCGAACAGGACTGCGTCGTAACGCATCGGGTCTCCTCGGCTCTGGTGGGGAGGCGGACGATGCGGGCCGGTTTCCCGGTCGACCGCGGGTTCTAGTGGTTGCTCAGTACGGTCGGGCACCGATGTGGAAGTGGTTGAGGACGATCGCGGTCACGACGAGCACCACGAGGATCACGTAGCCGCCGATATCCACGGCGGTCAGGTGGTGTTCGCGCAGTGAGCCGCGCTTGCGGCTGGCCCCAAAGCCCCTGGCGTCCGCGACCATGGCCATCGTGGTCGTCCCGCGCAGGCTTCCCACCAGCAAGGGCACGGTGATCAGCACCACGCACCGGCCGATCCGCCGTACGTAGTTCCAGTACTTGTTCACCTGGAACCATCGCGGCCGGGACAGGTCGTAGCCGCGCAGCTCGACCGCCCGGAAGACGAGCATGGTCCTGGAGATCATGTCGGGCAGGAAGCGCAGCGCGGCGGTCAGCGCGAACCCGACCTGAGGCGGCATCCGGAAGCGCTCGAACGCCCAGGTGAAGTCGCCGACGTCGGTGCTGATGAGGATCAGCATCGAGGTCGAGACGGTGACGAGTACCCGGGCCGACTGCTGGAGCCCGAAGACCATGCCGTACCCCGTGATGCCCGGCGAGCCCAGCCAGCTGATGGTCCAGGGGAACTGGTAGATGTAGTGGATCGGCGGCGGCGGCAGGTAGTACAGGCCCTGCGACCAGAACCCGGTGAGCGCGGGGCCGATCACCATGACCAGCAGCACCCTGACCTTCGCCCTGGACGGGCGGAGCCAGAACCAGGGCAGGATGGTGAGCCCGAACACGATCAGCATGTAGTCCCAGTTCAGGACGATGCTGAGAATGCCCATCCCGATCGGGTACAGGACCTTCAGCCGCGGGTCCAGCTTGTGCAGCGGGGTGTCCCGCGCCTCGTAGGTGACCAGCTCGCGCAGCCCGCCCAGCCCCACGAGCTTGACGAACGCCACCGGCAGCAGCATCGGGACCGCGAACACGATCAGGTACGCGATGAGCGTGCGACCGAACAGCGACGACATCACGGCGTACCTGCCGGAACGTCGTGTGTGAGCAAGCCGGAGGCGATGCTCGCTTGTCGGAAAGAAAGAGCCGCCGCGGCCAGCTCCTCGACCGACAGCAGCACGTCGGACGTCTTCGGCCCGAGCAGCTCCACCTGAAGCCGGGCCACCGGCGGCGCGATCACGCCCCAGCGCTGCAGTTCCTCGGTCCGGGCGAACACCTCGCTCGCCGGCCCGTCGAGCCGGACCTGCCCGTCGCCGAGGAGGACGATCCGCGCCGCCCGGCTGGCCAGCCCGCGGATGTCGTGCGTGACCGTCAGCACCGTGAGCCCGGTCCGGCCCCTGACCGCTTCGAGCAGGTGGAGGAACGCCCGCATCCGCTGGGCATCCTGTCCCGTCGTCGGCTCATCGAGCACCAGCACGCCGGGAGCGCCGACCAGCAGCGCGCCGAGCGCCAGCCGCTGGCGGCCGCCCTGGCTCAGCTCCCACGGGTTGGTCTTCTCCAGCCCGCGGAAGCCGAAGAAGTCGATCGCCTCCTCGACCGTCAGCACCGGGTCAGGCGGCAGCGCGCGGAACCGGCTGCCGAACTTCAGCTCGGCGATCACCGTCTCCTCGAACAGCATCTCGTCGGCGGCCTGCAGCAGCAGCGCGACGTGCGCGGCGTGCTCAAAGACCTTGCCCGGCTTCACCTGGCGGCCGCGGAAGTACACCTGGCCCGCGCTCGGGTGCCCCATGCCGACCGCGAGCGCGGTCAGCGTGCTCTTGCCCGAGCCGTTCGCCCCGATCATCGCCACCCACTCGCCCTCGCCGATGGCCAGGCTCACGTCATCGACGGCGCGGTTGGCGTCGAAGTCAACCGTGACGTGATCCCAGTTCAGCACCGGCGTCCCCGAGGGTGACCGGCCCGCGGCAGCGTCGTTCCCGTCCAGGGCGGAA
>Ga0209380_10000502_pt1 | contig 27617 bp, 22 predicted proteins | sample HubBroMetageWFT6_FD_188347 | JGI IMG/M metagenome (GOLD analysis project Ga0209380, IMG submission 188347) | Warmed and freeze-thawed soil microbial communities from the Hubbard Brook experimental Forest, New Hampshire - Hubbard Brook CCASE Soil... | ecosystem: Environmental > Terrestrial >... | reverse complement strand
CCGCTGAAACGCGTTTCAAAGCGCACCGAACGGCGGCCCGGCTCCAGAACTTCCATCAGGACGAACGCCGAGGCTAGGGTTGCGTGTCCGCACAGCTTCACTTCGCAACGTGGCGTAAACCATCGCAAGTCATAATGATCTTCGCAAGGCACGAAGAAAGCGGTCTCCGAAAGATTGTTTTCGGCTGCGACCGCACGCAGCCAGTTGTCATCTAACCATTCCACGAGGGGGCACACTGCAGCCGCATTGCCCGAGAATGGTTTCGCCGTGAAGGCGTCAACGTGAAACACGCGTAGGGGCATCACCCTATGTTACTCGGCCTGCGTGGAAGCATAGAATGTCGCTCTTGTATGTTTGCGGAAAGTCTGACCCCCGAGGGACAAACTGGAGGTCTTAATGCCAGCCGCGCAGACCGAAGCCACTGTCCGCCACGAACTCACCGCTCTCCTAGCGAATGCTCGTCTACGCACCGACGGCTTGTTCGCACTGGTGAGGCCTGATTTTCTCTACGAACGCCCAATCGCCGAACGTCACCGCATCATCTTCTATATCGGACACCTCGAAGCTTTCGATTGGAATCTGTTTCACGAACCGGTGTTGGGGTTGAAGAGCTTTCATCCCGAATTTGATCGGCTGTTTGCCTTCGGGATCGACCCGGTCGGCGGTGGTTTGCCCACCGATAAACCTGCGGACTGGCCCTCGATCGCGGCAGTGCAAGAGTATGTCAGAAGGATACGTGAAACTCTGGACGAAAACTTGGAGGCTCGAATTTCCGATGTTGGCGGTGCCGAGTCTTTTGCGCGTGATGGATTTGCGCTGGCCACCTTGCTCAACGTGGCCATTGAGCATCGCCTGATGCACGCGGAGACGCTCGCCTACATGCTGCATCAGTTGCCGGTTGACCGGAAGGTTCCGCAACTCGATCCCCCAGAGATTATCCGCCCTGCAGCTGTTCCCGACACTGTCGAGATTCCGGGCGGTACGATCACTCTCGGCCTGAAACGTGGCAGCGAGTTCTTCGGATGGGACAACGAGTATGAATCTCACGCGATAGATGTTCCGGCGTTTGGCATTGATCGCTATAAAGTCACGAATCGCCAGTATCTCGAGTTCATCGGCGCGGGTGGTTATGAAGCGCGCGAGCTTTGGAGTGAAGACGATTGGAATTGGAAATCGGAGCGAAGAATTTCGCATCCCGCGTTTTGGACGCGCCGCGGCGACGAGTGGCTGTATCGCACGATGTTCGCAGAAGTGGCGCTACCGCTGGATTGGCCGGTATATGTGAGTCATGCGGAAGCGACGGCGTATGCCAGATGGGCAGGGAAATCGTTGCCTGCTGAAGCTGAGTGGCAGCGGGCCGCCTCCGCAGCTCCTCGCGGAAATGGAGACGAGCCCGAGGGCGCGTTCGGCAACTTTGATTTTGTCCGCTGGAATCCTGTGCCGGTGAATGCCTTTCCTGCAAATCGGAGCGCATTTGGGGTTGAAGGAATGCTGGGCAACGGGTGGGAGTGGACTTCTACAAAGTTCGCTCCGTTTCCGGGTTTCGAGCCCTTCCCGTTCTACCATGGATACTCCGCAGATTTCTTCGATGGCAAGCATTTCGTCTTGAAAGGCGGATCGGCGCGCACGGCCGCATGCATGTTGCGGCCCACGTTCCGCAACTGGTTTCAGCCGCACTATCAATTTGCCTACACCGGGTTCCGCTGCGTAAGCCGCTGACCCAGTTAATGATGACCAATTTGATTAACAGGAGTTGCCGATATGCTGGTTCAAACCGTTACTCCCAATGCAACCTACGAATTCGCGGCGGACGTACGCACCGGACTCACCAAACCGGGCCAGAAGGAGCTGTTGTCAAAATATTTGTACGACGATGTGGGTTCGGCCCTGTTCGAAGTCATCAGCCGTTTGCCCGAGTATGGACTCACTCGCGCCGATGAACGGCTGCTGCGGCGCCACGCGCGCGACATTATCGAGCGTCTGGCGACTCCAGTTGCGGTCGCCGAACTGGGCAGCGGCAGCGGCAGAAAGACTCGTCACGTTCTCGAGGCGCTTTGCCGGCGGCAGCGAACCGCTTACTATCCCATCGAGATTTCTCCTTCAGCCCTCGCCATGTGCGAGCGCGAGCTTAGCGATATCGAGTCCATCAGCATCCTCGGTTTCGAACGTGAGTACCTTGACGGACTGCTCGAGGTCGCAGCGCACCGGTCCGCCAACCAGCACCTTCTCGTACTGTTCCTGGGAAGCACCATCGGGAATTTCGATCGACCCGCCGGCGTTGAATTTCTGGCCGAAGTCCGGCGCATCCTTCAACCCGGAGACTCACTCCTGCTTGGAACCGATCTGGAGAAATCCAGCGTTCAACTGTTGCAGGCTTACGACGACGAACTGGGAGTGACCGCCGCCTTCAATTTGAACCTGCTGGCTCGCATTAACCGGGAACTGGATGCCGATTTCGATCTCGCGCAGTTTGAACACCTGGCCAAAATCAATCATGAAGCCCGCAGCGTGGAAATGCATGTGCGGTCGATGTGCCGTCAGACTGTACATATTCCGGCCGCAAACATATCCGTCGACTTTCTCGAAGGAGAAACCATTTGGACCGAAAGCAGTCACAAATACTCGCCCCAGGAAGTGTTTCAAATGGCTCCCATCGCCGGTTTCCGCTGTGAGGCGCAATGGATTGATGAACAATGGCCCTTCGCGGAAAATCTGCTGATCGCCGAATAATTGCGCGCGAAAACTGCGCCATTGTCGGCTGCAGCCGCTCTGCGCCATCCGCATGAGATGGCTCTCATTTCGAAGTAAAACTTTGTAAATCGTCCCGATTTAACCTCCCGACCATGTAAATTGAATAGTGTAGAAAGACTATGAGGACGATCACAAGCCGGCTTCTAACGACCGCATTCTGCGCGGCTAGCGTGGCATGTTTCCATTCTGTGCCTTCCTGTTTCGCAGCACCCGCGGGCCAACAAAATCAGCAGGCGGCCGCTGGCTCGGGCGCTGTCAGCCGCCGGGTCGGAGCCATCAAGGCCATCAGCGGAACAGAGATCACGTTGACGCCGGATTCCGGCGCCGATGTCAAGATCACGGTACAGCCTGCAACCCGGATTATGCGCGTGGCGCCCGGCGAGAAAGATCTTAAGAACGCGACGCCCATTCAGTTGCAGGATCTCCAGGTTGGCGACCGCATTCTGGTCGCGGGCAAAGCCAGCGACGATAACTCAGTTGCAGCTTCCACCGTGGTCGTGATGAAGCACTCCGACGTGCAAGCGCTGCATCAACAGGAACTGCAAGACTGGCAGAAAAGGGGCGTAGGTGGAGTGGTGAGCGCTGTGGATCCATCGGCAGGAACGGTCACGATCTCTGCAACCGCTTTCTCAGGGAAGAAAACCGTCGTCATTCACATATCCAAAGGCACGGTGATTCGCCGCTACGCGCCCGATTCCGTGAAATTCGACGACGCCAAGACAAGTGCTCTTCCGGAAATTCAACCCGGCGACCAAGTACGTGCGCGCGGTGATCGCAACGCCGACGGAACCGAACTAACGGCGGAAGAAATTGTTTCCGGAACGTTCCGAAACATTGCCGGCACCGTCAACTCTGTGGATGCAAGTTCGTCGACTCTAAGCGTTCACGATTTATTGTCGAACAAAACGGTGCTCGTCAAAATTACGGCCGATTCGCAGCTTCGCCACTTTCCCCCCGAGGTGGCGCAGCGGTTTGCAATGCGCCTGAAGGGAGCAGCCTTGGGCGGGGCTCACAGCGCCTCATCGAATTCAGGGCCTGGAATGGGCGGCCAAGCCGCGAACGCTCAACCACCGAACACACAAAATACGAGCGCGCAGGCCGCGCATCCCGAAGGCCCTGCTGGAGGCGCCGCTGATGGTAGTGGTGCGGCTGCGCATACCGGGGGCGCGCCCGATTTTCAGCAAATGCTTAGCCGCCTGCCGGAAGCCCCACTGGCCGACCTTCACAAAGGCGACGCGGTGATTATTCTCTCGACTGAGGGCACCGGCGGCGTTGGCACCACGATCACGCTGCTCAGCGGCGTCGAGCCAATTCTGCAGGCTGCTCCGAGTGCCAGCAGTGCGGCCTTGCTCACGCCATGGACGATGAGCGCACCCGCCGGAGATGCCGGTGGTCCATAACGTTCTTCTCGCAGAAGATCAATGATTACAAGACGATTTGGGTGGAACTATTTTTGCAGACTGGAATAATGGAATGAAGGTTCGGAGTTTTCTCTGTTTTGCATTTCTCCTTTTACTGCTGTCCTTGTGCTCCACGCTCGCCGCTTCGCAGGCAGCCGCGGGGCAGGCAACTCCTGCGGAGGCCACTGCAGCGAGTTTACGTGGCCAGGTGACGGACCCTTCCGGCGCGGCAATCGCTAATGCTGATGTCGTGCTGACGACGGCGGTCACCTCCGCCGCTCCGATCAAAACGCAAAGCAACGGACAGGGGCAGTATGAGTTCAAGGCTTTGGCCCCGGGGCAATACACTTTGACCGTCGTCGCCCAGGGCTTTGCCGTCTATGAAAACGACAACGTGAACATCGCCTCGGCTCAGCCCATGCGGCTGAATGTCGCGATGGCGATTGAGGTTGAGCAGCAGAAGGTTCAGGTTTCCGATACCGCGCCGACCGTCGATGTGAATCCTGCGAACAATGCCGGGGCCATCACGCTCACTGGGAAAGAACTGGAGGCGCTGCCCGACGATCCCGACGAACTACTCACCGACTTGCAGGCGCTGGCCGGGCCCTCCGCCGGGCCGAATGGCGGGCAACTCTATATCGATGGCTTCACGGCCGGCCAACTTCCGCCCAAGGAATCCATTCGCGAAATTCGCATCAATCAGAATCCGTTTTCCGCGGAGTATGACAAGATTGGCTACGGCCGCATCGAGGTTTTCACCAAGCCCGGCACCGACAAATTTCACGGCCAGTTTTTTGTGGATGGAAACGATTCGGCCTTCAACTCGCCCAACCCATTCGGAGGCGCCGACCAGCCCAGCTACGAATCGACTTTGTTCACCGCTTCCGTCAGTGGACCGATCAATAAGAACGCTTCGTTTTTTCTCGATGCCCAATACCGGAATATCAACGATCTAAATGCCGTCAATGCTATTACGCTCGATCCGACCACCTTCGAGCAGACATCCGTCATCGAATCGGTGCCGTTTCCCCGGCATCGCACCAACATCACGCCCCGGCTCGACTATGCCCTCACCAAAAACAACACCTTGACCGCACGCTATCAGTATTATCGCGATGATGAGGATAACGAGGGCATCGGTGCATTCGCATTGCCTACTCTCGGTTACAACGCCGACTCCATCGAGCACACTTTGCAAATCAGCGACACGCAGGTCATCGGCGCGAAGATCATCAATGAAACCCACTTCCAGTACCTGCGCGAACTCGACAATCAATTCGCTTTGAACAGCCAGCCAACCCTCAACGTCCCGGGCGCTTTCAACGGTGGAGGCAACAGCCAGGGCAACATCCTCGACCATCAGGATCATTACGAGTTACAGAACTACACGTCGATTATCCACGGCAATCACACGGTGAAATTTGGAGCTCGTCTGCGCGGCATTCGAGACGCGAACAGCCAAACCTCAGGATTCAACGGTACATTTACCTTTTCGTCGCTGCTGACCCCGCCACCGGCGCAGAACATGCCGCCGCCTGCTCCCTGCACGCCGACGCTAGGAGAGCAGCCCTGTCCGGTTTCTTATCAGTTTGCTCTGGAGAATACAGGAAACACCACCGTCCCAATCGCTACCCAGCTCACTTACACCGTCGGCAGTCCGCCGCTGGTAGTGGGCAACTTCGATGCTGGACTTTACTACCAGGACGATTGGAAGGTACGCTCCAACATCACTTTCAGCTACGGTCTGCGCTTTGAAACTCAGACTGGGATTCAGGATCACGCAGACTGGGCGCCGCGCCTGGGATTTGCCTGGGGAGTTGGAGGCAAGAGCGGTCCGCCCAAGATTGTGCTGCGCGGCGGGTTTGGAATTTTTTATGATCGCTTCCAGGAAGCCCAGATTCTGGAGGCAGAGCGCGTGAATGGCATTACGCAGGAACAGTTTGTTATAAGCAATCCTGAGTGCCCGAACCTGACGGAGATTACTGCCTGTACCGGCGCGGCCGTACCCGTGACGCCCACGACTTACGCGATCAGTCCGCGCCTGCATGCGCCTTATACGATTCAATCGGCGATCAGCGTCGAGCGGCAGCTCACTAAGGCCGCAACCTTAAACGTGACTTATCTGAACTCTCGCGGTTTCGACCAGTTGCTCACCATTAACGCAGACGCGCCTTATCCGGGAACTCCCTGCAGTCCCAGTTGCCCAATACCCAGCAAAAATCTTTACGAGTACGTTTCCGAAGCCGTCTTCCGCCAGAATCAGTTGATCGCCAATCCCAACGTGCGGATCGGATCGAAGGTCCAGCTTTTTGGCTACTACGTGCTGAACTATTCCAACAGCGATACCTCTGGAGTCTCAAGCTTCCCCTCGAACTCTTACAACATCAGCGCCGACTACGGCCGTGCTTCCTTTGACATCCGGAATCGGCTCTTCTTCGGTGGCACATTTGCTCTTCCCTACAACTTTCGCCTGAGCCCGTTCATGATCGCCAGCTCCGGCTCTCCTTTCAATATCACGACCACCAACGACCTTAACAACGATTCCATTTTCAACGATCGTCCCGGATTCGTTTCGACTACGACCTGTCCGACGACCGTAAACACGCCGCCTTCGACGATCTATTGCACCCCGCTGGGAACTTTCGATGCTCAGCCCACGTCGACTGAAAAAATTGCTCCCATCAACTACGGGACGGGCCCGTCCCATTTCACAATGAATCTGCGCCTCACCAAGACCATCGGTTTCGGCCCCAAGGTCGGGCGCGCCGCTGGCAATCAAGGGCAGGGAGGCGGTCCGGGTGGTGGTGGCGGCGGTCGCGGCGGTGGTGGCCAGCGCGGCGGTCCTCTTTTCGGCGGCGGTCCGGGCGGACTGCCCAGCAGCTCCGACCGCCGCTACAATCTCACTTTTGGCGTTTCCGCCCGTAACGCTTTCAACAAAGTGAACTATGGCAACCCGAGTGGGATTTTGGGTTCAAATTTTTTTAACGCGCCCAACGGACTTCAAGGCGGTCCTTTCTCTACTGGTTCGGCGGTTCGCCGCATCGATCTTCTGGCTACCTTCAGCTTCTGAGATCATGCGGCTCGGGCGATGGGGAACTTTGCCGATTTGGTTTCCGCTGCCTCTGCATTCAGGCTCGCTGCGCGTTTCAATCTGCACTGAGGTTACGCTTCGGTTATTCTAGAAGGGAAGCGCGCGGTCGTGCCCTAATGGCACGCAGAGTAATCTTCTTTTGCCGTTGATTCCCACTACAAGACGTCAGTTCCTTTACTCTGCCGCGGCAGCGGGTGTAGTTGCGATTGCCGCGGACTCCGTCCTGCTGGAGCCAAACCGCCTCCGCATCGTGCGGCACGACTTCTTCTTGCCGCGCTGGCCGGAACGGCTCAACGGCTTTACCATTGCGCTACTCAGTGATTTTCATTACGACGCTTATTTTTCAGTCCACCCGTTGCGCTCCGCAATTCCTATTGTCAACGCCCTCCGTCCCGATCTGATCGCGCTGACCGGAGATTTTGTAACCTCGCCCTCTATCGGAGACCCGCAGAAGGCAGCATTAGCGGCCGAGCCTTGCGCTGGCCTTCTGTGCCAGATGGCCGCGCCCCATGGCCTTTGGGCGGTCCTGGGAAATCACGACGACTCCACCGACCGCAGACATGTCACGCATGCCCTTCAAGCCGCGAACATCCACGTGCTGGCAAATCAGTCCGAGGCGATCGAGCACGATGGCGCGCGCTTCTGGCTTGCGGGCGTACACGACGTGCTGAGCGGGACCGCTGATTTGCAGAAGGCCGTGCACGGGCTTCCGGCAGGCGAAGCCGTCGTTCTACTGGCGCACGAACCTGACTTTGCTGATGCAGCAGCAAGGCTCCCTATCGATCTGCAACTCTCAGGACACTCTCACGGAGGCCAGGTCAGAGTTCCCCCTTTGCCCCCGCTTTACCTTCCACCGTTGGCGAGGAAGTACGTCTGGGGAGCGTTTCGCATAGGCGAGCTTACCCTCTACACCAGCGCGGGTCTGGGCACCATCGGGCTCCCGATTCGCTTGAATTGCCGCCCTGAGATCACACTACTTACCCTGCGCCAGAGACAGCCCAGCGCATGAAATGTGCAACGGCCTTCACATCGGCAGGCCGTAATTACCTCCTAACCTCTCTAACCGACAGATACAACTGCACTTAAAACGGGATCACGCTGGAACCAGACTTGCCGATAAGCAAGGCATAGGGGAGTAGGACCGCTTAACAGGAAAGGCTCCACGCATGCTTCGCATCTGGCCTTGGTTTCTGATTTTTGCACTCCCCATTGCCGGCGCTGCCGCTGTGCCGGTTGCGCGACCCTTGCGTCGAACCATCTTGACCGAACGTGAGCATCATGCGTGGACCGCGCCCAGGCGCGCGGCCGAGTTCAGCGAGATCCCGCATGTGAGCGCACGACCGCGCTGCGAAGATACTCAGCCTCCTGAGGCTCTGACCACGCCCGATCCGCTGCTGGTTCCCGCCGGCACGGGGCAGAAGGTGAAAGTCAGCTTTATCGTCGGAGCCGATGGCCGCGTGCATAGTCCACTGATTCTGCAGAGCGTGGGCGCTGCCGGCGACCGCAATGTATTACGAACAGTGCGCAGCTGGCGCTACCGTCCTGCAACTTGCAACGGCGTGCCCACCGAATCGGAAGGGAAGATTGAGTTTTCCCACCGTTGAGATTCGAGGTAATTGGGCTAGAATGACCCCATCACCGGTCCAGATCGTGGATAGAGACAGAGAGAGAAAACTCGGAAAGCCATCCAGCGCCGCTCCGGCGCAGGAATCCGAAGATGTTGTGCCGAGCGTTGGCCCGCATAATCCCGCGCTGGCTGAGATCTATCAGCGCCTCTACCCCGAAATGCGGCGGCCCAAGCCCAATCAGGAGGCCATTGCCGCGGCTCTGCAAGCCATGCAGCGCCTGACCCTGGAAGCGGATTCCGAAAGCGCGGTTGAGGAAGCCACAGCCGAAGGCGGCGGCGACGCGCGCAATGCCTGCGGAGTATGCGGACATTACAACCGCTCAGGCAACAAATTCTGCGGCATGTGCGGACTCCCGCTGGGAACAGCGGCACCTGAGTCGCCGGCGGTCGAACCAGAGAATTCCGCAACACCCGTTGCCCCGTCGTCCAAACTCGCGACGCCCACACTCGACAATTACGAAGAATTTCTTCCGCAAACTCTGCCAGTAACACCGGAGGCCGCGGGTCCTGAGTCTGCCGGCTCTGAGCCGGCGCGGGAAGTTCATCCGCAGCCCGGCACTCCCGCCGGCACACATCATTACCACCATCACTACCATCACCATTATTTCCAGGGTGGACAGGAGATTACTGCGGCGCCAAGACCCAACGCGCCCGAGAGCGCGCGCGAAGCCGACCGGATGAGGATTGCGGCTGCCGCCAAAGGCGAGCCCATGAGCCGCGGTGAGGCGGCTGTGCGGCGCTTGACGCAGGAGTGGGTGCTGGCCTGCAACACGCGGCAACTCGATGAACTGATCGAACTGTACGCCGCCGATGCGCTGGTGCTGCGCTCGAACCTGCCTCCGATTCGTGGCGCGCTGGCGGTGCGTGAGTTTTTCTTTGCCTCGCTGGAAGCTGGTCTGGGCGAAGTGGCCGTCGAGCCGATGCGGGTCGAAGTGGTTGGCGACCTGGCTCACGAAGTGGGGCGCTACAGCGCTCTGGTACCCGGCACCGTTGGCAAACGCCGCGAAGAACGGGGCAAGTATCTCTGGGTTTTCGCCAAACAGTCGAGCGGAGACTGGAAGCTGGTCTCGGAATGCTGGTCCAGCGATATGACGCTTTCCGGTGCAGAGTCCGATATCCCGAAACCCGTAACTCCGTCAGCCAAGACACAGCCGCGGAAAGTCTAGTGGTCGGTGTCCCGTGGTCCGTGGTCAGCAGACCACTGATCACTGGTCATTGATCGCTGATCACTGGCCCCCTGCCTTCACTCCCAGGCTTCCCAGTTCGTTGCGCAGCTGATCCAGCGTTTGCATTTGGATGGTCCTCATGCCGAGCTTTGCGGCGCACTCCAGATTCAGCGCGCGATCGTCGATGAAGCAGCACTCCGCGGGATTGCGCTGGGTAATCTCAATTGCCAAATGATAAATACCACTCTCCGGCTTGCGCAGGCCGACAAAGCAGGAGCTGACGAACAGCCGGAAGATTTCCCGCAAGCCGAAGTTCTCGATGCGATGTAAGTTCAACTCGCGGGACTCGTTGTTGATCGTGCCCATGAAGTATCTGCCGGAACCGGCCAACGCGCGCGCGAAGGCGAGAACTTCCGGCATTGGCTGCGACAACGAAAACATGTAATCGCGAAATGCGTCGCGGGTGAAAGGACGGTTGCGGTAAAACACGGTACGGTCCAGATATTCGTCGAGCGAAATCTTACCGCGCTCAAACGACGAAACCACCATCTCGTGCCGCGAGTGGAACTCTTCTTCATCCAGACGAAAATGCTCAAGCGTTGCGGCGCGTTCGCTGCGGTCCCACGCGTTGGTGAGAAGAACTCCTCCAACGTCCCAAAAGATGGCGTGAATAGCAGACACGTGCGGGACCTCCCCTATTTGTCATTCCGAGCGGTTTCTTGGCGAGGGAATCTGTTTCTGTTGTTTTCCCTGATGACCAGTGTAGACGAATCTGGAGGCGGCGCCAGCAGCCCAGCTTTTCGAAGCTGCCTACTCAGAAAGCAGTCCTAGTGTTTGTAGACCGTGGTCGCGGGATTGTAGTTGCGCCAGTCGAACCAGTAATCTTTGAGCGCGGGAATGCGGGCGAGGCATTTCCCCTGTGCAGGGCCGGAAGTGGCGCAGCCTTGAAAGTTCCACCGGCTGTTGGTAGCTGTGTCGAGTAGCGTCCAGTCCTTCTTGGCCTCGTCGTTTTTCGCCACGTCATTTTTTCCAACGTCATTTTTTGTTCCGTCGTTCTTCGCCAGGTCGGATTTCGCGTCGGCACCTTGCTCAGGCTGCGTCTCGGCGGGCGCGGCTGCTTGAAGAAAGAATTCTGCGTCCTCGCCGTCGATGCGGCTGACGAACACGCGGAAGGATTTGCCATCGGGGCCGAGAACGAGAAGCAGCGGCGTCCCGTTGACGCGATCGATGACAGGAGACTGTTTGGTGAAGGTTTCCCAGGGATAGGCGCGGGCGGCGCCATCGATGGTGAGTCCGATGACGACGTCACGCGACTTCAGTTCAGTGCCCGGAAAGCTGATCACGACGGGCAGCTTGGCGACGTCGGGCTCCCAGTTGGGGTCGTACTCTTTGGTGTACTTGGCGACGGGAGCGAGCACCGTACCGGAGGGAGATTCCGTTCTCCACTCGCCAAAGGTGAGTTCGTCGCTGAGGACGAGTTGAAGCGTGGCGCCTTGCAACGGGCCATAGATGGCTTTGCCGGTGATCTGTTGCCACCAGCTTCCGGTTTCTTTGTCGCGCATCAGGAAGTTCTGATTGTTGATGCCGGCCAGATAAAAATGCAGTGCCCTGCCGTTCACCGTTCGCGTCCACACCAGACCGGTGTGACAAAGCGTTCAATAGGTGACCACGATCGGCACGCCCCCGACCACGTCGTTGAGGATGTGATGATAGGCCATCTGGCTGATGGGATAGGCGCGGGCGTCGCTGCCAAAGCGCACCGCCATGATCATTTCTTTGGGGTCGAGCTTGCTCTGGGATTGCGCCAGGAACTGCGCTCCGGCGATGGGATGAAACATCCATTCGAAATAGTTGAGGCGGGCCATCACGGTGGCGAAGGTTACGAAGAGAAGCGCCAGCGCTAGGAGAGCTTTGCGCCAGCGGCCAACGGCTCTCCACAACAGGAAGGCGAAGGAGAAACAGCCGAGGGCCGCGAGCACCGTGCCTAGAGGCGCGCGCTGGCGGAGAGCCATGGCAAGCAAGAGCGGGCGTGGCAACTGGTGAGCGAAGGGACGAATGATGAAGGCAGGCACGAAGAACAAGCCGAAGGCGATGACAGCGCAGAAGGAGAAACCGCCCCAGATCCAGAGTAAGCTTCGACGGGGCGGCAAGGATGCGTGCATAAATTTAGGGCTTGCGCTAAGTAGAGGCGACTTTTGATCAGCGATAGTAGAAGAGTAGGCGCGACTCGCGGAATAGTACAAAAAGATTAAAGCCCCGGTCCTGGAGTGCAAGACCGGGGCGTGGGTGGGCTGGAGTTGTTTCCACGCTTACTGCGGCGTGAAGTTTTGGTGCGAACTCAATGCCACTACGTCCTGGAACATCGGAGTTCCGGGAGGCAAGAAGTTCGGGTTCTGAAATTGCGTGTCGAAGAAGTAATTACGCGTAGGCGCACTGTAGGTGGAGTTGCAGCACTTGAAAATGCCCGTGGCGTATTGCGAATAGTACATGCTGATCAGCGAGCCGGCATAATTCACCGTGCCATTATTTCCATTGTCACTTCGATCCTCCAGATAGCGCAGGAAATTGTGCATGCCGCCATCGGTGCCGAAATCTTTCCAGGTGTTGGCAATGGAATATGCCGTCTCGGGGAATGGAATGCTTTTTCCGGCGGCAATGGCCATTCGATAATAGCTGTTATTTCCCTGCCGTCCTGGCATGGCTGCATTTACGTACGTTGCCTGACCGGGATACAGGAAGCTTTCATGGTCGTTCCAGCCCGGAATTGGATTCGTTCCAGGGTTTGGAAGCGGCAGCGCAGCGCCCGACGGAGGATTTGAGAGCAGCGTAACCGCGTCGGCAATAATCGCGGCCGCCGAGTGCGGAGTATTGATTACATTCTCGCTCGGCCAGAAGGGGTCGGACGTCCCGGTATTATAGTTGCCATATACATAAACCGGCTCCTCTGAGGCGACGGTAAAGCCCACGCCGTTTGCGCCTGCGTTGCCGTTCGTGGGCGGCAGGTAACTGTTTCCTGCGTTATCCATGCCCCCATCGACGAGGCGCAGGGCGTGCCGTGCGGCCGTAACCATGTTCCACTCCGCTTTGGTGGAGCAATTGGCGATTCCGGCGAATGTGCCGCTGATGTAATAAGGCTGCGCCATGTTTGCCGCCGAAATGCCAAAGCCGGCGCCCAGATTTGTTTCACCCCATTTGTCGACGAGGCCGTTCTCTTTTTGGCCGGTATCTTCCGGCGAGTAGGCGTAGTAGGCGGGAGGTTCCAGCACGCCATCGGGCACGCCAGTTGCCGAGGCTCGGTTGACGGTGTCGTTCAGCCCAGACATGCCGGAGATACCGTTGTAGAAAGTGGCTAGGGGATGAGCATCGGGCAGCATGCCGCGATGGTCAGAGAAATAAAGCAAGTAGCCATTCTCATTGGCGCCGTTCTGGTCAGTGATGCTGACCAGCGGGCCGCTGCCGCCCGCGTAGGCTCCTGTTCCTTGCAGCCAGAGCCACAGATTGCCCACGTCGATCTCAACTACGTTCATCACTCCGATAGGGCTGCACGAGGTTTCCGGGTCGCCGCCGGGACGGCTATCCCGCGGCTCGCCTTCGCGCGCATCGTAGAAGTTGATGGGCAGCCAATTGTATTGCGTAGCAGGCACGCCAGTCGCACTGGCCGCGCCCAATCCATTTTGCAGCTGCTGCAGGATCAGAATGGCGGGGCTGATTGGATTCTGGCATTGGGCCAGAGGATCGGAAGCCGTTACTGCCGGCCACGAAGGATAAGCAGCCGTGGGGCAGAGTGGAGCGGCAGCGAGGTTCGTGGAGTAGGGGTGGGTGGGAGGATTTTCGTAGCCGCGGCCGAACCCATGTCCGAGCCATTCCTGCGTGACTCCAACCCAAGCCCCGCCATTGTAATATTCCACGCGCAGCCAGACGCTCTGGCAGAGCGCCGCGGCCGTCACTTCGCCGTGCAAAGGCCACGTAGCCGGTGCGCCGCAGTTCGTAGGAGCAACCCAGCTTCCAGTGCCTGCCTTGCCCGACGCATAATACATAGTTCCGGGAGTAGTCGCCACCGAGCCGGTCAGCTGGACGTCGTTTGCATCGAGTGCGCCAGCGCCGCGGTCAGGGTGGAGATCACCGAGGGTATCGGCCAGCAGGATGCGGATGGTTGCCTTGTTATACAGGCGCGAACTGGCTAGAAGCTGGCTGTCGCCGGACGCGGGCCTGCGAATGATCTCGATCGGTCCAACGTTCGAGGCCTGAACGAACGGTAAATTCAGAGCCGTTGCACCCGTCAGTCCGTTAATGGCGAAGCTGTTGAATGTATTGGTGGAGATCCCCTTCCATGCTGGGTTGGCTGCGCCTGTCGGCGGGAAGCCTCCCGCCCAGCTGCCCTGGGTCAGCTGAATGCAATTTCCAGTTCCGCCCGGTCCCGTAGCGGGCGCGGCCGGACAGCCGAGACTGGCGTTGGGTATCCAGACACTGCCCCCGTATTGGTTGGAAGTGGGCCACCCATTTTCGAGTTGGTCCAGAATGATCTGGCCTACGGCCGCAACCTTATCGGTGAAAGTCAGGTTGCTACCGGAAGCAAGAAAGAGATTTCCGTTGGCGTGGACCCGGCCGCCGAAGTTGAAGTTGGGGCCGGCGAAGTAGTCGCAGTCGCCGTTGCAGAAGACTCCAAACTCGAAGGCCGGCAGCAGCGCCACCTGCACGGTGCGGGTCAAATTAACGGACGCGCCAGTAACAGCAACTGCACCATTGTCGGTGGTCTCACCGGATCCGGCGATTCGCGTAGCGGTGACGGACACATTGTAGGGAATCAGCGATGCCACCATACCCTGGTCTGGTCCGGAACCCACGACGTTCCACGTACCGCAGGGAGGCGCTGGAACCTGACCAAGAGGATTTGGACAAGGAGTTCCATTTGGCAGAACGGTTGGCCAGGTGATGTTCTCCACGTAATTCATGTTTTGGATGTTGGAACCCGCAATTGCAGTCGGCCAATTCGCGGGACTGGTGAGAGCGGTAATGGATGCCGAAGTTGGCGACTGGGAGGATTGGTACAAGGCCGAGAGTTGGGCCGTCAGGTTCTCAATGCCGGACTCGGCACCATAGTAGGCGAGGTTACCTTCGAGGTCGTTGTTTCCCATCTTTTGTTCGCCGGTGACCAGGAAAATCAAACCGATGGCCAAGCCCGACAGCAGCACTGTCAACAACAGCGCTGCGATGAGAGTGAAGCCTCGCGAATCTCGTATACTCTTCCCCATATTTTTCCCCTTCTCACCTCAAATAACCAGAAACTCAGACCGCTTTCATCACTGGCAAGCGGTGGTCGAGAAACTGTAGGAATTGCAGAAACTCATATTTCGAGCGCTGACCGAGGTCGCCAGATACATGCTCTGGGATCTTGTCTTGTCCGTGTACATGCTCTCGCCCAGGACCCAAATGTTGACCTTCTGAATCAACGCCGGGGAGAGTCCGGCCGCGATCGGGTTGGACACATTCGCATTGATGTTGCCAGTCGCGGTGTTGATCACGTCATAGCTGAATTGCAGGTTAATGATGTTGTCGGCCACCGGGATTGCTTTTTCTCCGTTGACCTGCCGCATCAGACGGGGAACCTGCACGGTACCGCCAGCGGCGGGGACTTCCAGAAAATAAGTAACCGCGTAAAGACGGCACACGCTCAACGTGGTGCCGGCAACGTCGGCGGCAGCCAACGCAGCGAGGCTATTGGCGCCAGTTTGGTTGAAGTTGAGTACGTCGCCACCAGCGAAATTAACCGCGAGAGTGCCCTGGGGGCCCGATGTGGGTGCAGGAAGGCCCGTGATCTCGCCCACGGCCGCAGCGGTTTGCCCGACGGCATTGCCCTGGTTCCCCGCGCCATTGCCCGGAGTGCTCACGACGAAAAGCAGCAGGTCGCCCAGGACGAGGCCGCCCGGCGCAAGAATGTTATTAGGGGTAACGCCAGCGTTCACCAAGCTCACATTGGCCTGCACGGCGCTGGGAAAGGCGAACGTGAAATTGGTCAACGGGAAGTTGTAGTCGCAATAGATCGAAGTGATGCTGTCGTTAGTGGCGCCGGGGGCGTTGGTGATGACTGCGCTATTTTCTACGCCCTTCGCGAAACCGGGCAGGATGCCATACATGTAATTTAGAACGCCCGTGCCGCTGTCGGGGTAAACATCGCCCAGAAGATAGCAAATGCCGCTCTGATTGCAGCCCACATTGGAGACGCCGTTCTTGTTTGCCAACTGCAAGCCGCCGGAAGGGAGGCCCGCACCCGCCAAACCGATGTCCTTGGTCATCAATTCGATGGCGGCTCGCATGTTCTCCTGGGTCTCGGCGCGCTGAGTCACGGTAAACAATGCAGTCATGGCCTGACGGAACAGGCTGGTCATGGCCGCCATGACGAGCACGCCAATGACAGAGGCGATCATCAATTCCAGAAGGCTGAAGCCGCGTTGCGATTTTCGGATGTTCGTATTCATAAAATGTTTTGTCAGCCTCAGTGGAAACTCGAAATCAGCGCATTCACCGAATAAGTGCGGCTATACCCGTACCTGCCGGGCTTGGTATAGAAAATTGTGATCGTGACGGCGATGAGGTTTGGATTCGTACTGGTCACGCCTCCAATGGTCTGCAACACCGGGTTAAAAGTGATGGTGCGGGTGAAATTGCTGAGGCTGTAAGTTTCATCATCGGCGGTGCCGAGAATGCCATCGGGACCGGGCAGCACCAGGCATTCGATTCCGCCGGGGCAAGCTGCTCCTGTGTCGGGCGCGGTGCAGGGGGCATCATCGGCGGTGCCGAGAATTCCATCGGCTCCGGCGCAGAGCAAGTTCGAGGCCCCGCCCACGAAGACTCCGCCGTTGGCCACGTTGTTGATCGAGGCAAAAGGCAGTTGCTGGCTATTGCGAGCCGTGTAGATGCTTTCCAAACCGTCGAGGGCCTTATGGCGGGCGATCAGATCTTCCTGCGCCCACTCTGTGGCTTCGATTGCCGTGCCGAAACTCAGAAGCACAGCCATCATGCCGATGGTCATCACGATCATGGAGATCATGACCTCGAGCAGCGAGAAACCGCGCTGCGAGCGCTGCTGCCTGACGAATTTTGTTTTCTGCGTCATTGTTGCACCCAAGTTGCGACTCCTCCGACCTGATTCAGCCGCCATCCCCGGATTCTTCCGGTCGCGCCCCACACCGTCACCGCATGCGACGTGTAGATGCTCTGGCCGGTTTGCGTCATGTAAACGATGCCGTTGTTATAGTTGCCCAGTCCGTCCTGGGCGGAGCCATCGGGATAGAACACGACATAGTTCAGAGGCTCGCCCGCGAGTTGTTGCCCGAAGTCGATGGGAAGGATGCCGCTGCCAAAACCGTCCGGCGCGCTGGCCGGGAATCCGGCTTGCACGTTGAATGTGATGTCCGGGGGAATCGAGTAGGTGATCACCTGTTGCTGCGGCTGCGCCACGCCTGCCGAGTTGTAAGGCTGCACCACAACCTGGATGGTGCCGGCGGGAAAACCAGCCGGGTTGAAATTGACGTAGTACTCGTTGCTCTGCGCGATTGCCAGGTTACGCGTGTTGCGCAAAACCATTAACGTCGTGTCATATGCCTCGTTGATATGACCCTGCTTCCAAAGGGGACCGAGCGTCATGATGCTAACCGCCATCACGATCAGAGAAAAGCTGATGGCGATCATCATTTCCAGCATCGAGAACCCGTTATTTTTGCGCGATACCATAAGCTCTTTCCGGAGGAAAACCCTTAAGTCTGCCCGTACGTGATCAATCCGAACTCATCGTCAAATTTTCGAGAGCCTGACCGAATAGGGAAAACGTGCATCCGGCCTGGGGACAAGCCAACCGGCGTCGCATTCGATCTAGCAGTCTTCATCGTAGGGAGGGGGGTCAGCACCGTCAAAGCACCACGGTGCAACGCAAGACCATTGGTCTTTTGTAATGGCAGTGGTGACTGAGGTCACCGGGATTGACTGCAGTGGAGTTAACTCGGCGGCGAAGGGGAGAAGGCGTGTTGGGAATGACAAAGGTAACTTGTCTGGCGAACCGCAGTGACCCTAGGATGAAGTGCAGGTATGAAACTCTCATCGCTACTGGTCTGCGCTGACGAGGACGCGATTCAGGTGCTGCGCCGCGTTCTGCAAGAACTGGGCATTCGGGTTGAGTTGTGTCCAGATGCCGTGCGGGCCGGTGTACGGCTGGCGCAGGAACGCTTCGACCTGATTATTCTTGATTTCGAAACCCAGGCGGATGTCCTCAGAGTTTTGCACGAGAGCCGTTCTTCCCGGATGAACGATTCCACCCTCGCGGTGGTTGTGGTGTCGGGGCACGAGAGCATCCGCGAGATGTTTTCACTCGGGGTGAATTTCGTACTCTACAAACCCGTGTCTTACGAGCGGGCGCTCAGCAGCCTGCACGCCGCCCACGCTGCGCTACACCGCGACAAGCGATCCAAACCACGGGCCGCCGTGCACACGCATGCGACCATCGACTACGCCGGCGCGGAGCAGGAAAAAGCTACGCTGGTGGATTTGGCCGAAGACGGCATGTCTGTAAATTTCGGCAAGAAGCTGCCGCCCACCTGCAAAGTTTACTTTCAATTTCGGTTGCCGGGGCAGATGGCGAACGTGAGGCTCTCTGGCCAGGTGGTGTGGCAGGATTGGAACGGGCGCGCGGGAATCCAGTTCGTGCACGTGCCGCAATCTTCACGGCGGGTTCTGCAAGAATGGTTGAAGTCGAAGCTGGCCGACATGCCGCAGCACGGGACAGCAATGCAGCGGGCGGAATTTGAGACCGCCGTGGAAGTGGAAAATCCGTCCCAGCCGAATAAGGACGACGCTTCGGCTAAGGGACAGGTTGAAGATCGAGACGAGGTCGAGCACGACGAAGAAAGTTCGCGGCAGGACGCGGTCGGCGGACTGCGCTCCGACCCGGACAACCGGCGCCGACAGACGCGATACGCCTGTCGTCTCGGAGCGGAAGTTTACCAGCAGGGAAGCTCCGTGCGGAACTACTGCCATTTGAGCGATCTGAGCCCGGGCGGATGCTACCTCGAAATGCCGCTGGCGTTTGCGCAGGGCACGCCGGTTGAAATTGTAGTGCGAACCTATGAGATAAAACTGCGCGTGAGCGGCCAAGTGAAGGCCTCGCATCCCGGCTACGGGATGGGAATCTCGTTCACGCTGACCAGTAAGGAAGAGCGCTCCGGGGTGCAGGCGTTGATTGACTTTGTTGCGGCCACCACTCCCACCAGCGAGTAGTTATCAGCCCTATCCTCATCCGATCCTATTCAGTCGCTAACGCCTGACCGCCGTACCCGTCCAAAAATCCATGCGCACTCTGTTTGCCTTATTACTTTTGGGAACGATGGCGTTCTGCCAAAATCCGGCTGCGCAGTTTTCCCCGAATATTTCCCCAGATGATGCGATCCGCATTCGCGAGTTCTACCGTCTTGCGGCGCAAATCCAGGACCGGATCTGGCCTGATTGGGACAAGGTGCCCGCGCCCTTGATCCTGGTGACCGAAGACGCGGAGTTCCTGACGCACGATCCCTCGCCGCCAAAGGAATTCGCGAAGATCGGCGATGACCTGTATGCCCGTCCGCGAAAGTTCGCAGTCGATTTCCTGGCCACGTTTCCTGCATTCGGACCGCCATCCGTCATCGTCGTCGGCGAACCAAAGAATACAGAGAGCAAGACCAGCACACCCTGGCTCATTGCCGTGATGCACGAGCATTTTCATCAATTGCAGTACTCGCAGGCGGGATACGACAAAGGCGTCGAGGGGCTAGGTTTAAGCCGCGGCGACCAGACTGGCATGTGGATGCTGAACTATCCTTTTCCCTACGAGAAACCTGAGATAGTTGAAAGCTTCAGCCATCTTCGGGATCTGTTGTTAGCCGCCGTAACCGAAAAAGACGATATTGCATTCGCGAAGCTGGCAGAGCAGTATGTCGGTGAGCGCAAAAAGTTCCTGGCGCAGCTTTCGCCCGACGATCACAAATACTTCAGCTTCCAACTGTGGCAGGAAGGAATCGCGCGCTATACGCAGATCATGGCAGCAGAGGCCGCCGCGTCGTACCGTCCGACAGCAGAATTCGCCGCCCTGCCCGACTACGAACCGTTCGCGGACGACGCTGCGCGGGCGAGAAAAGAAACGCTTGACGAACTCAAGCACGCCGATCTGGCAAAACTGAAGCGCCTCGTCTTCTACTCTTTCGGCGCGACGGAAGGCCTGCTGCTCGACCGGCTCAATCCGAAGTGGAGGAACGAATATTTTCAGCGCATGTTTTCGACGGACTCGTATTTCGGAACCGGCGACTGAGGCGCCGCATTCCTCACTTACTCTTGGAGTTATAGCTTTTGAGAATAAAAGCCGCCACGTTGTCGTGGATCGCTTTCAGCGACGCCTCATGAGCATAGACCATGTGGCCCGATTCATAAAACTGAAACTCGATATTTTTCTGCAATTCCGGCGGAATCGGCAAGTGTTGCATTTCATAAACGCCCTGGTAGAACGGGGTCGCGAGATCAAAATAACCTGCGTTCAAAAGGACTTTGAGAGTGGGGTTATACTTCATCGCAATTGCGAGGTCGAGCATCACGTTCGGCGCCGCGTGTAAGGGAAAGGGAAGGCCGGGGGCCTGGTGGGCAAAACTCCACCATTTAAAGACGTCAATCTCGGGCTTGTATTCCCGGTTCTCACCAAACTTCAGTTCTTTTCGTACATAGTCGTTGAAAGCGGAAACGTAGGCCGAAGAGATCGCCGCCGACTGCGGATCGTAGTCCGCCTCCTTGCTGAGCGGATCAAATGTGGGGCCGGAGAAGCGTGTATCGAGCCGACCGGTGGTTAAGTTGTTTTCGTCCTGCAGATTCTTTTCGAATTCTCCGCCGTTGATGCGCAGGTCCGCCTTTTCGATGTAGGCGACAGGGAGTCCAGTGTACTGATGGAGCTTGGCGACAATGGCCTGCCGCTGGTCCGGGGCGAGCGAGGAGCCGGCTTGCAGGGCCAGTGCGTAATCGTTCATGGCAAAGTGCTCCACCTCGGCCAGCAGCGCTGCCAGTTCCGGACGTGGTTCCGGCAGCTTGTGGTGATACCACGCGGACGCAGCGTAGGTCGGGAGTGAAAGCTGGTACGGAACATCAACGCCCGGATTGAACTCAGGAATGTCTGAATCGAGAGAGAAGTTCAAGATTTGAGACAAGAGGATCACACCGTTGAAGTCCACATCGCGTTCCGTCTCGAGGATATTAGACAGGACGGCCGACCGTGTGGTGCCGTAGCTTTCGCCGAATAAATACTTCGGAGAATTCCAGCGTCCGTACTTCGCCAGAAACTGCGAGATGAAATCGGCAAAGGCCTGCGCATCCTGGTCGACGCCGTAGAAGGCTTTCTCGCGGTCTTTCCCGCTGAGCCGGCTGAAGCCGGTTCCCGGTGCATCCACAAACACCAGATCGCTCACGTCGAGCAGGCTGTATTCATTGTTGACCACTGAATAGGGCGCGGCCGGAGTGTGGGTGTCATCGGCGGTCACGACGCGCTTCGGCCCGAATGCGCCCATATGCAGCCAGACGGTCGAGGAACCCGGACCACCGTTATAGAGAAACGTAACTGGGCGCGGCGCGCCTTTGTTGTCTGATTTGAAGTAGGCCACGTAGAACATGCTGGCTTCCGCCGCCTTGTTCTTGGGATCAGGGTCGGCATTTTGCGGGACATCATCCCAATCCTTGGGATGCACGATCAGCGTGCCGGCAACAGCATCGTAATTAATGACACTTCCGCCTACCGTGACCGAACCCTTGCTCGCCTGTTGTTCCGGCTTGAATTGTTCGGGTTTTGCGGTGTCGGTCTTAGTAGCTTCGACCTTGACGGTTGACGTTTCGTCTTTCGCCTGCGCATGAACCAACATAAGCGGCAGCACGATGGTTGCAATCGACAGTGTGACTATCCTCAAGACCGGCGTTCGCATCGAGCGGTTCTCCGTTGGCGGAAACAGACTGGGATTTTACTTCTTTGATGGCGAAGGACAATTTATCACGTTCTGTGCAGGAAGGCTTCGCGTCGTGGGGTAGGAGAACGAAGAACTGTCTCGTGCGTGGTGATTACTTCGCCGTAGTAGCTTCGTCGGCCACAGCCTTGCGGAAGTAATCCAGAGACATACGCAAACCGGCTTCCAGTTGAATCTTCGGTTCCCAGCCGAGCAATTGTCTAGCTTTCGTGATGTCAGGGCGACGCTGTTTGGGGTCGTCTTGCGGGAGCGGTTCGTAGGCGACCTTGCTTTTTGATCCGGTCACGTTGATTACGTGCTGCGCGCATTCGAGAATGGTGAACTCGTTTGGATTGCCGATGTTGACTGGAAAATGCTCCTCTGACTTGGCTAGCCGAATGAAGCCATCGATTTCGTCGCTGACATAGCAGAAGCTTCGAGTCTGGCTTCCATCGCCATAGACGGTGAGCGGTTCGCCGCGCAAGGCCTGCTTCATGAAGTTCGGCACGACACGGCCATCGTTGAGTTGCATGCGCGGCCCGTAGGTGTTGAAGATGCGCACGATGCGCGTATCCACTTTGTGATAGCGGTGATACGCCATGGTGACGGCTTCGGTGAAACGCTTGGCTTCGTCGTAGACGGAACGCGGGCCGATCGAATTAACGTTTCCCCAATAAGTTTCTTTCTGGGGATGCTCGAGCGGGTCGCCGTAACACTCGGAAGTTGACGACACCAGATACTTTGCACCGTATTTGTGGGCGACATCGAGAGCATGAAAAGTTCCGAGCGATCCGACTCTTAGCGTAGGGATGCCGTGGATCGTATAGTCGACCGGGCTGGCGGGGCTGGCGAAGTGGAAGACAAAATCGACCTGACCGGGATCGAAAGGCTCGCAGATGTCTTTGTCTATAAAATCGAATCGAGAATCATTCCGGAGATGGTCGAGGTTCGCACGGCGCCCGGTGAGCAGGTTGTCGACCACAACCACGTTCCAGCCCTCGGCGAGCAGGGCATCGCAAAGATGGGATCCCAGAAAACCTGCTCCGCCGGTGACCAGCGCGCGTTGTAAACTCATGCTTTCTTGACGCCGTTCCGCAGAGCCGTGGGCACTCCCTCGGGATGGCAGGCCGCGCGCCCCACGCTGTAATAGGTGAACCCCTGCGCCGCCATCACATCGGGATCATACATGTTGCGGCCATCGATCACGATGGGATATTTGAGTTCCTGGTTGAGGCGGGCGAGATCGAGGTTGGCAAACTCCTCCCACTCGGTCAGGATGAGCAGGGCGTCCGCGCCGCTGGCCGCTTCATACGCAGAGCTGGCGTATTTGAGATTGGAGTTCATCGTTTCCTGCGTTCGCTCCATGGCGGCGGGATCGTAAGCCGTGATCTTGCAGCCTTCCTGCAGCAGAGCCTGCACAAGGAAAAGCGCGGGCGATTCGCGAATGTCATCGGTTCCACCTTTGAAGGCGAGTCCGAGTACGCCGAGTCGTTTGCCGCGAAGCGTCCACAGGGCGCTGCGCACCTTGCGGAGAAAGCGATCACGCTGGTCTTCGTTGATGCGCATGACTTCGTCCAGCAGGCGGAAGTCATAGCCGCACTCGCGGGCGACCGCGCGAAAGGCCATCACATCTTTGGGGAAACAGGAGCCGCCGTAGCCGATGCCGGGATTCAGGAATCGCGGGCCGATGCGGGAGTCAGTGCCAATGCCATGGCAGACCTGATTCACGTTAGCCCCCACCGATTCGCAAATCGAAGCGACCGCGTTGATAAAGGAAATCTTCATCGCAAGAAATGCGTTGGAGGCGTGCTTGATCAACTCCGCGCTTTTGGTGGTGGTGACGATGATGGGAGCGGGAATCGAAGTCCGGTCGGGCTGTGGAATGGCATCGCCGCGTTGGTAATAGCTGCCGCTGGTGAGCGGAGCGTAGACTTCGCGCAAAATGTCGGCGGCGCGCTCGGTGTCGCAACCAATGACGATACGATCCGGGAAAAGAAAATCAGTGACGGCGGTGCCTTCGCGCAGAAATTCAGGATTCGAAGCCACGTCGAACGACGCGGGGTCAGTGCCGTTGCGCAGGATGATTTTGCGAACCCATTCACTGGTGTAGACAGGGACCGTGCTCTTTTCGACAATCACTTTGTAGCCGTTGATGCCGCCGGAGATTTCACGGGCGACGGACTCGACATAAGACAGGTCGGCCTCGCCGCGTTCCGTGGGCGGCGTACCCACGGCGACGAAGATAACGGAACTCGCGCGCACCGCTTCCTGCAGATCGTCAGAGAAAGTGAGCCGCTGGCCCCGGTGACGGCTCAAAAGCTCAGGCAGGAAGTTTTCGTGGATGGGGACTTGCCCGTTCTTGAGAGCTGACAATTTACGGTCATCGTTGTCGACGAGAACCACGTCATGACCGAGGTCGGCGAAGCAGGCCCCCGCTACCAATCCCACATATCCGGAACCAACCACAGCGATCCGCATGTTTCAAACTCCCAGGATGAGATCTTGACGGATGTTTTCAGGTGTTGCCAACGAGGATCCACGGGGAGGAAGCAAAAAGCAAACTTGCAGAGCCATTCAGACCAGCCCCAAGATTAAGTGATTCTAACATTTTTCTGAGAAAACGTGGAGGAAACAAAAGACTCCCGGAAGGTCGTCTTTTGTGGCCCGTTGCCGTTTTGGAACGGCCTAAGCTGAGTTGAAGGCCAGGCGAATGCAGGTTGACAACCCCTGATTTTGGGGCGAAACTCCGCTACAGAAGCACCTGCTGCATCTTCTATCTTCTGGTATGGCGCACGATCCTATGTTCGGGTCCGATTCCCAAAAACCAGCTTCACCAGCGGTGCAAGGGCACGAACCTGGAGGAACATCCTCGCAAAGGGCGGGGAGTGTGAGGGAATCGGATATAGCCGAGCTGGCGGCAAAGTTCGCCGCTCACGCAAGAGGCCGAATGTCGCCAGAACTCTCGACGGGTCTGGCGCTGGACGTTGTTCTGAACGAAATTGTGGAACAAGCATGCGTGGCTACTGCGGCCACCGGCGCGGCGATCATCCTGGAGCGCGACGGAGAAATGGTTTGCAGGGCAAGCAGTGGTGTGAATGCCCCAGAGTTGGGGGCGCGGCTGGGCAGCGAACCTGGCTTGACGGCGGAGTGCATAAAGACAAGGCAAGTGCAGCGCTGCGACGATGCGCAATCCGACCCGCGCGCTGATATCGAGGCTTCCCGGAGTTTGGGAGTGCGCTCGGTAATGATTTTGCCCTTGCTCCGGAACGGCGTCCTCGCCGGCGTCCTGGAGGTATTTTCGTCGCAGCCAGCGGCCTTCGGCGAATGGGACCAATTCGCCCTGGAAGAGCTGGGCCGGCGTATATCGAAGAATTTGGAATGGAGCTCCGAGCCGCTCGCTACCGTGGAGCAAAAGCTCGGGGCAACGGTCCTGATGACTGCGCAAACCGAGTTGGAAGATTTGCCGCCCGGTTCGGCGAATCTGAAAGCAGATGAAGTGGGTCCGGAGGTGGGACCTCCAAGGTCTGCCCTCGACGTTGTGACTTTCGCACTGTGCCTGGCGGTAGCGGCATGCGTGGTGCTGTTTGGAACTCTGGTTGGATTGCGTCTGGGCTGGTTCGGTTCGGAAAGCGGCCGGGGGCAAGTAACAAATTCGGCCTCCAGCCAGGCTCCGAGGGCGCGAAATGAGGCCGCAGCTTCCACGCCAGCCTCGTCAGGTCCGGGGAACTCAAAACTGTTGGTTCGTGAAGACAAAAGCGCATCCGCCGCGCCGCGGACTTCGCCGGCCGGTTCAAGGGATCACGTTCCTCCCGCAGGAAGCCTCCTGGTATATGAGAATGGAAAAGAAATCTTCCGCATGTCGCCGATCACAGGGCAGGGTAAGGCGACAAGCTCAACCGGCGCGGATGGGACGGGGCTTCAGCGAGCGTCGACGGTGGAGCCCGCTGGTACTCTTGAGCTGTCCTCACCTGTGGCAGAGGGAAGCCTGCTTCATCGCGTTGAGCCGGATTATCCAGAGGAAGCGCGGCAGCAGCACATCCAGGGGGCGGTAGTGCTCGAGGTGCGCACCCGCATTGACGGCACAATCGAAGAAGTGAAGTTGGTTAGCGGCCAGCGCTTGCTGGCTGATGCCGCGATTGCCGCGGTGAAGCGATGGCAATTCAGACCGCGAATGGTCCAGGGACAGCCGGTGGAAATGCACACCACTGTCACACTGAATTTCAGCTTGCCCCGCTGAGTGGAAGCGATCGGGAAGTCAGTAATACACCCAGCCAAGGTTACTCTCCGCGTTTGCTGAGGGAAGGTTCTCCGAGAGTTTCTTAAGTAGCCGAGTTTCGGATCGTCACCGGGGCCTTCGGCAGGACTCGCGGCGCGGCGGTAACCGATTGTGCCATTCGGCGCGAGGACGGAGCTGGAGATGCGCTGGATGCGCTCCCGTTCCGGAATGCATAGAGCACCACTTCAACCCGGCTTGAAACTCCGAGTTTGTCAAATATCCGAAAAAGATAGTTCTTTACGGTGTGCTCAGTCAGCTTGAGTCGTTGAGCGATCTCGCGATTGGTAAGTCCTTCGGCCACGCACCGCACGACATCGGTTTCTCGCGCCGAAAGCAACCCGCCGTTTATTTTCAGGCCGCCCGCCAGCGGGGGCTGAGCCAGAGCCTCAAGCACGAAATGCAATTCCGTGCTGCTGGCCCAAACCTGCCCATTTGCTACACACTGGATGCACTTTGCCAACAGGCGAAACGGTTCAGTACGACAGAATATGCCCTGCGCCCCGGCTCGAAACGCCTCTGTAACCGTTCCGGGTTCTGAAGAGTCGAGCAGTACAATCACGCGCGTTCCCGGCGATTGAGAACGAATCTCGCGAACCAGGTCGAAGCCTCCCGCACTCGACTCTCCAAGCTTTGCGCTGATTACCGCAACGTCAGGCTTTTCTTTCTTTATCTGCGACAGAAGAGCGGGACCCTTGGATGAAGACTCGATCATCTGGAATTGGGTATCCCGGCCTAACGCCTCCACCAGTAGTTGGGTGCTCATGGGAGTGCTATCCGCGGCCAAAACCCGAAGCCGAAGTTGGTTCGGAACCGTGATCATATTAGCCATTATTCCCCTTGCTGGTGTTGAACTGGAATTTATCCTGCCGGCGGAAAGGCTGCTGGCACGCAGTGCCAAAGAGGAACAGCTTATGGGAAATTAGACTCCACGTAAATGGCACTATCGGGTAGTACGAATGGGCATCCATAGCGCCTGTAAAGTCTACTGTTTTTATAGTGTATTGCATAACTTAGAGCGGTTTAGGGGACTTTCTTCTCTTAACTTCCTACCTCTTGTAAGAATTTGCGATGCCACGTACTCTCGACCCAATTCTGATTTCGGAAGTCCCCCCCAAAGCAGTAGTGACGTATTGATTCCGACACACCATCAAGCAAGCTGACGGACCGTCAGTTTTTGTCGGCGCCAATCGATCGCTAAGGGTCCAGCTTTTTGGGGCGTGTGCGGAATGGGACTCAGAGGGCGAAGCTATGAGCAGCGGCAGCGCACAATTTCAGGCGGAGTTTGAAGGCCTCGTATCAATCCCGTTATCCCA
>Ga0209380_10000501_pt1 | contig 27631 bp, 21 predicted proteins | sample HubBroMetageWFT6_FD_188347 | JGI IMG/M metagenome (GOLD analysis project Ga0209380, IMG submission 188347) | Warmed and freeze-thawed soil microbial communities from the Hubbard Brook experimental Forest, New Hampshire - Hubbard Brook CCASE Soil... | ecosystem: Environmental > Terrestrial >... | reverse complement strand
ATTTTGCGTCGCTGCCCACCAGGACACGCGGCGAGCGGCGTTCGATGCCCTTCACGATAATTTCGCCGGCGGCTTCGGGCGGCATCCGCAACGCTTTTTTCGCGATGGCTTTGCTCTTCGCGATTTCTTCCGGAGGCATGCCCTTAGGGACTCGAGCGCTATCTGCAATCGAAGTTGCGACGCCGCCTGGGTGAACAACGGTAACCCCGACTTTCGAACCCGCGAGTTCGTGCCGCAGTGAATTCGAAAATCCGCGCACTGCAAACTTGCTTGCCGAGTAGGCGGTTTGTCCCGGCGGCGAAATTATCCCGTAAATGCTCGAAAGATTCACCAGGCGCGCGTCATCGCTTTTTTGCAAAAGGGGCAGAAACGCTCGCGTCATACGAACCATGCCCCAGAAGTTAATCTCGAACAGCCACTCGAAGTCTTCTTCGCTGACCGCTTCGAAGGTGCCGCCGATGGCCACGCCGGCATTGTTGACGAGGATGTCGACCCCGGGATGCGCAGCGATCACAGCTTGTGGAAAGGCTGCGACCGCATGGCGGCCTGCAACGTCAAGGTGATGTCGGGTGATGCGCAGGGCAATTGTCGGGGCGGTCGCGTTTGCCGGATGTGTTCGTGCGGATTGCGCCATATGCGCAGTTTCTGAAAGTCCCGCATCGTTCACGTCAGCGAGTGCAAGGTTGCAGCCGCGGCGAGCGAGCGATATGGCGATGGCGCGGCCGATGCCGCTCGCGGCGCCAGTGATCACTGCCGTGCGGTTCTCGAGGTTCGTTGCGCTAGTCATAATTTCCCGCTCACAAGCAAGCGCAGGCACATTGTCACAATTTCTTCAGGCGCGATGACTCTACTCCAGGTATCGGTCTAAGTCGCGGAGGCTTGCACATAGCCACGCTGAGTGGCGAGATATTCTAAAATTGCGTGGGTTGCTACGCCTGGCTGGTCGGTCTCGAAAATGTGGCTGGCTCGAGGGATCATCATCAGCTGGGCCCCAGGAATACGTTCAGCGATTAAACGGCCGTTTGCGGGTGGAATGAGCAAGTCGGTCTCGCCGTGAATGACCATCGTTGGAGCCGTTATTTGTGCGATACGGCTGTAGGCCTCCCAACCGAGAATCCCTTGTAATTGACTTATGTAGCCCTGCGCAGTGGGATACCACTTCATGCGGATAGCCATATCTTCCTCGATTCGCTGGCGCGGCGTGCCAGGATCGTAGATGAACGGGATGATGGCCTCCTTGGCTTCTTCTGGGGTCATACCTTGGCGCATAAAAATTTCAAGCACTTCCGGTTCCGCCCGCACCGCATGAGGGCCGCCCGCAGCCGTACAGCCCAAAATCAGCGAACGGACGCGCTTCGGATATTGCAGGGCGAATTCCTGCGCAATCATGCCTCCCATCGAAACACCGAATATGTGCGCGCTTGGGACCCCCGCGGCGTCGAGGACCGCTGCTGCATCGGAAGCCATCAATTCGATGGAATAAACGCCAGGGGGTACGTCGCTTTGTCCCACGCCGCGATTATCCAGAGAGATGGTGCGGTAGGTTTGCGCAAGAATAGGCCGGGTGCGATGCCACATGTATGACGGATAGCTCAGGCCCTCGATGAGCAGCAGGGATTCGCCAGAGCCTTGTTCATCCCAGTAAATTTTGGCGCCTTGATTCTCAACAAACGGCATAGATACTCCGATTGGCCGATATATTAGACCGTCTGGCGGGCGTAGGGAAAATCATTGAATCAGATAGTGACCAACAGTTGAACGTTACTAACGCGGTTGGCATTGTATATAATCCGCCTCACCATGCCAAACCAAGAAACGCAGTATCACGTCGCTGACCGAATCGCCACGATTACGCTCAACCGGCCCGATAAACTGAACGCTTGGACAGCAACCATGGAGCACGAAGTGCGCTCTGCGATGGCAGCAGCGGAGAGCGACGAAAACGTCCGGGTGATCATTTTGGCCGGTGCCGGACGCGGATTTTGCGCGGGCGCGGATATATCACTTCTGAGCACGATCGCGGAAAAAGGAATCGGCTCTGCGCAGCTGGTGCAGGCCAGGCAGCGTGACGGCAGGATCAGCGAAGACACGCGATCCGATTTCCAGAGGAAGTACTCCTATTTTCCGGCGCTCACCAAGCCCGTGATTGCGGCCATCAACGGCCCGGTGGTGGGGTTGGGTTTGGTGATTACTTTATATTGCGATTTACGTTTTGCTTCTGATGCGGCGCGCTTTAGTACGGCGTTCGCGCGGCGGGGACTGGTTGCAGAGTACGGAATGGCATGGATGTTGCCGCGTCTGGTGGGACACGCAAACGCGCTGGACCTGCTTTTTTCCGCGAGAATGATCGATGCCGCAGAAGCGTCGAGGATGGGGCTTGTGAATCAGGTCTACCCGCAGGAGACGTTTCATGAGAAGGTGCGGGGATACGCGCTAGATTTGGCGTCCAACGTTAGCCCGCGCTCGTTGCGCGTGATCAAGCGGCAAGTGTACGATGCGATGTTCCAAACACTCGCCGAATCGTTTGAAATCTCCGAGCAGGAAATGCTTGCGAGCCTGAAAAGCGAGGATTTCAAGGAAGGAGTGGCGCACTTTGTCGAAAAGCGTCCGCCGGTTTTCACCGGGAAATAACCGAGATCTATGAGCTTTGAACTCAGCGCCAAGGCCAAGGAACTCCAACGGCGATTGCAGCGATTCATGGCTGCTTACCTGTATCCCAACGAGCAGCGATTCCACGAGGAAGTAGCGCGCGAGCGATGGAAACCAACGAAGATTGTCGAAGAACTCAAGTCGAAGGCGCGGGACGAGGGATTGTGGAATTTGTTCTTGCCGCGAGATCCAAACGGCGCGGGCCTAACGAACCTAGAGTACGCGCCGCTTTGCGAAATTATGGGCCGCAGTCATATGGCGCCAGAAGTATTCAATTGTTCTGCGCCTGACACTGGAAATATGGAAGTGCTGGCGCGTTATGGAACGCTCGAGCAGAAAGAGAAATGGCTGAAGCCGCTCCTCGCCGGCGAAATTCGATCCTGCTTTGCGATGACTGAGCCGGACGTGGCTTCCTCAGATGCCACCAACATCTCGGCGAGCATCGTGCGAGACGGCGAGGATTACCTAATCAACGGACGGAAATGGTGGTCTTCTGGAGCAGGCGATCCGCGGTGCAAGATCGCGATCTTTATGGGCAAGAGCGATCCCGCGGCGCCGGCGCACAAACAGCAATCGATGATCCTGGTTCCGCTCGACACGCCGGGAGTCGCAATCGTCCGGCTTTTAACTGTTTTCGGCTACGACCACGCACCACACGGCCACGCTGAGATTAATTTCGAGAATGTGCGTGTGCCGGCCACAAACATGCTGCTTGGCGAGGGCCGCGGATTCGAGATTGCGCAGGGACGCCTAGGCCCTGGGCGAATTCATCACTGCATGCGTTGCATCGGCATCGCGGAACGCGCGCTGGAAGCCATGTGCAAAAGGGTGGAGTCGAGGGTGGCCTTCGGAAAACCGCTGGCTAAGCAGGGAACGATTCGCGCGGGCATCGCCGAGTCTCGGATGGAAATTGAACAGGCGCGTCTGCTTACGTTGAAGGCGGCATATATGATGGACACGGTCGGGAACAAGGCGGCGCGGGCCGAAATTGCAATGATCAAAGTTGTGGCGCCTAACGTCGCGTTGCGCGTTCTGGATCGGGCGATTCAAGCACACGGTGGCGCCGGAGTATCGCAGGATACTTTTCTGGCTAGTTCCTGGGCCATGGCTCGCACGTTGCGGTTAGCCGACGGACCGGATGAAGTACATGTCGAATCGATCGCCAAATGGGAACTGGCCAAAAATAAAAATACGGAAGGAACATCAGAGCCACGCTAATAGATTTTGATAATCAACGTTCGATGTGGCGAGGAATTCTGATTGGAAGAAATCGATGAGGGCCCTCGTTATCAACGATCTGCAATCGCTGAAAGAACTGGTTGGCCGAGAGATTGGCGTCTCGGAATGGTTTTGTGTTACGTCAGAGCGCGTCGAACGCTTCGCCGAGGCCACCGGAGACCGGCAATGGATTCATCTAGACCGCGAGCGCGCAAGCAAGGAGTCACCCTATGGCGGCACAATCGCTCATGGGTTTCTAACGCTATCTCTGATCAGCCATTTAATGAAAGACGTGATGGAAATACGCAGCGGCGTGCGGCTGGCGGTGAATTACGGGTTGAATCGCGTGCGCTTTCCCGCCGCCGTGCGTACAGATTCCAGGATCCGGGTCCGGGTCACGCTGCTCGCTTTGAAGGAGCTTCCTGACTCCGCGGAAGCTATTTTTATGGTTACGGTGGAGATCGACAAATCCGAGAAGCCTGGATGCGTTGCCGAGTGGATCGTGCGCTACTACCAATAATGAGCCCGACATTTTAATGTGATTTGGGCGAACCAACGCGACGCGAAATATACGTTAGATTTGCCCGGTCTGCGCGGCATATAAAGAAGCGCGCAAGAGCATTCGGACTGTTTCGGGCATGGATGCAAAGCGTTCATCTTTTGTCAGACCTTGGTGATAGCGAAAATAAATTTGTTGAACGATAACGGCCAGTTTGAAGCGCGCGAATGCAAGGTAGAAACCGATTTGGGAAGCATCACATCCGGTTTTCTTAGAATAATAGTGCACGATTTCCGCACGGGTAAGGCTGCCTGGTTCGGTGGTAGGTCCCCAACGATTTTCTTGCAGCTCCTCTGGATCCGTTGCATCCACCCAATAGCTTAATGCAGTGCCCAGATCCGAAAGGGAGTCTCCGATGGTGCACATCTCCCAATCTAGCACTCCCACGATTTTAGTGATCTCACTCGAATCGAGGACGACATTGTCATATTTGTAGTCGTTATGAATCAGCGAGACGGCGTTTGTGGCTGGCGTGTGTTCCTGCATCCGATGAGAAATTTTCTCTACTTCCGGATAATCGTGTGTTTTGGAACCGTAGTAGCGCTCTGTCCATCCGCGGACCTGCCGTTGCAGGTATCCGTCCGGCTTACCAAGATCGGAAAGTCCTGCGGATGCGTAGTCCACACGATGCAGGCGAATGAGATTGTCGATAAACGATTCGCTGAGCCGGAGTGCGGTTGCTGCGGGGAAATCCAAACCGGACGGGAGATGTTTACGAATGATGATGCCGTGGACCGGTTGCATGACATAGAACGGTGCGCCGATCACGGAAGCGTCGTCGCAATAAAGAAGTACTTCCGGAGCCGGAGCATAGACGGAGTGAAGTCTTGAGAGCACGCGGAATTCGCGGCTCATATCGTGGGCGGATTTCACCTTGCTTCCGAGAGGCGGCCGCCGAAGAACCAATTCCTTGGCACCGAGATGCAATGAGTAAGTCAAATTCGAATGGCCGCTGGGAAATTGGCGAATCTCGAGCGTACCTGTTTCGTTAGGGAAGTGACGGCGCAAAAAGGGCTCGAGCTTATTAACATCCAGTTCTTCGCCGGATCGCATGGCCTCTGGATGGTCTAGCAAATCGCTCATAGGAAGCCTCCCCTAGCGGTGAGTCAGCATTGCGAGATCGTCGAGATGCCCGTGGACGTTGAAAGAACTGAGCGTAAACCGGTCTGCGGAGTAAAGAAATTCGCTCCAGGAAGAATTCCGCGACATCCAGCTCACTTGCAAGGTGCTTTCTGGCGACAGTCGCAAAGCACGCTGCATAGAAACTGCGATGGGGCCGCCGGAAGTAAAAATCGCGACGCGTTCGCCGCGCCCGCCGGCAGAGAGAAAGTTCGCGAGACCGGAATTCACTCGTGAGCAAAACTCTAACCAGGTTTCAACACCTTGCACACGAATCGCGCCGCGGACCCACTTACCGATAACGGCCTCGAAAAGCTTTTGAAAGGACACACGTTGCTCCGCCTTGCTAGCGGCGGATTGAAATGTCGCGTGGAGATCCCGAATTTTCGATTCACTTTCAAGCAACTGAGGCAGACTGCGTTTGAACACAGCCTCGCCTTGGTATTCATCGAACTCCGGCAGCACCGGAGACTCTGGAAACTCGAGACCGGCCTCGGAGTAAGCGTCGCTCACGATTTTTAAGGTCTCTTGCTGACGAACGCAGGGGCCGACGCCTGTGCGGTCGAAAACCAAATTGCGCCGCGCCCAATATTCGCCGAGGAGGCGCGCTTGCGCTTCTCCGAGCGCAGACAGCTTGTCATAGTTGTGCTCGAGGAATGAAGCTTGCGCGTGACGGACAAGAAAGAGGATTCCCATGAATCTTTTTTGAGGAAAGGTTAGACTGCCGCCCCTTCTTCCTTGCCGAATTGCGCAAAGGTCTTGCCTTGCTCGGCAAGCCGTTTCAGCAGTGGGGCAGGCCGCCACGTTTCACCATGCTGGCGATGGAATTCCGAGACACGATCGAAGACTTTTTTGAGGCCAACGGTATCGGCATACCACATGGGACCGCCGCGATGCGCGGGAAAACCGTAACCATTCAGATAAATGATGTCGATGTCGGAAGCACGCAGCGCGTAACCTTCTTCCAGAATGCGCGCACCCTCGTTGACTAGTGCATAGATGCAGCGATCGGTGATTTCCTCAGCGGAGATCTTACGCTGCACAATTCCAGCCTCCGTAACCCATTTGCGAACCAGCTCATGGACAACCGGGTCCGGGATTGCCCGCCGCTGGTCGTCATATTTGTACCAACCCGCTTCAGTTTTCTGCCCGAATCGGCCGAGCTCACACAAACGGTCTTCGGCGAAGGGCTGACGAATGCCGGGCACTTCCAAGTGCCGATACTCCTTTCGAATGCGCCAGCCAACATCGAGACCTGCGAGATCGCCGACGGCTAGAGGCCCCATGGCGTTGCCGAAATCGACTAGAGCCTTATCCACGGCTTCAATGCCAGCACCTTCTTCGACCAGGAACTGTGCTTCGCGACGGTAGGGACCAAACATGCGATTGCCGACGAAGCCTCGACAGTTGCCAACGAGCACTCCCACTTTGCCGAGTGTCTTTGAGAGCTGCATGCAAGTGGCAATAACTTCCTTTGAAGTAGCTTTACCACGGACAATCTCCAGCAATCGCATGACATTGGCGGGGCTAAAGAAATGCGTGCCGATGACAAAACCGGGCCGAGAGGTAGAGGCAGCAATCTCGTCGATGCTTAACGTTGAAGTGTTGCTGGCAAGGATCGCGCCTGGCTTGCACACGCGTTCCAGCTCCTTGAAGACTTCCTTCTTAAGAGCCATGCCTTCGAACACAGCTTCGATAACCAAGTCAACATTTGAAAAACCGTCGTAGCTAAGTGTGGGCGTGATGCGGTTGAAGCGTTCATCGGCAGCTTCCCGGGAGAAACGGCCGCGTTTGACGGAATTCGCATAGTTCGATTTGATGGTTGCCAGTCCGCGATCAAGGGCGGCCTGGTCCGCCTCTTTCAGAAGCACGGGAATACCTGCGTTAGCGAGGACCATTGTAATGCCACCACCCATGGTGCCAGCGCCAACAACCGCGGCAGATTTTATGGAAATAGTCGCAGTTTCCTTAGGAATGTCGGGAATTTTGCTGACTTCTCGCTCGCTGAAGAAGACGTGGATGAGCGATTTAGATTGCTCGGAGAACAGACACTCCACGAAAAGCTTTTGCTCTGCCTGGCAACCTTCTTCGAATGACATTTTTGTGGCAGCTTCGATGGAGTCGATGGCAGCCACTGGAGCGAGCAAGCCGCGCTGTTTCTTGGCGACAGTTTCCCGCGCGGACGAGAAAACCGCCGCGTTGTCCGAAGCGTTGCCAAGCTTTTCGTTTCGCTCCCTGGTTTTGGGAGCCGGCTTACCCGCAACTTCGCGCGCGAATGTAACCGCTCCCGCGAGCAGATCGCCTTCGATGACGCGGTCGATAATGCCGAACTTCAGCGCTTCTTCCGCTTTGATGGGGTTGCCGGTAGTGCACATTTCTAGAGCTTTTGCGACTCCTGCGAGCCTGGGAAGACGTTGCGTTCCCGCTGCACCGGGAATAATGCCGAGTTTCACCTCCGGCTGACCGACCTGCGCGGAAGAAACAGCCACGCGATAATGTCCGGCCATCGCCAGTTCCAAACCGCCGCCGAAGGCGGTCCCGTGAATGGCTACGATTACGGGCTTGCTGCCGTCTTCGATCTTCAAGAGCAACGGGAGCAAACCAGCGCCACGCGGTTTGCCCGACGTCATTTTGCCGAATTCCTTAATGTCCGCGCCAGCCACAAAAGTACGTCCGCCGCCGATCAGAACAACGGCTTTGACGCTGTCGTCCTTCGCGATGCGATCAAGCGCTCCGGAAATGCCTTCGGGAACGCCGGGGCTCAGCGCGTTGACCGGCGGATTGTTGATGGTGATGACCGCGACGTCATACTCTTTGGTGAGTTGCACTAGATCATTCATGGAAAAATTCCTCTGGCTTGCGAATTTAGGCGCTTTTCGCGGAAACGCCGCCGGAATCGATCACCAGGGAGGCAATGCGTTCGCGATGAAAGGTGGCGTCTCCGAATGCGGTCTCCGATCCTTTTGCTCGGCGGTAATATAGGTGAATATCGTTTTCCCAGGTAAAGCCCATACCGCCGTGTATCTGTATGCCGCGGTTGCCGACGGTGCGGCCGGCATCACTGGCGTACATTTTAGCGATGGAGACGGCAGTCGCGGCATCGGGCGAGTTTTCTTCCAGCGCCCACCCTGCATAGTACACAGCCGAACGCGCACTCTCGGTTTCCAAATACATATCCGCGCACTGGTGCTGCACGGCCTGAAACATTCCGATAGGTTTGCCAAACTGTTTGCGAGTTTTGGCGTATTCGACAGAGATATCGAGGGTTCGCTGCATGCCACCGACCAGTTCGGCAGCCAACGCTGCAGTGGCGATGTCGAAAGCCCGCGCGAGGTTCGCAGTAGAACCAATTTCCTCGGTCGGAGTTTCGTTGAATTCAATGGCGTAAAGCTTGCGCGTAAGGTCCATGGCACGCATGGGAGAAATCTTCAGGCCACGAGCCTTGGAGTCCGCTACAAACACGCCGTTGCGCGCAATGACAATGATGAAATCGGCGACGGCGGCATCCGAGACAAAGAGTTTTTCTCCAGTGAGCTTCCCATTCGCCACGCTAAGATGTATGTCCCGCGGATTCCAGCTCGCGTTGGATTCCACAATGGCCACCGTGGCGCGAACTTCTCCCCGGCAGATCGGAGCGAGGTATTTGTTCTTGTGAGCCAGTGAAGCTACGGCATCCAAGATAGTTCCCGCCAGCACCACAGTCGAGAAGAACGGTCCAGGCAATAGCGCGCGTCCGGCTTCTTCCATCAGAAGCATTAGTTCAACCTTGCCGAGGCCAACGCCGCCGAGGGTTTCCGGAAAAATAATGCCGGTATAACCTTGGTCGGTAAGCTTGGACCAAAGCGTGGGGTCGTATGCGGTATCCGTTTCCATCAGGCGCCGCATTTCGGCGCTAGGACATTCCCCAGCGAAAAACTTGCGGGCGCTATCCTTCAAAAATTCCTGGCTTTCCGTCAACCCGAATTCCATGGCGTATCCCCTTAGTAGCTTCTGGGCAGTCCGAGAACGAAATGTCCAATGATGTTCCGCTGCACTTCGGAGGTCCCTGCCTCGATGGTATTTCCGCGGGTGCGCAGGTAGCCGTAAGACCAAATCCCTTTATCGACGGCGCGAGGGTCACCGCCTAGCAGTTGACCGTAGGGACCGAGCAGCTCCTGCGCGATTTGTTGGAGGCGCTGGTTGAGCTCGCTCCAGAAAATCTTCTGAATCGAACCCTCCGGGCCAGGCACGCCTGTAGCGGTGATACGGCTGAATGCCCGCATCTGGTTGAAGCGCATGATTTCAATCTCCGCGCTGCACTGCGCGAGCTTCTGGCGGATAAGCGGATCTTGGGCAGCGGGCCGTCCGTTGCGTTGGACGCTTCGAGAAAGTTCAATAAGACGTGTGATGGCGCGCTTGAATATAAGATGCAGGCGAGCGCCATAGGAACCTCGCTCGTACATGAGCGTGCTTACCGCCACATTCCATCCGTCATTTACCTTGCCGAGGACGTTTTCAGTTGGAACGCGAACGTCGCGGAAGAAAATCTCGTTGAATTCCGATTCACCGGTCATCTGACGCAAAGGTCGAACCTCGACCCCGGGCGACTTCATATCGACGAGGAGTACCGAAAGTCCTTTGTGTTTCGCGACAACCGCATCCGTGCGAACCACGAGTTCGCACCAGTCGCCAATCCAGCCGTAGCTGGTCCATACCTTTTGGCCGTTCACGACGTAGTGATCGCCGTCCAATCGGGCTTCCATTTGCAAACCGGCAAGATCGGAGCCGGCGTTAGGTTCGGAAAAGCCCTGGCACCAGATCTCCTCTGCGCTCAAAATTTTTGGGATGTAACGTTTCTTCTGTGCCTCCGTTCCGTAGGCGATGATTGTGGGTCCGATGAGGCCTAAGCCAAGCGAATTGGCCATCGGCGGCGCCTCCACGCGCGCCATTTCTTCCCAAAATATCGCTTGTTCCATCAACGTAGCACCGCGCCCCCCGTACTCCTTGGGCCATGAAACGGCTGCCCAGCGGCCGTCCTGAAGTCTTCGCTGCCAGGCACGAAGATATGGAAACGATTCTTCGATTGGTTTTTCGCGCCATTCGTTCCAGTCCTTCGGCAGGTTGTTGGCGAGCCACGCGCGAAGTTCGTCGCGAAACGCCAACTCCTCTTTTGTTAGGTTTAAATCCATGACCGAGACTCCTTCAGGTTTCTAGGCACCGTTGTGTTCCGGCCTTGTTGTCCGTTGAAAACACATCTGGCAAATTAATCTGGCTTAAGCGCCGGATTTTCGTGTTGGCGAGGCGGAACTCATGCGCATGGTGTCCTGACCTTGCCAATACTTTTTCCGGATGTCTTTTTTTAGAATTTTTCCAGTGCCGGTCTTGGGCAAACTATCCAAAAATTCGAAAGAACGAGGACACTTGTAGTGTGCCAGGCGCGAACGGCAGAACTCGATGAGTTCGGACTCCGTCGCGACGGCGTTCGGCTTTAAGACCACCAGGGCCTTAGGGACTTCGCCCCATTTTGGGTCAGGGACCGGAATGACCGCGGCTTCCAGGATGGCCGGATGCGCGAGGATGGCTTTTTCAAGCTCAAGGGAAGAAATATTTTCTCCACCGCTCACGATAATATCTTTTTTGCGATCGACGATCAGAACATAACCTTCTTCGTTGAATGTGGCCATGTCCCCGGTGTGGAACCATCCACCGCGTAAAGCTTCGGCGGAAGCTTCCGGTTGGCGCCAGTAACCCTCCATCACGCCATCACTGCGAGCGATGATTTCGCCAATAGCTTTCCCATCGCGCGGCACGTCGCGATCATCGGCGTCCACTACTCGTATCTCCGTGCCCGGGAACGCGTAGCCCGTCATCGCTTGGCCGATATAACGCTGTTCGCCTTCCCAGCCCAGATCTGACTTCATGGGGGAAATGGTAAGCGAGGGCGACGTTTCCGTGAGGCCGTAACCCGAAAAGCACTCGCAGCCGATTGCTTCTTCTACCTCCCGAATAAGTGTGGGCGACGATGCGGCGCCGCCGATGACAATCCGTCGAAGGGAATTTAAATCGTAGTTATGGCGCTCTGGGCAGTTCACCAGGGCGGTGGCCATGATGGGAACCAGACTACAGGAGTGAACCTTTTCCTTCTCAATCAGTCGGAACACTTCTTTGGTCTCAAAACGCTGGATCATGACGTGCTTTCCCCCAAGTAGAGTGAGGAAATGCGCGACACCCCAACCATTCGCATGGAAGAGGGGGATGGTGTGAAGTTCGACGGCTCCGTTTTCGATCTGAAATCCCAGGCAGACGTTTAGCGCATGGAGGTAGATGTTTCTGTGCGTTAGCATGACACCTTTTGGATTTGCACTGGTGCCGCTGGTGTAGAAGAGTTCAGCGAGAGCGTTCTCGTCAACGGAGCTGATGTCCGCGCGATGGGGTGTGGCCGCGCTGAGATAAGAATCATAGTTGTGTGGAGCGAGCCAAGAAGCTTCGGGAGAACCATCTAGCTGGACGAAGGTTTTTACAGTGCGAAGGTTCTTGCGAAAAGATTCCGCTAATCCGAGAAACTGCTTTTCAACAAAGAGTATCGTCGAGCCGGAATCATTCAGTATGTAAGCCAGCTCTTCTGACGCGAGCCGGATATTCAGCGGGAGCAGAACAGCGCCTGCTTCAGGAACGCCGTAGTAGGCTTCTAGTAAGCGGTGACAATTCGCGCTGAGGAAAGCGACGCGATCTCCAGCCTGGACGCCGAACTTACGCAAGGCGCCCGCCAAACGGCCGACGCGCTCCGAAAATTGTGCGTAAGTAAAGCGCTCTTGATTGCAGACAACCGCGGTCCTGCCGGGATATTGCTGTTCTGCATAGCGAAGGAAGCGGAGAGGCGTGAGTGGAATATTCATAGCGTGCCTCGCCTGGATTAGGCGGACTGACCTCCATCCACTACCAGGATGTGTCCGGTCACAAAATCGGATGCATCAGAAGCGAGAAAAATGGCCGCGCCTTTTAAATCATGAGGGCCACCCAAGCGGCCCAAAGGTACAGACGCCAACAGCGATTCTTTGTTCCGTTCGATGACTTTTCCCGACATGTCGGTTGGAAACCAACCAGGAGCAATCGCATTAACGTGAATGTTGTGCATGCCCCATTTGCAGGCTAGGTCTTTCGTAAAGGTAATCACGCCACCTTTGCTGGCGCTATAGCCGATGGCGGAGAAATTCGGCGGAGAACCATGCAACCCGGCAACTGAAGCGATGTTGATAATCTTTCCGCGGCGTTGCGGGATCATGACCTTGCCCACGGCTTGAGAAAATAAGAACGTTCCGGTGAGGTTGGTTTCGATCACTTTATTCCACTGCTCGAGTGTCATCGATTCAACCGGCGCACCCCAGGAGGTGCCGGCATTGTTGATCAAGATGTCGATGCGCCCAAATTGTTTGACGGTCGCGTCGACGACCTCTTGAATGCTCACCGGCTCTTTCACATCACAACCGAGCGCGACAACCGGCACGCCCAATCTTTGCAATTCCTCAGAAGCCTGCAGGCAGCGTTCTTTCTTGCGCGCACAAAGAACTAGATTCGCGCCCATTTGAGCGAGCCCTTCGGCCATCTGCCGGCCGAGCCCGACAGAACCGCCGGTGACGATGGCCACGCGGCCGGTTAGATCGAACATCTGTGGGGGCTTCATGGCAGGAATAGGAAACATCCCTCTTAAACAAACGTTAGTTTATATCACATGTTAGCAGCTATCGCTAGTTGACGCGTGGTACTAAGCTGCGACGAACCCACTGGCCTCGAGCGGTCTGAACTGTTGCCGAGCATGATACTCCTTGCTGCCGCCATCGACGTGTCGCTTCAGGGCTGCCGGCAAAAATCGCACGCTTTCCACCGCGGGCTCAGCTGCCCCCGAATATATCTTGATCGCTTCCGCGGCTCCTCTCCTAGATGTGCAAAAGGCGGATAGCCAATCCGGCAAGCACGCCGCCCGTTAAGGTGCCAATGAGCGAAATCGGAGCGTATCCCCAGTCCGAGCCACCCTTGCCCGCGATGGGAAGAATTGCGTGGGCGACCCGCGAGCCGAGATCACGCGCCGGGTTCATGCTGGTGCCTGTGGGCCCGGCTAGAGCGAGAATCAGTCCCCAGACCAACGCAGCAATCAGAACTGGACCAAAACCAGCGGGCAAATTGGCGCGTGTCAGAATGCAAACGGCAACAAACACCAGCAGGGTCGTGGGAATAATTTCGCTGACGAGGTTGGCCACTTTGTTGGGAATGGAGGGGTGGCTGCAGAAACAGCTCAGTTTCATGATCGGACTTGGCGTAGCGGCCCAATGTGGCAGGAAATGTAGCCAGACCAGAGCCGACCCTACGAATGCTCCCAACATTTGAGCGGTGACGTACGGCACGAGCTTCGAAAAATTGCCGGTGGCGACGGCCAAGCCTAGCGTCACAGCAGGATTGATGTGAGCGTCAGCGCTTCCACAGGCTAATGCGGTGAATATTCCCGCCATGGCTGCGACGGCCCAGCCCGTCGAGATCGAAATCCATCCGCCGCCTTCTCCCTTGGAACGTGACAGAACTACGTCGGCGATTACGCCATTGCCCAGCAAAACCAGCACCATGGTGCCCATAAACTCACCGAACATAGGTGATAGCATTCGTTCCTCTCAACCGTCGTTTAAGAATGGGCCAAGGTGAGAATCTAGATCCTAGCGTTCAATGCTGAACTATTCGCTGTGCCTAGTGGCCTAGCGCAAACGCTGTTTCCCGAGAACGCCAGCGTTTCGTTTTTAGGCGACTGCCTACCAGGCCCGAAACCCCTGGGAGCTTGCTGCTTCAGAGTGAGATCGAGAACTGAGTCCCGTTGCGTCCGCGCCTTCGAACAGCGCAAGCTGCCGCCAGTTACCAGCACTCGAAATCGATTTTGCAATCGTGCGACCCTTCATCGAACGGACGTAAGTAGGGAGCTGGAACAAAATCGATAAAGGCCGGCGGTGTAGCAACCACAGTGCTACCGGAAAGATAAACATTGAATTCGGGTCCAAGCGCTGCGGCTGCAGTATTCAGATCGCTCGCATCCCGGTCATGCCATTTTCCCGTATCAATGCGTTCGACCAGCTTTTCAACTGCTGCAATTGTTTCCGCTGGGGTGAAGGCGCAGTGTCCCGCACGATCCACAAAATCCTGGCGTAATAACCGTCCGTTGCCCTCCGATCTGACAACGTTTTTGTAGGCTGACTCGTTTTCCACCACCACGAGGCCATCGCCTTTTGTGTGTAGTGTCAGAACGGGTATTCCGATATGGCCGTTGAAAATAATATTTTGCTCCAGGTAGCGAACGGCCGGGGGATCTGCGCTGATGCGCGCAGCGTCTCGTAGCGCGTCGAGGTCAGAATTGAGATTTAGCCCAGCTTCTTCGTAAAGAGCCTCCACTTCGGCGCGATCAATCGAGCGCTCGAACTGTCGCTTGTAATCCACGCCCGTATTCCACGAAGGATTGCCGGTCGCTCGGGACTCCAGTTCGGCCCGAAAGGCGAAAACAAACGGAAAATCAACCTCTTCGTCCCAGAGGAATTGATTTGCTTCCAGCGAGTCAAAATCTTTCGGATCCGGCTCGGGCGTGAGGGGCGTAAACCAACCAGGTAAGTCAGATAAAGCGGCTGCCAACGCGATCCGAGCTCGTCCTTGCGGAGAGTTCTGGGCAATCGTAAGCGCCTCCTCGGCAATCTCAAGATTCGTCTCGGGGTCTGCAATGTTCACGATCTGTAACCCGCTTCCAGGAGCGATCAGAACTTCAAACGCAAACTCTGAATCAAGCGCCGTGTTCCAGGTGGCCACTCCCCCTGAAAGCACTCCGCACATGGGAAGAGCTGCGGTGAAACGCTCAGGGTGTTTCTGTATCAATCCCGCAGTGATGATGCCGCCCAGGGAATGGCCCCACGCGATCGTGCGATCGGGATGATGGAAAAGCTTATTGAACGCGTCGAGCACTGCGATCTGATCGGGGATCGCCTGTTGAATGGCCCACCCGGTTGTGGCGTAGGAAGATCCGGCGAGCGCGTAGCCGTTCCCTAACATGAACAGTCGCGTGAGCGGATCGCCCACATCAGTCGCGGGATTCGAGGCCCCTGGTACCACGTAGCCGTGACTGTACAGGAATAAAGTTCCGTTCCAATTGGAGGGAACCTCAATCAGGAACGTCGCACCGTCAGGCAGAGTTCCCGGGACGGTTGTGACTCCCGACTGTGCGTAGGCGCTGTCGCAAATCAGTAAAACCGTCGCCAGCAACGCTAAGGAGAAAACCACACGCTTGATTCTTGGATGCATATAGACACCCTCCTATCGAATGACGTTGGGAAGATTCATCGGCAGCGCCGCCAGTTCTTTACCTTCATTCAGAAATCCTGAATCTAACTGGGCACTTAACGTCGCCGGACTTGGGCCACGGTTTCTACGTGACTATTCAGAAACAGTTCCGTTCAAACTCGACGGCGCATCTATCACAGGTACATCGTCATTCCTTACTACATCCGCCCTCTTCTTCGGAAAGATCGAAACACTTTGCATCGAGCAATGGTCCTCATCGGCGAACTTCAGCGAGGATGCCGGCGACTGAGGCTAGTACGACTGGCATCTACTCAAATGGAAACTAAAAATTAAACCGCACGCCGAGCTGGATTTCACGTTTCGGGAAATCCGCAGTGAACCCCAGCGGCTGGCTTGGCGAAAGCGCTGCGGTCCCATGCACATTAAACGGCGGTGCAAAAGCCGGGCCGACGATATTGTTGACGCTGGAATAATTCGTCCGGTTTGCGAGATTGAAGCCTTCCGCCAAGAGCTGGAGACTGTAGCGCTCAGTGAATCGAAAGGTACGACTCAATCGCATATCGAAGTCAATATAATTGGGGCCAAGCCCGGTGTTGCGTCCGGCTCCCGGCGGACGGTCATTTGTAAAATGGTTGTCGCCATTGATGTCTGCGCCGGCGAGCAGATTGAACGGATGACCGCTGTTGTAACTGAAGATCGGGGATAGCTGGAATCCGGCAATCGCGGGATTTTTCCAGGGACTGTCGAAAACCCCTGCGAGGACGACCTTGTGCCGTTGGTCAAAATCGGAGCTCGAGCGTTCCGCAGCCAATTCTGTCTGATTTTGGGGCGCATAATCGCTGTTGAAATCCGTCGACTCATCGATAGCGTGGCTATAGGTGTAATTCGCCAGGATCGTGAAGTGATTTGAGAAGCGCTTCTTCAGTTCGAAAATGCCGCCATTGTAAGACGCTGTCGCTATGGAGCTATAGACGTTGTTCTGAAGAATCGTCAGCGACCCATCCGCAAAGCAAGGATTCGTCGGACTGGGCGCCACACATACTGGTGCCCCCCAGTCTTGGAACGGGATTCCGTTAGAGGGAAGGCCGGTCGATCCCGTGTCGATGGGGGCCCCTGGCAGCAAGTTCGTATCAATCGCAACAGGAAGGTGCGTCGTGCGAACATAAATATAATTGGCCGAGATCGAGAGGCCATTTCCAATCTCCCGCTCGATTCCAAGCGACACCTGCTGCGACATAGGGCTTTTGTAGCCAGGCTGGCCGGCAAAAATCACAGTCCCTGGCGGGAGCGGCCCGGTGTTAGGAACGGAAAGGTTAAACTGGGCGAGGTCAGCCGCAGTGATACAAGCAAACTGTCCCGGCGGCGGCGTGCCGCAGTCGATCTTTCCTTCCCCAAATAGTGTTTGGAAGATCACCGCAGAGTTTGCAATAGCGGGGTCGCCCGGGACGCCCGTGAGCTTCACAAGCGTGTTGGCAATCCTCCGCGTACCGTTGACGTTGCCGAGAACATCCACGACCCCAGGGATCTGCGCGTAGATCGGGGAATAGAAGATCCCGTATCCGCCGCGGACCACCGTTTTATGGTCCCCAAATGGGTCCCACGCGAACGAAATACGAGGTGCGAAATTCGTCTTGGGAGTATGGAGAGGTCCGTATTGCGAGTCTAGTTCGTACCGCAGCCCGTAATTTAGCGTGAAGTTTGGCCTGATTTGCCAGCCATCCTGTATGTAGGCGGCGGTGAACGGCCTTGTCTGCTTATAACTCGGGTTGCCGAAACCCTGTTCATAGAATGCGGGTGCCCCGAGGCTCCATGACTGAAGAGTGGATATGGCAGCAGTGTTCGCGCTCACGTTACAAATGGCGGGGATCTGCAAACATGGGCTCAGCACTATTCCCGGCAGTTCCAGAAACTCAAATCGTCCCGGGAAGAAAGTTTGCGATGTTGTATTGTTGCCACGAACTAGTTCATAGAAGCCCATCTTCAGAGTGTGGTGACCGCGCACGACAGTGATATTGTCGGCGAACTCATATCGCCCTGCCCTCGTGTGACTGGGCAAAAAGATCCCGCGCCCAAAGAAACCGAAGCCCTCAACGTCGAGTCCAGGTCCCCCAGGATCATTGGTGTCCACATTAAATTGATACATGTTCCACTGCAGCCGAACTTCATTCTGGGCGGTAGGGCTGAACTGATGAATCCAGGAGCCTGAAAGCGTGCTATCCCACGCGAGCTCGGAAGTTCCGCGGGAAATTGCCGTCAAAGCCTGCACGTCGGGATCTTTCTCGGTGAGGTGACCAGCGTTGTACCGAAGTGAAACCTGGTTGTTCTCATCGATTCGGTGATCCAAGCGGATGGAGCCGAGATATGACCGAGTAGGGAACGGAAAGACCCCACCGTTTGTCTCAAACTGATTAATAATGAAGGGGTTCAGCGCCTGCGAGGCCGGGTTTGTTTGGCAAGGCGAAGCGCTGGGTGTAATAGTCAAGCATCCCGAAAGCACGCCGGCACAAACCGGTGCCGGCAACACGGTGGCTAGTGCGATATTTGTCGGATCAGCTGGATCCGACAAGCACGGCACCATGGTCCCAGAGGATTGGGTCGCCAATCCGCTAACGACGCTCTGTTGTGCGGATCTTGGGTCAAAAGTCGGAAATGGGTTGGTGGTTGCGGTGGGAGAAGGTCCAGCGAAGATCGAACTGTTCGTAAATAAAGGGACCGAATCCTGTGCATCGGAGCGCAGACCTTCGAAAGAGATGAAGAGAAACGTCTTGTCTTTCTTGATCGGGAAACCCACGCTGCCGCCGAATTGCTGGCGGTTCAAGGAATTTTTGATTGGCTCACCCACGGCATCCAGTGAGAACGGATCGCCCGGTTGCAATGCCGGACTGAAAGCGAAGGGGTCGCGAGCATCCATCGCATCATTCCGGAAAAAGCCAAAGAGACTTCCATGCAGGTCGTTTGTACCAGATTTGGACACGATGTTGATCGACGCGCCACTGGCCCCGCCCAAGTCAGCCGCGTAATTGCTCCGGTTGATTTGGAATTCCTGCACGGCGTCCTGGCTCAAGGTCAGACGCACGCCGCCGGCATCGTCGTTGGCCTCGCCGCCGTCAACGGTGACACTGTTGCCTCTGCCATTGCTTCCGTAAAACGAAAGCCCGCTTTGCGGAGTCTGCTTTACGCGGAAATCCGCATTATCGGCAATCGTATTGGAATTGCTCACGCCCGGCATAAGCAATGTAAAGGACAAATAGTCGCGGCGATCGATCGGCAAATCTTCTATGTACTGCTGTGTGACCGTATTGGCCTGGCTGCCTCTTTCGGTTTCGATCACGGGAGGCACTGCGGTGACCTCGACGGTCTGTGCCGACGTGGCTACTTTCAGGTGGAAATCCAGCGTGGCAGCCTGTCCGACCGTGACCGCGACTCCCTTTTCCACTTGCGACTGAAACCCTGATGCTTGCACGGTCAAGTCGTAGCTGCCGGGAGCCAGACTGCTAAAGCGATATTGGCCGCTATCGTCCGTCACGACCGGAATATGTATTCCCCGTGACGGATCGTCCGCAGTCACCGTGGCCTTGGAGACGACGGCGCCTGTGGGATCAGTCACAGTACCATTGAGACTGCCCGATGCGCCGACACCTTGAGCGTACGTCGCTGGAATCGCCAGCAGCAAACACATTGATAGGATCAAGGCAGATGCGAATGCTATCAGTCCCCTCATGGCTTCTCCTTTTAAGTGTTTCCAAACCTGCGAGGTTAAACCGATTGGAGGTTGGCACGAGCGATGCCAATGCACGGTCGCGGAAAGTTTTTCGCTGTTTCGAAGAATCACGGCCACCCCGACCTAATTCCCCATGAATTGTGAGCGTTCGTATCACATTATAGTTACTAACGTCAATACGAAGCTGATACGTTGCATCAGGATGTTGGATTGCGTTGCCGAAGAAGGTAGGGGCCGGATCTAGTCGGGAGGCTCCAGGTCAAGGAACCCCTCGACAAACCACGACTTAGCAGGGAGTAAGAACGAGGCGGCCGGAGACGTTTCCGTTTCGCAATTCAACCATTGCCTCATTGACTTGGGCGAGAGGCCGGGTTGCGACTTCTGAGTGAATCTTGCCCGCCACCGCCAGCTCGAGCACTTCGCGTAGATCTTTCCGGGTACCGACGGAAGATGCCTGAACTCGAACCTCAGACGCCGCCATCGAAATGGGTGGGAAGCAAATAGACTCGGAAGGCAGGCCAACGACGAGAAGCATCCCTGTGGATCTGATGCACTGGAAAGCGGTGTCATACGCCGCCTTTGCAGCAGAAGTTACCAGTGCCACATGTGCACCGCCCATACGCCGCAGCTCTTTGACGACCTTTTCGGTAGCGGCATTCAGTGTTGTGGTTGCCCCGAGGGCTGTCGCATGCGAAAGCTTTTCGGCTGAGAGGTCAATGCCAATGACTGTCGCTCCCATTTCTTTTCCAATTTGAACGGCCAGTTGGCCTAGGCCTCCGATACCAAAGATCGCCAAGCGCTGCCCCGGCCGGATTGTTGCGTGGTTCAAGGCGCGGTAAACCGTAACACCCGCACAGAAAAGAGGCGCCGCGTCGATGCAGGAGAGACCATCGGGAATTCTTAGGACGTGACTCGCGGGAGCTTTTACGAATTCCGCATATCCACCATCTACAGTCACACCTGTAATCTGTTGTTTCACGCAGAGATTTTCGTTGCCTTCGCGGCAAAAATCGCATTCACCACAGGTCCAATGCACCCAAGGAACACCTACACGGTCGCCGACTTTCAGCTGATCGACGGCGGCGCCTTTTTCCACAACGCGACCGGTGATTTCATGCCCGAGAATCAAGCGTTTTTTGATGATGGGAATGAGCTGCGGCCAATCGCCGTCGGCCAAATGCAAATCCGAGTGGCATACGCCGCACGCTTCCACTTCGATCAACACTTCTTGCGAACTGGGTTTTGGTCGATCGACATCTTCGATAGCCAGAGGCTGTTTGAATTCGCGCAGAATGGCGGCTTTCACAGAATAGACCTCGACCAATTTCGGATGCGTGAACTTAGTTGTTCCGAGAAAAGGCTCGAACTTCTTTCACTTGAAACACAGCGAAAAAACTGGTTACGGATGCGCACCCCGCAAGAAAAACTCGACTGCATTTCTCACTCGCTCGGTGAGTTTATGAGGCCCGGTAAGATCGACGGCCCACTGGCGCACGACAGTATTGAAAAGGCCCTCCATGAACTCGGCCAAGTGCACGACGGGAAAATCGCGGGTGATCTCGCCATTTTTTTGCCCTTCCGCTATGATTTCGCGTAAAAGGCTGACAGTCGCCGCCTCCGCCCCGCGCAGTTCCGGCGAGCGTACCGGATCCATCGCACCAGCGAGAATGACGGCTTGCCAAAGCGGGCGCCCCACTTCCGTTACGTTTCCAAGAGATTCGTAAAATCGTCGTAGGCGTTGTTCTGTGGAGGCCTTAGTGGAAAGTTCGGCCTTGAGACTTTCCGCTTGGCGGGCAAATGCGCGGCGCCCAACTTCACGCAATACCGCCTCTTTGCTGGGAAAATAACGGAAAAATGTGGGCTGGCTGATCTCCAGCGTCTGTACGATGTCGTCGATGCGAGTGTTTTCGTAGCCGCGCTGCCGAAAAAGATGCAGAGCTGTCTCGATAATCTGCTGGCGAAGCCGCGCCTTTTTTCGCTCGCGAAGACCCGTGGGCTTCTTTCCGGGAGCCGCCTTGCCGCGCCGCTTATTTTCGGCCCCATTGCTGTCAAGACTCAGAGGTGTGGGTAATGACGTCTGTGTCGCGGCAGTTTTTGCGCGGTCCATAATACTCGTCCTCCTGCTGGGAGCACTGAGTAAGTGTATGACTCACATTCGATAGTGACCGTGAGATTATAGCGACTAACGTTAAGTTGCAAGCCCCACGGTTATGATGACGGCCCGCCTTGTAGTGACGTCTTTGCCATAACCTCGCCAGTTTGCTTCTGCTCACGCTGGGAACCCTCCGACGTTCGAAGAAATTTCATGGTCCCGTCGCTTACTGACCCAAACGTAAAGGCAGCCAAGTCTTTCACGTAATTCTGGTGCACCCTCCAGGGCGTTTTATGTCCCTGCTTGGGCAGCACGCCATCGGCACGGCGGACATAGCCGGAACTAAAATCGAGCATAGGCTCGGGAACAATAGAAGCATCGGGAACATTTGGTACACACACGGACCAGCCCTTTCGATCCATATATTTCAGCAACCGACAGACAAAGCGCGCGGTGAGATCGCACCGCAGCGTCCATGAATTATTGGTATACCCAAAGGCGAACGCGAGATTCGGGATACCACCAAACATTGCGCCTTTGTAAACCAGCTTGTCGTCAAATTTGGCCGGCACACCGTCAACAAGAATATCGGCGCCGCCCATCAGCTTCACGACCAGACCTGTCGCGGAAACGACGATATCAGCCAGCAGTGTTGTGCCTGAGCTCAAACGGATGCCGGCCTCGACAAAAGTTTCGATCGTGTCGGTGACGATCTCGACTCGCCCGGAGCGAATCGCGGCGAACAGGTCGCCATCAGGCACCAGGCATATACGCTGATCCCATGGGTTATAGCGCGGCGTAAAGTGCCGCTTTACGTCGAAATCGGGAGGAAGCTGTAGCTTAATCCCCTGAATGATCATGCCCTTCATTTTCTCTGGTTTGGTGCGCGCGAGATGGAACATGGTGATGCTGTACAACACGTTCTTCCATTTTGTAAGTTTCGCGGCAAGCCTTTTTGGCAAATGCCGATACATCCACATGGCCTTTGCGTCCTTGCTCGGACGCGTAACCACATAGCTAGGGGAGCGCTGCAACATCGTCACCTGGGCGGCATCTTTGGCGAGCGCCGGAACCAGCGTCACCGCCGTAGCGCCGCTGCCGATGACAATGATCCGCTTACCCGCGTAATCGAGCGTCTCGGGCCACTCCTGTGGGTGCAAGAACTGGCCTTGAAACCGCTTGATACCCGAAAATTCCGGACGGAATCCTCTTTCATAACTGTAATAACCGCTGCACATATAAAGGAAGTTGCAAACCAGTCGCACTATCCGTCCATCTCTTGTCTGTGCCTCGACCGTCCAGCACGCCTCGGATGAAGACCAGGAAGCTCGAATCATCCGATGCCCCAGTCTGATGTGGCGGTCGATGCCATAGTGCGTCGCAGTCTCGCGGATATAATTCCAGATGGCAGGTCCACCCGCGATCGCCTCGTCCTCATGCCATGGCCGGAAAGGAAACCCGAGAGTGTACATATCAGAATCGGAACGGACCCCTGGATAGCGGAACAGATCCCACGTTCCACCGATTGCGTCGCGCGCCTCGAGAATCGCGTAGGTCTTTCTGGGAAAGGCAGTCTGCAGCCGGTAAGCAGCGTCGATGCCGGATATTCCGGCGCCAATGATCAGTATGTCGAGATGTTCTTGGGATTGCATCAGCACGTATGTGTGGTTCTCGCGTCCGGCGCGCCGGTGCAATATCTGAGCAACAGCAGAGCCGAGTTAACTTCTCACGCGTTCCGCGTCGATCAAACTAGTCGAGCAAATCAGGCTCGTCTCGGGCGATACGCGCGAGTAGTGGCTGAAACTGGAACCAACCCGCGAGATGATTTCCCACTTGCTCCCTGGTTGCAACCGCGGTGGCATGATCGATCTTTATCGGTACGCCGGCTGCCTCCGCGAGCAACTGCGCCTGGCAACTACGGTCCATGGTGATGAACCACCACGCCGCTTCCTCCACGCAGTGGCCAACGGTGATCAATCCGTGATTCCGTAGAATCGCAGCTTTGTGTTGTCCGAGAGCCTGCGCAATCCGCTCGCCCTCCGACGTTTCATACACGACGCCGGTGAACTCTGCGAAAAGCCCATGGTCCTCATAAAACGCGCAGGAATCCTGCGTGATGGGATCGAGCAGACGCCCAAGCGAAGCCCAGGATTTCCCGTACATCGAGTGCGCATGCGCCGCCGCGATCACGTCGGGACGCGCGGCGTGTACCTGCGAATGAATGGCAAAGGCCGCTCCATTAACCGGATAATTTCCTTCCAAGACTTCGCCGCGGTGATTTACTAGAATTAGGTCGGACGCACGAATTTGGCTGAAGTGCATCCCGAAGGGGTTCACCCAGAAGTGGTCGAGTCGTTCCGGATCGCGCGCCGTGATGTGTCCCGCCACTCCTTCATCGAATCCGAAACGGGAAAAGAGCCGAAATGCAGCGGCCAGCATCCGCTTGCGATGCAAGCGGTCCTCCGCGGCAGTAGCGAAGATAGGCGGTCGGATTAAGTTCGATACATTTGCGGGTGCTCCTGCCATTTAGACCTCCTGTGCCCAGAGAAGGTGCTGACTGGGGCACGATACCCGCGATTATATACAATGCCCGCCGCGTTAGTGCCTGCGGTCTTTAGTACTTCGGTACCGGTAACTTACAGAGCGACTGCGACAAGCGAGCTATCGACAGCCGCGGAATGCGTCCTTACCTTAGGAATTGAAGCTAATACAGCGTTTCGAAACACACCGGGACGACACTCGCGGATGGAGTTGTGCCGCGATTCGTTCGCATGTAGTCGTGTCGACCATTGCTCAGCTGATGCACTCCGGATGGATTCGATGGATACAGTACTGACAGTAAAAAATTTGAACGTTTCCTATCGCTGTGATGAAACAAACCAGCAGGACGCGGTAAAAGATGTGAGCTTCGACATCGGTGCTGGCGAAGTCCTGGGACTGATGGGGGAATCGGGATGCGGAAAGACGAGCATTGCGTTGGCGATCCTCGGGTTGCTTTCTAAAGAGCAGGCGCGTATTTCGGGGTCGATCCAGTTTCGAGGAAAGGAATTACTAGCGATTAGCCAGAGCGCATTGCGTTCGATTCGCGGAGCACGAATTTCGATGGTTTTTCAGGAGCCGGGAATCGCCCTGAACCCTGTGATGCAGGTAAAAGATCAGGTGGCGGAAGTGATTCACGCACACAAAGATTTGAGATGGAAACAGTGTCGCGAAAATGCTGAATTGGCGCTTGTTCGCGCGGGGTTGCCGAGCGACCGGCGGATATTTTCCGCGTATCCACACCAGTTGAGCAAAGGGCAGCAGCAGCGCGTAGTGTTGGCACAGGCGCTCGCCTGTGAGCCGGCGCTGGTGATTGCGGACGAACCTACGGCCTCGCTCGATGCGCGCAGTCAGGGTGAACTGCTGGCGCTGCTGCGGGAACTGCAACGGGAGTTGCGCATATCGATCTTGTTGATTAGCCACAGCGCGGAAGTGCAGGCCCGCTTGGCGCAGCGTCTGATGGTGATGAAACAGGGACGGATCGTGGAGCGGGGGCGGTTCGAAGAGCTCTATCGGAATCCGGTGCACGCCTGTACGAGAGCGATGCTGCGAACAGGTGCGCCAGCAGATATTGCTGAGGACTTGGATCTCGAGATGGTCACGTAGGTAATTGTCGAGGCCGAAATGCCCGCGAACACCCCGGAACTGAAATATGCGAGAAGCAGGTACAAAAGATGAAACCTAGTCCGCCATCTGACGCGAACCGAATCGAGCCGTTTTTGCGCGTTGCGAGCTTGAGCAAGCATTACGTGCAGCAACGCACTTTTTCGCGCACGGAATTCACTGTCAATGCGTTTCAGGATGTGGATCTGGAGCTTTTTAGCGGGAAAACGTTAGCGCTGGTGGGAGAGTCTGGGGCTGGAAAGTCGAGTCTGGCACGCTGTATAGCGCTGCTCGAACGTCCTGATTCAGGAAAGATTGAGATGGAAGGTGAGAATTTGCTCGCGCTCAATCGAAAGGCTCTTTTCCGGATTCGCCGCCGGATTCAAATGATTTTCCAGGAGCCGGTATCGGCGTTGAATCCGAGATTGACTGCGTGCGAAATCATTGCGGAGCCGCTTGCAATCCAACGCGAGGGGACGCAGTTACAGCAGCGCGAACGCGCGCTGCAACTGATGGAGCAAGTAGGGCTGGACGCGACCTGGGAGCGCAAGCTGCCGTTTGAGTTCAGTGGCGGCCAACGCCAGCGATTAGCGATCGCGAGGGCGTTGACGTTGAAGCCGAACGTGCTGATTCTCGACGAGGCCTTGTCGAATCTCGACGCGCCGAATCAAGCCCTGATTCTGGAATTGCTGGCGGAACTGCAGACCTCGCACTCGCTCGCCTACTTGCATATCTCGCACGATCTGCGATTGGTTTCCCAATTTGCCGATGAAGTTGCAGTGATGTACGAGGGCAGGATCGTGGAGCACAAGGAAACACACCACCTGTTTGCTTCTCCCGAGCATTCTTACACCAAGGAGCTTCTTGCCACGGTGCATTCGGTGGACTCTATCCTGCTGGAGCGGTCTGCCTAAGAGGCTCCGATGAAATACTTCGCGCGAAGACTGTTCCACGCCTCTCTGCTGCTTCTGGCAGTGTCGATTTTTTCTTTCGCAATCCTGCAATTGACGCCTGGCGATTTTTTCGCACCGATGGGCTTGAATCCTCAGATTTCTTCGCGGACCATAGCCGGGCTGCGTTCGCAATACGGATTGGATCGGCCCTTGCCAGTGCGCTACCGACATTGGCTTCAGGACGTTCTTAAGGGAGATCTAGGACGTTCGTTCGCTTACAACAGCCCCGTAACTCCGCTTCTCGCGGTCCGCGCGCGCAATACACTTCTGTTAACGGGGACTGCAATGCTGCTGGCGTGGTTGATCGCGACTCCGTTGGGCATATGGAGCGCGGTACATCGCGGAAAATGGGGAGACCGAGCCGCAGGAGTGATGACGTCTGGGCTGCTGGCGGTCCCGGATCTGGTCGTGTTTTTAGTGCTGCTGCTGGTGGCCGTACGCACGGGGTGGTTTCCTACTGGAGGAATGGTTTCGCCGGCGTTCAGCGACCTGAACGTTTGGAACAAACTGAAGGACGTAGCGGAACATCTTTTTCTACCTGCGTTGGGATTGGCGATCGCAACGTTGCCGACGATGCTGCGACACGTCCGATCAGCAATGATCGAAGTGTTGGAAGCTCCCTTTATACAAGCCGCACGGGCGCATGGGATTCCGGAACCTCGCGTGCTGTTTCGTTACGCCCTGCCGGCTGCGGCGAATCCTCTGATCTCTCTTTTCGGTTTTTCGGTGGGAACGATGCTCAGCGCTTCTCTGTTAGTGGAAGTGATCCTGAGCTGGCCAGGTATTGGACCATTACTGGTGGATGCGATCCTGGCGAAGGACGTCTACGTGGTGATTGGCGCGGTGATGCTCTCGTCCATCTTCCTGGTGGCAGGAAATCTATTTGCGGACGTATTGCTCTTCGCGACCGATCCGCGGATTCGTGTGGAGTAATGAGTTGAAGCGCCAGAAAAAACTCGTGGGGGCATTGGTCCTGCTGACGGCGTTCCAGAGCCTCATTCTGTTTGCCGGTTTTTTTGCTCCGTATGACTTCGCAACGCAAGATCGCGAGCAGCCGTTTGCGGCTCCCACCGCCCTTTGTTTCATTGATCCGCAGGGAAATGTTCACATTCGTCCGTGTGTTGATAACCTTGAGGATTCGGGGCAGAGTGCTGGAGCAAGCCGAGCAGATTCGGGACTCTGTTATCCCATGCATTTTTTCGTGCGCGGTACGCCGTACAAGATTGCCGGCCTGTTTGTGTCACAAGTCCATCTTTTCGGTGTCGAGGCGCCCGGTCACGTTTTTCTGATGGGCTCGGACGCTTATGGCCGCGATCAATTCTCCCGATTCCTTTTTGGCGGTCAAATCTCCATGCTAGCCGGCCTGATTGCCGCGATTC
>Ga0209380_10000500_pt1 | contig 27654 bp, 20 predicted proteins | sample HubBroMetageWFT6_FD_188347 | JGI IMG/M metagenome (GOLD analysis project Ga0209380, IMG submission 188347) | Warmed and freeze-thawed soil microbial communities from the Hubbard Brook experimental Forest, New Hampshire - Hubbard Brook CCASE Soil... | ecosystem: Environmental > Terrestrial >... | reverse complement strand
GGCAGACTGCAGTGCGGCAGAGCCTGCCGGAGGGGCAACGCCGGTGAGCCAGCCAGAAGCAAGGGAGCCGCGACTGTCATCAAGAGAAGATGCTTGACCATGTGAAGCGTGAGCGAGCGATGATCGAGCGCGGCCAGAGGAGATGCGACGGCAGCCCACACCGAGGCGAGGCCACTTATAAATGCGGCGAGACGCCATGCGGAGGCGAGGCGGGGTAAATCTTCCCGGAGACGAATCCAGCCGCGCAAGTAGACAATTCCGGTGATTAGAATCGCCGATGTGGAAGCGAGCGTGAGCGACCATGGTTGCCCGTGGGCGTTGCCTTCGAACATGCCCAGATTTAGCGTGGCGGCACCTCGGTCGTACTCAGCGATTGAGAAGCATTGCGAGCGGGCGGTTGATTTGCCGGGTGCAGCGTTTCCAGGAATGACACGAGCGCAGTTGTCTCGGCTGGGCTCAGATTTTTTCCGTAGGCGGGCATATTTCCTCCGCCCTGGATTACCTGGCGAATAAGCTGGTCTTCGGTGAGCCGCAGGGCAACACGATCGAGCGCGGGACCGCGCTGACCTCCCTTGCCATCGAGCGAATGGCAGTTGTGGCACTGCTTGACCTGAAATACGAGCGCACCGCGACGTTGCAGCGCGGTCCGGCCTTGTAAGTATGGTTGAGGAATCGGCAGGCTGCTCCAGGCATCCATCACGGGACTCCAGGGAGTGTGTTCGGCCAGATGAGTCAGAGTGCCGAGAGCCACTGCGACCAGAAGAATCGTGAGGACGGCGATGGGCCTGCGTTTCCAGCTCTTCTCGCCTTCGCCGGCGACAAACGGAAGCGCCAGCAGGACGAGGATTCCGATAACAGGGCCAATCAGGAGTATGGGAGTCTCGGCGGATGGAGGTAAGAACGAAAGGAGCGCGTACAGCCATAAAAAGAAGAAGTCTGGACGCGGGGAAGTTTGAATGATTGTTGGGTCGGGCTGGCCGCCGGGACCAAAAGGACCAAAATAAATTGCGCAGGCGGCGATCGAAAGAAGGATGAAGGCGGAGAACAATATATCCTTCCACACTGCGTTGGGCACGAACGGCACACCCTCCTTATGCGTGAGCTCGTGATATTCCTGAAGGTAGGTGGAGCGGCGAACGATGCGGCCCGGCATGGGCCATTCGTTGATTCCTAGTTTCAGCACCATGAGCAGGTGGACGCAGACGAAGGCAATCAGCAGTCCGGGAATTACGAAGACGTGCAGCGCGAAGAAGCGTGAGAGCGTAGCGCCGGCGATGATGGGGCCGCCAAGCATCAGATTCACAGCCCAGGGGCCGATGACCGGGACGCGGCTCGCGATGGATGCGCCAATGCCTAATCCCCAATAGGCATCCTGGTCGAATCGGAGCACTTGTCCGCTAAAGGCCATGCCGAGGGTCACGAGCAAAAGAAAAACGCCAACGATCCATGTGAGCTCTCTGGGGAATTTGTAGGCTCCGAAGAGAAAAACCTGGACCATGTGGATGAGCACGATCGCAACCATGAAATTCGATCCCCAGCCATGCAGCGCTCGAATGAACCAGCCGAGAGCGATGCCGTGGTTGAGAGTCTGGAGGCTGCTCCACGCCTCGCCGGCGGAGGGAACGTAGATGAGGGCGAGCAGGATGCCGGTGACGATCTGCAGCATGAAGCAGGTGAGCGCGGCGCTGCCGAAAACGTAGAACCAGCTTGCGGTCTCGCGCGGAACGGAGTGTTCCATCGTTTCGCGGATGGGCGTTCCCAACTGCAGCCGCAAATCGAACCATGCGCCGAGTTTTTGCATCAGGCGCATGTCGTCTTCCCTTCCACGTTTCGTGCGACGGGCTGGCCGGGAGTGGGCATCTCGCCGGCTTTGATGAGAAGTTTTCCGTTCTCAATCTTGTAGTGATACTGGAACAATCCACGCTCGGGAGGGCCGGAAGCGCGCGAGCCGTCCTGATAGTAGACGCCGCCGTGGCAGGGACACATGAAGAGGCTTGATTGAGGGAACCAGCGAACCGGGCATCCGAGGTGCGCGCAGTTGATGGCGAAGACCTGGAAGGTGTGACCGTCGAGATTTCGAACCCAGCACGCGATGTCGCCGGTTTCGCCGTCCCAGGCATTGACGACGGGATTCTTGTAAGTGGCGAGCCGGGTCTGGCCGGCGGGAAATTGTTCGAGCGCGCCGAGAGAAAGCCACGAGTCGTATCCAAACTTCTTTTCGCGAGTCACCGGAGAAAACAGGTAGCGAACGACGGGCACAGCGAGGAAAATGCCGACGATGCCGTTAAGGAACAAGCCGAGCTTCACCAGCGCCGCGCGTCTGGAGACTCCGTTCTCTGTGCTCATCGAGTTCCTCCCTGATGGCTTGCTGCGGGGGCCGGGTTGGTCGAAGCAACCGGATAAGGCTGGCCGGGAAACCTTGGCCTCTGACTGGAGAGCCAGGCCACGACATCGGAAATATCCTGGGCCGACATAGGGCGGCCCTCGAAGTCGCCGCGCCAGTCCGGCGCACCCAACTCGGGCCGTCCGGCGATTACGATGGTGCGAAGATCCTGATCGCTGATTAGAGCGAGGTAGGAACCATCGACGATCGAACTGGCCTTGCCGCCGCGGCCATCGGGGCCGTGACAGGATGAGCAATAGGTTCGATATGCATCAGCGCCGCGATGCGGATCGCCGGAAGACGGAGCCGCATATGGCGGCAAGGTTTGATTCGCGAGAGCGCCGGGGTTGGCCCAGGATCGGATGCCCTGCACGAGCGCGTCGATCTGCTTGTCGGTGAGCATTCCGCCCGCACTCTGGGCAAAGGCGGGCATGGGAGTGCCGGGCACTCCGTTGGCGGCTGTGCGGCGAATCACAGTGTCGTCGGCGATGGCTAGAAAAACCGGATTAGCCAGGGCAATCGCGGCTCCGCCGTTACCGTCTGTGCCGTGGCATCCTGCGCAGTTTTGGCTGTAAAGCAGGTTGAAGTCGATGACTTCACCCGGCGGAACTGCATCTGCGCCGGCACGCGGCGCACCGGGTGAATTTGCGCAGGCAAAGCAGACCGAGAGCGCGGAGACGGCGAGAACAGCGAGAATGGGTCGATCATTCATTGCCGGTGGTGTTCTCCATCCTTCTCGTGCATTGCTCCGGGCGCTTCGATTCCCGCGCGAACAGCGAAGGGAAGGTATTGCCAGGTAGGGATGCGCTCTTGCCGGGAAACGACGATTCCGGCGACAACACCGAATCCAATCTGCGAAATGACAAACCAAAGCCAGTCGATGCGATGGTTGAGCACGGGATCGAGAGCTTCGAGGACGCTATGAATCACCCCCGTCCAGAGAATGGGAGCGATCAAGCCTCCCAGCAGAATTGGGCGGCGAGGAAACATGGGGAGCGTGACGCCGTAAAGAAGCCCCACGAGTAAAGAACAGACGACGTGAATGATCGAGGCGGCAATGAATAAGTCCCAATGGAAAAGCGCGATCTGGGAGATGGTCGAGCGCTCGGGAAATAATCCTGCGGACAAGAGGTTGATGGGATACCAGATGCCGTGGCCGCTGATGATTCCGTAGAGCACTGCGAGAATCGCCATGGCCACGCTTCCCGCCAAGCCGCCTTTGACGCCTGCGGATATTGGATAAACCTCCAGCGGAAGCCGCGCGCGGTGGAGCTCCTCGGTCATCCATTCGACGCGAGCGACTTGCGGGCGGCTGGTGGCCACAACCGGCACCAATCCTGCTACGGGCACGGATTCGTGCTTTTCGTGGGGCAGCACATCACGAAACCATCCGACGCCGCCGGCAAAGGCAAAGATTGCACCGAGAATGCTGACGGAGGCGCTGGTGACCAATCCCGCAAAAACCAGGGAGATGCCGAAAGCCAGAACGACGGGCCACGCGGTCGGTGCGGGGAGCGCTATGGTGCGCGGCGGTTCCAGGGCTTCCGCGGGTTGCTCGATTGCTTCCGATGCCATCTTCCGATCCTTTATTTGTTTACTATCGACTGCTTATGCCTAACGCCCAATCACGTAGACGACGGTGAATACTACAACCCAAACTGCGTCGACAAAATGCCAGTAGAGAGACAAGACATCGACACGCTCAGCATGCTCTGCTGTCACCTTTCCCAGAAGCGCGAAGGTCATCACGATGGAGAGAGCTGAAAGACCTACGATCACGTGGAAGGCATGCAAGCCGACGAGTGAGTAGTAGGTGGTTCCGAACAAGTTTGTGCTGATAGTGAAATCTTCGCCGTAAATCAGCCGATGCCACTCAGTGGCCGTGCCGTACATGAAAGCGGCCCCCAGCGCGATAGTCGCGAACCACCATGCACCGAAGGTTCGGAGGCCGCCGCGGCGAAGCGCTCTTGCGGCCATGTGGATGGTGAGACTGCTCGAGAGCAAACAAATCGTGTAGAAGACTGGGACGCTAAGAATATCTTTCGGCATGGGGCCGGTCAGGCTCTTACCGATATAAAAGAGATATGCGACCACAAAGATGGTGAAGATTGCGGCTTCGGCTGCGATGAGACTCAGCATGCCGACGCGCCCGCGCGAAGGAAGCTCCCACTCAGTTCCCTGCCGGGTTACGGTAATGGCGTTGGCGCTCACAGCGTTTCCCTTGTCATTGTCTCTTCAGATCATTTCCTCAGATCGTTATTTCCTCAGGTCACTATTTCCTCACATCATTATTTCCTCACATCATTCGTACTTCCAATCTGGATCGTTTGGGTGCTTCAGGTCCCAGAGCGGACGCCGGCTGCGGACCACGGGGATGGACGCGAAGTTGTAAGCTGGCGGCGGCGAAGAGGTGGACCACTCGAGCGTCCATGCGTCCCAGGGATCGCTGCCCGCGTCCTTTCCTTTGAAATACGACCAGAGAAGATTGGTGACGAAAATCGCGATAGCGAGCGCCTGAAAGAAAACACCGATGGTCACGATGAGATTCCAGGTATCCCAGCCGCGGCCGGGCTCATAGGTATAGATTCGCCGCGGCATGCCGAGCAGGCCGGGAATGTGCATGAAATCAAAGGTCAGGTGGAAGCCGATGACAAACAGCCAGAAATGCAGCTTGCCAAGAGTCTCGCTGTACATTTTGCCCGACATTTTTGGGAACCAGTAATAGAACGCGCCAAACAGAGCGAAAACGATTCCGCCTACGATGACGTAGTGAAAATGCGCGACTACGAAATAGGAATTTCCCAGTTGCCAATCGAAGGGTGCGGCGCTGAGCATGATTCCGGTGAGGCCGGCGATCAGGAATTGAAATAGAAATCCGATGGCGAAGAGCATGGGGGTTTTGAACAGAATTTTTCCGCCCCACATGGTTGCCAGCCAGTTAAAGATCTTGATTCCGGTGGGGACTGCGATTGCCAGCGTGGAAAACACAAAGAAGGCATTCGCATTCGCGCCCATCCCCACGGTGAACATGTGGTGAGCCCAAACCGACATGCTGATGAAGCCAATCGCCACGGTGGCTGCCACCATGATGGGATATCCGAAAATTGCTTTTCGCGAAAATACCGGAACAATTTCGGAGATGAAAGCGAAGGCGGGGATGACCAGGACGTAGACCTCGGGATGGCCAAAAATCCAGAAGAAGTGCATCCAGATCACCGCGGAACCGCCAGCCTGGGTGTCAAAGAAATGGCCACCGAGATAGCGATCGAGGACCAGCATAATTTGCGCAGCGGTCAGGGGACTAATGGCGAGAATCACCATGCCGGACATAACGAGGTTAAGCCAGGCCAGCAGCGGCATTCTGCCCAGGGTCATCCCGGGGCAACGCATGCATAGGATTGTGGTCAGGATGTTAATCGCGGTGCCGATGCTGCCGAATCCTGAGACCAGCAAGGAGAGCGTCCAGAAATCGGTGCTGTGCCCGACTGAAAAAGTTCGCGAAGTCAAAGGCGCATAAGCGAACCAGCCGACGTCGGGCGCGTTCCCGGCTCCATAGAGGCCGTTGGCTCCCACCAGGCTGAAATAAAGGAGAAGGCCGCCGAAGGCAGTGAGCCAAAAACTGAAGGCATTCAGACGCGGGAAGGCCATGTCGCGTGCGCCGATCATCAGCGGGAGCAGATAGTTGGCGAATCCAAACAACACCGGCATGACCGCGAAAAAAATCATGGTCGTGCCGTGCAGGGTGAACATCCGGTTGAAGACCTGAGGCGAGACGAAATCGTTGTGCGGGCGAATCAACTGAATCCGCATGACCATCGCCTCGATTCCTCCGATTACAAGAAAAATCAAGGCGTAGACGATGTACATGATGCCCAAGCGCTTGTGATCGACGGTGGTGACCCATTCGTGGAGGGCATCGACGAAAGGCCGCGCCGCTGGTTCCGCGCTGGGCAACGCGATGGCGTCAGTCGACATGGTGCGATCTCCTGCGCATATTCAAGCGGATATTCAACGGAGCGTCTCCAAATAGGCGGTGAGCGCGTCGAGTTGCTGGTCATTCAACTCCATCGCGGGCATCAGCGATCCGGGTTTGATGGCGTCGGGGTTTCGAATCCAGAGCTGGAGATTTTCCGCAGTGTTCGGAGCAGCGCCGGCGGCAATGGTGTCGCGGCTCATCAGGTGGGTGAGGTCGGGGCCGAAACGTCCGCTGGCCACGGTTCCGGCCACCGTATGGCAGTCGATGCAGGCAGTCGTTTCAAATATTCGCCGGCCTTCGGAAGCAGCGTCGTCTACTGCGGCAGGCTGGCGCTGCTGTTGAATCCACTGGTCGAACTCCTCGCGCGACTGAACATAGACACGCAGGAGCATCTTAGCGTGTTGGGTGCCGCAGTACTGCGCGCACTGTCCCAGGTAAATACCGGGTTCGTGGGGATCGATCCACGTGCTGTTCGGATGATTGGGAATGAGATCGGTCTTGCCGGCGAGGCGCGGGACCCAGAAACTGTGGTCGGTATCGGCGGAAAGCAGTTTGATAAATGTTGGCGTGGGATGCTCGGGATTGCTTACCGGGACGTGCAATTCGTTGGCAGTGACGACGCCGAACGCGGGATACCGGTATTCCCACCAGAACTGGTGGCCGATGGCGACCACTTCGATGGCATTGTCTGGCTGCGCGGCTTTTTGCACATCGGCAATCACACGCGCCGTGGCCATGAAGAGGGCCACGACAATAAGGACGGGGATGACGGTCCAGGCAAGCTCGACCTGATTGCTGCCGTACACCTGAGGAGGCTCGCGGCCATCGTCGCTGGCACGTCTTCTGAATTTCACGACCGAGTAGGCGAGCAACACAAACACGACCAGGAAGATGGATGCGGTGACGGCGAGCACGAAGAGAGATAGTGAAAAGATCGATCTGGCGGGCGTCGAAGCCGGGGCAAAGATGTTAGTGGGACTGAGCGGAGGCGTGGACCCGGTTGCGGCCGCCGCAACCGCGGAACATAACGTGAAGCACGCGCCGGAACAGGCGACGATCAGGAACGTTTGAAAAACGCGTTGTGGGCTCGAGCCTTTCATTTGCTTTTGCCACATCGATATTCAGCGGATTCTACTAAGCTTCGATATCTCGTTATCGGCGACTCTCAGGGCTCGGAATCAAGCGTGCGTTCAAGCGACTTTGTCGGCAGGTTTTTTCACGGCAGAAGTCATCTCCTGGTTGACGTTGAAGTCGCTCGCCGCTTCGCCAGTTATGAGCCGCGCCGAGCGACTGAAAGTGAGATCCTGGATTGCCCACTGGATAAGCACCAGAATGCGGCTCTGGAACTCGTTGATGTAGGTCAAGTGGATAAATGCCCATATGAACCAGGCAGAAAATCCTGACAGATGTACGCCGAAAGCATCGGCTACGGCGGCCCAGCGGCCGATGACAGCGAGGCTTCCCTTGTCGAAATACTTGAAGGCAGGAAGCGGCTTCTCGCCTTTCACTTTTCGGACGATAGCCTTGGCGGCGTAGGTTCCCCCCTGCATCGCCACTTGAGCCACGCCCGGCAACGGCTTTCCGTGCGCATCGAGTGAGAAAGCGAGATCACCGACGACATAAATGTCCGGATAGCCGGGAATCGTGAGGTCGGGGCCAACCTTGATCTGTCCGCTCCTGGCGGTTTCCGCTTTTGTGCGTTGCGCCAGAGTCTTGGCCAATGCCCCAACAGCCACGCCGCCTGCCCAGATGACGGTCCTCGCCTGCAAGCGCTCGGTGCCGTCATGAGCCTGGATGGTTACACCTTCTTTATCGATGTCATTCACCATCAGGCCGGTCCTGATCTGCACTCCAAGTTTCGTGAGCAGGCCGGCCGCCTTCACTGACAAGTCTTCCGGGAAGGTGGGAAGCACGCGGGGCGCGCCGTCGATGAGGATGATCTGCGCCTCTTTCGGATCGATCGAGCGGAAATCGTTCTTGAGGGTCTGCCGGGCGATTTCTGCGATGGCTCCGGCAAGCTCTACTCCGGTTGCACCGCCGCCCACGATAACAAAGGTGAGCCAGGCGCGGCGCTGAGCCGGATCGTCATCACCCATCCGTTCTGCGACCTCGAACGCATAGAGGATCTTGTGCCGGACATTTACAGCTTCTTCAACGCTCTTCAGGCTGGGAGCCCATTCTCGCCAGGCTTCATGACCGTAGTAAGAGGTCTTCGAGCCCGCCGCCACAATCAGCGAATCGTATTCAAGGCTGGCGCCATCGGCGAGCAGCACGCGCTTTGATACGGGATCGACATCCTGAACGTTACCGAGGAATACGCGGGTATTTTTCTGGCGGCCCAAGACGCCGCGCAACGGCGCCGCAATGTCGCCGGGCGAGAGCGAGCCAGTAGCGACCTGGTAGAGGAGCGGCTGAAACAGGTGGTAGTTGCGACGATCGACGAGGGTCACGTCGACGGGCGCCGACTTGAGCGCCTGCGCCGCGCAGAGGCCGCCAAATCCGCCGCCGACGATAACGACTCTCCATCGCCCGCTCACACGCGCCTCCCGGGCCGACATAGGACGACGATCGATCGCGGGGCGACGCGATATTTCTTTTGCACAAGAGGGACTCCATCGTTCGAGAAATCATTGGGACTTGGCAACGCGGTGTCCACGATTCTTTTCCACTCCTGCGCCGTTCCCTCCTGAATGTTGAACTCCACTTCTTCCCAGTACGCGTTGATCATGGCGTAGATATCGTCATCGCCTTGGGAAGCGCCGTGCAGGCAGAAGGCAAGGCTGTGAGAATCGTAGGAGAGATCGACAGTTACACCGGCGCCGTACCAGGAGATATCCTCGCGCCAGAAGCGGCTGCGGCCGAGAGCGGGATGATTTTTGCGGAACGCAATCATGCCTTTGAAGAAACGGAAGATATCGGCATTCGCGCGCAGCTGGCTCCAGTCCAGCCATCCGGTTTCGTTATCCTGATTGTAAGGGTTGTTGTTGCCGAACTGCGTGTTCAGGAATTCGTCGCCGGCGCGGAACATCGGAGTGCCGTTCGAGAGAAACAGGAGGCAGCAGAAGTTCTTTACCTGCTTGCGGCGCAGAGCGCGCACGGCCTCGGGAGCGCCTTCGTCCCCCTCGTGGCCGCAATTCCAGCTGTGGTTATTGTCTGTGCCATCCTGGTTGTTATTACCGTTGGCCCAGTTGCGCTTGTGGTCGTAAGCAACCAGATCGTAGAGAGTGAAGCCGTCGTGCGAAGTCACGAAGTTCACGCTCTGGTAGGCATGGTAGGCGTCGGCGCGGCTGTCAGGAAAAAGATCGTCGCTGCCGTAGAGCCGACGCATCAGGTCCGGCACCATCCCCGGATCGCTCTTGACGAAACGACGGATGTCGTCGCGAAACTTTCCGTTCCACTGCAGCCAGGTAACGCCGGGGAATCCGCGGCCGAGTTGATCGGCGCCGGTGTCCCAAGGTTCTGCGATCAGGTGCAAGCGGCTCAATTCCGGATCAGCGGAGATTTGACTGAAGATTGGAGCTTCGCCCCAGTTGAGCGATCCATCCGCATTGCGGCTGAATACCGATGCCAGATCAAAGCGGAATCCGTCGATATGCATCTCTTGATTCCAGTAACGCAAGCTGTCCATGACCATCTTGCGCACGTGGGCCTCGCCGAAGTTCAAGGTGTTGCCGGTGCCGGAGTAATTGGCGAAAGGGTTCGCGGGATCGGATGACAGCATGTAGTAGCCGGTGCTATCGATTCCCTTGAAGCTGTAGATCGGCCCACGGTGGTCGCCTTCGCAGGTGTGGTTGTAAACGACGTCCAGTACGATGCCGATGCCGGAATCGTGAAACGCCTTCACCATGTTTCTGAATTCAATATGCTGCTCATCTTCATCGCGGGTGCTGGCGTATTGCGCATTTGGGGCGAAGAAGTTCAGGGGCATGTAACCCCAGTAATCACCTTCCTGCGGATCGCGCTGAAAAACCGGCATCAGCTCGACGACGGTTACTCCTAACTCTTTCAGGTATGGAATTTTTTCCACCAGGCCGGCATAGGTTCCGGCACGAGATGGATCTATGCCGGAGTTCGCGTTCCTGGTGAAGCCTCGAACGTGAAGTTCGTAGATGATTGCATCGGACTCATGTTTGGGTGAGCGGTCGTTCGCCCAGTCAAATTCTGGATGATGAGCCATCAGCGCGGCCAGGGGAGCGTGGCCGGCATTTGTTCCCTCCCGCATCGCCAGACTGCGATCGAAACCCGGCGGAAAGAAAATGCATTTCGCGTAAGGGTCGAGGAGAACTTTTTGCGGGTCGAAGGTGTGAAGCTGAGGACTGGTCTCTCCCGACACGGAGTACCCGTAATAGCGGGCATCGCCGATCTTTGCGGCTGGGATGCGGCAATGCCAGATTCGTCCTGACTTGTTATGGAGAAAATCGAAGACGAACGTCAGGAGGGGGTTCACCAAATCGGTGGCGGAATAGAGTAAGAGAGTGACGCTCTCGGCATGCTCGGAGTGAAGGGCGAAGTTAAACGCCTGCTGCTCCTCGATCCAACTGACACCGAGCGGCAAGGGACTTCCCTCAAGCTGATCCCATGTCGGTCGTTTCGCCGGCGAAGAGGCGGGATGCGCAGTACCGGCTTGAGGGTCCAAGGTAGCGACCACGTTGGGGGATGAACTCTTCACTTTCGCCTTTGTGTCTCGCCTCTGTGTCTCGCAATGCGGTTTGGGTTGACGGTCCCGGCAATTCTTATTTCAAGAAATTCCGGCTGCCGCACGATCGGCAAAAATCACGGCGCGATTCTGCAGGACGCGTCCCGCAGGAATGGACGCATCGCCTTCGCGGAGTCGCGCCAGCATGGCAACTTTTTCTTTACCCGTGGCCAGCCAAAGGATGCGGCGGGCGCGGTTGATGATCGGATAGGTCAAGGTCATTCGCCGCCTTCCCTGGTAGATGCCGGTCACAGCCACATCGGCGTTCGTGACTTTCAGCACCGGGTCGGCAGGAACAAGAGAGGCGGTGTGGCCATCGGGGCCAAGGCCGAGGTGCACCAGGTCCAGCGTTGGCGGCGAACCGGAAAGCCTGACGAGCGTCGAGGCATATGCAACGGCAGCGGCGTCCAGGTTGGGCGATTCCACGGGCATGGCGTGGATGTTCTCCGGAGGAATCGGCGAATGATCAAGCATGCTCTCGCGAAGATGAGTGAGATTTCGATCCGGGTCGCCGGCTGGCGCCACGCGCTCATCGACTTGCACGATGTGTATGTGCTGCCAGGAAATATCTTCATTGGCTAACGCGCGCAGCATGATCCAGGGAGTATGACCGCCGCTGACGGCCATCACAAACTGACCGCGCGCGGCAACGGCCGCGCCTGCTTCTGTGGCAATGAATTTCGCCGCGGCTTCGGCGGTGGATTGGTCATCGGCAAATACTTCAAGGTTCATTGTTGTGGTCTCACGCGGCTTTGTTGGCTGCTGGCGTTTTCTCGCTCACGACGATCGGGTTCTGCCAGCCTCCCGGCGGCGTAACTCGATCAATCTCAGCCGGGCCCCAGGTATTTGGCTCGTAGGGATAGACCGGCGTGGCTTGCTTCAGCACGGGATCGACGATTCGCCAGGCTTCTTCCACGTAGTCTTCGCGGGCAAACAGAGTGGGGTCGCCGACCATGGCATCGCCCAGGACACGTTCGTAGGCATCCATTTCCTCGGCGGTGGGTTGCTCGCTCGCGATCATCTCCGCGGGCTCAGCCGCCATCTTCTCGTCCGGCCCCATGACGGTAATGCCCATAGCAATCGTGACATCCGGGCTAATGCGGAAGCGGAGATAATTTGAGTGCAGAACATCTGCCGGGAACACGCTGGGCGGCTTTCGCAGCCGGCAGACGACTTCCGTGGAGGTGACGGGCAGGCACTTGCCGGCGCGAATGTAGAAAGGAACTCCTTGCCAGCGGCAGGAGTTTACGTCGAGCTTAACGGCGGCGAAGGTCTCGACTTTCGACTCCGGCGCTACCCCTTTTTCCTGGAGGTAGCCACGAAACTGGCCGCGAACGATGCTTTTTTCGTCGAGTGCCGGAATTGCTTTCAGTACTTTGACCTTTTCATCGCGAATGGATTCGCTGTCCATTCGGGCCGGCGATTCCATGGCAAGATTGCAGAGGACTTGGAACAAATGATTCTGGACGACGTCGCGAATCGTCCCGGTCTCATCGTAAAAAGCGCCGCGGCCCTGAACACCGAAATTCTCGGCCATTGTGATCTGCACGCTCTCGACATAGTTGCGGTTCCAGAACGCCTCCATAAATGCGTTGGTGAAACGGAAGACAACCATGTTGTGCACCGGCCGCTTGCCGAGGTAGTGGTCGATGCGAAAGATGGAAGATTCATCGAATTTTCGCAGAAGAATCTGGTTGAGATGCTGCGCCGATTGCAGATCATGCCCGAACGGCTTCTCTACGATAATCCGCGCGTTCTCCGTGCCGCCGCGTTTCTCAAGTTCTTCGAGCACGGGTTCGAACAGCGCTGGTGGAATCGCGAGATAGTATGCCGGCCGTCGATATCCTTTGAGCTCGTTGCCAAGTGCCTGAAAGGTGGCGGGATCGTTGTAGTCTCCATCGACGTAGCGGAGCAAGGAAGAAAGCTTCGCGAAGGCCGCGGGATCCACTCCGCCACCATTTTTTTCGAGGCTATCCTTGGCGCGGGCTTTGAGCTGGTCGAGCGTCCAGCCAGCTTTGGCGACGCCGATGACGGGCACGTCGAGGTGACCGCGCTTGATCATAGCCTGCAAGGCGGGGAAGATTTTCTTATAAGCCAAGTCTCCGGTAGCGCCGAAGAAGACCAGAGCGTCGGAATGGGAGTTGTTCACGAGCTTCTCTCCTCAAGCTACTTCAAGCTACTTTCGATTTGTCGTCGGATTTTTCCAGGTGCCCGCCGAACTCATAGCGCATCGCGGACAGAATCTTGTTGGCGAAGTCGGCTTCGCCGCGCGAGCTGAAGCGTTCGTAGAGAGCAGAAGTGAGCACCGGAGCGGGCACGGCTTCGTCGATTGCGGCTTTGATGGTCCAGCGGCCTTCGCCAGAGTCAGAGACGCGGCCGGCAAACTTTGAAAGATTTGGATCCTGCAGCAGGGCGTGGGCCGTCAGGTCGAGCAGCCAGGAGGCGATCACGCTTCCGCGACGCCAAACCTCCGCGATGTCACGCAGGTTAAGGTCATACTGGTAGTGTTCCGGATCGCGCAAGGGCGTGGTTTCGGCGTCGGCCGCGCCGTTAGCCTGCTTGCCGATGTTGGCGTTGCGCAGAACCGCGAGACCTTCCGCGTAGGCCGCCATAATTCCATATTCCATTCCGTTGTGGACCATCTTGACGAAGTGACCAGCGCCATTCGGTCCGCAGTGCAGGTAGCCCTGTTCGGCGGTTCCACCGATTTTCTCCCGGCCCGCGGTGCGCGGAATGTCGCCCATCCCGGGGGCGAGCGCAGAAAAAATTGGGTCAAGACGTTTTACGATCTCAGGCTCGCCGCCAATCATCATGCAGTAACCGCGCTCCAGTCCCCAGACGCCTCCGCTGGTGCCGACGTCGACATAGTGAAGTTTTGGGGCGAGTTCTTTTGCGCGCCGGATATCGTCAATGTAATAAGAGTTGCCGCCGTCGATCAGAATGTCCCCTGCCTCGAGGTTTGGCAGGAGATCAGCGATGGTGCTGTCGACGACACCTGCTGGAACCATCAGCCAGATGGCACGCGGCTTCTCGAGTTTCGTCACGAAATCTGCGAGCGAAGCGCTGCCGGTTGCCTTTTCCTTGGCCAGATCATTTACCGCTTGCGCGGATCTGTCGAACACAACGCAGCTGTGCCCTTTATTGATGAGCCGCCGCACCATGTTGGCTCCCATTCTTCCCAGACCGATCATGCCGAGTTGCATTTATTTCTCCTTAGTAAAACCAAATCTTGTTTAGTAAAGCCAAATCTTGTTTAGTGAAAACCGAAATCCTGATTACGCCGTCTCCCTGGTTTTCCGGTAATACGAGATCAAGTTGTTGGTGGAGCTGTCGTGCGCAAGCTTTGGCTCATCTTTGCTCTCAAGTTCGGGAATGATGCGCTGCGCCAGCACTTTACCCAGCTCGACGCCCCACTGGTCAAAAGAATCGATGTTCCAGATTGTGCCTTGAGTGAAAACGGAGTGTTCGTACAACGCTACCAGCTTGCCCAGCGTTTCCGGCGTCAGTTGATCAGCCAGAATCGTATTCGACGGACGATTGCCCTCGAAGACACGATGAGGAACCAGCCACTTCGGCGTGCCTTCGGCTGCGACCTGCTCGGGAGTTTTGCCGAATGCGAGAGCCTCGGTCTGCGCGCAGACGTTGGCAATCAGCATGTCGTGGTGGCGTCCCAGGCGATTGAGCGGCTTCGAGAAAGCGATGAAGTCGCAGGGGATGAGCCGGGTGCCCTGATGAATTAACTGGTAGAACGAGTGTTGACCGTTGGTTCCGGGTTCGCCCCAATAAATTGGACTGGTGTCACGAGCCACGGTTTTGCCGGCAAGCGTGACGTGCTTGCCGTTGCTTTCCATCGTAAGCTGCTGGAGGTATGCCGGAAAGCGCTTGAGGTATTGTTCGTAGGGGAGGACGGCAACGGTTTGTGCGCCAAAGAAATCGTTATACCAGATGGAGAGAAGACCCATCAGCACGGGCAGATTGCGCTCGAAGGGAGTGGTGCGGAAGTGCTCGTCCATTTGATGGAAGCCGTTCAACATGGCGCGGAAATTTTCCGGGCCGACCGCAACCATGGTGGAGAGGCCGATGGCGGAATCCATGGAGTAGCGGCCGCCGACCCAGTCCCAGAACTCGAACATGTTGGCGGTGTCGATGCCGAATTTCGCGACCTCGGCCGCATTGGTCGACACAGCGACAAAATGCTTCGCGATTGACTTTTCGTCACCCCCCAGGCCGGCAAGGGCCCAGGCGCGGGCGGTTTGAGCGTTCGTCATCGTCTCCAGGGTGGTGAATGTTTTCGAAGAGATGATGAACAAGGTCTCCGAGGGATCGAGATCGCGGACGGCCTCGGCGAAATCTGTGCCGTCGACGTTCGATACGAAGCGGAATGTCATCGCCCTATCGGAGTAAAACTTGAGGGCTTCATAAGCCATCACCGGGCCGAGGTCGGAGCCGCCGATGCCGACGTTGATCACGTTACGAATGCGTTTTCCGGTGTGCCCCTTCCACTCGCCGCTACGGATTCGGTTAGAGAAATCCGCCATTCGGTCGAGCACGGCGTGAACCTTGGGCACGACGTTTTCACCGTCCACCACAATGGAGGAGCCGCGAGGCGCACGCAGGGCGACGTGCAGAACCGCGCGCTTTTCCGTGAGGTTGATTTTCTCTCCGGAAAACATCGCCTCGATTCGTTTTTGCAGGCCGGATTCCTCGGCAAGCCGGATCAACAGATCCAGGGTTTCGCTCGTGATGCGATTCTTAGAGTAGTCGAGAAAAAGGCCGACCGCCTGCGCTGTAAGACGCGTGCCGCGCTGGGAGTCTTCCGCGAAGAACTGCCGCAGGTGCAAATCCTTGACTCTCTTGTAGTGGGCTTGCAGATCTTTCCATGCCTGGGGTTTGACTGTGGGGCGTTGAGTGATCGCTTCGGCCCTGGCTGCCATATCCGTCATCCTTTCCCGATCTTTTCTTTCCCGATCTTTCTTTCCCAACTGTGGTGGGTGGACCCACCCATTGGAGTCCTGCGTAACGAAGAAGGTTCCATCTTTCACATTTTAAGTTCTGGCATAGGTTTCTGTTTTCGGTTTCGATCCTCTAAGCATCTTTTCTCAATACGGCGTAATAAAACCGGCAACCTGAGGTAAAGAACTGAGCAACTTGCTAGCGCCGTTCCAAAGGATCTGCACGCCAATGCACACCAGCAGAAACGATGTGAGTCTTAGAATTACGTTCGTCCCGGTGGGGCCCACGGCTCCCGCCAACCGGTCGGAGAAGCCATAGCAAAGGTAGATGGTTGCCGCGATAAATGCAGAACCGATTGCCGCTGCGAGAAGCGCCAGCAGATTTGCCCCCAGGTGGTGAGTGTCGTTTGCCCCCAGGGTGATCGCAACCGAGATTGAGCCGGGGCCCACGGTCAGCGGCAGAGTCAGCGGGTAAAAAGCCTCTTTAAGAGCGTCGGTACAGTCGACGTTTCGGCGGACAGCACTCCGATCATTCGCATCTTTCTGATTCAGCATGGCCCAGCCTGTGGAAATTACGATCAGCCCGCCACCCACCTGCACCACCGGGAGAGAAATGCCGAAGAACGACAGCACGTGGGCTCCGATGGCGAAGGATCCGATGAGCAGAATAAAACTGTTTACCGCGATGCGGCGGGAAAGAACTTTCCGCGTCTCGGTGGAGTAATCTCTGGTGAGTGAAAGAAAGATGGGACTGCCGCCGATCGGATCCACGATCGGAAACAGTGCGCTCACGACCAGAAGAATGCTCTTGGCAGCTTGAATCATCGGGACCTTGCCGTTACATTCTAGAATTTCGAGCTCATCGCGCTTTCAGGATGTGATTGTGTTTCAACGGATACGGGGCGACTCACGGACCGTTTAGAATTCTCCGTCAATTCCCGCAGCCATTGAAAAGCCTGCGAGGACAGTATGTCCTGGCGGGCGCGCCACCGCCAGTTGCCCTCGGGACGGCCGGGCACATTCATACGAGCTTCGCCGCCAAGGTTCAGCAGGTCCTGCAATGGAGCAATCGCTAGCCCAGCCATCGACGACCAGGCGAGGCGCATCAACTCCGGAGCAGCGTCAGCGTTATCGCTGAGCGTTTGATTCAAGTAACTCCACAGGTTGCGTCGCTGGTCCTCGGGCAATTCCGAGTACCATTCGCGAGTTGTGGCGTTGTCATGCGTGCCAGTGTAAACGACGGTGTTGGGGACAAAGTTGCGGGGAAGATAGGGATTGTCGGCGTGTCCGTCGAAGGCGAATTGGAGCACACGCGTGCCCGGCACTTGAAACTGGTCGCGCAGGGCATAAACGTCGGGCGTGATCACGCCCAGGTCTTCCGCGATGAAGGGCAGATGGCCCAGTTCTTTTTGCACAGCTTGAAAAAAGCTGGCGCCCGGACCCGGCACCCATTGCCCGGATTGAGCGGTTGGCGCTCCGGCTGGAATGTACCACGCGGCCGCGAAGCCACGAAAGTGATCGAGGCGAATTACATCGACGTGATTCAGCAGGGCGCGCAGGCGGTCGATGCACCAGCGATAACCGGTTGACCGAAGTGCATCCCAGTTATAAACGGGGTTGCCCCACAACTGTCCCTGAGCGCTGAAATAATCGGGAGGAACTCCGGCGACAGCGCGCGGGCGCCGGTGTTCGTCGAGCAGAAAGAACTCCGGGTTCGCCCAGACATCGCTGGAATCCGGGGAAACAAAAAAAGGCAGGTCGCCGATCAGCCCCACGCCTTTGGCGTGAGCGTACTCTTTGAGTTGATCGGCCTGGCGGAAGAGAAGGAATTGTGCAAAGCGAACCTGATCGATGTGAGTCGCTAATTCCTGGCGCGCCTGGGCGAGGGCCTCAGGTTTGCGCTGAACCAAGTCTGGCGGCCAATCGAGATAATAGGCGTCGTTATACTTTGCTTTGAGGGCTGCGAACAACGCATAGTCCTCGAGCCAATTTGCCTGGCGGGCGCAGAACTCGCCGTAAGCGAGCCGCAAATCTTTGGCTGCGACCTTCTCGGCTTCGAAGTTTGCCCACGCCTTTTCGAGCAGGCGCTGTTTGAACGGAATCACGGAATTATAGTCGACCGCGTCGGCGGGAAAGTCTGATGTGGAATCGGTCGCCCGGAGCAAACCGTCTGAAACAAGCGAGCCGGGACTGATGAGTAGCGCGTTGCCGGCAAACGACGATAGCGCCTGGTAGGGCGAGTTTCCGTAACCGGTCGGGCCGAGCGGCAGGGCCTGCCACCAGCGTTGACCGGCATCGTGCAGACAATCGATCCACGAGCAGGCCGCGGAGCCAAGGTCTCCGATGCCATAGGGCGAAGGCAGAGACGTAACGTGCAGCAGCAAGCCGGAGGCGCGATACCCCGGAGGAAACGGTGGAACAGGCGAGAGCGACTCCGCCCATGCGCCTGGCTGTTCGCTCACAGCCGCGCTCCGTCCTGAGAGCTTGCAGAAGAGCCCAGCGCATTGTTCACGATCTTCTGGGCTTCGCTTAGAATCGCGTTCAGGTGAGCCTGGCTCTTGAAACTTTCCGCGTATATCTTGTAGATATTCTCGGTGCCGGAGGGCCGGGCGGCGAACCATCCGCTTGCGGCCACAACTTTCAAGCCGCCGATGGGAGCATTGTTGCCGGGAGCTTTAGTCAGTTTGGCCGTGATTGCCTCGCCCGCAAGATCTGATTCTTTTACAGCGTCGGGCGCGAGCCTTTGCAGCTTTGCTTTCTGTTCGGGCGTAGCCGGCGCGTCGATGCGGGTGTAAAGCGGGCTGCCGAATTCAGCTGTCAGCTCGCGGTAATGCTCTCCTGGATTCTTGCCGGTTCGGGCGGTAATCTCCGCCGCCAGCAGATCCATAATAGGACCGTCTTTGTCGGTGGTCCACACCGTGCCGTCGAGACGAAGGAAACTGGCTCCAGCGCTCTCTTCCCCGCCGAAACAGTAAGAGCCGTCGATCAAGCCAGGCACAAACCATTTGAAGCCTACCGGCACTTCGCGAAGCTCGCGTCCCAACCCCTTGACGACCCGGTCGATCATGCTGCTGCTCACCAGCGTCTTTCCCACTGCGACTCCCTTACGCCATTGAGGACGATGCATGAGCAAATATCGAATGGCAACGGCCAGATAATGGTTTGGATTCATCAAACCCGCAACCGGAGTTACGATCCCGTGCCGGTCGGCGTCGGTATCGTTGGCGAAAGCGACCTGGTATTGATCTTTCAGGCCGACCAGCCTGGCCATGGCAAAGGGACTGGAACAATCCATGCGAATTTTGCCGTCGTGATCGACCGTCATAAAAGAAAACGTCGGATCGATGATGGGATTGGTGACAACGATGTCGAGTCCGTAAGTGGAGTTGATTGGTTCCCAATAAGGCAGCGACGCGCCGCCAAGCGGGTCGACGCCAAGTTTTAGATGGGCGCCGCGAATCGCATCCATGTCGACGACGTTCTTGAGATCGCGAACGTAGGGCAGGATAAAGTCTTCCTGATGAGTCGTCGCGGCCTGCATGGCTTTGGTGTAAGGAATCCGCTTCACGCCGGTGTTTCCCGTCCGCAAGAGATCGTTCGCGCGATCCTCGACCCAGCGTGTGACGTCGGTGTCGGCGGGGCCGCCGTTGGGCGGATTGTATTTGAAGCCTCCATCTTCGGGCGGGTTGTGCGACGGTGTAACGACGATACCATCGGCGAAATGTTCTTTTCTGCCGCGGTTGTAAACAAGAATGGCGCGGGAGATGACGGGAGTGGGAGTGACGCCGTCGTTCTCCTGAATGATCGTTTCGACGCCGTTTGCCGCCAGCACTTCGAGGGCGGTGCGCTGCGCGGGCCCGGAAACGGCGTGCGTGTCTTTGCCCATGTAAAGCGGGCCGTCGATTCCCCGCCCCCGGCGGTAGTCACAGATGGCCTGCGTAATGGCGAGGATGTGGGCTTCGTTAAATGTGCCGTGCAGCGGCGAGCCGCGGTGCCCGCTGGTGCCGAAGCTGACTAACTGCGTAGGATCATGCAGGTCGGGACGACGCTCGTAATAGTCTTTATCCAGGCTAGCCACGTCAATCAGCAACTCTTTCGGAGCGGGCTTGCCGGCGAGCGGAGATATGGTCATTCCGCCAGTTTCAGTCGCGGTCGATTGGGTTTCTAGAGTACTGGGCATGGTTCCACCTTCCAGATGCCGGAATTGTATTCCGCGATAGTGCGGTCGCTCGAAAACTTGCCGGAGCTGGCGACGTTGAGGATCGCCTTCTCCGCCCACGCGCCGGAATCGGCATAGAGTGCGCCAAGCCGGTCCTGCGCCTGGCAGTAGGAGGTCAAGTCCGCCAGGTTCATGTAGTGATCTCCCTGAGTGAGAAGCGTGTCGCGCAGGGGAGCAAAGATTCCGGGCTCCTTGCGGCTGAAGTGATCCGAGAAAATGAGATCGAGCGCGGCCCTGGTTTCGGGCTCATGATCGTAGTGCCATTGCGGGTTGTACCATGGGCGGGTGTTCTCGACTTGCTCGACCGTGAGACCGAACAGGAACATGTTTTCTTCGCCGGCTTCTTCGGCCATTTCTATGGTCGCGCCGTCGCGGGTACCGACGGTTAAGGCTCCGTTCATCATGAATTTCATGTTACTCGTTCCGCTGGCCTCGTAGCCTGCAGTCGAAATCTGGTTGGAGACGTCGCTGGCTGGAATCAAGCGCTCGGCCAGCGAAACATTGTACTCAGGGAGAAAGACGACGTTGAGCCGGCCGTGCGCAACCGGGTCGGCATCAATCGTAGCGGCCAGGTTGTTAATGAATTTTATGATCAGCTTGGCTAACTTGTAAGCCGGCGCCGCCTTACCGGCGAAGAAGAACGTGCGCGGCACCATCTCCATCGCAGGATTTTGCCGCAGCCGGTTATAAACGACGACGATGCGTAGAGCATTCAGCAGTTGCCTTTTGTATTCGTGGATGCGCTTGATCTGGCAATCGAAGATCGTATTCGGATCTACAATCCGGCCGGAAGTCGACTTCAGCCAGTCGGCAAACTGCGATTTAGCCTCTCGCTTGGACTTGAGAAAAATTTCACAAAAACTGCGATCCGTGGCAAAAGGTTTGAGTTTGTCGAGCTGGCTCAGATCGGTAATCCAGCGATCGCCGATGACTTCGGTCATGATGCTGGCCAGCGTAGGATTGGCTTCCAGGAGCCAGCGCCGCGGGGTCACGCCGTTGGTCTTGTTGCTGAAGCGCTCGGGGAACATTTCGGCGAGATCTTTGACCGTCGTTGTGCGCAAAAGCTTAGAGTGGACGGCGGCCACTCCATTGGTACTGTGCGTGCCGACGATTGCAAGGTTTGCCATGCGGATCTTGCGCTCGCTGCCTTCTTCCACCAGGCTTACGCGCTGCACGCGTCCCTCGTCACCCGGGAAACGGCCTCGGACTTCGTCGAGTAATCGTCGGTTAATCTCATAAATAATCTGAAGATGCCGGGGAAGAAGTACCTCAAACCACGCTACGGGCCATTTCTCGAGAGCTTCCGGCAGCAGGGTGTGATTGGTATACGCCAGGGTTTTCTTCGTGAGATCCCAAGCCTGGTCCCAGCCCATGTGCACGTCGTCCAGCAAAATTCGCATCAGTTCTGGGACCGACATGGAAGGATGCGTGTCATTAAGTTGAATGGCGACCTTTTCGGGGAACTTATCCCAATCGGTGTTGTGGCGCAGGAAGCGGCGGACCAGGTCGGCCATGGAACATGCGACCAGAAAATATTCCTGCAGGAAGCGCAGTGCCTGGCCCTGGGTGGTGGAATCGTCCGGATACAGCACACGTGTAAGCGATTCGGCCTGGAGGGTCTCGCCCAGCGCACCCACGAAATCGCCGGCATCAAACTTTTCGAGATCGAAATATTCCGGCGCCGCCGCAGCCCAAAGGCGGAGTGTGTTGATCGTCTTCCCACCGTAGCCGACGACCGGGCGATCAAACGGAATGCCGAGCAAACTCGATGGACGGTCGCGAATGACGTGAAGCTTGCCGGCGCGCAACTCAAATGACACGTTCAACTTGATTTCGACTTGTTCATGAGGCCGCGCAATCTCCCAGGGATCGCTGTCGCGCAGCCAGTTGTCGGGATTCTCCTTTTGCCAGCCATCGACGATGGTCTGCTTAAACATGCCGTATTCATAGCGAAGACCGTAGCCGGTTGCGGGAAGCTGCATGGTGGCCATCGAGTCGAGGAAGCACGCCGCAAGGCGGCCCAGACCGCCGTTGCCCAGGCCGGCATCGGGTTCCTGCTCGAGCAAATCGAGCCAGTCGATGCCTTTTTCTCGAACTACAAGCTGCGCCATGGGATCGAGCAGGAGGTTCGAAACATTGTTGGCCAGCGAGCGGCCGATGAGAAACTCCATGGAGAGGTAGTAAATGCGCTTGGCATTGTTTTGTTCGTAGGTTGTTTTTGTCTGAACCCAGCGCTGCGCGAGGATGTCGCGGATGGAATGCGAGAAAGCTTCGAAGCGTTCCCGGGAGCTGGCTACCTTCGGGTCGATCGCCCGATCAAAAATCAAATGGCGTTCGTAGAGGGCGCTGTCGGACCCGGCAAACGGAATCGAGCCACTGCCATATTGTTGGAGAAGGTCTGGAACTTTGGCTGCACTTGCGGTCATGGAAACGACTTTTGCAGAATTTACCCGCGCGATACTTTTTGTACTCATTGGATGATCCTCAGTCTTCTGCCTACGTTAAATTATTATGAAATCGTTAGCGTCAAGCCGCAACAGCGAGAGTTCGTTCGCCGTGGACCAACTTACGCGGCCACGTGGTGATCGTCATTCCACAGACGGATTACCGGCTGGGAAAGATTGTGTTCATAGCTCAAAGCGCTGAGGCTGGCGGGGCTCAAGAGAAAATATTTGCCGGCAGAACCTGGGCCGAGCGCCAGCCAGCGGGCGGCGAGAACTCGAATGAAATGCCCGCTGGAAAATAACAAAACATTTCCCTCAACCGCTCGGACGCGCGCAACCACGCGGTCCGCGCGTTCACCGATCTCCGCCGGCGATTCGCCTCCGGGAGCGCCGTCGCGAAAAAGTTGCCAGTCCGGGTGAGTACGGAGGATTTCATCCCGGCGCAATCCCTCGTATTCGCCGTAGTTCCATTCCACCAGGTCATGATCGGTTTCAGCAACCTCCCCGAATCCGGCCAGTTCGCAGGTGCGTGCGGCGCGCTGCAACGGGCTGGTGAATACTTTGGCAAACGTCATACCCTTCAGCCGCTCGCCCAGCCGCCGGGCGTTGCATTCGCCATTCGGAGTGAGCGGCAAGTCGGTAAGGCCGGTGTGCTGGCCGGTCAGGGTCCAGGCCGTATTACCGTGCCGCGCCACATATACTTCCGGGAGTGTCACGCTCATGCGATTCACCGATTCTAAATAGTGGAAGGGGGTCTAGGTTGTGAGCGGGCACGCTGGATGATCGCACTGACAGGCGATTTCTACGTCTCCGCGTCCCGCGTCGCGACAAGTTTCTCCGCAGTATTTTTCTCCATCCGGCACAGTGCACCGGCACGGAACGTGCGCGCATTTCTTCTCCTGGCTTGGCATAAAAATTCCTCCTGCAGCATTTTTGTCCTTTTCGAATCAATCTTCGAAGCTGCGTACCCCACCCTGGAATTTGTTCCTGGCATTGGCCCACAGCCACTTGATCACTCGCGCATCGTTGTAGCAATAAGCGAGGTTATGGTTGAGAGTTGAGAAACAGTGGCGCTGGCAGGTGGACTTCATGTTCGACAGTTCGGCCTGATCGAACCTGGGCTCGTCGATGTTTCCCCAGTCATAGGTTGCTCCATACATCGGGAAACAAGGAGCGACGGTGCCGTCCGTGCGGATGATGACGTTGTTCTGACCCGCGCGGCAGTTCCATTCCGCAAAGTGCAACTCGCCGTTTGTATCCTGCTCGATTCCCGGCAACGAGGCCAGCAACTCTGCCTGGTGCCCGTTTCCCCTGGTGCCGTCGCCATTCCACCCGTATTCCCTCAGGTCGAGACCGGAAGACATGCGCACAAAGGCTTTGATTTCCTGCAGCCGTTGCACCGAATTCACCATTTGATACCCGGCTTTGTTTTTCTCGATCAGCCAATCGACCAGAGAGTCGATCTCGCGCCAGTCTTCGGGCCGGATGTAGGTGGGGTTGTCGTAAAGGTGTTTGAAGTGGTCGTCCTGCTCGAGCATGGGGGTTTCATTGATGTGATAGTCCGTAGCGATGCGATGGTCGTAAGCGTATTCGGTCAGCTTGCGCACGTCTTCCATATTGTTGCGGCAGATGTTGATGTTGAAAAAGACCAGATAACGGTGCGCGTACTGCTTGCGCAGAATGTGTTCCAGGTTTTTCTGCGAGGGTACGAGAGCTTTGGGAAGGCTGGGCTGAAGATCCCATGAATCGAGGGCGAAGTTAAAGACGGCTACGCCGGCGTCGCCAAGGCGGTCCGCGACGTCCGGACGAAGCAGTCGACCGTTGGTCGCGATATAAACCCAGAAGCCCTTCTTCGCCGCGTAGTAGACGACCTTGTGGATGAAATCCGGCCGCAGCAAGGGCTCGCCACCCATCAGAGCCAAAACCCGGCAGCCGTTATCGTGCAACCAGTCAATCGAACGCCGTGCCACATCTTCCGTCATTCCCTTGACCTTATTGTTGTAAGACCAGCAATACCAGCAATCGAGATTGCATTTGTACTCAACAAACAAATAGGCAGTGATGGGATGGAACTCACCGGGCAGAACTCGAGAGCGGACATAGGGAAATAACCATCCGCGTGAATAACGATAAACATCCTTCGCGCCCCACTGGCGCTTTTCCGGTGGAATCTCCGGTCCCGGATCATTGAGGCGCTGCGGAAACTGAGGGAAAACAGGTTCGGGGAGGGTCATCCCCCGAGCTTCCGCCGGCGTGGGCGGGCTCTGCGAGGAGTTCATCAGAAGGTCGTGGATGGCTACATCAATGCGGAATCGTGCGGCTGTGGCCATGAGGGTCTACTCCTATAGCGAGAGTCATTTTGCGAGTCGTGAAGCGGCTTTTACACCGTTTGCCCGTTGGATGTCGCAAGGCGGCAGCCAGGTTACGGTTTTTCTCACTTTCATCGTTCAAAAAAAGAAGGCACACTTATGTGCCAAGATCGGAAGAAAATATCAGCGTTAAGTTTCGGCAAATGGTAAAACCGGGACGCCTGCGAAGCACTTCGCCAGTTCAAGTTTCTGATGCGTTTCGAAGTGTTGACCCGGTCGAGAGGAAGGGTCCGGGAACGCATCGGTAGACCGGCAGGTTTGCGACCGATGTTTCTTCTCGGTCCAAACCGCATTCTGTCAAAGCTTTACGCTAATGAGGCGCAAGGTTCCGTGACTGAAGCGGAGCATTGTCAGGGGCCTGGGAACCAGCGCCTTGCTGCCATCCACCGCCCAGCGCTTTGTAAAGCTGCACCAGGCTCTGGTACTCGCTGCCGCGGGCCTGGGCAAGAGTGAGCTCGGCTTCAAAGAGCGACCGCTGCCCGTCGAGAACCTCGAGGTAGGTAGTGATGCCTCCGCGATAACGAACGAGGGAGGTGTCAACCGTATCCTGCAGGTCTTTGACGGTTGTTTCCTGAGCGACGCGGACCTGATGAAGTTTCTGGTAACCGATCAGCGCATCAGAGACATCGCGAAAGGCGAGTTGGATAACCTGCTGGTAAGCGAGCAATTCCTGCCTATGTTGCGACTCAGCCAGTTTCAAATTGCCCCGCAGCGCTCCGCCGGTAAAAATAGGCTGGCTGATCTGGGCGCCGTAGGACCAGACTCCGGTCTGGGAAGGCTGGAGAGCGGTGAGCAGAGTGCTCCTGCCGAAAGCGCCTCCGCCGCCGCCGGTAAGTGAAATCTGCGGAAAGAACGCAGCTCTGGCTACGCCGATCTCAGCGTTGGCGGCGATCAGATTCTGCTCGACCTGGCGAATATCCGGCCGGCGTTCGAGCAGCGTCGACGGCATGCCCGGCGGCACTGCGGGAGGAAGCGGCTGCTGGGCCAGCGGCAGACCACGGTGGACACTATCCGGATAGTGGCCGAGGAGAATGCTGATGGCGTTTTCCTCCTGGCTGATCTGCCTTTCGAGATCGGGGATTTGCGCATTGGCGGTATCGAGCACCTGCTCGGCTTGCAGCACATCCAGTTTGGTGGCGACGCCGTGGTCGAGCCGCAGTTTCGTCAGCTTGACGGAATCCTGCTGCGTCTGCACCGTGTCGCGGTCGATTTGCAACTCGAGATCCAGCTGGAGGAGCGTGAAGTAGTCGCTGGCCACATCGCTGACGAGAGTAAGGATGATCGTCTGCTGGGCATCTTCGGTAGCCAGCAGTTGGGCGCGTGCAGCCTGAGTGGCACGTCGCAGGCGGCCGAAAAGGTCCACCTGGAATGCTGCGTCAGCCGTGAGCGCAAGAATGTTGTACTTCGCCTGCGTGGTTGGATCTTTTCCGCCGGCAAAGTTGGCATCCCCTTGCACCTGCGGAAACAAACTTGATCGTGTGATGGTGACCTGAGCGCGCGCGGCGCTGATGCGCTCGGTGGCCAGTTGCAAATCGTAATTCTCTTTCAGGGCGGTACGGATGAGGGCTTGCAGCTGCGGGTCCTGAAATACCTGCCACCAGGGAAGGTCGGCGAAAGATGCGGATTGAGCCTGCGCCTGCGGGTCGGCCGCGGGATCACGGTATACGCCAGGAGTCTGAACCGCGGGCCGGTGATAATTCGGACCGACCATGCACCCTGGCATGAAGAGTAAAGCGACGATTGCGAATGAGATCGCAGACGTTAATGCGGTCAACTTTTTCATAACCATCTCTGCTGCTCTTCTTTCGTCAATTCGGCTCCCAGTCCATTCGGCGCGCGTGGGGCATATCAGTCTCCGGCGGCGGGCGCAGGCGTCCCTGGCAACGCGGCAGGCACGCTCTCTGGGCCAGCGCCGGACCACTTCTCGACCAGATAGAAGATCGCGGGCACAAAGAAGATTCCAATGAGGCTGGCGGCCATCATGCCTCCGATGACAGTGGTGCCCATGATCTGGCGGGCAACGGAACCGGCGCCAGTTGCAGTCCATAAGGGTACGCAACCGAGAATGAAGGCGAAGGAGGTCATCAAAATTGGCCGCAGACGAAGTCGAGCTCCTTCGAGCGCTGCGTCGGCCAGCGGCTTGCCGGCGTCGTACTGGTCCTTGGCAAATTCAACGATCAAAATCGCATTCTTGGCGGCCAGGCCGATCAGCATGACCAATCCGATTTGCGAGTAGACATCACTCTCGATCTGGACCAGATAGGGCGGCAGGAAAAGGTTGAGTAACACGCGGCGCAGCCAGAGGATTCCGAAGGCTCCGAAGACCGCCACGGGCGTGCTCAGCAGCACGCTGAAAGGCAGCGACCAGCTTTCATATAGCGCTGACAGAATCAGGAAGACGAACAGCAGGGAGAGCCCGAAGATTACCGCGGGAGGCACTCCCTCGCGCGCTTTCTGCTCCTGAAATGACATACCCGAATAGTCAAAGCCCATCTCGCGCGGCATCGTCTGCTTGAAAACGTCTTCCAGGGCGGCCGTGGCCTGGTCCGCGCTGTAGCCCGGCGCAGCGCTCCCATTGATCTGCGCGGAGCGATATTCGTTGAAGCGCAGAGTGA
>Ga0209380_10000499_pt1 | contig 27672 bp, 21 predicted proteins | sample HubBroMetageWFT6_FD_188347 | JGI IMG/M metagenome (GOLD analysis project Ga0209380, IMG submission 188347) | Warmed and freeze-thawed soil microbial communities from the Hubbard Brook experimental Forest, New Hampshire - Hubbard Brook CCASE Soil... | ecosystem: Environmental > Terrestrial >... | reverse complement strand
GAGCTAAAGGAAGCGGGCGCGTTGTTGCATTCGAAGCCGGCTTTGCTAGAATGCCGAGCAGCCAACCGCGGGAGGTGCTGAAATGCCAATGCAAGTCTGCATGGGCGCGACCATGATGTGCTGCATGGGGATGGCGCCAAGTTCGCTCGTAGTCCTGCCTACGAACATGGTCTTCACGAGCGAGATGCCGGATGCCAATATCATGGATAACATCCCGCTGGTGAATATCATGCCATTCGGCATGTGCATGTCGCCGGCGAATCCCATGGTCGCCGCGGCGACAGCCGCAGCCATGGGCGTTCTCACGCCGATGCCTTGCATCCCCATGACGGTAGCGCCGTGGGTTCCCGGGGCCCCGACGGTATTGCTTGGCGAAATGCCAACGTTGGATGACACGTCGCAGTTGATGTGCATGTGGGGCGGAGTTATCACGTTCGTCGATCCGGGGGAGTTTACGGTGATGGTGCCGTAGGCAGGCTCGGATCTGAGGCCCTGATCGCCGCGACGGGCGGGGGAAGATTCAATTCGCTGTGCGGTGAACTATTATTCGAGCCTCCTAATCGTTCGCCGCCGGAGGTTTAACTTATGCTTGACCTTCCAACCTATCTGCCTAAGATGAAGGAGTTCGAGGGAAACTATTCCTACATGTATCTCGACACCACGGGCAATGTTACGGTGGGCGTTGGGGAGATGCTGCCCAACGCGGCGGCGGCACAGAAGTTTGCCTTTGTCCGGCGAGCGGATGCAACCGCGAAACCGTCGGTGCTGCCCGGTCCAGCTACCAACGATGAAAAAAAACTGGACTACGATAACGTGAAAAAGCAAACAGCGGGGAGGCTCGCGACCTACTACCAGCAGTTTACCAAGCTCGACCTTCCGCAAAGTGTGATCGACGCAACTGTGACCGCGGAGGTGTTTCAGTTCACCGTTAGCCTGGTTGCCACTTTTCCTGATTTCAATTCCTACCCCAACGAAGCCTGCGCCGCGATCTTCGACATGGCCTACAATCTCGGGATCGCCGGGCTTACCTCGAAGTTCCCCACCTTCTGCAAGGCCGTCAAGGATAAGGATTGGGCAACAGCAGCGAAAGAATGCCAGCGCGGCGGTATTGGCGATTCGCGCAACGACTGGACCAAGGCCCAGTTTGAAAAAGTAGCGGCCGCGGCGACCGCCAAACCCTAGACGGGCAACTGATCAGAGCAGCGTTTTCACCACGGTGAGTTTGCCGTGTGGAGTTTTTCGCGTGAGAATGAAGAGGCGAGTGTTGCGATAACTGCCGCCTATCAAGGTGTCGAGCGACTGAACCAGTAGGTCCTCGGTACCGTCACCGTTAAAGTCACCGCGTCCCCAAAGAATCAGGCGCTCCACGAAGCCGTTTCCTTGTACCACGATCTGATCCTCTCCGTCGGCAGCGGCGGTTGCGGTCTTATCGAAATCAGGCCAGCTTTCGCCGCGTGCTGCCGCTGCCCTAGCTTTTGCGAGCATCTCTTGCGAGACGTTGATGGCAAGCTGCGGGGGAAGAAGCGGCAGAATATGTTCGTCCCAACTCAACTCCGCCACGTGGGAGACGGTCGAAGGAGTGGCATGCCGCAATTCCTGCAGAATAAAGCAATCCACCAAAGTCGATTTCTGCGCCTGGACGTCTCTATCCGATGCGGAAGACCCTTCAGCGCAATTCTTCGCCGACCCCGGCTCGCACTTGGCAAGTAGTTGGGAGCAGTTCTCCACTCCGGCGGGATGCGCAATCCCTTCTGCGAAGGAAGCTTGCAGACGCTGGTCTATTTCAGTCGCCGAAGACAAGTTCAGCCGCGAGCCGTACCGCACGGGATAACCCCGCTTGTGCGCCTCGGCTGGTGGTGCAGCCTGTGACCGCTGCGCAGGAGCGGAGTTCACGACCACGCCGAGAAGGGGAAGCAGCCAGAAAAATCGGAACATAAGGGATTCAGGTTATCACTTCGCGCCGGGAATGAAAATTCACTGGCGCTGCAGCACGACGCATTTTATAGTCATCACGTTCGTCGATCCGGAAGAGTTTACGGTGATGGCGCCGTAGGGCGTGGCTTCGCGAGGATTGAGACGCCGGAGTCAACCACTCGAAAGCTGTTAGCCGAGGCTGGCTATGCCACGTCCATGGCACCTTTAGCCTACGCTGACGGCGAAGGATACGCGACCGTCGGCGGATCAGACACTATTTCGATTCTCCCCCATCCTCCCGACATGTAGTACTTCCCATTTAAGGCATACAGTTCATCAATGTTGCCAAAGTCGGTCTGTCCGTCGGGGTCACGAGTAGGAGCCATTTTTTTCTCGAGCCATCTGTATTGTTTTACCCCAAGGAAAGCAATAACGATGTTCTTGTAGGAATACTGCTCCCCCATCTTTGGAGGAGTGTAGGCAGGATGTGACTCTCTAAGAACTGCTTCCACAAGCGCTTCTATTTGCGAATTCGTCCGTAGATCAAGAAGGTAACTGTCTTCGAGGTAGATGTTTTCGAAACCTGGAAACTCCCAATAGTTGACTCGGTCCATGCTTATAGATCCCAATCTATCGGAGTGTGATTATCCGGGCTCCGACGAGTGACCGGATTACCCTGCGGGTCCACCCTCTGCCCGTCCGTGTTTCGCAGTTCAACGTGAGGATCTCCGCTCCCAGGGGCCCGCGGACTGCCACTTTTAATTGTAACCCGTACCACCCCGTTCGCGTCCGTGTACTTAATCGGCCCGTTCGGGGTCTGCGAGCGAGTCCAGCCCTGGTCTTTGGCCCATGCTTCGATTTCGCTGGCCTTAGGAGTTTTTCCGGATGAAAACGGGTTGCTCGCTTTCTGCGGTGGCTTGGGCGGCTTCGGCTCTGCCGCCCGCTCCGGGGGTTCAGCCTTCGCCGGGGGCGGTGCCTCCTCCTTAGGTGCTGCGGCGGCGGCTTCGTCCGCTGCCTTTGATGCCTTCCCGACGGCGCGGGCCACTCTGGCCAGCAACGCAAAAAACGCCACGACACCGATGATCGAGATAGCCTGTGCGAGATAGGACGCGGCGTCGTCCAGTTCCGTCTCCGTCGATGCGGTACACGTGAGTTCCAGGAAATTCTTGAGATAGCGCGCAGCGTCGAAGACAGCCCGACCCATGAACACTAAGCCAAATCCCAGAAGAAAAGCGTCAGTGAACTCGCTGACGCCGCAGAAGTGACCAGCGGCCCAGACGACCAGGCAGCCGATCATAATCGTCAGATTGGTGGGGGTGAGAAGAGCTGCAAACTGCGCCCGCAAATCGGGCCGTAGGTACCCTCCGGTATGCAGCAGAACATATTTAAACCTGTCCTCCAGGGACCAGTCATCGACGCTCTCTTCTGTCGCTGCTGGGGACGCGCGATACACGTCCGACGTTTGAGTCGGGGCGGAGCCCGCGATGGCCGTAGGACCCGCTGGCTTGGGCGCCGCGGCCGGCTTCGCCGCGACCGCTGGGTTCGCCGGGGATGCGGAAACCAGCGAGAACCATGTCTTGCGGCCAACGATGCCGTCGGCTGCTAGCTGTGACTTTTTCTGAAACTCAACTACGGCGGCGCGGGTCTTTGGACCAAAGCGGCCGTCAATCTTCAGGCCGGAGCCACCATAAAGCCGGGAATTCAGCAGGCACTGGAGACGGGTTACATCATCGCCGCGGCTCCCCATCTGAAGCTCGGGGAGTTGAGCAACTGGGCCCGGATCCCCGCCGGTCCCGCGGCGCGGTTTGCCATCGATCGCGTCGTCCGCGCTCACCGCTCCCAACGTGACATTCGGCTTGTTCTGGATGCGCGCGGAAGTACCCGAATCGCTGATGGGGCTATTCGTCGGCACCCCAACGGGGCCACGACCGCGCGTGCCGAATGGCTGAGACACGGGACCCTCCGGATAATTAACCCGTACGAAACCGGTCCTTCTAAAGCAGTGGCGGCTCTGTCGGGCCTCGGCGACTTCTCATCCTCGCCCGGAGCGTCGGCCGGGCTCCGGTGGGGACCTCCGACCGGGGATTTGTCGAATTAGTTCAGCTTTGTACCCTTACTGCCATCATCTGCCGTATCTGGATCCTTTGGGGCCGTGGGCGAGTCGGGCGATTGCGGGCTCGCGTCCGGAGCGCTTCCTGCAGCGCCACCGCTGTTGATGAATACCATGGTCCCGGTGATGAAGACGCCCGCGGGATTGATGTCGATGAAGTTTCCACCAACTTTGAGGGTGAGGTCTACACCCGCTTCAATCACCGCGCTCACCCCTGCGTTGAGATGAATGGTGGTGTCCGTCTTCATGGCATAGGACATGGACGTATCCTGCTGTTGTCCCGTGACTGCCAATGAGAGGTTGCCGGTTACGCTTTCGCTCTGATTGCCGGTCACGGAGAGCGACTTGTTTCCGGTCACACTCTCCATCTGATTTCCGCCGACGTTCAACGACATGTTGCCGTCGATTTGTTCGAAATGGTTCCCTTCCACGTGCAAGTGCTTGTCGGTTTGGATTTGCTCGAGTTGATTGGTGGTCACGATGAGGGAACGGTTGGCGCCGATGAACTCCCGCGAGTCGTTCTCGACGCGCAGGTCCATGTCTTTTTCGGCGTTCATGAAAATCTGCTCGCCGCCCATCTTGTCTTCAAAGCGAAGTTCGTTGTAGTTGGACGCTCCGCCACCTTTTGAGCTGCGGGACATAAACGTGCTTCGAGTCTGGTAATCGGGCAGAGTGTAAGGAGGCATTTGTTCGGCGTTGTAGACGCGGCCGGTGATGAGCGGCCGGTCGGGGTCGCCTTCCTCAAAGCTGACAATCACTTCCTGGCCGATGCGGGGAATCCACATGGCGCCCCAGTTCCCCCCCGCCCACGGCTGAGAAACGCGAATCCAGCAGGAGCTGTTCTCATTCTTCTGACCCAGGCGGTCCCAGTAGAACTGCACAACGACGCGACCGTAATTATCTACCCATATCTCCTCACCCGACTTGCCAACCACGAGGGCAGTCTGCGGCCCCTGCACGAAAGGTTTGGGCGTCACGCGCGGAGGATGGTACGCGACCGAGGATGGAATGCAAGTGAAGCTATTTGAGTAGGACTCCGCACCTGGCCCTGTCGTCGTATAAGTCTGACCCGCGGAGGCTATGTGGTGGACTTCGGTGAGAATGTAAGTCGTGTTCTGATCAGCCCGGTAATGGTTCTTAAGTTGAAACGAATATCCGGACCCGAAACTGCGGCAGTTGCTCGATCCGGTCACCAGCATGTAGGTGGCTTCTTCCTCCTGCATGCGGAGCTTGGCTACGGTGTCGCCCTGATCTTTGGTGGTGTACAGGCCGGGGTAGTCAAAAAGTTCGAGGCCCTGGCTCGCGGGAAGATCCACGACTGTGGGGTCGTTGGCCAGCAGGCTGGTGGAAGGAGTGGTGAAATTGTAATCCGTTACGGTGTACTTGCCGGTGCGGAGTTCCTGCTCGACATGCCAGTCGCTGACGGCCTCGGGATCGTAGATGCCGCCAAGCGCTGAGTCGTAGCTGATGGGAGAACCGGGACAAGCCGGCAGCGCGCTGGATTGGTCGGACAACACCAGAGTGTGCTTACCCTCGGTCGAATGGTCGAAGTAATAGAAGATGCCGTACTCTTCCATCAGCCGGGAGACGAAATTGAAGCTGGTTTCGCGATATTGCACGCAATATTCGAGCGTGGGATAGGTGGCGGTCACGCTGGTGCGGAAATCTTTGAAGCTAAAGAGATTGAGCACCTGACTGATAATGTCAACCGGCGTCATGTTCTGGAAGATGCGACAATCGGCTTGCCGGGTGAGAAACCAAAGCCACGGAACTACCTGGACGCGATAATGGGTGAAGAGCCGGTCGTCGGTGTCGCCTTGGGTAAATCGGCTCACGTAACCGTTGATGTAGCGGGGTGTACCATCGGTCAACTGAATGGTGATGGTGACATTCTGTCCGACAATGCTCTTGAATGAAATGGAAGAGTTATCGTAGGCCAGCACGTCGAGTTCATAGCTGAAAAGACGCGAAATTCCCTCTCGCCCCGAGAGCCCTTGCAGCAGGAGCACGTCCTTGCCCAAAGGGGTGTCAAGCTGAAGCAGCCGATTCTGCTGACTGTAAGTTGCGGTTGCCACGAAAGCTGTCCTTCCTCAGATTGCCGCGACCGGCGCAGGAGGCCGGATGCGGGTCTCAAGCCCTGCCTTACGCGGCCTCGCGCACGGACTTTTCCGATTGATAGACGAATGCGCCATCGGTTCCGATGCCGACGTGAATGCGGTCCATAGGTTCGCCCTCAGCCATGCGACCCAGCAACTGCCTTGAGATTTCGGGCAGCAGCGTGTTGGTCAAAATGTTATCGACGTTGCGCGCGCCGCTTTCCACCTCGGTGCAACGCCGCGCCACTTCATCGACGAGGGTATTGTCGTAAGTGAGATCAATCTTGTGGTTCTCGAAAATGCGCCGCTGGATCTTGCCCAGCTTAAGCCTGATGATCTGCTTCAGATTCTCGTCGCGAATCGGCAAGTAAGGAATCAGGACCATCCTGCCTAAGAAAGCGGGCTTGAAGATTTTGTTCAATTCCGGCTTGAGCGCCTTCACCAGACCATCCGGGCTGGGCATGGTCTCAGGATCGGCGCAGAGCTTCGCCATCGTGTCGGTGCCTGCATTCGTTGTCAGAATGATGATGGTGTTCTTGAAGTCGATCTCGCGGCCCTCACCGTCCTCCATTACTCCCTTGTCGAAAACCTGGTAAAAGATTTCGAGCACGTCGGGATGCGCCTTCTCGACTTCGTCGAGCAGGACGACCGAATAGGGCCTCCGCCGCACCGCTTCCGTTAATACGCCGCCTTCTCCGTAGCCGACATAGCCTGGAGGCGAGCCCTTCAAAGTGGAAACCGTGTGCGCTTCCTGGAACTCCGACATGTTGATGGTGATCAAGTTGCGCTCGCCGCCGTAAAGAAGATCGGAGAGTGCGAGAGCGGTTTCGGTCTTGCCGACGCCGCTCGGACCAACCAGCATGAAGACGCCGATGGGCTTGTTGGGATCGTCGAGGCGCGCGCGCGAGGTGGAAATCCTCTGGCTAATAATCTCAAGAGCATGTATTTGCCCGATCACGCGTTGGCCGAGGTAGGAAGGCAAAGAAAGAACCGTTGAAATCTCGTCCTTCATCATTTTCCCTACGGGAATCCCGGTCCAGGCAGAAATCACTTCGCCGACGATCTGGGCATCGACGGCCACACGGATCATCGGAGTCTCGCCCTGTAGTACGGCGAGTTCCGCCTCCGCTGCAGCCAGATCGGAACGCAGAGCTGCCGGGTCGACAGGCTTTGGGGGATCCTCAACGGCGGTTGCGGTTGCAACGGGGGCGGCCGCAGCCGAAGCATCTGCAGCGACGGATCCGGCGACGGCTGCAGGGGCGGCTGAGCCATTCCCGTTTCCCGCAACAGACAAGCCTTGGGGCTTCACGATGCCTTCGAGTTGGGCGCGCAAATCGCGAATGCGCGTGACCAGTTCCCGTTCCTCATCGAAGCGCGTACGCAAGCCAGCCAGGCTAGCCTCGACCTCGCTTTTCTTGCGGGCAATTTCTTCGAGCCTTTCGCGATGGTCCGTGCCGACTGCCGCTTCGCGCTCCAGGATGCGCTGCTGAACCGCAAGGTCGTCAATCTGCCGAACACTGTCTTCAATAGCGGGCGGCGTTGCGCTTTGGCCGAGAGCCAGTCTTGCGCAGGCCGTATCCAGGACGCTGACTGCCTTATCAGGAAGCTGGCGTCCCGCGAGATAACGATGCGAGAGATGCACAGCCGCTGTCAATCCTTCGTCGAGGATGCGAACCTTATGGTGCAGTTCAAGAGAAGGGACGATGCCCCGCATCATGGTCATGCACTGGGTCTCGATGGGCTCTTCCACCTTCACCACCTGGAAGCGGCGCGCCAGCGCGGGATCTTTTTCGAAATACTTTTTGTATTCCGACCAAGTGGTAGCGGCGATGGTCCGCAATTCGCCGCGCGCCAAGGCCGGCTTCAACAGATTCGCGGCGTCACCCTGGCCAGCCGGTCCGCCGGCGCCGATCATGGTGTGAGCTTCGTCGATGAACAGAATGATGGGCGTAGGCGAGGCTTTAACCTCTTCGATCAGGCCCTTCAGGCGATTCTCAAATTCGCCCTTGATCCCGGCACCAGCCTGGAGCAAAGCCAGATCCAGGGTTCGCACGGTAACGTTACGCAGCGGCGGTGGCACGTCACCCTGGGCAACGCGCAAAGCAAAACCTTCCACGACTGCCGTCTTACCCACTCCAGCTTCGCCGGTGAGAATAGGATTGTTCTGCCGGCGGCGCATCAAAATGTCGACCACCTGGCGAATCTCGAAGTCTCGACCCAACACCGGATCAATTTTTCCAGTCTTAGCCTTCTCAGTGAGATTGATGGTGAACTGATCAAGGTTGGGAGTCTTTCCGCCGGGTCGCGGTCCAGCTGGTCGAGCGCCTGAGCCGGCTTCCGCAGCGGCAGCAGCCTGCACTTCTTCGCCTGAATTCGCGACGATCGAGAGGAAATCCTTAGCCAGCGATTCCGCCTGGATTTTCTGGAACTCGCGGCTTATCTCACGCATGAGCCGCACCAGTTCGCCATTCGTGGCCAAAGCAAGAATGGTGAAGCCGGTGCGAATCTGCCCAGCGCCGTAGTCGATCGAGCCCAGGGTCCAGGCCTCGCTCAGCATCTTGATCAACGTGGGGCTCAACGCAGGAGTGCGGGCGTTGCCGGTCTTCAGGCGGTCGAGCGCGCGCGCCAGTTCGCCGGTGAATCTCGACGGGTCGATCTCGAAATGCTTGAAGATGGCAGCCGCGTCGTTGTCCGAGGAGTCGAGCAGCTTCGTCAGGTAGTGCTCGATTTCAATGTCGTAATGCGTACGCGCCAGGCAGAGTCCCGCCGAAGCCTCCATCGCGCCGCGAGTCGAATCGTTCATTTTGCCGATCAAACTTTTCAGGTTCATGTTCATCCCTCCTCAGCCGTCTCTAACGGCAGCACGGTATCGCCCGGGTCACGCCCGAACGGCGCCGACTTTACCCACGACACCCAGCCCAGTTGCGGGCCACCCGAGGCCTCGTCCGCTCCCAATTCGCAGGCCGGTACCTGCTCCCGTTCGAGAATCAGCTTGACTTCGAAATCCCACTCTTCATTGGAAAAGAACTTCACCCAGGAGCGCAGTGGTTCCCAGCACGAACCGTTGGGCAGAAATTCCTTGTATCGCTCCAGACTCAGCGGCCCCAAGATGATACAGACCTTCGACTGCTGGTTCCACACCTCATCGCCAACCACGGCCCCCACCCCCAGCCCTTCGCTGTCGCTCATGCCTTCGGACAAGGAACACTGCGTCTCGGGGTCGAGCTTGTACCATCCACCTGCGAACTGCTCGATCTCGACGGGCACATCAAAGTAGTCGCCGAGTATCTGGCGCAAGGCCTGAGCTGAACGGGGACGCTGCGCGAGCAGGCCGCAGTAATAAATCAAACTGTCATCCGGGATGGCCTGGCGCTCCTGCAACCCGTCGGTACCGATCCCGATCAAACTGAGCAGATGGCGGGAAAACCGGTCGCGCTCCCCGTGTTCGCAAGCTACGTCGAAGCGGTACTTTCTCCAGGCCCGGTAAAAAAGGGAGATGATGCGGTGGTTGAAAATGTCGAAGAAATCGCGAGGCGATCCGTCAGAGGCTCGCGACCTCTCGAGGAGCAGTGTCGTATACGGATTCGGCAGTATTCCTGCGGGACCGGTCAAGCCCATGAAGTTCACGGTCATGTGGCGTGGTCCGGCTTCGGGCCAGTCCATCTCCTGAATCTGGCTGGCAGGAAAGCCCAGTGAATTGTGAACACCGAAACGAGCCACTTCACCGGCAGGATGCGCGAACTTGCCGACGGGCGTGCGGTCGGGGAATATCCTTTCGAGCAGACGTACCGCCTGGAAGAAGTCGAAGCGGAAGGGCTCGCTGCGAAGCTTCTCCTCAACCGCGCAAGCGGTTAGATCAGGATTGACTGTCCCACTCTCGGAGGCCACTCTCCCAAAGGCTCCTTTCGCTGGCGGCTTCGGGCCACCAGTTGGCTGAAACTGTTCATGGACACATAAAGGCCGAAGAATTTTTCGAGCACGCTGGCAAACAGATAAGCTCCGCCGCCGCTGAATTGTTCTTCGTCGAATTCCACTTCGACGCGGGTACCGCGGGCAAAAGTGACGCCGTGTTCTGAGATCACCCGCGCAAAGTGGCGCCGCGAATCCACGGTTGTAATTCCGCCAATTTGTTTCTTTACCTCAGGTGAATCGGAAAAATCATAAAGCTCCAGAATTTTCTGCAGGGCGGCCTTGCCTTCGTCAACCAGGGAAAGATAATTCAGCGACAGGTGCGAGATCAGGGACCATAGAGTCTTGCCGTCCATGGGGGGGCGCAGGGTGCGGCTGGGCTTGCGCAGAGCCACAATTTTCTTGATCGCGGCAGCGCCCGCCATTTCGAAATCGCCGCTCTCGCTGCCAAAGGGCAGCCGGGTCACGAGATCGCGATTGGTGCAGGTGCAGCGCACCGTGATGGTGTCGTATTCGAGATCCATCGGCCGGGCGGAAAGATCAACCAGCGACAGAAAAACATCAGTTCCTTCGTCGCCCTTGCGGTTTGAGGCCACCCTGCTCGCATACCAGTAAGCCGGACTTGAATCCTGGACCGCGTCTTTCTGCGAGTACAGCGGCTGGTAGGTAACGGTCTGATGCGTCTCCGCGTCAGTGCTGACCACTTCGTCCACGGAATAAACTTCCATGGTCTGGCGGCGGCGCGCATCGGGGACGACGGGATATTGGTATCGCGTCTGATCGACCAGGATGGGCTCGGCGGTTTGGCCGAACAGATTGATGATGGGACTGCACCCCAGACGCAGCGACTTCGCATTCACCGCTACTTCAAGGCGCTGATGGCGGCCGTCCTGCTCAAAGGGTGAGATCAAGAAGAGAATCTCAGCCTTCGATTTCATACCGGCACGTTGCAGCGCAGATAACCCATTGAGAGTCAGAAAGAAAAATTTTTCAGGAAAAGCAAAGTATTCCTGCAACAGCCGGTATCCGACGAACGAACGGCGAGGATACTGCAGCACATCTTCATCTTCTCCAAAACCCATGGGACGCAGATTGCGGACCGGCAGCTCACGCGGCGGAGTACGAGGGTTGGCGGGATCGCGTAAGACGATGCGACTGCAGTTTCTGCACAGGAGTTCGTAAAGCGAATGAATGACCGCGCTCTCGCCGCTCAGGTAGAAGGAAAGAGAATCCAGTTCGAGTTTTTCGAACGAGATGTCGGGAAAGCACTCGATCTCCACCCGTAGGACGGCAGCCTCGGAGGCGCGCAGGGTGGGGCTGAGGCGATCCGGCGTGAGCCACTGAGCCTGCGATACTTTCAAGGGCCACAACGTTGTGTTGTAGCAGGTGCGGAATTTGCAGGGGACACCTTCAACCGGGCGCGAGTAAAGCACTGTTCCTTTCGGAACTTTCAGGCTGCTGGTCAGCTTGCCGCGCTCCGGGTCGGTGTGAAACTCCGCGATCGACATCGACGGAATGGGACTTAGATAGTGTGGGTAAAGAATGTTAAGCAACGCCTCGGTGATTTGAGGAAAATCGTCGTCGATGCGCAAGTGAACCCGCGCCGCAAGCAGGGCAAAAGACTCGAGCAGCCTCTCGACGTGCGGATCTTCGCAGCGATCCGGTTCCAGCAGCAACCGGGAGGCGATCTTGGGGTATTTGTCGGCGAACTCCGCTCCGATCTGGCGCAAGAACGTGAGCTCGCTCTCGTAATAATTTCTCAGCTCATTGCGCACTGTCTTCTCCCTTGATCGCGTACTCGCCTTTGCCCAATTCGAGCACAGTGTCGAAGCGGACCGGCTCCGGCGCCGGATCCATACACAGCAATCCTTCAATCACGAAGCGCAGCATGCGGTAGCTGCCCTCGATTGCCTCCATTTTGACCTTGGCGCGCTTGAGGCGCGGCTCGAAGATCGCAATGGCAATTTCCATCTCGCGCACCAGGTCGTTGTGGTCTTTGCTGGAGAGCACGGACTTGGACGAAATATCCGCGAAGCCGTAGTGGTAGACCGAGCGAGCCGTCTCCCTCGCGGAGTCCGGGGAGGGATCAATCGTGCGGCGGGTATTGAGCAGCCATTCCAGATCACGCTTCAGCGCAGCTTTCAGTTCGCGGAGCGACTGCGGACGCGTCAGGGGAGCTTCGGCACTGCGCTTGGGATCGTGATCGATCAGCCGGTCAAGCACCGAGAGCGTAACTGGTCCTGCTGCGTCGCGCCTTGCCATGTCTTATTTCCCGACTTATTTCGCATCCCCTAGAGCCTGCGCCGCGTCGAGCCGGCAGATGCGCTCGAAGAGCTTCTGCTGTTGCGCTTTGTCGGCCTGAATGCGCAGGCTCATCTTCATAATGGTGGAGAGAGCCCCGGCCACTAATCCCGGGTCCTCCCAATCATCGAGCTTATGGTTCTCGATCGCGGCCGCCAGGTCATCGAGAATCGGCTGCGCGATGTTCTGCTTGCTCAATGACGCACACATCTCCACCAGTTGCATCTTGCGGCGGAATCGTTCCCTGCCGGAACGCCGCCGGCCGATGTCTTGTTGAAGGATCTCGAACGCCTTCCGCTCTTGACCGTCGCGCAGCGCCTGTAGGGCTGCTGCGTACTCGTCCGTGGGCTGGCCCGGCCATCGCGACGAGAATCCGTCGGCTGACGAACCGTTCGCCGAAGGCTCGGTGGCAGGAGACTGCGGAGAGGCGGCTTGACTTAGGGCCTTCAGCCACGCGCGGGTTTCGGCATTGGCTGCCGGCGTATCGTCCATGAGTGTGGCGTCGAGCAGTTGCGGAAAGTCGGTGATCAGCGCCTTCAACTCCGAACGAATTGCCCGGACGATGGCTTCGTAGTCGCTGCCCAGGGCTTCGCAAGCTTCGACGACGATCCGCTGCAAGTCCAACCATGCACGACTGCAAGGCAACGCCATCGCGCTTTCCGCGGCATCGAGCAACTCCGCCCACTTCTTATCGAGCGTCAAGCGCTTCAAGTGCTTGCGAAGGTCGGTGGGTGGAGCCTCGAGCAGGGTGGGGTCAGCCAGATCCACCGCGGCTCGCAGCTCACCCCAACGCAATCCACGGAGCATGAGGTAGGAAGCTGGACTCTTAGGCTCACGCCGTCGCAGAAACGCCGCGGCTTCGGCGATCTTCGCGATCGCCTCAACGCGATCGGGAGGCTCGGAGGAAGTTTCGACCGAAATGAGAACTCCGACGCGCACCGGCCCAGTTCCGGAAGCGTCTCCCCCCACGCCACCTTCGGCGCCCGCGTCCGCAGCAACGACCTCGACCGGGTCTGGTTCCTTCTCGCGCTTTTTTTGAAGAAAACCGTGAATCAGGTGGCGGGTTGCCTCTAACGACGTCTTTAGCGGACCAAATGAGGGACCTTCATCGACAAACTTCGGATCACAGGATTCCTTCAGCTTATCGACCAGTTGCAGGCAGGCGTCCAGATCTTTCTCGGCCTGCGCGTAAAACTTCTTCGGCGTCTCTTCGAACGCGGTGTCGAAAACCTCGGCAGTAAGTTTGCCCTCCTGAATGGCGAGAGCACGCTTCTTCTTGGCCTCGTCAGTCTTTGCCTGATCTTCGTAACCAACTTCGCGAGACTGCTGGTGATCGAGAAAACTGTAGCGGGTTTTCTCGACAACCGGAACCAGCTTCAGCGGAATATCAAGCTTGGTTCCGACAAAACCAAGCGGAGCTCCGCGGGATTGAGCATCTCCATCCTCGAGTTCGGGATAAATCGTATCCCAGAATTTCTCCACGAAGCCATGGCAAACACCGAGGCCATCCTTCAGTCCGCCAAAACCGTTCTGCTTGAGCAAAGCTTCAGTCAGCCAGGCGGCAAGCTGCAGATCTTTGGTTTTCTTGGTGAGGGCATCTGTCGCCAGCCTTATTACCAGCGGGTTGTCGGCGACCTTGCGGTCGCGTTCCGTCATTCCCGGCGGAGGTTGACTTTCCTCGCGACGGGCCTCTTTGATCTTGTCGTAGAGCGGATCGTAGCGCAGGTTGGCGCCACTGGGGTTCGGTCCTTCGATGGGATTCAGAAGATCGTCGGGAAGGGGCATGTCAGACGGCCACAGGAGCTAGGTTGAACTCGAGAGAGCGCAATTCGAGAAACGGAATTTCCTCGTCATCTGCCAGCCACATCTTCTGGCCCACCGGGACCTGATCGTCGTAGCCCTCGGGGTGCTCCCACACCGTCGTTCGCCCCAGGCGGACCGCGTCATCCGGATTCTGCCACGCGAATGGAGAAAGTACCGGGAGCAGCACCTCGCCGAGTTCCGTACCCTTGAACGAAGGAGTGGTGCGAACCGCGGCCGGCGTCCACAGCAGGTCTCTCAACCGCTTGGGAGGCATGATCTGAATTGAGGCGACATGCTCGAAAGGAAGCAGCAGGTAATTGCCCGCGGCGAATAATTCAAGCCGGGGCCCGATTCTCGGGTCAGCGTCGGAAAAAGACTTAAAGGGCTTGCCATTGATCGCGCCGGCGCGGGGAGATTCGGCATTGTCCTGTTGCGGTGGGTATTCGCCATGCACGAACAGATCCTGGCGCTGACGCTCGGCGAAGAGCGCACTGCGATAAAGAATCACGCCAATTTCACTGGTCGGCCCGCCCTGTGCCAACACTTCCAGTTGCTTGTCGGCGCGGGCGTACTCTCCAGCGAAACAGAGCAGTTCGAAAAGAAATGTCCGGCGGCGGGCATCGGTCGGATTATCGCGCACTTCAGCACTCAAAGTTGTAAGCGCTTCCGTCAGCCGACCCGCTCGGTATAACTCTTGCGCATTCATGATAGGGCAAATGACTCGAACAGAATTGCCGATAGCCGGGAATGTACCTCGCGCCAAATCGGCGGACCGATCAACTCCCTTGCCGTTAACTATGAAATTCGAGGCATCTTCACGGCGGAGTCAACCACCGTGAAGATGCCAGGATTTTCAGAACCAGAGGTTCGCAAGTAGCCTGCTTAGGTCTGTTGCGCCGCCCCGATGTTGTAGGTCGCCGCACCAGCCTGAGTCACCGCACCAGTGGTCGTGTCCTGCGTGTAGTACTGGAAGTAAATTTGTTCGTACGCAATGCTGCAGCTCTGGGTTGGGACTCCCGAAGACCCGCCCGTGCTATGGCTCGTGATGTAGCAATTCGTCATCACGGAGTTTATGTACACGAAGGGCGTCGCGGCGCCGGTTGACTTGCGGCTGAGGAATGTCACAGTCGCAATGTGCGCTCCTGTATACAGGCTCTTCAAGATTTGATAGCTGGACGAATCCAGCGCGCAGGAAAAACTGAAGTCCGACAAAGAGCACTTGCCGGCAGATAGACCCCCGCCTCCGACGTCTGCGGGATTCGAGGCGCCAAACGAGAAGCTGTCAAGCTCGATGTAGCCGTCCGCGCCTGGCGACGGTAAGCCCTGAGCTACCGACTCTCCCTTCACGCCCTTGATTAACAGAAAAAGATCACTGGCCATTGCGATTCCTCCTCATTCACCTTTCGAAAATTCAAGGGCCCTTTGGGACCTTGTTTGCAGCTCCCCGCGCGAGAAAGCGGGCCTATTGTTTTGCCGCGGCCGGCAGCTCCGCCACCAACCGGAGAGAAACACTCAATTCATCAAGCTGGAAGTGCGGCCGGAGATAGGCAATCGCCCGGTAGACTCCCGGCTTACCCTTGACTTCTTCCACATCCACTCGCGCTTCACGCAAGGGATATTTGGCCTTGGTCATCTGATTGGCCTTTTCGTCTTGCGTCACATACTGGCTGATCCAGCGGTTCAAGAAGCGCCAGCAATCGTCACGGGACATGAAGCTCCCGATCTTGTCGCGCATCATGGCCTTGAGGTAATGAGCGAAGCGGCAGGTGGCCATCATGTAAGGCAATTGGGCCGAGATGCGGGCGTTCGCCGTAGCTGCATCGCTGTCATACAGTTTGGGCTTGTTGCAAGACTGAATGCTGAAGAACGCCGCTTTGTCTGTGCCTTTGCAATGAACCAAGGGCACCAGGCCCTGATCGGCCAGTTCTTTTTCCCGCCGGTCGGTGATGGCGATCTCGGTTGGGCACTTGAGGGCAACATCGCCTTCGTCGGTGCGGAAGGTGTGCGAAGGCAGACCATCCACCAGCCCGCCGCCTTCAACGCCTCGGATAGCTACGCACCAGGAGTAAGTCGCGAAAGCCTGCGTCATGCGCGAAGCGAGCGCGTAGGCCGCATTGCCCCAGAGGTACTTGGAGTGGTCAGTACCATCTACGCCCTCTTCGAAATTGAATCCCTCCACGGGTTTGGTGTCCCGGCCGTAGGGCAGGCGCATCAGGATGCGGGGGCAAGTGAGGCAAACATATTTAGAATCCTCGCTCTCCCTGAATCCCTTCCACTTTGCGTACTCGGTACTGTCGAAGATCTTGCCAATATCGCGGGGCTGGTCGAGGGCCGTATAGGTCGGAAGGTTCAACAATTCCGAGGAAGCCGCGGAAAGGAATGGCGCATGGGCCGCGGCCGCCACTTGCGAAACTTTCTCCAACAGCTCCATATCCTCGGGGTGTTTGCTGAACTCATAGTCGCCAACCAGTGCGCCGATCGGCTCGCCGCCGAAGATGCCGTATTCATCTTCGTACACTTTCTTGAACATTGCGCTCTGATCGAATTCGGCAGCCCGCTGCAGATCGCGGAGCAATTCCTTCTTCGACGCGTTCAAAATGCGGATCTTCAGTTGCGTGCCGGTTTCGGATTGATCCAGCAGATACTTGAGTCCCCGCCAGGTGCCCTCAAGCTTTTGGAACTGAGGGTTGTGCAGGATCTCATTCAGCTGCAGGGAAATCAGATGATCGATCTGGGCGACCCGGGCCGTGATCATTTGGTCGGCATCGCGAGCTATGGTCATCGACCCGTCGAGAACCTGGGCCACGAATTCCTTGATAAGGCCTTTTCCCCGCTCCCGTGCGCTGGTGTCGCCGAATCTTCCCTGCTCCACGATCTGGTCGAGCAGACTCGCTTCCGCGGCCTGTTCCACCGCTACCGGTGCAGCAGCCTTTTCCTCAACCGTCGACTTAGCCATTGGGTTCCTCCTTGACGCCGACCTCAGTCTTCAACTTGTCCAATTTTTCACTCTTGCTTACCGCTTCGAGCAGAGCATCGTCCAGCTTTTCGTTGGTCTGCAACGTACCCTTCAGGTCGTTCAGGCGAGTCCTGAGGTCCAGCAACTCGCGCAGAGGCTTCACTTGACGGGCCACCTGCTCGGGTTCAAAGTCCTCGAGACTCTTAAAGTGGAGGTCCACTCTCAGTTGGCTGGCACCAGAATCTTCGCTCAGCTTGTTCTCCACAGCGAAGGCGAGATGAGGCTTCATGCTCTCCAGAACTGAATCGAAATTGTCGGGTGTGACTTCGACAAAGCGCCGCTCTTTGAGTTTGGGCAGGGGTTGTTCAGGGTTCCCGGTAAAATCGCCCAGGACTCCAACCACAAATGGCAGCTCTTTAACTTCGATTGCGCCGCCAGTCTCCACGTCGTAAGTGATCTGGACGCGAGGAGGGCGCACCCGGTCCAACTTGTGCTGAGTACTTGGTTTAGCCATGGGTTCTCCCTTTTTATCTATTCTCGAGCTTTCGAGGAATTAATTGCCGAGCGTCTAAAAGCCAGTTTCTTCGTGCGGAGAACGTGTCAGCCAGGGGACCACTCAAACGAGGGGAAGCGGTTCGGCTTCTGCGGTCTGACCGTACGGGTCGTGGTGCAACGGTTTATCACAAGCCACAACCAGAGTCAAGCACCAATCGCCGGTTCATTATGCGCCTTCTTCCCCGCACCATTTTTTGGTACCTGCGCGTCCAAGTTCACAACAAGATAGTGCTTGCGGCTACGAAATCGTTACATGCCGGAATGGTAGGACCGTTGTTAGAGGGAGGCTATTTGTCCCAAGGTCCGGCCAATGGACGCGGCGGCTCCGCAATGGATTGAAATCGAGCCAGCCGGACTAGGTCCCGGCCTTTGAGCGAGACGAGTGGCATCAGGCCGTTTTCCAGAATATGTTCGACCGCGTCGCCAGTAAGTAGGATTTCAGCGCAGGGCTTTAATTGGGACTCGCCGTCCCACTCGTAGGCGTGCAGCGGCAGGCCGTCGATGTCCGAAATCGCTCCCGGGCGCATGGCCCGGCCTTGGTACTTAAAAGACTCCGCGAGCAGCAGTCCGCAGGCAAATGCAGCATTGCCCCACAGGTAATCCTCGTGGGCAGGGGTATTCGGCATCTCCTCGAACTCAAAGGACTCGACCGAAGCCGTCTTTTCACCGTAGGGCAGGCGCAACAAAAACCTGGGAAGAGCAAGGCCTACGGCGCTTGCTTCGGGCAAACGGCGAAGCTTGTCCCAGGCCCTGGCTCCATCGGTATCCTGGTGGGGTTTCCAGTCTCGGGGGTGCGGGGCAGATGGGAGAGAGGGAGTGCCCAGCAATTGCGGGCTGGCACCTGCAATAAATGGCGCGCCAGCAGCCTGTGCAATTCTGGCAATCCGCTCCAGTAATTCCGCATCTTCACGGCTGGGTCCGAATGAATAGTTCCCCACAATGACAGCCCAAGGCTCGGCGCCCGGAGTGCCGACGCTTTTCTCTACTAACCTCCGGTAGAGGCCGGACGCATGCAAGTCTTTGGATGGCCCGGGGGATGCGAGGTCGGCTTTCAGTTCCTGCGCTGAGATGTCGATGAGGTACAACTTAAGCCGCGCATCTGTTTCAATCCGCCTGACCAGCAGGAAAGCTGCCCGCCAGGCAGCTTCCAGAGCTTGGAAATTGGGGCTATGCAGAAGCGATCGCATCTGGGCGCTGGCCGCCCGATCAAGCACCGAAATAACTTCCGCTTGTAGGTCGCTGTCCGCGACCGCAAGATGAGGCTCGGTGACGCGGCGCACGAATTCCTGGAGCTCGTCCGGGGCGCGGCGCGCGGCTTGGTCGACTGGGCGGCCTTGAGTTTGCTCGATTGATTCATCCAGCAGAGAGCCGGTCGCCAAGCGTGCAATCGAAGCCGCCGTCGGCGTGTTCGTTTGGGTGGGCTTTGCAGGGGATTGCCTGCCCGCGGCCAACCCTAGTTCGGCTGCAGCTGCGGGAAAAGTCGAAGGGTCGCTCAGTCGGGAACGAAGATTCCGCAAGCGCTGAAACATCTCGCTGCGTTCAAAAATTCGGTCAGGATGGAAGTCATCCAGTTCTGAAAACGCGAGGCGCACGGGAGCGTCGTCGCCGTTCAGCGGCAACTGAATCTCCGGACCTATTTTGGCTAGGACTTCCTCGAAGTTATCGCGATCGATTAGCAGCGCAGGACGTTCGCCGAGATTGCCGCGGCTGCCACCACCAAAGTCGCCAATAATCGCAACACAAAACGGGGTTTCGTCGGCTGGGCTGGCTCTGTCGTCGTCTCCACCGGCAGTTAGATTGACCTCGCCAAAGTTGAAAGGCTTCACACCAGTGGCCTCTGTAAATAAGGATCTGTCGCTTCCCAGGGGTTAACGATTAACCTTTCGGATCAAGCTCAGCTTGTATAATCCCTGCGTCGCATCCGGGTTGCCCGGCTGCAATTGCAGGATGACTTTGTACTCACGTTCGGCGTCGTCGTATTTTCCCGACCCGAGAGCGCTTTGGGCCATTTGCAAAAGTACCGGAATGTCCTTGGCGAAGAAGCCATCCACCTGCGTCACCGGTTCCTTCGGCGGACTCTTCCCCGCAGCGTCGTCCTTGTTTTTCTCGACTTTCGGCGGCTTCTTGGGCGACGGCGCCTTTGCCTGCATTGGGGGAGGAGTCTGTTCTGGCGCTTGCGTCCCGGGAGGAGATGCTGGCGCTACGGTCTCGGCCGGGCTTCCAGCTGGAGCAGCCGGCTGTTGACTGACGGCAGGGGGATTGCTCGGAGTTGGAACTCGATAAAACACAGCCACCAGCGCCCCGACTACAACGATCGCCGCCACACCCATGATCACTCGGGCGCGCGTAACGGTCGGCCTCTTTGCCGCATTCAGTTCGTCTAGAAGAAGGCTCGACGTAGTCGAATGCTCAAACTCAGTAGTGCCAGTCCGCACGCTTGCCGCAGAGGGAACTGCATCCGCTCTCGACTCGGACGCCAACTCGCTCGAGTGAGCGATCGGGGCTTCGCCTGTACGGACCGGGAAGCTGTCCAGCTTTCGAAAAGGAGAATCGACAATCCGAGTAGCGCCGATGGATGGCTGGTTGTCTTCGCTATACACCCCGGCGCGGGACGCCTCCGCAGCTGGTTCGGAAACAGCATAGACGCGCGGGTTGTGCTCGGGAGACATCCAAACCAATTCCGTAAGATTTGTTCGAGGATCTCCGGGTGCGGACGCCAACGGTGGAACTGCCCGAAATTTCGCACCTGGCAAATTTCGCAGTCCGCTGTAGACATCCTCAGCCAGCAGGATTTGACCGGGACTCGCTTGTCCGAGCGCCCGTTGCACAAATTCCCGATCGGAAGCGTAGGTATTCGCGGGAAGATGAATCAAAACCGCGGCAGCAAAACCCTGACCCGGACGGCAAGCAAGAAACTCGAGAATGGATGTCTGAATCCGCCTGGCTGCGACCAGGGCCTGCGCCGGGTTGCCGAAGTGAGCCGCCATGACACCGGGCAATTCCTCTGCCAGACTGCCATGACTTGCGGCAACCAGATCGGCGATCATGTAAACGAACCCTCTGTCGGTCTTCCAAGTAGGACCAGATCGGTCAAGCTGATCCGTACCCCAAACGCGGACCGTCATGTCCGCTCCAGCATCGTTGCGGACATTTTCATTCCACCGGCCGGGACTCGGGTCTGGGTTCGCGACCTCGAACTCCTGGCTATCTGTCTTTGGCAGGTACGGCGTCATCTACAGTCTCTGGGACTAGCTCTGACTGATTCAGGAGATGTAGGTTACGCCAAAACAAAGCACCGCGCAACGCCTCCCTGCGGCGGATTGGTGGCACGTTTGTGCCACAACCACGGCACTTTGTGAGGCTTGACTTCACTCAAGCTGTGAGTATGATACGGGGCAACTGCCAGACGCGGGGGATTGCTCGTCTGCAACGATCCTGGGGAGTGTATGCCACAACGTCGGTTGTCCGGTGTTGATCTGCGCCCATTTTCGGCTGTGAAAAAGACTTCGTTGGTCGCGGTGCTGGTCGCACTTGCCGGCGTTTCTCTTCAATCAAAGGACGTACCCCTTACTGCTATTGAACTGTTCGACGGGCCAGACGGCTCCTCTTATGTTCAGTTGACCGGGCTCCTGATCAATGGCAAAGCGGAAGTGCGGGCCTGCGGTGACGCCGAGCAGATTAATAAATCCACCTACGGCAAGCTAACCAAGATACCACTCACATCCGCCACTTCCGTCCAAAGAGACGCGCGTGGGGTGATGACGATCTCGCGCGGCGCCGCGGCCGCGGAGTGCGTGGTGCCCTCGAATCTGAAATACGAGAAAGACGAGTCTCTAACTCCGGCACAACTCGCCGACCGCGCCGCACTCGCGGGACAGATACTCTCATCATCGCCAAAGGGTTTGAGCGCGGTGCCCCCGTTCAAGCCCGGAGTCAAGTTCGTTTTCGTCTTGGCTCCCGATACGGAGCTGGCTGAATATCTTCGGGCCGACCGGGCCCACTCGATTGCGCAATGGCAGGATTATCTGGGGCGCTACCCGAAGACAGCGCACACCGACGCCGCCAAGCAGGCTTTGGCCGCGCTTCTTGAGAAGGAGGGTGAGGACGGGCTCGCCGCCTATCGCAAATCCGCGTCGTCAGCTGCGCCCTCTTACTCGGACCTCAAGACGGCGCGGTTGCGAGCCGAACAGTGCCAGGGCCTGATCCCCTCTTACGATCCTGCCACGAAGCTTCGAGATAGTGTTCGCGCTGAATTGGTCATAGTCGCCGCCAAGAGCCAGGCGGAGTTTCAGGCTTACCAGCGGGCTTTGGCGGGGCAGACCGCTGGATATGCACATCTGGCGAATGCGCGCCAATTGAGCGATCGAATTCTCGAAGTCGATCCGCACTTCGACCAGGGCGTTGCGCTGCAGGCCACCATCGTCACGGAGAGCAATCGCGTCGAAGCTGCGCTGCGCGGGGCGGAGTCTATGATCGCGGCACAACACTTCGACGATGCGGCAAACGCGGTTGCCGAGTTTCGGTCTTTCGCCGACGAAGAGCCGCGCATCGCGGCAACCATCGCCACCGTGTACAAGTATCACTTCGAGCGCGGCAAGGGTCTGGAGAGCGAACAAAAATTCCACGAGGCGGTGCTGGAATATCAGAAGGCTTCCTCTGTCAAGCAAACTCAAGAGGTCGCGGCAGCTCTGAAGCAGGCACAAACGGAATACGACGAGGCCCGGAATCACGCCGCCGCCGATGCCGCTACGCAGCAGAGCCTTGAGTTTGAGCAAAACAAGGACTACATCGAGGCCTACGAAATATTGGCAAACCTGCCCGAAGCGCAGCGCAAGCTGGTGCAGGAGCGGATGCAGACGCTCGAAGCCCAGTACGTGAAGAGTGCATCGGACGAAGCCAAGAAACTGCACGAGGCTCACACACCGATCCATGGACTGACTGATGAAGTAGGCGTTCAGAAGGCGTATGACTACCTGCGCCGCGCCAGCAGCCTGCAACCGGACGATGCGAATCTGAAGCTCCGGCTAGACGTCGCGTCCACCAACCTCAGCGACTACTACGTCCAGCAAGCGAAGCGGTACCTCGACAAGCCGCTGGGCTCAGGAGTTGGCGTAGGCTGGTTATACCTGGACGAAGCTCAACAATATCAATCGAACCGGGACGATGTGCGCGACGAGCGGACGAAGAGTGCCTCCGTGCACAATCTGCGTTCGACGCTCTCGATTAAGGTGGCATTCCGGGACCAGACTTCGCGACGCGACAGCAGCGGTTTTGCCGACCAGCTTTCAGATTCGATTGCCACGGGACTTGAAACCACGGGTCTTCCCGTAAAAGTAAAGCGCGCGTCAGATGCCACGCCTGTGGATCCCAACTTCCAGCTCGTCGGCGACGTTCTGGAGCACCACGTGGGGGGCGGTGTAGCCTTAGACTCGTTGTCGTCTGAGTATCGAGCCGCTGAGAGGGAACTCCCCAACGACGATTGGAACAAAGCGAACCGGGATTATGAGGCCGCCAACCTCGATTTGCAAAATGCGCAGAAGATACTCGAAGGAGTGCAGGCGAAGGGCAAGAAAAAAGACATTGCCGCCGCCACTGCATCCGTCGACGACGCACAGAAAAAAGTGGAGGAAGCCCATCGGAAGCTCGATTCCATCCCCAAGACGAACCTTTCTGATGTGAACAAACCATACACTTACACCAGGAAAACGATTGACGTGACTGCGGTTGTGGAACTCGGATTCCGAATCGTGGACGCCAACGGCAATACCGTCGGTGCCGAACCCTCGATCAAGCGCGACGCGCATAAACAATTCGTGATCCTGGAGAATGTAAACCCGGAAGACACGAAGGGAGTGAAGCAATCGGGCTCTCCACCGGACGAAAATCAGATCCTGTACGATGTTGAGGTTCCGACGCGCGACGCGCTCATCAAGGACGTAAAAGAGAAAGTCGAGGGCCTGCCGGATAAGATCCTTGTACAGGCGCGGCGGCACGTTGCAGACCACGACACCGACGGCGCGGCGGAGAGTTATATTCTTTATCTGAATTCCACGCCCAACAACGCGACGGCGGAGCGCGAGGAAGCGAAGAAGTTCTTGAAGGAACAGCTTAATATGATCTGGTCTGACAACGCTTCTTCGTGAGGAGTGAAGTGGTCGATATCGGCACGACAACCGGCGCGCGGCGCGGAGTTTTTTTCGAGCGATAGAAATTGTTGGAATCAAAATTCGGAATAACCTGCCCGGGCGCGAATCCCCCTCCCGCCTCAGCAGGTCGAGCATTCGTACCCTGAAACGGAAATAACCTTGGCCGCTCCAAACATCAAACGCATCGGCAAGTACGAAGTGATCGAACTTCTTGGTCGCGGCGGGATGGGTATGGTGTATCGAGCCGCGGACCGGCAGCTAAATCGCGAAGTCGCGATTAAAACCGTGACCGAAGGTTTGACCGGCGATCCGGAAATGTTGCAGCGTTTTTATCATGAAGCGGCCAAGACCGGCGCCCTGAAACACCCGAACATCGTCATCGTTCACGACCTGGGGGAGCAGGACGGTTTCCCATACATCGTGATGGAGTATCTGTCCGGGGAGCCTCTTGACCGCCTCATTCAATCGGGGCGTCCGCTGGCGCTGGCATTTAAGTTGAAAATCATCGAGCAGGTTTGCTATGCGCTGGGGTACGCCTACCGCAACGACGTGATTCACCGCGATGTAAAGCCGGGCAACGTGATCGTGCAACCCGATGGCGTCGCCAAACTGCTGGATTTTGGAATCGCCCGCCAGGAAAAGCAGGACGGGCACCTCACCCGCACCGGCCACGTCATCGGCACCATTCAATATATGGCGCCGGAGCGCCTCAAGAATGAACCCTTTGATGGACGCTCCGATATATTCTCCGTCGGCGTCATGCTATATCAACTTCTGACCGGCCACCTTCCCTTCACCGGCGATTACAGTATTGTTCAGAAAATATTGAGCGAGAAACACCCGCCCCTCAGCGACTTTCTTCACAATTATCCGCGAGAGCTCGACGCTATTCTGGATCGAGCTTTGGCAAAGAACCCGGAGGACCGCTACGCCACCGCCGACGAAATGGCTTCTGAGGTTTCATCGGTCGCCGACGAGCTAAAGAAGGAACAGGTTGCGGAATGGATTCAGCAGGCAGGACGGTTGGTGAAGGAAGAGGAGTACACGTCGGCGAGAGAGATTCTCTTGCAATTACTGAAGGTCGACAGCCAGAACACCAGTGCCCGCCAGTTGATGGTGGTGGTGCAGCAGAACCTCTCGTCGCGGCAACGGGCGGAACAGATTCGGCAACTGCGCTCCCAGGCTGAAGAAGCGGCAAGCGACAAGCGTTACGAAGAGGCGATTTCTCATCTTCAGGAAGCTTGCAAACTCGATTCCGCCAATGAGGAGCTGGCGCAGTTGCTGCAAAGCTTGCGGCAAAAAAAGCGCCAGAGGGAGCAGGTGGAGAGTTACCTGCGCGAGGCGGATAGCGCTCGCAGCCGAGGCGATCTGGATGCTGCGCAGGCCGTCATCGCCAGGGCTCTTGAAGTTGATCGGGATGATTCCCGCGTGCGCGCCGCTCATGTGGCTCTGGCCCGGCTGATTGAGGAGGTCGCCCGGCAAAAAAAAGCGAGACAGTTGCTGGACGCAGCCCGCAACGAGATCGTTGCACGCCACTTCACCGCTGCCATGGAACTGCTGGCTGAAGTGGAGCGGGTCGACGCTTCGAATCCGGAATTGATTCCATTGTTGGCCTCCGCCAGGTCTGGCCGCGAGCAAGAGCAGAAACGCCGGATTCTGGAGCAACTGCAAAACGAAATCTCTCTCGCGACCACCCCCGAGGAGTACACACACGCCCTCGGCCTTGTCGACAAGGCACTCGAACGAATGCCCGGCGAACCGACTGTGCTGCGCTTCAAGGGCGAATTGAGCCGTCAAATCCGGGAGGCGGAAGTCCGCCGGCGGGTTGATGAGACCGCGAAGCGCTGTCGCGAACTGGTGGAGACGTCTCCGCAAGCGGCCTTAAAGCTGGTGCGCGACGAATTGCAGGTGTTTCCGGGAAACGAGCGTCTGCTCGCGCTTCGATCCACTATCGACTTGCGGGTGCTGGAACAGACCCAGGAAAAATCCCGAGCCCAATACCTGAGCCGAGCTCACGAGGCGTTGAGCAGTGGAGACTACGCGGGCGCTCTTGCCCTGCTTGAGGCCTGCCAGAAGGAGGGCGCTTTCTCGCCCGAGATAGCCGAGTTGATGGACTTTGCGCAGCAGGAGGCGGCGGCGCAGCAAAAAAAAGGACGCATGCAGGGCTTGTTCAATCAAGCACAGGAATTGATGGCGAATGGCGCCTACGATGCCGTGATTGAACTGCTTTCCCCTTTCAGCCACGAGGCTGGGGCCGGTTCCCTGCAATCTCTCCTGGAGCAAGCGCGAACTCAGCGCGACGCTTTCCAGCGCGGCATTGACACGTCGTTGCAAACCGTCGAGGGCTTGACCCGGGAAGAACAGTATGCGGAAGCTGTCACATTCGTGGAGTCGCTGCCGGCGGCGATTTTGCACTCGGAGGCGGTTCAGACTGCGCTGAAGCGCCTTCACGAAGCCTGCAACAACGAATCCCGCGCTTTGCAGTCTGTGGGGAAGGCCTACGCTGCATTGGACAATCTCCAGTTGGACGATAGCCAAACCTCGATTCAGCGTCTCGGCGACCACAACCCGGAAGCGTCACTGCTGGCACGCATCGTGCCGATCTTCGCATCCCGGCGTAAATCGATTGCAGATAGACAATTATCCGCCGCCGCCGAGCAGGTTCGCGCCGCATTGGACGCCGGCGATGGCAAGCGTGCTTCCGAATTGCTCAAAGCGGCCTCGAGCTTCTGCGAACACGCCAGTACCGATGTGCAATCGGAGTGGAATACTTTGGCAAAGAAGGCGGGCAAGAAGAAAATTCTTGGCCGTATGGGAATGCGCAGATCCTAGCGTCCGCAGCGATAGTCAGAGTCGGAATCTGCTCGATGCTCTAATCCCGCCATTCCAAATTCCAACTGTTTACCCAGCCCCTCGAACTGATGTAGGATTTGCTCCTGCATTTGCACCCCATGAGCCTCGTGATCCAAGCCGCCGGAAATACTGACATCGGCCTCGTACGCAAGAACAACGAAGACAACTTTGGCTATGATTTGCGGCACGGAATATTTGTGGTCTGCGACGGCATGGGCGGACAGCAGGCCGGGGAACTGGCGAGCAAGATCGCCGTGGATACGGTCCTCGATTATTTCCGCCGGGATGGGCGCGATGCCACACCTGTGGGAGGAACTACTTTTGAAGGAGTATCGGAGCGTGCGGCCGGCCTGGCCAATGCGATTCAACTCGCCAACCAGTCTATCCACGAAGAGGCGTCGAGAGATCTTCGCCATGCTGGCATGGGATGCACAATCGTGGCAGTCTCAGTGCAGGGCGATTTCTTTTCGATTGCGCACGTTGGCGACAGCCGCATTTATCTCATCCGCGAAAAAAGCATTGTGCAGTTGACCAACGACCACTCGCTGGTGATGGAGCAGGTGCGCCGCGGCCTCATGACCATGGAGGAAGCGGAGCATTCGAATGTACAAAATGTGATTGTGAGGGCGCTAGGAATCGACGATAGCGTGGAGCCCGACCTGGCGGATCACCAACTTGCCGCTGGCGATATTCTGCTGCTGTGCTGCGACGGGCTCTCGCGCTTCGTTAAGAACGAGAAGATGATCGAAGTCGCCACTCAGGATTCCAGCCTGGAACAAGCTTGCGCAGATCTGGTGGAGTCGGCCAAGGCCGGAGGCAGCGACGACAACATTACCTGCCTGCTGGTGCGCGCGACTCATCCCTCCTGGCGTGATCGGTGGTTCGGCCGCTTATCCGGCCAATCCACGCAGCAGAGCTCTACGTAAAGAGCTCTCGGCGTCTCCGGTGCATCACTTGCCCGTGACTTGGGAGACGCATCGCATGCCCTGCAGATCGACAAATGGATTGGCGCCCGGGACCCGCAATTGG
>Ga0209380_10000498_pt1 | contig 27705 bp, 22 predicted proteins | sample HubBroMetageWFT6_FD_188347 | JGI IMG/M metagenome (GOLD analysis project Ga0209380, IMG submission 188347) | Warmed and freeze-thawed soil microbial communities from the Hubbard Brook experimental Forest, New Hampshire - Hubbard Brook CCASE Soil... | ecosystem: Environmental > Terrestrial >... | reverse complement strand
GAGACCCATGTGGCGAATATTAATCTTGATGACAGGAGCGAGTGCGGGCCTGAATCGACGAGTGGTCGGCTGGAGAAGGAGAAAGATTTGGTCGGGGCGAGAGGATTCGAACCTCCGACCTCCTGGTCCCGAAGCTTGCGGCCTTCCCTATCTCCTTGAGTATAAAGCAAATATTTTCGTAAAAAACTTCATCTTGAGTACCAAAAGTACACTCGTGGGTGGGCAGTTGGGTGGGTTGTTTTGAATGTCGGGATCGCCTGCTGCACAACTTCCGTCTGACTCCAGAGAGAGACTCGACACGGCCGTTGAAAGAGTCCAGTGGATAATATGCTCGGATATTATGTATACTATCCGTAGGTTCTATCCATGGCCGCCGCCGACACAGCACTCGCAAAAGCCCGGCAAGTGTTCTCCAAACACGGAGGCATGCTTCGAACCTCGAAAGCGATGCGGCTTGGGATTCACCCGCGTACGCTGTACACCCTCCGCGACGCTGGCGACCTGGAACAGGTCGGACGCGGACTCTACAGGCTCTCCACCGCACCACCGCTTTCAAGCCCAGACCTGGTGCCAATCGCGATCCGGATTCCACGGGCCGTCGTTTGCCTTGTCTCGGCCCTGGCACATCACGGGCTAACGACCCAGATTCCGCACACTGTCGACATTGCGCTACCCAGTCACGCGCAGGTTCCGAAGGTTGATAGCGTCCCTCTCCGGGTCTTCTGGTATCCCGAGCCTTCTTTTCGCGCTGGCGTCGATCTGATTTCCGTTGACGATGTTCCCGTGAAGATCTATTCTCCTGAAAAAACGATCGCCGACTGCTTCAAGTACCGCAACAAGATTGGTCTGGACATTGCCATTGAGGCTCTGCGCGCTTATCGCGAACGCACACGAAAGCCGAACAGGGCGGCTCTGACAAAATTCGCCCAAATCAATCGCGTCCAGAAAGTCATGCGACCGTACCTTGAGGCTGTGCTGTGAGCGGACGCGATATCGGCGCCTCCGTCAGGCAACGCCTGCTCAACAAGTCGCGCACGCAAGGCCGCCCGTTTCAGGAACTGCTTCAGTATTTTGCGATGGAGCGATTCCTGTATCGCCTCGCAAAATCGCCCTACTCGGATCGCTTCGTTTTGAAGGGGGCCTTGTTGCTGACCGCCTGGCGCGCGCCGCAATCCCGGCCTACCATGGACATCGACCTCGAAGGACGAGTGAACAATCAGCTCGATCACATTAAAGAGGTGGTCGCCACAGTATGCGAAGTCGATGTTGAACCCGATGGCATCGCATTCAATCGGACTTCAATCGAGGTGAGCCGGATCAAAGAGGACGCGGATTACGAGGGTGTCAGAGTCCAGTTCCACGCAACGCTCGCGAGAGCGCGGATTCCGATGCAGCTCGATATTGGGTTCGGCGATGTCATTACTCCTGGGCCGACGGACGTTGAGTACCCAAGCTTGCTGGATTTCCCTGCGCCTATGCTCAGGGCCTATCCAAAGGAGACGGTCGTTGCCGAGAAACTTGAAGCGCTGACGGCGCTCGGCCTCCTCAACAGCCGAATGAAGGACTTCTACGATCTCGCCCTTCTCTCCCGAATGTATCCTTTTGAAGGAGAACGCCTGGTGAAGGCGATCTCCGCGACCTTCCGTCATAGAGGAACCACCATTGAAGCCGAACCGATTGGACTTACGCAGGCGTACTGCGACGATCCCGCTCGTGCTATCCAATGGCGTGCGTTCGTGCGCCGGAGCCGGTTCAGTGAAGAGTCTGGCGAACTGGTGCGACTCGTCACCGAAATCAGACAATTCGCTCTGCCGATGCTTTCAGCGATAGCCGCGGGGAACCCATTCAAAGCTCTCTGGAAGCCGGGCGGCCCTTGGGAGTGAGAAGTCGCATAATTCGCGTCGGGCCGGGTTCCATCAACTGCGGGCGCTTCCCGAGCGATGCCCGCGGATGACTTGGTCGACCAATCCCTCCCCGAACCGCCGTGTCATTGGACCGGAGCGCAATAACATGCGATAGTAAATCGCGCCAAAAATCGCATCGTTCAGCAGTTCAGGTTCCGTCTCCGATCGGAGTTCCCCGGCATCCTTGCCGCGCTGCAGATCCGCAATCGTGGCATTCCGTCGAGGACTAACCCATCGGTCAAAGAACTCCTGGAGAACGGCCGGTTCGCTCTGGCCCTCGGCGATCAGCCCAGCCACGATCTTGCCGAACGGCCCGTTGAACGCGTCGATCAAGCTCCGCACTCGAAACCGCAGGGACTGTTCAGCGGTCAGGACGGTCGGCTTCTCCAATTTGAGGGCCATTCGCTCAACTAGCATCGCCAACACCAAGGTCGCTTTGGTCGGCCACCATTTATAGAGGGTGGGTTTGCCGACCCCGGCCCGCTTGGCAACCGCCTCAATGGTCAAGTCGCGCACCGACGTTTCCTGAAGCAGGGCGTAGACCGCATCCATGATGACGGCATGCGACGCCGCCATTTCGCTTGGAGGCCGACCTTTACGCACAGCAGGAAGAGCTTCTTTCTTCATGCTTTCAAGTTTTAACGGAACGTAGCGTAAAGTCAATTGACATCGCAGCTCCTCCGTTCTATTATGAAAACGGAACGTAAAGGAAATATAAAGCCCATTGGCCTGGGCTACAGTCTGAAGGCAGTTTCATCTCAAAAAGGAGAATCCAATGACGAATCAAAAACGCCCCTACGAGCCCCTCACTTCCGAAAATGCTGCGCTCGTCCTCGTGGATCATCAGGTGGGGCTGATGACAGGCGTCCGCGACTATTCGACAGGTGAGCTGAAACACAACGTTGTGGCCCTGGCGAGAGCGGCGAAAGCGCTGAAGCTACCCATCGTCGTTACCACGACGGCGCGCGACAGCATGTGGGGTCCGACGTTCCCGGAACTCGTCGAAGCGTTGACGGGCATCGAGATCATAGACCGCTCGTCGGTCAACGCTTTCGACGACTCGCACGTGGCGAGCGCCATCGAGGCCACTGGCCGCAAGAAGCTGATCTTTGCCGGCATCTCGCTCGAAGTCTGCGCTGCTTTTCCGGCCATGACTGCTGTAGGCAAGGGGCTGGACGCGTATGTGGCGGTCGACGCCTCTGGAACATTCAGCGAGACCAAGCGACAAGTGGGGCTCCTGCGCATGCTGCAGGCGGGCGTCGTTCTTTCGGACTACGCGACCTTGATGGTGGAAATCCTCAAGGACAATGCGCGACCGGAGGCGCGCGAGGTTTACGGAGCCATGGACATGGGCTGGGCCAAGCTTGTTGGCCAAATTGCCCAGGCCTACGGAAAATAATTCATCGGCCGACGCCGCTGTAGATGCAAGCGCACTGGCTTCGACGTACAACCTCTAACCCTATTCCTTCATCAGCGCGGCGGCGCGCTTGCCAATTTTCTTAAGCGCCGCTTCGAGACCATGAAGCTCCTCCGTGCTCAGTTCGGAGAACACTCTCCTCATTTGGCCCGCATGCTTTCGGAACGCTGGGACAATGAGGTCCTTGCCGCGCGGCGTGAGGGCGACTATCCGAACGCGCCGGTCTTCGGTGCTCTCGACCCGGCTGACCAGGTGTTTCTCGAAAAGGCGGTCCACGGCGATACTGATCGAACCTGGGGTCAGATCGACGATCGGACCTATCGTATTGACGGGCAATGGCCCTTTATGTAGCAGGACTTCAAGCACGCGGAAATCCGAGTCGCCAAGGCCGGTATCTTCAATACCTGCTGCCGCGTAGCGCGTCAGCGCACGCATCGCCTTGATCATTACAAGCCAGACGTGATCGGCGTCCTGTATGCCTTGGGCCATAGAAACCTGAATCCTACAGAAGTATATCCCATCAACTATATTGACATCAAGATGATTGACGACCTTGCTCAGCGGCCGTCACCGAAAGGAGAACCTTTATGAGAACCGTGTCCGCAATCGCCCGATACCTGGCGGGCGTGATCTTCCTTGTTTTCGGCCTGAACGGTTTCCTAAACTTCATTCCTCTGCCGCCGCCGGGGGGCATCGCAGGGCAATTCATGGGCGCCCTGTACGCCTCGCATTACCTGTGGATGATCTTCGCGTTTCAGCTGATCGCAGCGGTACTTCTGCTGATTAACCGTTACGTGCCATTGGCGGTGGCCGTGCTGGCGCCGGTGATCGTCAACATTCTCTCTTTCCACGCTTTGATGGCCCCGAGCGGACTTCCGCTGGCCCTCTTCGTGGCTGTACTGTGGGCGGTGATCTTCGTCGAGGTACGCCCGGCGTTTGCCGGGCTGTTCCAGCGCCGCCTGCAGGCCCGCTCCTGATCAACCAGGCATCTTCGCTAGGCACTGCAAATAAGGACGGCAAATAATGAAAACCATGCCAAACGATCGAACGATTCTCATCACCGGAGTGACGGGCAATCAGGGCGGCGCGGTCGCGCAGGCGCTTCGGGGCACGGGTTTCCACCTGCGTGGCCTGACACGCAAGCCGGAAAGCGAGCGGGCCGCGGCGCTGGCGCACCAAGGCATTGAGATCGTCAAAGGCGATCTGGATGACGAGGCGACTCTGCGCCGTGCGCTGGCTGGCGCCTGGGGCGTCTTTGGCGTGCAGAACGCGGGGGAGGCGGGCGTCGAGCGCGAAGAGGCGCAGGGAAAGCGCCTTGCGACGCTGGCGCGCAATACCGGCGTTGAACACTATGTCTACACATCCGTGGGATCGGCGGACAAGCGGACGGGCGTCCCACACTTCGACAACAAGTGGCGCATCGAGGAGACCGTGCGCGGCCTCCGTTTTCCCTCGCATGTGATACTGCGTCCGGTGTTCTTCATGGAGAACCTGACAGCGCCTTTCAGTCTCCAGGGCTCTACGCTCGCCTGGGCGCTCGGGCCAGACACGAAGCTACAGATGATTGCGGTGGAAGACATTGGCTGGTTCGGCGCCCGCGCGTTCACCGATGCCGCGGCCTTGAACCGACGCGAGATCGATCTCGCCGGTGACGTACGAACGATGCCTGAGACGGCGGAAATCCTGACGGAGGCGCTGGGCAGGCCGATTGCGTTCACGCAGACGGCAATCGAACCGGTCCGGCAGTACAGCAAGGAGATGGCGTTGATGCTCGAATGGTTCGAGCGCGTCGGCTACAGCGCAGACATCGCCCGCCTGGAACGCGAGTTCGGCCGCTCGCTCACGAAGCTCCCCGACTGGGCACGCCTCCATACGCGACCAAGTGGGCGCTAAAACGAGAAAACCCATTGTCGACCTTACGCCACATGGTGTGAGTTCGGGCGACGTGATCGTCTATGGCGTTCGCATAGGCCGTAAGCTCGTTTTGGTTCCGAGGATACTGACTTCTCAGAACCGGCAACACGATCATCGAGGAGCGAAGGAAGCTTATAGCGTAAGGAGAAAATATGACCGAAAGAATTCACGAACTACTGCTCCGTAACCTTCAGGAAGTTTTTGGAGAAGGCGAAGCTGCGAAGCGACGCGCTGCCATCAAGGAACTCTACACGGATGACTGTGTGCTCTATGTCCCCCCGGCCATCTTCGTTGGGCACGATGCCCTCGATAAGTTTGCAGGTGATTTGCGCGCCACGCATCCTCACTTCGCCTACGCACCCCATGCTGCTCCCCAAGCCCTCCACAATGGAGGTCGCCTGACGTGGGGCTCCGGCCCTCGCGGCGGCGTGCCTGCCTATACGGGCGAGGACGTGATCATCGTCCGAGAAGAAAAGATCGCAGCTCTTTACGTTTTTCTTGACTCTCCCCCCGTATGATCGGACCGGATAGTCTGCTTCATCAGTCGAAGAACGAGCTCGATTGCGACAAAGCTTAAGGAGCGATATATGACGATTTCCATAATCATCGGCAGCACACGTCAGGGCCGGTTCTCTGAAAAGCCGGCTCAATGGATTCTTCAAGAGCTTCGGAAGAGAGACGGGATTGAAGCGCGGCTTCTGGACCTCGGCGATTTCCCGATGCCGTTCTTCGACCAGCCCATGCCGCCGGCGATGCCGGGGCGGCCGCCGTACGAACACGACGTCGTTAAGAACTGGACCGCTCAAATCGCGGCGTCGGACGGGTTTATTTTCGTAACGCCGGAATACAACTACGGTCCCTCCGCAGTTCTGAAAAACGCGATCGATTGGGTTTACCCCGAGTGGAACCGCAAGGCTGCCGCGTTCGTGAGCTATGGCAGCGCCATGGGGGCCCGAGCCGTGCAGCAGCTTCGCGAGACGGCCATCGAGCTTCAAATGGCACCGATCAGATCCTCGGTGCACATTCCCGTAGCAACGCTCTGGGCGCATTTCCAGGGCGGGGACGTGGAGAAGGGCCTCGCCGAATTGGAGAAGCAGGCCAACGTCATGATCGACGACCTTTCTTGGTGGACGGCAGCTCTAAAGGTGGCCCGCGAACGATAATGGGCAGACAATGAGCAGCTCAATAAGAACTCACGAAGCGCGAGTGGCCTTGGTAACCGGCGCGGCCCAAGGTATCGGCCGAGCGATCGCGTTGGCCCTGGCGGAACGAGGGGCGCAAGTGATTGCGACCGACCTCACGCCTCCGCACGAAACCGTAGAGAAGATTGGTCCCGCGGCACACGCGTTTCAACTTGATGTGACGGAAGAAGAGGACTGGCGCTCGCTATCCCTTAGAAGCCTGGATCTGGGTGGGGTGGATATCGTTGTGAACAACGCGGGGTATTTTCCAAATCGCTCTATCGACAAACTGGATCTGCCGACGTGGCGAAGGACGATGGCTACGAATCTAGACTCTCACTTTTTGAGTGCGAAATATTTCCTGCCGGCGATGAGAAAGAAAAAGTGGGGCCGCTTCGTCGGCATATCGTCAAACATGGTCGGCTTGGCCATACCCGGCATGAGCCACTACATCGCCACAAAGATGGGAATCATTGGGTTCATGAGAGGATTGGCGAATGATGTTGCAGGCGATGGCATCACGGCAAACGCGGTCTTGCCTGGCCTGACGAATACGCTGGCAACAGCGCCTCAATCGGAAGAGCAAAAGCGGGGCACCTGGGAACAGCAAGCAATCAAGCGGTTGGGAGAACCCGAGGATATGACGGGCGCGATCCTATTCCTGACAAGCTACGATGCTGCATTCATTACGGGGCAGGCCATTGTCGTCGACGGCGGTCAGTATCGGATCGGCTAAGGGAGTGCATGCCACTTGACCATGGCTCGGATGTCGCGGTTCTCTAAGATTACTCCTCCATGCTTTCCTGTTCCCCGGACCGCAACATCCACCATCGCCCGGCCCAACTCGTCGGCCGAAATCACCTGGTTTGGGAGCAGCACCGGAACGCGGGATAGATCGCGCGCAACAGCCGATAGTTGAAGTTCGGCTGCTTGCGACGCTCCCGGGTAGGTATCCGAGACAAAGAGGGCCAGATCCAGGTCCGCCGCCTGTGTGTCGGCCCCAAGGTCCCGCTGCGAACACTGGTGTCAATGTTGAGCACGGCGCGTTTATCGACTAACAGAGACTATCTTTTCGGCGTTAGCCTTCGTGATGCGATGTTGCCGCTCGTTCTTGATCACAACTCAGCCTCCTGAAGGTTCAACCCCACAATTCCTTTTGGTCGTCCGGTCTCTTTGTCCGTCTGGGAGAACTCCAAGAACACTCTTACGCTTGCGCCTTCGGGCATCTGTGCGGGGAAAAACTCGCCCAATACCTACGCCTCTGCGCCATCCTGCACCACCTTGAACACCGATTTTGACAGGAAGCTAGGTTGAACGGAATCCCAATTCGAGCGGGTTCAACTCCACGTGCGCAACCCCATTGGCCGCGATTGGGTACTTCTCAGGTTGCGACGGACGCCACTGCTCGCATCGGCAACGTTGAGCTTTGCCCGTAATTGATACCCAGCCGCTTCATCCTAGCGATTAGAGTGGTCCGAGGCAGACCTAGCCGAGCAGCAGCTCCAGTCGCGCCACCGACCACGCCTTTTGATTGTTCGAGGATCCGAAGGATGTGCGAACGCTCCGCCTGTTCCAGCGTTACCGATCTGGACGACCTCGACGACTTCGAATCCGCCTGAGTTCTGTCGTTGAGTTCGTGCGTCGAACCTTGAAGCACCGCACCGGTCGATAGAATTACAGAACGTTCAATGAAGTTTTGCAGCTCCCGAACGTTGCCTGGCCAGGAATGAAGTACAAGAGCCTCCATGAATTCTTCTGAAACAGCTGTAATCGGCTTGTGCATGCGATCTGCGTACTCCATCGCGAAGTGGTGCGCTAACAGACGGATATCTTCGTGGCGCTCGCGCAGAGGTGGTAATTCAATAGGGAAGACGCTGAGCCGATAGAAGAGATCCGCGCGGAATGCACGGCTGTCCACCATCCCGACGAGATTCCGATGTGTGGCGCAGATCACCCGCACATCGGTATGGATCGTAGCCGTACTGCCTAGACGCTCGAACTGTCTCTCCTGGAGGACGCGAAGAATCTTGGGCTGCAATTCCAAAGGAAGATCGCCGATCTCGTCCAAGAACAAAGTACCTCGGTTAGCTCGTTCGAACCGTCCGACACTGCGTGTCACCGCTCCGGTGTAGGCGCCCCGCTCGTGACCGAACAGTTCGCTTTCCAGCAAACCTGTGGGGATGGCGGCGCAATTCACCTTTACAAACGGGCCTTTCGATCGATTGCTGCACTTGTGAATGGCTTCTGCAATCAGCTCCTTACCAGTGCCCGTTTCTCCGTTGATCAACACCGTGGCGTCGGTGGGGGACACGATCTGTACCATGCCGAGCACCTTCTGGAGAGCGTCGCTGTTACCGACGATCCGAGGCAATCCGCTGCTGCTGAGTTCGTTGTGGTCGAGTGCGACTTTCGCCGACGCCGAAGTTTCGATTTCAAAGGGATGGTTGATTGTCGGTAACTTAACCGCCCAGCTTACTTGTGCCGCCATTTGTTTAACTCCTCTCGTCTTGCGCTTTCGACCTTTCGATCTTCTAAATTATTGTGCCGCCACTCCCGCTTGCGGCCAACCCTGGATGGAAATTACGCGTCCACTACATCGCGACTCCTGGGAAAGCCTTTTGAGGGAATGAAAAATCTCCTCCGGGTATTTGCGCTAACTCTTCCGGTTTCGGATGTTGATACGCTTCCATCCAAAAAGGCGAGCATCAACCGACCAGGCGCCAGGCCCGACCAGTACCAAAGCAGCTCCGAGGGTTACCAGCAGGATATGAGTCAACGAATCCCTAGGCTGCTCGAACGCGCACCATAACTCAACCGTGGCCGCAAGCGTTCCCGCGATGGGCGTCCACAAACCCGCAAGCAAAAGCGCTCCTGCCCCGGTTTCAAGCACGTACACTATGACTTGTCCGAGCGGAAGTTCGGTGCGCAATCCGACGATCCCATGATCAACTAATGTAAAGCCCGCAACCAGGCGCATCAGTAGAAGCCCTATGCCAGGCCAACCTCGTGGGAATGATGAAAACAATCGCTGGTAAAGGTGCACTCTTCTTGAACTTACGCCGTTCCCCGCGCCGTTAAAAGCTCAAAAAGGGTGTTTCTAGCTACTCTTTCTAGGAACTAGAATTCAATGATTCCGCGCTTCAGCCCGATCGTCGCGGCGTGGGTCCGGTCCTTAGCGCCCAGTTTGGCGAGGATGCTTCTTACCCGGCCCTTTACGGTTTCCTCTGGCACTGAGAGCTGGGCGGCAATCTCCTTGTTAGCGTTCCCGCTGGCAATCAGCCGCAAGACTTCGATTTCCCCCGCGTTCAAAGCATCGTCGGTGGCATGTTCGGCAACTTGATAGGAGATTTCCGGAGAGAGAGTCTTTTTACCGGTGTGGACCGCGCGAATGGTTTCGGCAAGCTCCTTATACAATAGATTTTTAAGCAGATAAGCTCTAGCCCCCGCCTTGAGAGCGCGCATAACCTGAACGTCGCCGGTATAGGTGGTCAGGACGATGATTCGAGCCTCGCTGAACTCACCGAGAATCGCGATCGTCGCGTCCAAGCCGTTCATTTCAGGCATCTGCAAATCCATCAAGGTCACATCCGGGCGGAGCGCTCGGAACGCCTGGATCGCTTCCAGCCCATTGGACGCCTCGCCGACTAAGCTCATGTCCGATTGATGAGTGACAAGGGCAGCGACCCCTCCACGGAACAGGGCGTGATCATCAACCGCCAGAATCCGAATCATGAATTAGTCCCGGTCTTTTTTGCAAACCACCGTAAACGGCGAGCAGGAGAGGTCCCGTAGGCAAGGGATGCAGGAATACTCAGTTCAACCTGTGTGCCCGATCCTTGCCGACTCCTGAGTTCAAGGTGACCGCCGATAAGTTCGGCGCGCTCGCGCATTCCGGCTAAACCCCAGTGTCCGACACGCCCTCGTTTCTCAAGCACCTCCGGGGCGATACCCCTTCCATCGTCATGGACGCGCAGTCGGAACTGGGGCTCGCCATACCAGATGGTCACCTCGATCCGGCGCGCCTGTGCATGCCGGAACGCGTTGCGCATCGCCTCCCCCGCAATTCGGTAGATTTCATCCCGTAGGATCGGATGGACGTCACGGGCCGTGCCTTCCACATCCACAAATGATTCCACCCGCTGCGAATTGGTTTCGTCGCCCGCCAGCTCTTCTCCCAGAGAGCTGATGGCCCGGGCAAGGTCGTTGGTTTCGACAGCGGATGAACGCAACCCCTGTACGGCGTCCCGACCTTCCGTGATGGCCTGCGCAGCATGATCGAGAGCGCTCTCCAGTGTCTTTCGGGCTTCCGCCGGGCGGGCGGGGAGTTCGTCATGAGCCACTTGAAAGCGGAGCATCAACCCCTGAAAACTCTGCAATAGCGTGTCGTGCAGTTCGCGAGCGATCCGCGTCCGTTCGCCGACGCGCTCCTCCAGCCGTAGATTGAACTGCCGCGCGATCTGGTGGAGGCGCAACCGGTACAGTGCCCACGCCAAGGTCAAAATCAAGGCGCCGCAGACCGTCTGAAACCATGCCGTTTTCCACATGGGGGGCAAGATTTCGATTTCGAGCTTTACCCCCGGTTCGCTCCAAGGCCCGCGGCTGGTAGCGCCCTGCAGGCGGAACGTATAGTCTCCAGCGGGAAGAGTGGTGTAGGTCGCCAACCGTTCATCGCTTCCCACTTCGTGCCAGCTGTTCTCCAATCCTTCGAGCTTGTACCGGTACCGGTTGTTGGCCGAGTTGCGATAGCTAAGCGCTGAGAATCCCAGCGAGAATATGTTTTGTTCGTGAGAGAGCGTCAAGCGAGTAGTGTAGGAGATAGATTTTTTCATGGGCGAACGGTCTCCGACCTGAACCGGAATGCCGGATAATCGGAATTCCGTAAGGGCTACAGGCGGCACGTAGGAATTGTGATCGAGCCGATCAGGATAAAATGCCAAACCGCCTGAAAAACCTCCAAAGAACATTTCTCCGCTCGGACTCTTGAAGCACGACGCCCAGCCCGTTAAATCGTTGCCCGGAAGACCATCGGCAACCGAGTAGTTACTGAATGTCTTGTTTCGCGGATCGAATCTGGACAACCCTCTATTCGTGCTCATCCACAGAGCGCTCTGGTTATCCTCGAGTATGCAGCTTACGGCATTCCCGGACAGGCCATCCTTCTCGTGGTAAGCGGTAAACGTCCCGGAGTCAGGGTCAAGTTTATCGAGCCCGTTCTGAGTACCGACCCATACCTCCCCAGTTGCGCTCACGTGCACCGTCGGCACCAAGTCGTCGCCAAGTGCGCGAGGATTCCCTGGACTCGACCGGTATATTTTGAGTTGACCGGTAGCCAAATCCAGTCGGTGCAAACCCGAATAGTGCGTTCCGAGCCAGAGGACCCCTCGAGTCGTATCTTCAGCGATGGAGACATACGCTTGGCTCAGGCGGCTATTCCAGTCGGCCTTGAACACCGTGAATCGGCCGGTTTGCCGCTCAAATCGATTGAGGCCATCATTGGTGCCGATCCATAATGAGCCCGCGTGATCGATGAAGAGCCGGTGAATCAGATTGCTGCTCAAACTCGAGGAATCTCCCTCCACATGCCGGAAAATCCTGAATGCCCCTGTGCCGCGGTCAAATCGAATGAGCCCGTTTCCCCAGGTACCTGCCCACAGATACCCCTGCGGATCTTCGATAATCGAAATCACTATAGGCTTTTCACTGAGACCCGCAGTCCACCGCTCAACCCGTCCCGATTTTCGATCAATCCGGTTTAACCCGTCATCGTTGCCAATCCACAGGATTCCGTCACGATCGGCGTATATTGCATTTACCAAATCGACTGACAGACCTTTGGCGGGCCCCAGCCCACTACGGAACGTTTCGAACGGAGCCGGCTCCGTCGAGAAGTGATTTGGACCGTGCCCTTGCAGGCCAATCCAGATGTTCCCTTCTCGATCCTTGAACAACGTCATTACATTTTCCTCTGCCAAGCTGTTCGGATCCGAAGGGTCGTGCCGGTATCGAACGAAGCGGCGCTTTTGTCGATCGAATCGAAGAAGGCCGACACCAGGCGATCCGATCCACAGATTGCCCTGCCGGTCTTCCAGCATGGAGTTTACTCCCGCATACGCCCCCTGCGGCGGGTCGTGTGGATAAAACGAATATCGAACCAGCGTATTCGTCTTCTTATCCAAGGCGGCCAGTCCATTGCCGGTCGCGTTAAAAATCCAGAACGTCCCCGCGCGATCTTCATAAAACGCGGCCCGCACGGCTTGCTCGATCGGAATGTGGAGCGTGACCCTTTCGGTTTTCCGATCGAATGCATCCAGACCCTCGCTGGTGCCAACCCACAACGTCCCTGATTTGTCTTCCCCGCTCCACTGCACGTCATTCGAACTCAGACCCGAAGCGCGGCGATAACGTCTCACTTGTCCGGTCTTTGGATCGAATCTATCCAGCCCAGTGCCGGTGGCAAGCCATAGCATGCCCGCGCGATCCTGTGAGATATGGATGGTCGTGCCAGCCGGATCGTCAGGTTCCACTTGATAGTGCGTGAATACTTCGGTGGTGCGGTCAAACTTGTCCAGGAACCGATTGGATCCGATCCAGAGCATACCTGATCGGTCTTTGAACAGTGCGGAAATAAAAGTGCCTCCAAGGCTATTTGGCCGCTCAGGATCGTGCACAAACAGCTTGAATTTATAGCCGTCGTACCGATTCAGGCCGTACTCCGTGCCAAACCACATGAATCCCTGGTCGCCCTGGACAATCTGCGCCACCCTGGTTTGAGAGAGACCATCGGCAGTGGTGATGCGCGTGAACCGGATACCTTCCCCGTCTACCATCGGCAAGCGGACTGTCCGAGGGTCGATGTGCGGCTGTGGCACCGCTCCTGTAATTGTAGAAATGGAAAGGATGAAGCACGCTAGTAACCGGCGCGCCATGGTCAGTTGCATACGTCTCAGAACAGGACCTTCAGAGAGAATTGTACCTGCCGCGGGGAATTCCTAGTTGAGTTGATGATCCCAAAGTTCGGGGCGTTGAGGATGCTGTTCGGCTGTCCGAAGATCGCGGTATTGGTCAGGTTAAATGCCTCCGCCCGGAACTGAATCGTTGCTTTGTCTCTAATCGGAAAATTCCGGAACAGTGAAAGGTCCAGATCTCTGGTCCAGTCCGTACGGAGCGAGTTTCGACCAAGGGTCCCGAAGGTATAGTCGGGGGGAACCGCAAAAGCCGCGGGATTCAGCCATCCGTTCGGACCTTTGTTGGGGAGGTAGGGATCATTCAAAACAAGATTTGCGCGCTCGAGAATGTTTCCCGTGTTTGCTATGTCTCCATTGACTGTCACGTCAAACGGCACGCCGGAGTAGAGACTTAAGATCCCGTTCAGTTGCCAGTTCGCGGCCGCATACGTTAGGAATGATTTGCCGGTACCGTGACTCTGGCCACTTCGGAATGGGATTTTCCAGTTCCAACTCGCATTGAAGTTCTGTGGAAGGTCGAAGCCGGACACACTGCGATCTGCGTTCATGTTGTAGGGATTCTGCAACTCGCAGCCCTCGGCGCCGAAGCTTCCGGAGCAGGCCACGTCTATCGATTTCGACCACGTGTAGTTGAGCAGGTAAGAGAGGCCGCGCGAGAACCTTTGTTCCAGGCGAACCTCCAGCGCATCGAACTTGCTTTGGCCAATGCTTTGGTCATAATTGGTTGGGCTGATGTAGGTGTAGGGTTGGCGCGACGCAACTGTGGCTGCGTCTCCCGGCCCCGGAGTCTCCGCGACGTTCTGGTAACCTCCCAAATCGAGGTGCAATGACCGGGAGCCGACATAGGCCACCGACAGAACAGTTTGCCTCCCGAGCGACCATTCAACGTCAAAGTTCCATTCATCGGAAAACGGCAACTTGAATCCAGTGGGATTGACAAAATATGCGACTTGGCTGAATGGATTCAGTGCCGGGTACTGCACAGCGCCGGAGCCAGTATTGAACGGATCGCCTATCCCAACGGTAGGAACGGTTTGGTTGAGGTTGTTCACCGTTACCTGTCCGATGTCGGGCCATGTACCCCCATAGTTCTGCGCCAATTGGATTACTGAGTTCCAGTTGTCGTAAAACCGGCCGTAGCCGCCCCGAAGGACTGTTTTGTCCGTGAGCCGGTAAGCGAAACCAAATCGTCCTTGCCAGTTATCGTATGAGTTATGGAAAATCGCCCCGTTCTTTTGGTCGGTTACGACAACGTGCGCCGGCAGCACGCCGCCAGGGATGCAAGGAAAGCCCACAGTTGAGGAGCAGGCAGGCGGAACATTGGCGAGAATATAGGTTCCATTGTTGAGGTTCAGATCTCCAATGTAGGAGTCCGGTGTACCTCGCGTTCCGTAAATAGGCCACAGGGTTGCATCCCAACGGAGGCCTATGTTTAACGTGAGGCGATCGCTCACTCTCCACTGGTCCTGAATGTACGAACCATCCACCCATCCCCCATGCATTGTCACAAGCACGTTGCGCCGAAGTGCGTTGTCAGGAACTCCCAGGAGAAACGACGCCAGCGCATTTCCCGTACCTCCCGGACTTTCAAGGTTGGAAGTCTCATAGCTGGTGAAGTTCACGAGTGAGTAGTAAAGCGGCGAGCGTGTATCGTTTGTTGCGAACTCCGCACCCATTTTGAGCGTGTGGCGGCCAACGATTTTCGTGAAGTCACCGCCGAACTCCCACGTGTCGGAGATGCGGGTGTCTTGAATGTGTTGTCCTCCGCTCGCATAGCCACTGATTCCTACCGTCGGTATGTATGGTCCGGCTCCTCCGCGATAGTCCGAAATGAAGCTGGGAGCGAAACCGGAAGCGATCAAGTCGTTGGCGAAGCTGGCCGGAGCATTGGTAACGTTTTGGTTATTCTGGTCATCGCCCCAGTTGCGCGCGAAGTGCAAATCCAGGACGGCCGAAGGGCCGAAGCTATGCGTTTCGTGAACCGCCCCGTTCCAACCTATCAAGTTCAATTCCTGTATCGCGCCGGGTACCCCTCCACCGCTCAGCGATGGCTGGCCAGTTTGGGTTTGATTGTAGTAAGAAATCCGGGCGAACAGGACATCGTGCGCGTTGAAGACCTGGTCCACGCGCATCTGGTAGCTGTCTTGATTCGTGTGTTCGGGGGTCGTGTTCGTGGAATTGTACCCGGCCAGGGTTGACGATCCCGGCGCCGGGAACAGCTTTGCCCACTCGACAGCGGCAGGGCTCAACAGGCTTGGTGGGATGATATTGCCTGCGAACGGAGTGCGAAGATAGCTGCCCGGATTGTTTGGGTCGGACCGCGTGGTGAACGGGTTGTAGACGATCGGCCCGTCCGCGCTAAAATCGCCAGTCAACTCTTTCTGAGTCGGCACGAGGATAGGCGTAGATGAGGCTTGGCTCTGACGATAACCTTCGTAGCCCCCATAGAAGAAGGTCCGGTTCGTTCCCTTGTACAGTTTGGGTATCCAAAGCGGACCGCCCCCGGCCACGCCAAATTGATTCTGGCGCAATGGATCTCGGGTCGCGGCGAAGAAATTTCGTGCGTCGAACTGCTCATTCCTCACGAACTCCCAGAGACTTGCGTGGTAAGTATTCGTGCCCGCTTTGCTCACGACGTTGACGATGCCTCCCAGCACTTGACCGAATTGCGCCTCATCGTTGTGCGATTGCACCTTGAACTCCTGGACAGTATCGATTATCGGGGCGAAGTTATAGTTGCCAATGAAGGAGCCGAGATCGTCTACTCCGTCCAACAGAAACATGTTGCTACGATTGCGCTGTCCGTTGACGGCCGGGAAAGTAAATGAACCGATGGCATTGCCCGCAAATGCACCACCGCCGCCAGCGTTTTGAGCAACGCTGATGGGACTAACGCCCGGAGTCAAAGGAAGCAACTGCGTAAAGTTCCGGCCATTCAGCGGAAGATCGGTCACGGCCCTCTCCGATAAGACGGTGCCGAGTTCAGCCGTCGACGACACAAGGTCCGCTTCTTGGGCACTGACAATGATCGTGTCCTGCTTCGTTCCGACGGCGAGATGAAAATCGTACGTCGCGGTCTGGTCAACGAAAACCTCGAAGTTGGATTGCGATGCCGAAGTGAAGCCATCTTTAACGACCTTCAGTGCGTACCTGGCGGGTGGGACGTTTACAAAAACATAAATCCCGGCCGCATTGCTTGTAGTCGTTCGAACCACATTCGTATCGAGAGCCGTCAGCGTGATTGTCGCTCCCACCACCACAGCGCCAGTTGGGTCGCTAATGACACCGTTAATCGAAGCCGATGCTTGTTGCGCGTAAACTCGGCCCGCGTGGAAAAGAATCAAGGTAGCGAGCGTCAGCAGCGACAACAGAGTTGCGCACCCTCGCACCCGGCTTCCATCGAGCAAGCTGAGGAAAGGATTTCTGTCGATACATCTCTGTTGGCGCACGTTCGACAGGCCCATATAGTATCGAACAAAGAATGGGGCACTCCTAAGGCCTCTGCTTTCCTGCCCCTCCTGCGATTGCCCTCCTGCGATTTATCAGTTACCGTCCGACCGAGCGCTGGATGAAGTCACTCTCCTGTTATCGCCAGCTTCCATTTGCGGTATACGCGCGCCCTTGCTTCCTACAATCCAGCTGATGACTCCGTGGGATCGAGCTCCGCTTCAGGAATCCTTACCCCGCGGCTCTGAGTGGGTCGAAAGATGCCAAGCTTTTTCATTTTATAAAGCAGGGTGGTGCGCTTGACTCCCAGTTTGGCTGCTGCGCCTTCCGGTCCTCCGATCATCCAGCCGGATATTTCTAATGTTTGCAAGATTAAGGCCCGGTCAACCTCTTTCAATGCCGTCGACTTCGACATCACAGTTACGGTCTCCAGACGATTCGACGGTAGGGGGTTAGGAAGCACTCCGTCGCCGGAAAGGATCACCGCGCGCTGAATCAGGTTCTGTAGTTCGCGCACGTTGCCGGGCCAGGTGTACGAGCAAAGCGCCGACATGGTTTCTTCATGAATATGTTCAACCCCCTTACCCATCTGGCGGCTGTAGAGATCCACGAAATAATTGACCAGAGCGGGTATATCTTCAGGGCGCGCCCGCAAAGGAGGCAGCATCACGGGGAACACATTGAGGCGATAGTAGAGGTCGCTGCGAAATTCTCCCTGCTTCACCATTTGCTCCAGATCCTGGTGCGTGGCGGCCAGTACCCGGACGTCTACGCGGTGTGTCTGACCACTTCCGAGACGTTCGAACTCCTGTTCCTGCAAAACGCGCAGTAGCTTGGGCTGCAAGGGCAGCGGAATGTCCCCGACCTCGTCCAAAAAGATCGTCCCCTTGTGCGCAAGTTCGAAGCGTCCAACTTTCTGTGCGATCGCCCCGGTAAAAGCTCCCCGTTCATGGCCAAAGAGTTCGCTTTCCAGCAAATCCAAAGGAACGGCAGCACAATTGACCTTCACAAAGGGGCGATCGTAGCGCGGACTAATATTGTGAACTGCTTTCGCGATCAGTTCCTTTCCGGTGCCAGTCTCTCCCTGAATCATGACAGTTGAGGCAGTAGGGGCAACCCGCTCAATCCTCTCAAGAACAGCTTCAAGTGCAGGACTCCTTCCGATGATCTGGTCAAACTGGCGACCTCTGTCGTCCCGGCCCTTGGGTTGAGTTGTTCTGAAGCCGCCCACTGCATCTCTCCTTTTAAAACCCTGCTGAAACTCGGCCTTAGTCTTCACCCTGCAAGGCCGCTCGAACGCCCTCGAGCAGAACTGCGCCGTCAAACGGCTTGGCAAGGAACTTAACCGCGCCCCCCCTCATCGCCTGCAAGCGGATTTTTTCGTCGCCGTGCGCGGTTATGAAAATGGTCGGAATCGGACAATGATCCGCGTTTAACTTGGCCTGCAAGTCCAGTCCGGACATCCCGGGCATACGGATATCGGCAATGAGGCAACCAGTCTTTTGTTGCTGCCCGGAGTTAAGAAAATCCTCGGCAGAGCCAAATGATCGTACCGAGAAACCGCCAGATTTCAGCAGGCGCTGCAATGCGGCCCGGAACGATTCATCGTCTTCGACGACCGCGACCATTTTTGCCCTCCTTTTTATAGCCATACGACTACAACTCTAAATCGCGCTGGAAGGAACAACTATTGTGGCTTTCGATACGGCATCTAATAGATTTGTATAGGAGACTATTGTGAGTTGAGGCAGGTTAGGTTTTAGCTGCCTCAGGAACTTCACGCTAATGCCGGGCAAAATGTCCATGGCGACTAGCTCGTGGCCGGAAGCTTAAGCTTTTCTGCGATTCTTCCGAGTTCAGCGGGGGAGTTGACGCACATTTTACGCATTGCTTGACTGCGATGTACCTGCGCCGTAACTTCACTGATTCCAAGTCTCGAGGCGATCTGCTTGTTAAGCATCCCGGAAATCAGCAGTCCCATCACTTCTTGCTCGCGAGCAGTCAACGTCTCATATCGTTCCTTCAACTTGCGAATCTCGCGACTCTGTTGCCAAGTCTCGTTCTCCCGCACAAGCGCCTGTTGAATCGCATCAAGCAGATCCTGATCTCGAAACGGTTTCGTCAGAAACTCGACCGCCCCAGATTTCATGGCCTTGACGGTCATCGGGATGTCTCCATGTCCAGTGATGAAAATGATGGGAATCTGGACGCCAGCCTCGATCAATCTGCGTTGAACATCCAGCCCACTCATTCCCGGAAGCCGCACATCTAAAACCAGGCAATTAGGGCCATCCGGGAGTCTGCGTTGCAGAAACTCTTGCGGCGTAGCAAATGACTCGGCGCGCAATCCCACCGACTTCAATAGACGCTGCATCGCTGCACGCATACCAGCATCGTCATCAATAATGAAGACCGAGGCGTCGTCCGTTGAGGTCATGCGTGTGCTGTTCTTTGTTGGGGCAGAGTAAACCAAAACGTTGTCCCTCGTCCGGAGTTCGCGGTGGCCCAAAGGCGACCGCCATGCGACTCCACAATGGAGCGTGTGATCGCTAATCCCAGACCCGTTCCTTGCGGCTTGGTGGTAAAGAACGCCTTAAAGATTTGCTCCACCTCGCCGACCGGTAGGCCCATACCTGTGTCGGTGACCGAGATCAATAGTTCACTGTCTTCGACCAACTGCGACTTGATGCTGAGTTCACCCTCGGTATCGACCCCAATCGCCTCAATACCATTTAGAGCGAGGTTCATCAACACCTGCTGCAATTGCACAGGATCTGCGAGTACTCTGGGGAGGCCTTCGGCGAGATCAGTGCGCATCGTAACGGAATGTCGATTGGCCTCGTCGCGGAGCATATCAATCATCTCGCGGATGACGTCATTTATATCAACTGTCTCCAGACGTACAGAACCCTTTCGGTAAAGCGAGCGGACACGGTCGATGATGTCGGCTGCGCGTATGGCGTCGCGGGCCATCTCCGAAGCAGCCTCGCGTGCCTCGGCCACATCGGGCTGATCGCGGTCGAGAAATCGTAGGCACGCTTGAGCATTTGTAACGGCCGCCCCAATTGGTTGGTTCACTTCATGCGCCAAGGAAGCTGTCAGCTCTCCCATCGTGCTGACTCGGTTCAGATGTGCCAGGTGGCCTAGTTGGTATCGTAATCTCTCCCGTTCTGTCTCCTGCTGCTTTTGCTCGCTCAAATCAAGCGCGAACGCAACTCCCTCGCTACCACCTTCTTCGAACAGCGCACCAGCGACCAGCACCGGCACGCGGCTGCCATCTTTCCGGAAAAACTCCTTCTCATACGGCTGGACACTCCCGCTTGCTTTTATTTCCGCCAGGGCGCGTTCATCGTGCTCGCGCCATTCGGTCGGCGTCATATTCGTCCAACGTAAGCGACCCGAGGCGACATCTTCACGGTCGTATCGCACCATGCGAAGGAAGGCTTCATTGGACGCGACTATCGCACCCTCGATATTCCACAGGAAGATTGCCATGATGTTGGCGTCCACCAGGCGCCGAATCTTCCTTTCGCGATCTTCAAGATCGCGATAAAGCCGGGTATTCTCAAGGGAAATCGCTGCCTGCGATGCAAGCACCTTCAACACGCTGATACGGTCAGGAGTGAAAACGTGAGCGGTCAGATTGTTCTCAAGGTGGAGAATACTGATGAGTTTTCCCTGGTTGATCAATGGCAACGTGAGAATGGAGCGAGGGCGACGCTGAAAGATGTAGGGATCGGCAGAGAACGGATTCTGAGAGGATGCATCCTCGAGAATCACAGTCTCTCGAGTACGCATTACGTAGTGCACAAGCGACTCCGGCATTGCGGCCGCAGTTTCGGCACCGTGTCGGAATTGTACGGTTACATTACCTTCGCTAGTAGCCGCCTCCGCCTCTATTCGCAGCTCGTCACCTCGCGGGACAATCAATAGACCGCGCCCGGCGCCTGCCTGCTCGATGGCGGCCCGCATGAGCCGGTCGATCAGTTTTTCCAAAACCATCTCGCCCGAGACTGCCTCTGAGACTTTGATTACGGTGGATAGATCCAGGAGCTGGGTCGGCGCCGCGATCGTGCTCGTCACGCCCGGACCTGGGTCCTCATTTCTGAGGTGGGGATAGAGTTGATCAAGTTGCTTTACTTTGGCGTCCGCTCCCCAACGGATATAGCAATACCGGGCGTCCCGCCGATACGCATCGGCGATTTTGTCGAACCCGCGTGCCCCGTAGAAGCGCGCAGCAATCTCGTACGCCAGCGCCTCATTGTGGATGAATCCATTTTCGTGCGCTGAGCGAATGGCCTGCTCATACAGGCGCATGGCCTCGAATTCGCGCCCCTCTATCCGTGCGATCTCTGCGCCCACCAGTGCGGCGCGGTTTTCGAAGTTCTCCGGACAATGCTTCGCCCAGACTTCAAACATCTTGTACTGTGATCTGAGAGAGTCAAGATGTTCCCGCTTCTGATCATGCGGAGCACTTTCCCAACAGGCCGCGTGAGAGAGGGCGCCGTAATAGTAGAGCTCTACTCGTTCGAACTGAGAAGGCGATGTCCAGGCGACCCGTTGCGCCTTGATTGAAGCCTCCATCGCGGATTCGTAATCGCCCGCGAGGAAGCGAGCCTGCGCTTTGCGGGCAAAGTACCAGCACTCCGGTAGAGCAAAGACGGGGTTGGTCTTGAGATGATCCTCGAACTGGGCCTCATCGAATTCGTCGTAGTTGAAGGATCCGAAGCTGCTGGTGAGACCCCGGAGGTTCCGGACCAATGCCAACTGCACGCTTATAAGATCAACCACGAAGCCGAAGCGCCATTTCTTGGCAAACTCCAGACCTTTCTCTGCTTGGGACTGTGTCTCCTCAAGCGGATCGCCAACCGTTAAAGAGTTTGAATTCAACGAATCGCAACAGTAAGCTGCGAACGTCAGATCACCGATTCGGTTAGCCACGTCGAAGGCGCCGAGTATCAGATCGCGCCCGCTGCGAGCGTGTTTGGCCCAGGGGATGACCAGATTGCCGAAGGACATATACGTTCGAGCTTCATAGCGCTTCATTCCGCGTTGCTGGACAAGTTGGTATCCAAGGCTGCCAAATCGGAACCCATCTCTATAGTTGCCGAAGCGTGGTCCCGCGATGATCGCAAACCATACATAGGCGAAACACGATGCGTCGCTGTTTCCATGTGCCAGGCTAAGATTCACCATGTGGCAAATAACGAGAGAGGATAAATTCTCGTCGGTGTGCAACGCAGTGTTGACAGTCTCCGTCAAAACGTCAAGAATGTCGAGAGCCTCTGCACTCGCTATCAAAGGCAAGTCTATAAGGTCCTCGATTTGCCGGCCCGCAAGCTGCCACCAGATCCGATCGTATTCGCGCCTTACGTCGTCCCTGCTGGGTCGAGGAGACCAGTGTGTGCCCCGACGCCTAAGATATTCCAAGCATGCCTCCACTGCGTCGCTGCTCCGATCCAGGGTAGTGAATAACGTGAGCCGCAACCGCGTGACGAGCGCGACATCGTGTTCAGATTTCGCGCGCTGGGCGAGCATCGAAAGTCGTTTTTCAGCAGACTCCATACCGGCGGTCAATAGTTCACACTCGGCCATTAGGAGTTCGAGTGAGAAGATAAGCTCATAGCTTGTGTCCCAACTCTCTTCTGTCAGGAGCGCGCGCCCCGTCGCCAGGTAGGAAAGAGCTGAGGCATAGGCGGTCGAAATCTTCGCGCGCCTGCCTGCAATCAGATTCAATTGTGCGGCCCACTCACATTCCTCCGGTGAAGTAATGAGGTGAGTGGCGCGATTGAACTGGTTCACGATCTCGAAGATTCTCTCCTCCCGCTTGTGTGAAGGAATTTCCTCCACCAGCAGCCTTCCGATTCGGAGGTGCGTCTCGGCACGCGATTCCTTCGGGATCAAAGAATAGGCGGCCTCCTGCACGCGGTCGTGGAGAAAACGATACGAATCTTCGGAGCGGAAGATGAACCCCGTTCGGACTGCTTCCCAAAGCTGGGAGTGCATTTCTTCTGAATCCCGGTAGATAACCCGCAGCAAAGTGAACTCCGCGCTGTTACCGAAGCAAGCCAACTCTCGCAATGCTTCCTGAGTCCTGGTGGGCAGGCGACTCAATTTCCCAACCAGAAGGTCCACTACATTGTCGGTATGACCCCTCGTGCGAATGCGATCCAAGTGCCAGACCCATTGTGCGGTGGTACGGTCGAACGTAAGTAAACCTTCTTCAGCAAGAGCGGAAATAAACTGAATCGCGAAAAAGGGATTGCCCGCCGTCTTCTGATGAGCCAGCTCTGCTAGGGGCGCAACGCGCTCCGGTTCGCAACGCACCGAATCTGCGATTAGTTGTGCCAAGTTTTCACGGCTCAGCGGTGCGAGTACGATGTTTTGCACTATCGCGCCAGCCTCACGGACAGCTTCGAGCTTCCGCATTAGCGAATGGGTGGGGCCGACTTCGTTGTCCCGGTAGGCGCCGATCAACATCAGATGCCGCACATCCGACCGGGTGAGAAGATTCGCGATCAGATCGAGGGTTGCAGCGTCAAGCCATTGCAAATCGTCGAGGAATAAGGCCAGCGGATGTTCGTGCCGCGCGAATACGCTAATAAATCGAGCAAAGACTTGTTGAAAGCGAGCTTGCGCGTCTTGTAGCGAAACTTCAGGGACAGGTGGCTGTTCTCCGATGATGAACTTCAGCTCGGGAACCAGATCCACAATGAGCTGCCCGTTCGGATACACTGCTTCGCGAAGCGCCTCCCGCCATTTGCTCAGCTCTGATTCGGATTTGGTCAGAAGTGGACGGAGGAGGCTCTGAAAAGCCTGTGCCAAGGTGGTGTAGGGAATGTCGCGCTTGTACTGGTCGAACTTGCCAGCCGCGAAAAGCCCCCGCGGCGGAACAAGCACCTTGCGCAGCTCGTTCACCACGGAGGATTTGCCGACGCCAGAATAACCGGACACAAGCACGAGCTCTGGCCTACCCTGCGTCATCACCCGGTCGAAGGCTGCCAGCATTGCGTGAAACTCGCGTTCGCGACCATACAGCTTTTCGGGAATCACCAGCCGGTCTGGAATGTCATGCTCGCCAGGAGGGAATTCGTCGATATGGTGCTGCGGCTCCCACTCGTCAAGACAACGCCGAAGATCACGCTCCAGGCCGACTGCTGTCTGGTACCGGTACTCAGCGGGTTTGGCGAGTAGCTTCATGATGATGGCTGAAAGCATCCGCGGAATGCCCTTCAGCTGCCCGTCGGGTGGTGCGGGCTGCCGAGCGATATGGCAGTGCACCCACTCCATCGGATCGGAAGCGATGAATGGGAGACTGCCGGTCAGCATCTCGTACAGCGTGACACCTAGAGAATAGAGATCACTGCGAGAATCGATGGAACGATTCATCCGTCCGGTCTGTTCAGGCGCCATGTACGGGAGTGTTCCGGCGATGAATTCGGGAGCCCCAGGCGAATGGCGCTCCCTGGGGAGTCGCGAAGCAATCCCAAAGCCCATTAGCCGGACCGCGCCGGTCGCGGAATTAACCAGGACATTGGCCGGTTTCACGTCTTTGTGAATCAGCCCCCTTATGTGTACCTTGCTGAGTGCCGCTGCGATGCCAATGGCGAGGCACAAGAACCGGGTTATCTCCAACGGTCCTGGAAGAATGCCATCGAGAGTTTCGCCACCCGGGTCTTCAAGCACGAGCGTCATCTGCCCCTGTTGCTGGGTAAGGGCCAGCGGCCGAACTGCGAATGTGGAGTCCAGCTCATCCCTCAACGAATATTCGTGCTCGAGTTTCTTTAGAGTTTCCAGCGCCGGCCGAGTAGATCTAGGAGCCAGCAGGAGAACAAATGGTGAACCTGCCTGATTCGACCACTCCGCCCGATAAAGGACGAACTCCTCATCCTTGCGAAGAGATTCAAGGACATATTGTGAATGCCCCACGATGATTGTCCCCTGCCTTCAAAAGGCACGTCGTCGATGGCTGACGCTGCAACGCCTGCGGCAAAGCATCCATCTCGCGGAGAAACCGCGCACTTGGGACCCAACGGCAAGCCGCGGGCCAGAGTCTGGCCTTCCGATAAACACTTGATATCACTGGGCACCTCGGAGAAGACCTGATCATGGCTCGGCCCCAGTGTCAAAACTGGCAAACCCACCCTGACAATCAGCGGGCGTGATCATGTTGCTTCCTTTTTGTGTACCGTTAGATCAATCCCAGCGATGTAACTCGCCTCATCTGACGCAAAAAATGCAACGGCTTTGACGATTTCGTCTGGATCTCCCAGCCGGCCAAGCGGAACGTTTTTCGCCAGCTCTTCTTTCATCTTTGTTAGCCCGTCGCCCTGTTGCCAGCCCTCGAAAATCGGAGCATTGATATTGCCAGGGCTGATTGCGTTCACGCGAATACGGCATTCGCGAATACCACGTCGAGCTTTCGAGCATATGCTTTGACTGATTCGTGCAAGCGATCAATGTCGTTCCGGCTCGCGACGTCGCCCGGAATTCCCGCTCCATCCCAGGGCGTCCTTTCGACGGCCCGTGATGAACACGTGATGCATACCTTCCTGGACAAAACGTTTTGCCGTAGCGAGGCCCATATGGGTCGAAGCGCCGGTTATGATCGCAACCTTATCTGCAATCGTCGGTTTAGGATGTTGCCGAAACCACTCAAAACGGAGGAAAGGTACCATTGAAACGCCGAATGGGAGGATAATCACGGATCAGCCCAGTGTCAAAACTGTCAAAGCGATGGTGACACTCGGCCGTCGTCATTCTGTTGGCGTGGATTCAGAATCCATATTTTCCGCGGCGGGGTTGTGGGCCTTAAGGCTAAGTTGCCTCAAGACTTCTTTCGTGTACACACCACAGACGAACTTGACCTTTTCGCGAATCAACTGCAGCAGGACGTCTGCGCCCTCCGGACTGATTGCGGTTAGGCCCCTCAGATCGACAATTAGCTCCCGGTCTTGAAGATCTGTTCTGGCCCTTTGGTAGGCACTCGTTAATTCAGCAGTCCAAAGCCCGATGAGCTTGCCCTCAACGATTACTCGCCGCCGCCGTTGGCCCTCGATAACCGTGATCTTCAACATGCCGCACGTATCCTGTCCTTGGGATGGGCAACCCACGTACCATGGATCTACGGCTGGAACCACCCTGTTTTCAATGCGAACAGTGGGACTAATCTGCGAGGGTCGGGAGTGTCAAGCGGCTTTGACAGTCTCGGTCGAATCGAATATCAGGAATAATCGCGGGGATCGACGCCAAGTTTCTTCATCCGGGCCAGGAGAGTTGTCCGATTCATCCGCATGCGCGCGGCGGCGCCGTCCGCACCTCCCACTCGTCCCTTTGTCTCGGTGAGCGTGCGCACGATCTGGTCGCGCTGTTTTCGGACACGATCGCCCGCGGTACTGCTACTTCCTTGCAGTGCGTTGATCGTCTCCTTCACGATACGTGCAATATCATCGTTATTTGTCGCGGCATTTTTTGCGGCACCCCTGGATTCGTCAACCGTCCCCTTTCGCAGTTCGGCTAGGGGAGCCGCCAGCGACCGGCCTCGCGTGAGGATCACAGCTCGCTCAACGAAATTTCCCAATTCGCGAACGTTTCCGGGCCATTCCCAGGCGGTGAGCACTTTCATTACCGCCGCAGGGATGTTGTCAATCTTCTTCTGCATCTGCTTCGCGAACTTCTGAACGAAATAGCTTACCAGCAGCGGAATATCTTGCTTGCGCTCCCGCAGCGATGGCATTCGAATCGGAAAAACGTTCAGCCGGTAATACAGATCACTCCGAAATTCACGCGCCGCAATCATTTCTTGAAGATCTCGATTGGTGGCGGCTATCAGGCGAACGTCCACTTTACGTGTATGCGTGCTTCCCAGCCGTTCGAACTCCTGCTCTTGCAGTGCCCGCAGCAGTTTAGGTTGGATTTCAATCGGGATGTCACCTACTTCGTCCAGAAATAGCGTGCCATGGTCGGCCAACTCGAGCCTGCCAACCTTCTGCGTGATGGCACCCGTGAATGCGCCTTTTTCATGACCAAATAATTCGCTCTCCAGCAGGCCAGTTGGGATGGCCGCACAGTTCACCTTTACAAACGTGCGATTCTTACGACGGCTACGGTCGTGAAGCGCCCTAGCAATCAACTCCTTGCCGGTTCCCGTTTCACCGAGCAATAGAACGGTTGAATCGCTGGGCGCGACGGTTTCGACAAGTTGCAGAACATGCTTGAGCGCCGGACTGTTCCCCACAATCTGCTCGAAATTCATGTCGCCCCGGATTTCTTCTTCGAGATATAGCTTCTCTTGCGCAAGCTTCTCTTTCAGCTCGAAGATCTCGCTAAAGGCCAGGCAGTTTTCTATAGCGATGGCTATCTGACCGGATGCTTCTTTGAGGAAACCGATCTCATCTGGAAGGAAGGCATCATCGGTGCTGCGGCTAGTGGTCAGAAATCCGACGACTCGGCCGCGGCTCACAAGCGGTATCACGCATTGAGTCTTCAGCCCCTCAGCCATCATCAACTTGTAGAGATCGGGCGGGAATTCTTGGGGATCGGCAGTATTCCTGGTTGTCGGTTGCCGCGTTTCCAGAGCTCTCCTACTGGCGCCGACCGACTCGATCAGCATTTCCTCTTTGACAAAACCCTTGCCATCTGGAAAATCCAAGGCGTACAGGCGAAATTTATCCGATTCCGGATCAGCGAGCGAAATATGGACTGCGTCGCAATCCATGACTTCACGAATATTCGCGGAGATTGCCCGCAGCAATTCGCGAAGCTCCAGGTTTGAAGTGATCTCCTTCGTTAGCTTCAGAAGAAGCTGGAGCCGGCTATTCTGAACAACGAGGGCTTCCTCCGCCCTCTTCCGATCTTCGATGTCAGCGCGCAACCCG
>Ga0209380_10000497_pt1 | contig 27721 bp, 21 predicted proteins | sample HubBroMetageWFT6_FD_188347 | JGI IMG/M metagenome (GOLD analysis project Ga0209380, IMG submission 188347) | Warmed and freeze-thawed soil microbial communities from the Hubbard Brook experimental Forest, New Hampshire - Hubbard Brook CCASE Soil... | ecosystem: Environmental > Terrestrial >... | reverse complement strand
CTCGACAGCGTCGGCATAAAACGCGTCGAGGAGGTCCAGATATTCTTCGTAGCTTCGGCTGATGTCAGCATGGACGATGGCAGCGTTTAGGGTATGCTCCGCAGTCCGAGATTGTGTGTACGGATCTCTATGAAACTGATCGGCTGAGATGAAACCACGTTGATCGCTCATTGAAAGTTCGCGGAGTCTAATCTTCGCTCTTGCTTCCTCCCATATTGGAGCGCCGCCGATTACCACTGCAAATGGCAGTAGCTTCCAGAAAACATGGGGATGTTAACCAACTCACACTGTTGATGACAGAAGGGACCGTTCGGTCGCATAACTTATACTTTGCGCCGCCATCTCGCTACGACGAAGGCGGGGCCGTCATTCATATGAAAAAACGAAACGTTATTTGATAGCCAGAGTTATCTGTCCCAAGTGGTAGGACATGTGGTTGGTTCGACTCAGCAGAACGGCCAATCGGTTCCGGGTCGGATCTTTGGCATAGTCTTCCTCGGACATTGCGTAGTGCCTCTGCAACCATTCGTCAGCGGAAAGACTTGCAAACTGCGAAAGTAGTTTAGCGTTCACTTCGTCCCAATATTTTCTCAGCTCTTCCACAGGGGGCAACTGTGCCCCTGTCTTGTCAGGACTGGAGACGAAGATCGCATCGAGTTCAGGGTGCAGTCGCTCTCCTAGACCGAGAATCGGGAACATGGCGTCGTGAATGGCAGTAAGGTGTCCCCATAGATAGATAACACGGTTCCTCCCCGGTGCGACCTCTTTCAAGAGCTCGTCTTGTGTGAGACTTGACAATATTGTGTTGGCTCTCTCCACCACGAGTCGCCAGGAGTTGATTGCCACCTGCACTGATAATTTGTTGGATGTCATTGACACAAGCCCCACTTTGGATTCCTGCCCATCTTCATTAGCAATAACCGAATGTCAACCTGGCGGTTAGATCTGCGCTCTGCCGCCGTCAACGAACAGCTCAATACCCGTGACGAAACTGGAATCATCCGAAGCCAGAAACAACGCCACCTTTGCAACTTCATCGGGCTCCCCCATGCGTCCCATCGGGATGGTGGACACAATCCGCGCAAGCACGTCTGGAGATTGCCGACTCGCCAGTGGCGTATTGATCGGACCCGGACTGACAACGTTTGAGCGGATACGACGGTCCTTCAGATCTGTAGTCCAGGTTCGCACCAAAGAGCGGATTGCAGCCTTGCTCGCGGCGTAGACGCCGAAGGCGGCAGTACCCTTAACACTCGCGACGGAGCCGTTGAGAATGATAGAGCCACCATCCTTCAGGAGCGGCAATGCCTTTTGCACCGTAAACAGCGTTCCCCGCACATTGATGTTGAACAGCTTGTCGAAATGCTGTTCGGTTATGGCCCCAAAGGGAACAAATTCGCCAACACCGGCGTTGGCAAAAACGATATCGATTCGCCCCTTCACCTTAGAGACCGTTTCGTAGAGACGATCAAGGTCGGCCAGATTGGCAACGTCTCCCTGAACGCCAGAAACATTGCTGCCGATTGCCTTTACAGCCTCGTCGAGTTCTTTCTGGCGACGGCCCGTGATGAAGACGTACGCACCCTCCTTCACGAACAGCTTTGCCGTGGCCAACCCAATCCCTTCGGTGCCGCCTGTGATGAGAGCGATCTTGTCTTTAAGCTTTTTGGACATTCTTTATCCTCCGTTGTTGCCGAGTCGTAACGAACTCCCCATGCCCCGATGCGTTTTGTACCAGCGCTCAGTCCTTCAGGAACTGCGCACCATGATTGCTGTCGGCGTACTGAATTGATTTACTCGGCGGCCGATGACGAAGCTATGTTCCTTGGTCATTGTCCTGTCAATAGTTGGATGCTGATGAGACCGGTCGGTCGCATAAGTTTCCAGTCTATCGCTCAACTTGACCTGTTGGCTTGCCCCGCAGCATTGCTACTTTTGCGGTGAAGGCGCGTGCTCGTCCCATTGATCGGTAAATGCCACCGGCGCCCGGCTGTACCCACTCCCCGCATGGCGCAAGCGACCCAGGGCAGTAAAATTCAATCACCGGTTCCGTGGTGCGGACGCGCTTCAGTCTTCAATCACGACAAATCCTTACGTTTCTCTCACATATTCTGACGGCGGCGCATGGCAAGCCCAGCTAACTTCAAGGCAACGGGATCGGTTGCAGGGTTTCTGCTCCGGCCCGAAATCGCTTGATCCAATGTCGTCGAGGTGAATCATGAAGTCGTGCATCAACAGCGTAGTTATTTTGTGTTCGGTTTTGGCCGCTTCCGTATTATTTGCGGCCGCGCAGGACGCTCAGCCTCCACAGCGTACGATTATGGTCGAAGCAGGAAATGACCTACGGTGCAGACTCGAGAAGGGCGTCCGTATCACCAAGTCGGGCGAGCCAATTACAGCAAAGCTGGTTGAGCCGGTTTACGCCGCTACGACCATCGCGATTCCAGAAGGCTCGACGATCAAAGGACACGTTTCCTCGATTTCCAGTGCGTCCCCTGGTAAAGGACAGCTTCTGCGAGGCGATTTCACGCGTCCGCGAACCGCGAACGTGACCTTCGACAACGTGATCCTTCCAGATGGCACCGCGGTACAGATTCATACGGACACAGCGATTGGAGTTAGTGACGTAAAAACGGCCCAGTATCTTGCTAAGTCTCAACGTCCCGGCATCCGCCAGAAGATGAAGGATGCTGCTAAGCCTTTGTCTGAACCTAACAAATTGCAAAGATTGAGCCAAGCTGCCGTCACGAGTTTGCCTTATCACCCCGAATACCTCAGCCAAGGAACAATCTTCGACGCAACGCTCCTTGAGGCTGTTGAAACAACATCGACCGTCGATCAGGCTGAGGCTCATTCTCCGCTCGACGATGGCTATCTTCACGTTCGTCTCTTGACACCTCTGAACTCGGGGTTGAGTGCTGCCGGGTCGCCGATCGAAGCCGTGGTGCCCAGGCCGTACTACAACGCGGATCACGTCCTGGTCTACCCGGCAGGCACGAAGCTTGAGGGTACTCTTACTAAAGCCGTGGCCGCTGGCTGGATGAAGAAAAATGGTGGACTTTTGTTCGCCTTTCATTCCGCACAGACCCCTGATGGGACCACGACCGAGATGATCGCAACCGTCGCGGGCATCCAGGCGGCAGGTGGCCAGCGGCTCTCGGTCGGGCTCGAAGGTGGCGTCAAAGCGACGACGTCGACTTTTTCTCGGTTGCGAGCCCCGATCTACCTCATCGGCCCCTCAAGGGCGGTTGCTGATAACACCGTCGATAAAACAGCTTGGTCACGGGCAGGCGAAGGGAATAAGGGATTTGGACTGCTCGGCGCGGGCGCAGCGCAAGCATCGGTCTCTACCGCCATCGGCTTCGGCTATTTCGGCGCAGCCGTTCACATATACGATGGTTTTTTTGCCAGAGGTTCGAATGTGGAACTGCCTGTCAACACGCCGGTGTTCCTCCGCATCGATGAAAAGGCACAGCGATCAGGTGAAACCGATCTTCAATCACTCGTCACGTCAGACAATAACCAGAAACATTGATAAGTCGCGCACGGGAGAGCACGGTCAGCCAGAAGCGTCACTTCTTTCTTCTGATTCTCGAATAGAGACGCGCTTTTCCAAAACGACTTTTATCCCTGGTCTTAACGGAAGGAGTGGAAATGACACAAAAGCACAAGAGCGCACCATCAAACGTATATGCCACCAGCAGCGATTTCTGCCAGATCTACGTCGAACAGATAAACAGTCTTTACCTGTTATCTGTTCTGCTGACCGCAGATCCTCAGAAGGCCGAGCGATGTTTCCTCTCGGGGTTCGAGGATTCCGTCAACAGTAATCACGTGTTCAAGGAGAGGGCACATTCGTGGGCTCGACGCAACATCATCCTTCACGCAATCCGCTTGCTTTGCCCTCGGCCGAACGACGAAAACGAATCAAATGAGGCAAGGCTTTTGTCATTGAATGGAACGGTTCCCGCAGAGATGCATGCACACCCTAGCTTCGCCCGCATCCTAGGGCTCAATTCATTCGAGCGATTTATCTTCATCATGTCAATCCTGGAAAAGCATTCCGTCCACGAGTGCTCCCTGCTTCTGGGCTGCTTTCGTCAGGATGTGATTAGCGCGCGGAGTGCTGCGATCCGACATCTAGTTGGCGTCGTTATTGCAACGGCAATACAGCCCGACAGAGATGTCATCGCCTTTGCAGGAGTAAACTACGCAAATCGTTAGCGGTCGCCATGGCACTCCCAAACAACTTGTACACGGCTAGACCTCTCAGCGGTCCGTAACCCGAAACCATACAAATTCTTACAAACGCCGCACGCTTCCTAACGGCACACTCGTCGTGATCCCGGTACTTTTCAAGCAGGAATACTTTTCCTGCCTGGAGAACCATGACGAACACACTTGGACAGTTGTACGGCACCTTGCTGGTTGCCGCTGCCTTATTTTCCGTTTCCCCCGGCACGGTTTTTTCACAAGATTCGGAAAATCGATCTCCATCTACCTTGCATTCACAGGTTGATTCTCCATCTGTGCCCGACCAGGCCAAAAACCACATTGCCACGGCTAACGATGCAGTCGTCGCTACTCTTCCCGATGCCCCAATGCCGCAGGGGCAGGAGCAGTCTCCACCGTCGCCGGCAGGCTCCGAAACACACCTGAATCAATTCCCAATCTTGTCTCCGGGGCTAACAAGAGCTCCTCTCACAATTCAAGATAAATTTCATATCTACGTCCATAAATCCTTCGGCCCACCAGCCGTCATCCTACCTGCTTTGGGGGCGGGATTGGGGATGCTCAATCCACCGAGCAAATATCCCGAGGAATGGAAAGACGGCGCTGGCGCATTTGGCAGGAACTACGGATACAGACTGGCGGATCGTACGTCCAGAAACACTGCCCAATTTCTGATAGGCGCCCTCCTGCATGAAGATCCCCGCTACTTGCGTTCGACCAGTTCCAATCCGTTCACCCGGACCGTACACGCACTTGCCTTCACCATCTTCGACAAGACAGACTCCGGAAGAACTACCTTCGCCGCAAGCAATTTCGCTGCGGCGGCTGCCGGCGGGTTCGTCGGGATGGGCATCCTTCCGAATGGCTATAACGACATTACACACGCGGAACAACACATGGCCAGTGAGTTCCTGCAGATTGGTATTGGGAATGTCCTGACGGAGTTCGAGCCCCAATGGGGACCCTGGGCCAAAAAGTTACGAATTCCCAAACTCCTCCCGGGTTGGTGGGTTCCAGAACACCGCCCGTAATATCTTGACCTTCGGACTCGCAGACTAGATTTCTTTCTCAGAATCTTGAAGACATCGACTAAGTAGTTTTGATCGATCTTGGCCAGCAGGCAGGGCCAGGGCCAGGTCTCTCGCTCCCGGCCCGCCGTTCAATAAACCTTCGGAATTCAGCTATCATTGCGTCGGGAGAGGTCCCGAGCGCTCTGGGGTAATTCGGAACAACAGATCCAGCTTTCTGATGTGCGGGGTTCATACATGATCCAAGTTGCAAGACCGGAAGAAACGATGCGGAAGCATGCGCGCTTGCTGATCGTGGACGACGATCCGGATCTGTGTGACCTCGTGCAACGGTACTTGGAAGCCGAGGGATTCGTGATATCGGCCGTGCATAGCGGCGCTGAAGGCCGCCACGAGGGGACAAGCGGCAATTACGATTTGATCGTGCTTGATGTGATGCTGCCCGATATGAAGGGTTTTGATGTCCTGCGAGAATTGCGCTCGCGCGTGCGTACACCGGTCCTGATGCTTACAGCCAAAGGCGACGAGTTTGACCGGGTCTTGGGCCTCCAGATGGGAGCGGACGACTATCTGGCAAAGCCCTTCAGCCCGCGTGAATTGATTGCGCGCATTGGGGCCATCCTCCGCAGATCGGGCTGGCAGTCGGAGCAAGCCAAACCACCACGGCCACTCTCGATCAAGTCAGGTGATTTGGAACTGGATTTGGCAGCATATTCCGCATCAAAGTCGGGAAAACCCTTGCACTTGACGTCGGCAGAGTTCGATCTGCTGCGCGCATTCTTGGAATCGCCAGGACAGGTGCTTTCTCGGGAAACTTTGGTGGAGCGGGTCCTGGGCCGGAAATTTTCGCCTTTTGATCGGAGCATCGATCTTCACGTAAGCAACCTTCGTCAAAAGTTGGGTCCACAGACGGACGGCGCGGAAAGAATCCGGAGCGTACGGGGGGTTGGCTATTTGTATGCTTGGCCGCTCTGATGCGATGCCATACGTCGGTGCCGTTTACGGTTGCGGCGAATGAACTTAGACGTAGCGGGTTGGAACCACGATCTTGACTTCCAGGCCGATCGGATTGGCGTTCGATGCGATGATTGTTCCGCGGTGTTGACGGATTGCCTCAAAAGCAATCGCAAGTCCAAGGCCCGTGCCCTTGTTTGCCCTGGGATCGCTATTTGGTTCCTTTACACGGAAGAATGGGAGGAAGATTTGTTGCAGTGACTCTTCGGGAACACCCGGACCGTAGTCGCGGACTGAAAGTACAGCCTGCAGTGACGGGTTCATTTTCTCGGTTTTCAAAATCACCTGCACTTCACTAGCTGGCGTAGTGAACCTGATTGCGTTGCGAATGATATTCTCACATGCGCTGCGTAAGGCTTGCTCATCGGCCTTCTCGATGACTACACCTCCTTCCGCTTGCAGCGTCACAGACTTGCCACAGGAGTGTGCCTCGAAATCGGCGTCGGCCACCACTTCCTGAACCAGTTGCGACAAATCCACGTCGTCTCTCCCTTCGGATGATAAACCGGTTTCCAAACGAGAGAGTGTCAAAAGCTGTCCCATGAGCCTATCAATCCGCTCGACATCTCGCTCCATTCTCTGCAACAAGTCTTCGGATTCGGACGGCGAGTAATTTCGCAAAAGAGCTAAAGACATAATCAATCGCGTGAGCGGGGAGCGCAGTTCGTGCGAGACGGTGCTCAATAAATTCTTCTGGGAACGTACGAATGCACTCATCCTTTCCACCATGACATCAAAATCTGCAGCCAGAGCCGCCAGTTCGTCGTGTCGCCCGGATATCTCGACCGGGGCTCTCACGCTCAGATCGCCCGCCGCCACCATCCTCGCAGCAGATTGAATCCCCTGAATGGGTGCAACAATGTGGTGCGTAAGCCAGAAACAGAGGAGCGTCACCATAAGCAAGACCACGCCGAAAAACGGCAGCCCGCCTCCGGCTGTCGCGTCCAGGAATCTACCCAGTTGTAAGCCAGCGCGGACCAGAAGAACGTAGGGACGCCCTGACGGCGAAGTGAATTTATAAGATGAGCTATGCGCGCGGAGCCCGAAGCGTGAAAGAACGCGTCCGTCACTTCGGGCGGCGCGTACTATGGACAGGCTGTCGGAGGGAATCGGTCGGGACAAAACGTCCTTACCGTACCCATCGATCAGATAGAGCTCGACCCCAGATTTCCCGACCAACCTACGGGCGAATTGCTCGAATTCTTGTGGACCTCCCGATTCGTAGGCATGTGCGGCCTCGTCCGCTACTCTGGGCGCGAACGATGCAACGATGTCCGTGGGTGGAACCAATCGTGTGCCGACCATGCGGCTAGCCATAAAGATGGCGAACAGCGCCAGAACGGTCAGCCAAAACCAAAGGAACACCTTGATGAATAGTCGTCCAATGGGCATTCGCGCGCTGGTGCCACCTAAAAGGGATTGAGTCGTCAACGACCGGATCCTCCCGGATCCTCTCTTTTTTCTTACTCAAGGTATACGGCAAAACCATACGGCATACCAGCCGGAACGCTTGCTCCTTACAAATCCATACAGACATCTGACATGTCCTGTCCGCGCTCTCTCTTGAGGTGTCATAGCCTCGAATCATGCACCCAATCGCGGGCCAAGGCGATGGAAGTTCTTGCCCGCAATGGAACCAGAAAGTCGAGCCGACTTGGTCGTTTCGTTTAAAGGGCTTTGACTTCGTGGTTGTAATTTCCACGACGGTGCAAGGACAGGCTGGCGACTCTCTTGCGCCGCCAGGAGCCGCCGGTTTCCTTCCTCCATGGTGGGTTGCGCGCCCTGCACAGGTTCGTTCGACTTCTCCTTGTTTCTGCTTATGATGTGTTAAATCACGTGCTAGGTGAACACGCCGCTGTAATGAAACCTTGCTCCTTCATTCATCAATTCCACAACCGGCTGTCACCAACCGTCGACAAGTATCGAGATCGCTTTCGACATGTCTCGGAGAAGTTCCCTCAGCACTGTGTTTTGGTCGGTCGGTTGCTTTGACCTGGTTTGTTATTGGAAGACTCATGTTGAAGATTGCAGCCATTCCTAGCAGGGCGCGATGAAGTGGCGCATCTATGCACTCGTGGTCTGCCTTTGCGGATCAACGACTTCGAGGGCTCAGGAGCAATCGACTCTGTTGCCTGATGTGCCCAAGCCGCAGACTGGAATTATTGACGGCACGGTAACCGATGTGAACGACGACACCGTTCCTGGCGCGACTGTCGTTCTCGAAGGCCCTGTCCAGACGGATCCGGAAAACAAATCGCTTCAATGTCAATTCGTTGAAGCACATAAAGGGCTTCCTCTCTGGGATCTTCCGGCTTGCCGATCAGCAAGGCTATTACGAGGGCGCGAATCCTGTACGCGATTCTTTGAATTCAAAGATGTCGAGCCGGGAACCACCTACCATATCACCGTCAGCGCTCAGGGGTTCGCCAACTGGACCTCACCCGCCGTCATCCTCAAGCCAGGCCAATACGCAATCCTGACCGGGGGCAAGCTCCATATCGCAGAGGCGCTCACCACAATCACTGTGGCTGCTCCGGTCGCCTCCCCCGAGGAGATGGCCGCCGAGCAGCAACGCATTTTCGGCATCATTCCCAATTTCTACGTCGTCTACGATCACCACGCCGCACCCTCACCACAGCTGAAGTTCAAGCTCGCCACGAAGGTCCTTTTCGATCCGGTTACCATCGTCGGCGTAGCTGCGTTTGCCGGCATCAACCAGGCGGCAGACAACCCCAACTACGGCCAGGGTGCGAAGGGTGACGGCGAGCGCTTTGGCGCGGCCTATGCCGAAGGCTTCACCGACATCATGATCGGCGGCGCCATCCTGCCATCGCTTCTGCACCAGGACCCGCGCTACTTCTACCAAGGCAGGGGCACCAACAAGTCTCGCGCTCTGCACGCACTCTCCAGCCCAGGAGGAGACAACGGACGTTGGCAGCCAAACTACTCGACCGTAGGTGGCGATATGGCCTCGGCTGCCATGGCGAATGCCTACTATCCGGCGTCAAATCGCGGTGTGGGGCTGTTTTTTGGGAATTTCCTTATCAACACTGGCCTGCGAGCGGCCGCCAACCTTGCACAGGAGTTCATCCTGCGCAGGCTCACGCCCAAAGCCAAGAATCAAAACGAGTGGTACGACCAACAGAATGAGGACAAACTCGACGCGCTAACCTGCCTCGATTCTCAAGTCGAAGTGTGCGGGAAGCCAGCTGCTGGGGTCGGCAAAGACAGAGAGAGTAATACGGACCGTCGGCGAGAGATTCTTCCGCCCCTCGTTGAAAATACTTTGGCGCAATCCGCTCCCCGCGGCCCTTCAGGTTCTATTCATGTTGGAGTGGTTATTATGTCTTGGAGGGAGGCTAGGTGATGAAAACTCTACGAGTGTTCACAATCATCGCAGCCGATCAACCAACGCAGGTTCCCACATTTCAGCAGTGAATGGGAGGGCTTATGAAATCGACATTTTGCAATCGCATCCTGATCGTCGCCTTGCTGGTCGGCGTGACGGCTTTCGCCGCTACCACGATCACCTACCATCTGGCGAACACCTATAAATTTGGTGCTGCGCCGGGAGACCGGGAGTATTTCGATTACATCACCTTCGATCCCGACTCGCGGCGCCTGTACGTATCGCATGGGAGCGAAGTGCTAGTGGTAAATGCAGACACGGGTGAGGAAGAAGGAAAGATTTCCGGGCTCAAGCTGAGCCACGGTGTGGTAGTCGTACCCGAAGTGGGGCGCGGCTTCATCAGTGACGGCGTGCAGGGCAAGGCGATCATATTCGACCTCAAGACGCTGAAGGTGATAGGTGAGGCAAATGCCGCTCCGGACGCCGACTGCATCATTTACGACCCCGCGTCCAAGCACGTCTTCACCTTTAATGGCGACAGCCATAACGCGACAGCAATTGATCCGTCTACGGGAAACGTTGTAGGCACGATCGATCTGGGCGCGGGACCGGAATTTGCCGTTGCCGACGGCCAGGGAACCATCTACAACAATCTGGAAGATAAAAGCGAAGTATTGGCAATTGATTCCCGCAGTTTGAAAGTGAAATCGCATTGGCCGATTGCGCCCGCCGGAGCACCAGCGCCGATCGCGATGGACCGCGACCATCGACGGCTGTTCGTCGCCGGCCGGGAACCTGCGATGTTGGTGGTGATGAATGCTAACGACGGCAAGGTGATTCAGTCATTTCCCATCAGCGGCGGTGCCGATGCAGAGGTGTACGACTCGAAAACGGGGCTGATCTTCGTGTCCACTCGCGAGGGTTGGGTCCACATCTTTCACGAGGACTCGCCTGACCACTACAGCGAAGCTGGCACGGTAAAGACGAAGCTGGGTGCTAAGACCATGGCGTACGATCCGAAGACGCAGCGCATCTTCGTGGATACGGCCGAGTTCGGGAAAGCGCCGGCGCCAACCAAGGAACACCCGCACCCGCGGCCGGTGCCGATACCGGGAACGTTTCACCTTCTGGTTTACGCGCCATAATTCTGGATGCAGCTACCGAGAACGCTGCAACGCTACCTGATCGGGCAAGGGACCCTGGGAAGAGCGCTGCAACTTTGCCGCCGTAGGCAGCTCGCCGTGGCGTCGACTGCCTCTGTTCAGGAGTGCAAGCGACGTCAATAGTCGATTGCAACTGCTATCCGTCTGAGTCGCGAAGACCGCCCTCGGGCCTCTCGGGATGCTGAAGGTAAGCCTCAAGAAAACGAAGTAGGAACGGCGTTTGGCTGCCTATGCCGGCGAACAGCAGGACTGGAACGTACGGCTTTATCCGCTTCATCTCCGCCCGCAAAACGCTGCCAGTCGCATCCTGCAGGTCGTATTCCAGGAGGACGCCGTCCACATTCAGAGTTGTCAAAAGGCGCAGAGCCTGGTCGCCAGTCGTCGCGGGCGTGACCTCGTAGCCAGCCTTTTCCAGTATAAATTTCAGCGCGCCCATGGATTCAGGGTGATTCTCAACGCAAAGAACTCTAGCGACGCTCATTAGTTATTCGCTGTGTCCGATTCTTCGTGCTGTAAATATCCTCTTGGATGGTTGCTCTTCCGACGGTTGCTAAAGCGGGTTTTGCCAGAGCGCTTCTTTTGCTCTTGCAGCCTCCCTGAAATCACGACGAACCTGCTCTTCGCGCTTTAACGCTTTCTTGAGTTCCTGAAGGATCTTCAGCAACTCATCGGGATCCCTTGCTTCGAGGGCGGCCCTACACAATTCCCTCCAGTTCTTGCGTTCTCCTTCAACCATAGTGAATCTCTCCCAAGAGTGTGTGTTCTTGTACGGGAGTATGCTGGTCGTGGTCCCTCGAGATAGTCACTCCAGCCAGAGACCCGAACCTCGTAGCGCTCCCGCGGGTGACCGCTCGCAGGGCCGCAACAATCGAGCCGACGATAAAAGAACTGATGCTTAGAGTCAGAGCGCACAAAAATAGATCGCAAAGCAACTCAACAATGCTTTCCAGCATGCGCGTCCCTCCGTATCTAGTGGCGCCTTCGAAGTATCTATGGCGAACTCTCTCCACCCTGCCAGCGTTGACGATGGAGATTCTTTTTGGAGTCATTCCGCCAAACGACTCTCATAACAGATCCTTTTCGCGCGATCTTCACCTGATCATTGGGCAGCCGGGGAAAAACAGGAAAGGGGATGATTACCCGGCTGCCCCGACCCACTTAGAACCGAAAACGATTCCAGCGGATGCTGAGCCGTGTGCGTCCAGCTGTCAGTGTTCAAGGCACTGAGTCCGAAGTCCGGACTCTTGTACACAAAACCTCTATATTCAGCACGTAAAGAAAAGTGCCGCGTCAAGGCATAGTCAGCGCCTGCTCCGTACAAGAAGGCGCCTTCCCCCTGTGGGCTGGCGCCCGGAACAGATCCGCCACTGTTGCCAGTGGGATCAAAGATCAGACCGCCGCCCCCGGCTAGCGCGTAAGTACTGATCCTTCTGATTGGCAGTGGAAGCTTCAATACCAAATCGCCCGTCACTGCGTGCACGTTGGCCTGGACTCTCGATTCTCCGAAACCGCCAAAATACTCCTGCGTATTTCGGTCGTAACCGTAATTGCTTTCCACTGCAAGCCAAGGGTTAAAGTGATAACGGTATCCCAGAGCGAATTCACCGGTTTCCGTGCTTCGCTGCTGGGTTCCCAGGCCGCTGGAGTCCTTCGTGAAGAAGCCAGTGCCTTGCAAGCTGAGTTCTGAACGGCCCTCCTGGGCCATGGACCCTACAGGCAACATGACAAGAGCCGCAATGATGACCAGCAACCTGCGCATCGACTAATTCCTCCATGTTTATCTGCAGACTCCGGATCGGCTTGGTGAATTTGACTGATCCGCCATCCATTGTTCGGATGGAATAGAGCAGTGCATCTGCCAAACCCGATGCCGGAGCCGATCCGTGTAGAAGTCCTTGGCTAAGAATCAATTGAGCCGCTGACTCGAAGGCGTGCGGGGAGAAAGCTGGTCGAGCCTTCGACACCGGGCTCGACAAATGTCGAGCCCCTATGACACTTTCAGAACCTTTTTGCGAGGCGGCCACATCAGTATGTCTAGTGTCGATCCTCCCCGTTTTCTTGCCCGAGGAGGAACCTGCAAGCTGGGACAATAGGAAACCGGGGGCTGACGCTTCATGGCAACGCTGGCACGAATTATCCCAACTATCCAAACGGCGCGCTACGAAGCCCTTCTTCGGGCTGGCAGATCCATCGCGACCTGCAACGACTGCGAAAACGCTGGAAACGAACTTTGTCGGCAGTTGCGGGAAATTGTTTCCTTCGACTACTTGCAGGTCGTCGCGTTTAATGCACAGACCAATGCTGCAGAATGGCAGATGCTGGAAGTGAATGGCAAAAGACTAGATGGGCTCACCCAGCACGAAGATACACCGATCACATGGGTGCACCAACACCAACAACTTCACCTCGCTGACGATTGGAGTCGAGAGACGCGATTCTCAGGGCACAAACAATTTCTCCGTGAACACGGAATTGCGTCAACCTGCGCCTTGCCGTTGACAAGAGGGCAGCGACGCTTGGGTACGATCAGCGTGGGCAGCAAGCATCCTTATTCCTATCCGGAGGAAGAAGTTGATTTTCTCCGACTAGTTGCAGATCAGATAGCGCTGGCGATCGATGCCGCGGTCAATCTCTATTCTTCAACTCAAGCGCAGGACCGCCTGAAACTGATTCTTGAACTAACCAACCAGGTTGTCTCCAACCTGGAGTTCGATGACCTGTTGCAGTCGATCTCCAGCATCGTCCGCAAGGTCATGCACTGTGATGCTGCTGCCATCATGCTGCCCGAAATGGACGGTAAAAGTCTGCGAGTGCACGCGCTCGATTTTCCCGACAGCAGAGGATTTTTCGCAGGAAACAATGAGGTTCCAATGCAAGGAACGATGCCTGGCGAAACATTCCAAACCGGGAAGCCTTTTGTGCTGAACCGCCTCGATCCCGCAAATCTGTCTCCTGAGATGTACGCCAAGGCGTCTGGCGAAGGCATGAATTCGCTCTGCGACATCCGGTTGGACAGCCGCAATCGTTCGCTCGGAGTGCTGGGGCTAGCGAGCCGGCAGGAGAATACTTTCGATGAGGATGAAGTCGCTTTTCTGACGCAAGTTGCGCATCAGGTGGCGATCGCTATCGAGAATGCGCTTGCGTATGGCGAGATTGCTGAACTCAAGGACAAGCTGGCGCAGGAGAAACTCTACCTGGAAGACGAAATCCGCGGTGAAATGGATTTCGAGGGAATCGTTGGGCAGAGTTCGGCTTTGCGCAACGTGCTTAGGCTCGTAGAGACGGTTGCTCCCAGCGATTCGACCGTTTTGCTCTTGGGAGAAACGGGTACAGGAAAGGAATTGATCGCTCGTGCCATCCACGATCGCAGCCGGCGGAAGGATCGCACGTTTGTAAAACTGAACTGCGCGGCGATCCCAACCGGGCTGCTCGAGAGTGAGCTCTTCGGACACGAGCGGGGCGCATTTACGGGCGCGATTTCACAGAAGCTTGGCCGCCTGGAATTGGCCGATCAGGGCACGTTGTTTCTGGATGAAGTGGGCGACATCCCGATTGAGATCCAGCCCAAGCTGTTGCGCGCCTTGCAGGAGCGCGAGTTCGAACGGCTGGGCAGCACGCACACCAAGAAGGTGGATGTACGCCTTGTGGCAGCCACCAACCGCGATCTCGATAAGATGATTGAGGCTCGCGAGTTCCGCAGCGATCTTTACTATCGTCTGAATGTGTTTCCGATTCGCATTCCTCCCCTGCGTGAGCGTCCCGAGGATATACCGCTACTGGTGAGATACTTCGCCCAAAAATATGAGCGGCGTATGGAGAAGAAAATCGAGTCGATTCCTGCGGCTGCCCTGAAGACGCTGTCGAGTTGGCATTGGCCCGGGAATATTCGCGAACTGGAGAACTTTATCGAACGGGCAGTCATCCTTACTCGCGGCACCGCTCTTGAAGTTCCCGTCTCGGAGCTGAGACGGACGGGTGCGCCCGTTCCGACATCGAGCCCGCGCGAGTCGAGTGAGCGCGATGACATTCTCCGTATACTCAAAGAGACCAATGGCAGGGTGGCCGGACCCAACGGCGCAGCTATGCGGATGGGAATCAAACGCACAACGCTTATTTCCCGCATGAAGAAGCTGGCGATTGATCCACGAAAACTGCCGTAATTCTCGACAAGTGACGAAGCTTGCTCGTGGTTTTCATCATCTGCCGATCGCAATGTTGCACTCCTGGGCATTCCTGCGCTGGTGCCACCTATATAAGGATTGAGTCGCCAACGACTGGATCCCTCCCGGATCCTCTCTTTTTTCTTACTCAAGGTATGCGGCAAAACCATACGGCATACCAGCCGGAACGCTTGCTCCTTACAAATCCATACTGACATCTGACATGTCCTGTCAGCGCTGTCTCTTGAGGTGTCATAGCCTCGAATCATGCACCCAATCGCGGGCCAAAGGCGATGGAAGTTCTTGCCCGCAATGGAACCAGAAAGTCGTTCTTCAACGGTGCATGTGAGCCCATTGACATAGCGTCGCTTTTCACCGTCATGATCCCAGTCAACCTCGATAGGTGTCGAAGGTGTTTCGACAGTTTTTCGACACAATCGACTTTGGTAACGAACATTCATTGCAGATTCAATGACTTAAGCTCCAATCGCTCACTTCTGACTTTGGACTTCGCATTGCCCTCTCTTCTGAGGCAAAGGACAGATATGTTACGGATTTCAACCATCGACAAGCGGTTCCAACGCAGACTGATTCTCGAAGGAAAGTTAGTAGAACCTTGGCTTGGTGAATTTCGGGAGGTCTTCCGCAAGGCTAACGAGACACTCGAAGGCCGCAAGTTGGTGATCGATCTCACGGATGTGACTGTGCTTGGTTGTGAAGCCGAAGACACTTTGACCGAGTTGATGCAACAGGGGGCCAAGTTTTCCTGCGGAGGAGTTCTGATCAAACACATGCTCAAGCGGCTGGCCCGCAGATGTCACGGCTCGCCTAAAGACCTGCAACATTCAGCCAATTCGAATGATTGAAAGGCAGATTATGAAGGAGGTAAATGTGCCACAAGCCACGAAGGTTTCTTTGAATGCTTCTACCGCCTACGCCACGAGCGACGATTTCCACCACATTTTCTCGGAAGAGATGAACGGTTTGTATTTGCTCGGTCTGCTGCTGACGGCTGATGCTGGAAAAGCGGAACGGTGCTTTGTTGCCGGCATCGGTGACAGCGTGGGGGGCAACCCGGTTTTTAGAGAGTGGGCTCGTTCGTGGGCACGTCGCACCATCATTCAACACGCGATTCGGATGATAGAGCCATCGCAACAGAAGCTCACAATTGCAAACACAGATCCACTGGAACTGGGGATCGAGCCGCGGCTAGGGGCTATTCTCAAACTCGACGCACTGGAGCGGTTCGTCTTCGTGATGTCGGTGCTCGAAGGCTATTCAGACCAGGACTGCTCGGTTCTGCTGGGATGTTCCCACCAAACTGTAGTCAAGGCCCGAACTCGGGCACTTGAACACCTGGCGACCGCGGACCAGATCGTCGCCATGCATGAAGAAGGGTTGCACACTACCTACACACTTGTTTCCTAAGGCGACATTCAGATTGGCAATTTCAAGAGGGTAAGAGATGAATGTTTTGGAGAAAACTGTTTTGAAAACACGATTCGGGGTGCTGGGAGGATTTTCCCTGCTGTTATTGACGTTTGCTGCTTCCGGCTGCAGCCGCAGGCAGGTTCAGGCGGCACCGGCGATGCCGGCACCATTAGTGATGTTAGCCAACGCGACTGCCCATGACGTCCCTCGCTATCTGGATGAGATTGGGAGAAACGGAGCATTCGAATCGGTTACCGTCACACCACAGGTAGGTGGACGCATTACTGAGCGCCATTTTCAGGACGGCGAAAATTTGAAGAAGGGGCAAATTCTTTTCGTCATCGACCCTCGTCCCTTCAAGGCCCAGCTCGACTCCGCGCAGGCGGCGCTCGCCCAGGCGAAGGCGGCACTTGACCTTGCGAAAATCCAGTTTGCCCGCGACGAGGAGGTTATAGGGGCAAGAGCCATATCCAAACAGGATTACGACACAAAAAAGAACACGGTTGACGTCGACCAGGCACAGGTGGAGTCGGCCGAAGCCGCTTTGGAAACTGCCAGGTTGAACCTCGAATATTGCTATATTCATTCACCCATTGATGGAAGAGCTGGGGCCCGCCTGGTGGATGTCGGAAATGTCGTGCAGGCGAATAGTACGTCGCTGCTTTCAGTCCAGCGATTGGATCCGATCTACGCGAATTTCACCATCACGGAGGGAGACCTTCCGGAGGTGCAAAAGGAAATGGCGCATGGCATGTTGAAGGCTGATGTGCGACTGCCTTCGGATGCGGAAAGTAAAACGAGGGTTGGGAAAGTTGAGTTCCTGGACAACGCAGTGCAGAACGGCACCGGGACGATCAATCTGCGAGCCACGCTGCCAAATTCTGACCATCACTTTTGGCCGGGGCAATTCGTGGACGTCAAGCTGGTGCTAAGTACTCAGAGAGGAGCGATCTTGATCCCTAGCCAAGCCACCCAACTCAGCCAGAAGGGTCCGTTCGTGTACGTCATTAAAGCAGACGAGACAGCGGATCTTCGGCCTGTTACCCTCGGCCAACGCCAGGGAGATGACGTCGTCGTCAGCAACGGTCTGAGTGCGAACGAACGCGTGGTAGTGACGGGACAGATGACTGTCAGACCCGGCGGTAAGGTGCGTGTCGATGCGGCAGGTGCAGGGACCAATTCGCAGGCTCAACCAGAGAACTCTGCGAAGCGCGGGGGCCGGTCATGAACCTCTCCGAGCGTTTCATTCGACGTCCGGTCATGACCGTGGCCCTCACGGTGTCGGTCATCCTGTTTGGCGTGCTTGCGTACTTTCGGCTGCCGGTCAGCGATCTGCCTGCGGTTGACTATCCGGTGATTCAGGTGCAAGTGAATTATCCCGGCGCGACGCCGGAAACCATGGCGAATAACGTGGCTACGCCTCTGGAGCGCCAGTTCATGCAGATCCCCGGACTCGAACTGGTCACTTCCAACAACGGACAGGGACACACCAGCTTCGTCCTGCAGTTCGGCCTCGACAAGAGCCTGGACGGAGCTGCAACCGACGTTCAAGCGGCGATCACCCGGGCGACAGGGCAACTGCCGATCGACTTGCCGAGTCCGCCTACGTTTACCAAGACCAATCCCAACGACCAGCCGATTCAGTACATCGCTCTGGTCAGCGATACCGCGACTGAAGGGCAGCTCTACGATTTTGCCAACACACAGGTGGGCGAGCGCATCAGCATTCTTCCGGGAGTGAGCCAGGTTGCGGTGTACGGCACGCAATCGGCGGTGCGGATCAAGGCTGATCCTTCTGCCATGGCGATTCGCAACATCACGCTCGAGGACCTGACCAACGCCGTCAAGAATGGCACAAGCTATACCGGCGCCGGGCAGTTCGATGGGCCGCACCATACTTTTCTGTTACAGCCGCAGGGGCAACTGAGCACCGCCGATCAATACCAGCAGCTCATTGTCGGACAGAACAGCGGTGCTCCAATCTATCTGAGAGACGTTGCGACTGCTAAAGACAGTGTGCAGGACGAGCGCATCGATATGCGTTTCTGGGTGCGAGGACATCCAGCGCCGGCCGCCACGGTGGTTGTGGCTGTGTTTCGACGAGCAGGATCCAACGCCGTCGAAGTGGCCGACTCGGTACGGAATCTTCTGCCAAACATCGAAGCGCAGCTTCCGACCTCGGTTCATCTAATTCCGATCTACGATCGCTCTCGCACCATTGTTGACAGCGCACGAGATGTGCAGACGACACTCTATATTTCTTTCGCACTCGTGGTGATGGTGATCTTTTTCTTCCTGGGACGTGCCACGGACACGCTGATTCCGGCGGTCGCGCTACCGCTATCCCTGCTGCTCACGTTCGTCGCCATGAACATGCTGGGTTACAGTCTCGACAACCTTTCGCTCATGGCGCTCACGCTAGCCATAGGGTTCCTCGTGGATGACGCCATCGTGTTTCTTGAGAACACGGTTCGTCTCATGGAAGATGGGCAGGGAGCGTTCGAGGCGTCGTTGAACTCGGCGAAGGAGATTAGCTTCACGATTCTGGCGATGACACTTTCGCTGGCTGCGGTTTTCATTCCTCTAGTATTCATGGGCGGCCTGATGGGACGGATCTTCCGTGAGTTCTCGATCACGATTGTGATTTCGATCATCGCCAGCGGCGTGGTTTCACTGACGCTCACGCCGCTGATGACCTCGCGGCTGCTCGCCAATCGCGGTGCGGGCGCGAAGAAAACTTGGATGGAGCGCGTCATCGGTGGCATTGAACACCGAGTGCTTGACGTATACGGTCGCTCGCTGTGGTTTTTTCTGCGGCAGCGCTGGATTTCCGCTCTGGTTTGGGTGATCTGCCTTGCCGGCACTGGATATCTGTTCTACATCGTCCCCAAATCCTTTCTGCCCGTAGGTGACAGCTCCTTCATTCGCGGCGTGCTCGTCGCGCAGGAAGGTTCGTCGCCCGATCAGATGCGGGCGCTCCAAACGGCGGCGGAGAAGGTGATGCGGGCAAATCCGGCTGTCGAAACAACCTTCACCATGAGCGGAAACAGCCAGTTCATGCCTGCCAATCAGGCTTTTCTCATCGCATTTCTGAAGGACCCGTCGAAGCGTCCCCCGATCGATCAAGTCGCAGGGCAGCTAATGGGAGGTATCGACACCACCCTTCCTGGAGCGATTGCTTTCCTCCAGCCCAACCCTGTGTTGGAAATCAGCACAGGAGCCACGGCGAACACGCAAGGGCAGTTCGCATACGCGCTTTCAGGTATCGATCCCCAGCAAGTTTATGACGTGGCCGGAAAGATGATGGCCAAGATGCACGAGTATCCCGGCTTTCTGTTCGTCAACTCCGACCTCTTCAATCACACGCCGAATCTGCAGATCGACATTCTCCGCGATCAGGCGAAGCTCTACGGCGTCTCGGAAACGCGGATTTTGACGTTGCTGCACGACGCGTATTCCCAGAACTACAGCTACCTGATCAAGAAGGCGACCGACCAGTACCAGGTGATTCTCGAGGTTGCGGACGACGAGCGATCGGACCCTCAGGATCTCAGCAAGCTCTATATCAAAAGTGATGATGCCCTGCGGATGGTTCCTCTGAGTGCCGTTACCAGTTGGCACGCCGTAATCGGGCCACAGGCCGTAAACCACATCAATCAGTTCACCAGCGTAACTTTGTTTTTCAACATGAAGCCCGGCTACACCGTGGGTCAGGCAACGCAGTTCGTGGAAGATACGGCAAGGCAGATTCTGACTCCCGACGTCCAAGGGCAGCTCCAGGGCGAGGCTCTCATCTTCCGGAACACAGTTTCTGACCTGCTTACGCTCATGCTGGTCGCAGTTTTCGTGATGTACGTGATTCTCGCAATTCTCTACGAGAGCTACCTGCACCCCATCACGGTTTTGTCATCGCTCCCTGTTGCCCTAGTCGGCGGATTGTTCACGCTGTGGCTGTTCGGTTCGGAAGCGTCGCTCTACGCCTACATCGGAATGTTCATGCTGATGGGCATCGTAAAGAAGAACGGCATTATGATCGTGGACTTCGCGGAGCAGCGAGTCCGACAAGGAGTCAAGGACGAACAAGCGATTCATGACGCCAGCATGGAACGCTTTCGACCCATCATGATGACGACTATGGCGGCGTTGCTGGGAGCTTTGCCGATCGCACTGGGGTACGGCGCAGACGGAGCGTCACGTAGACCACTCGGTCTGGTCGTGATTGGTGGATTGATCGTCTCGCAGTTCGTGACCTTGTACGTCACGCCCGCGATCTATCTCTATCTTGAAGAATTCCAGGAGAAGGTGCTCGACCGCTATTCGTTCTTCCGCTCAGGTCGTAAGCAAGCGCCTTTAGTAAGCCCGGCCTTCGCGATGCAGGAAGGCAATGGAGACTAAGATCATGACTCGATATTTTTTGAACAATCGGCTCCGGTTGGCCCTTCCGCTTTTCATTGGGAGCACCTTCCTCGGTGGTTGCGCGGTCGGTCCCAACTACAAGAGACCTTCGGTGGACGTTCCGGGGACGTATCGGGCACCGGCCGCGGATGAAAGCTCCGCGACCATGCCGGAGCAGCAGCCAGCAACCCCACAGGCCGCCACCCCATCGGCTGCTTCCCTCGGCGACGAAAAATGGTGGGAAGTCTTCCAAGACAAAGAACTGCAAAGGCTTATTCGGACGGCACTCAAGAATAATTATGACGTGCGCATCGCGGCCACCCGAGTACTTCAGGCCCAAGCTCAAGTCGGAATTACGCATGCCGATCAACTACCCTCTCTAAGCGCAGGCGGCAACATCAACAGCCTGCAGAATCCTAAGATTGGTCCGATTCCGTCCTACGAACTCACGCAAGGGCAGGTAACTGCGTCGGCGGCCTGGAACCTCGATGTTTGGGGAAAGTTCCGGCGGGCGACAGAAGCAGCCAGAGCCACGCTGTTGGCAAATGAATGGGCGCAAAAGGAAGTGATCGCGAGCCTGGTGGCAGATATGGCGACGGACTACTTCCAACTGCGGCAATTGGATCTTGAACTGGAGATCGCGAAACGAACGCTGAGTTCACGCCAGGATTCGCTGAACCTGACCCAAACGCTCGAGCACCACGGCATCGATTCCCTGCTCGACGTGCGGCAGTCCGAACAGTTGGTGTATACCGCCGCGACGGAAGTCCCTGATCTTGAGCGGCAGATCGGGCAGTTGGAAAACGCAATCAGCATTCTTCTCGGAAACAATCCCGGCGACGTTCCGCGGGGTTTGAAACTGACTGAGCAGCCTCATCTTCCGGACGTCCCCGCTGGTCTTCCGTCCGCCCTTCTGGAACGGCGCGCGGATATTCGTGAATCGGAAGCAAACCTGATCGCGGCGAACGCCCAAATTGGTGTAGCCCGGGCAGCCTACTTCCCTCAGGTTTCTCTGACGGGAACCGCCGGGTATGAAAGCCCGGCGTTGACTAACCTGTTCACTGGACCTGCGGGTCTGTGGAATCTCACTGCGGGGATCACTCAGCCGATCTTCGAGGGCGGCCGCCTCAAATCGAACGTTCGACTGGCTGAGGCGCAACACCAGCAACTGCTTTTGATCTATCAACAAACGATTCAGGGCGCATTTCGTGATGTCTCGAACGCGTTGATCGCATACCAGAAGAATCGGGAGTTCCGGATTCAGCAACAGCACTTGTTCGAATCGGCCCAGGACGCGGCTCACCTCTCCGAGGTACGTTTCAAGTCAGGAACCACCGACTATCTCGAAGTGCTAACCAATGAAACCAATTCTTTCTCCGCAGAGTTAGGCCTAGCCCAAGCGCAAGGGAATGAACTCATTGCGCTCGTGCAGGTTTATCAGGCTCTTGGCGGCGGGTGGCAGCAGTAACATGCTCGGCGTCGTCCTGCTCACGTCAGCGAAGCCAGGAGAGATTGGCAAGCGGTGCGGGCGTTCAGCTTCTGCCAGAGCGATTCCGAAAACAAAAGGGGAATTATTATGAGAAGATTGTGGTTGCCACTCACGACGAGGCAGAGATATTTGCCGAGCTTCCATGCTTTGCGCACGTAATCGCGGTCCCTGAGCAGTAGTCTATGTGGAACCACAACGTATGGCGGCGCCTCGGGAAACAGAGTTGTGTTTTAACTCTCTCTTCAATGCAGATCGTTCCACCTCTCCCGCGTTATCAGTTCTTTCGATGTTACACATCCGAAGCGATGCCTTGTTTAGTCTGCAATCCTGCGACACGGGTACGGCTGGGCGGATTGGGCCCCACTCTACGAGCGTTAACGGTTGAACGAACGAAGTTGAGAATCGTTCTTTGAAACCTTTCGCGGGAACCTTTAGGCAGCGAACAGGCCTCCAACCCTTGATGAATCCGTATCATGATTTGCGTCGTCACGAACACGGTCGCGCACCAATTACACTCTTCTATGTGTGATTCCGTGCGGGTGAAAATCTGCCGCAGGGAGTGCAGCGTCGACGTAGTCGTTTAACAGAGGTAGGGCATCGTGGCAATTCATCGACAACCCATCCTACGCTACCGGATTAAGTACTGCCCTTCGCTGGCGCGGCTTTCGAAGCCGCTCTGCAGTTGCGTGTACTGCTGGTAGCCCTCGCTTGTAAAGCACAAAGCACGATCAAAGTACTGGTCAACAAACTCAACAATTCCATCTCACCGTAGAGTTCTACCGGGCCGCGCCTGAAACGCTCCAGGAATTCCCAGAGACGTTCCTTGGTCATGACAATTGCCCAGCACAAGTCGGAAAGCGCGACCCCCCAGAGGCGTGACGCTCACCGATCTCAAAATAACACCGCTCGATGTCGGGGCTAATACGATCGGGTCATCGATCTCTTGATTTAAGTATCCTGTTGTCCACCGTCGCTTCAGCGAAGCTGCGCTACCTTCGGCAGTTGCGATACGTTCCATCCCCCTCCGAGCGCCTTGATCAATAGAACGCTAGCATCCATGCGGCGTCTTAGAATGTCGACCTCGTTCCGTTCATTCTGCAGGGCAATCGTCTGCGCGGTGAGCACCTGCAGATAAGGATCGGCTCCGCCGATATAGCGATCGGTAAACACTTGTAAGGACTCCTGCGCGGAAGCGGTTGCGTCTTTTTGTTGCTGGGCTTCTTGCTCGAGGATCCGAAGCGCCGCGAGATTATCTTCGACCTGCTGAAGCGCAGTGAGCGCGGTCTCGCGATAGCCGGCCACAGTTGCGTCGTAGTTCGCGAGCGCCGCCTGTGAGGTCGCGCGCCGGCGCCCGGCGTCAAATAGGGTCTCGAGCGCGGAAGGTCCCACCGCCCAAAAGCGACTCGGCCAATTGAACCAGTTCGTGATGGAATCTCCCTCGAACCCGGCTGACGCGGTCAAGACGATGGTTGGAAAGAAGGCAGCACGGGCAATTCCGATTTGTTCGTTCGATTCTGCAACTCGACGCTCCGCAGCCGCGATGTCCGGCCTCCGCTCAAGAAGTTGCGAGGGGAGTCCGGCCGAAATGCTCGGAGGTTCGACGTGGAGTGGCGCTGGTGCGAGAGTGAACGCCGCCGGAGGCTCTCCGATTAGGATGGCAATGGCATGCTCGAACTGCGCTCGCTCGACGGAAACATCGGTGTCCTGGACCATGGTGGTTTGCAGTTGGGTCCGAGCCTGCGCAACGTCGGATTTTGGAGCGGCGCCGCCTTCAAATCGGTTCCTGGTGAGCTGCAGGGCATCCTGGTAGGCCTTCACCGTGTCGTCTAGAAGCTGCTTCTGGGCGTCAGCGCTGCGCAACTCGAAGTAGTCGAATGCCAGTTCGGTGTGAAGGCTAAGACTGACCGTTTCTAGATCGGCCGCCGTTGCTTGCGCCTCTTCGCGGGAAGCGGCAACTGTCCGCCGCACTCTTCCCCAGATATCGAGCTCATAGGAGAGGTCGAATGGAAGCACAAAGTCTCCCGTGCTACTGGTGGTCTTGAAATAAGGTCGGTTGGCCGAGTCGCGTATGGAGGCAACGCCCGGCGCGGTAGAGATGGTCGGAAATTGGGATGCGCGGTTGAAGCGAATCATAGCCCGCGCTTCCTGAAAGTGAGCCTGCGCGACCTTGAGGTCCTGGTTGGAGATGGTGAGCTGAGCTTCGAGTGCGTTCAACTGGGCGTCCCCGAAGATTTCCCACCAAGCCCCGCGCCGCAACTCGTCACTCGGCTGAGCTATTTTCCAGCCATCCGTTTCTTTGAACGCATCCACGGGCGCTGTTGGTACGCTGGGCCGCGCGTACTTAGGACCCACCGTGCAGCCCGCCAGCAGCATCATTATTATTGTTGCGATAATAGTGCACGCGCCCTGCCTCATTCTCCTGCACCTCCCGACCGGGCGTTACCCACATGAACTGGGGTGCCAGTGATCAGCGAATCGGATGGGCTGAGAATGACATCATCCTGCGGCCGCAGTCCGGCAAGTATCTCCATACTGTCGCCATAATCGCGGCCCGGGGTGACCGGTACCAGTTCCGCCTTCCCGTTGCGCACAACGGCGACCTGCAGGCCCTCTTTGCGAAAAATCAGAGCGTTTGACGGAACCGTCACCGAGCGAGAGTCCGCCGGCAGCTTGAGATGAATTTGCACGTATGCGCCTGGCATCAGGCGGCCACTGCCGTTGTCCGCGTCAACTTCAACCAGCAGGGTGCGAGACACTGCATCGATCGCATTCGAGTTTCTGACCAGGATCCCATGGAATAGTTCTCCCGGATATTCGTCGAGTGTCAGACCGGCGGGCGCTCCTGAGATGGCAGAGCGCGAGTACACCTCCGGAACCGCGACGTATATGCGCAATTTGCTGATGGCGGCAATGTGGAACAACTCTTTCGGCGCATTGGCCCCTGCATCGATCAGGGCGCCTACATCAGTACTCCGGGCCGTGATGATGCCCTCGAAAGGCGCATAGACCTTTTCGAAGGATTGCAATTGTTCAAGCCGTGCCACGTTGGCCTGGTTCGAATCGACCGTTGCCTTGTTGGCTGCGTTTGCGTTCACGGCATTGTCGCGCTCCTGGGTTGAGACGGAATGGGTCTTCAATAAACTCTCATCGCGCTCGGCAGTGATTTGCGACAGGTTTAGATTGGCTTCGGCAGTGGCTAGCTCAGCCTTCGCCTGCCGCAGCTGCTGATCGAGTTCGGGTGTCTCGATTTCCGCCAGCAATTCACCTTTTCGGACGCGGGCCCCGATATCGACATACCAGCGTTCGAGATACCCGTTGGTTCGCGCATAGATCGGGGAGTCGATAAAGGCCTGGGTGTTGCCAGGCAATACCAGGTCCTGGGCGCGAGTCGCAGGTTGAGGATGCACCAGATTGACACTGGAAATCGCGGCTTGGTCGGTTGCCTCCGCAAGGCGTGACGCGGCCATTGTGCGGGAATGGATGCCGAACACTACGACCACGGCGAGCGCCAACGCCGCCGCAGCGAGAAATAAAAGGACACCCCGCGGAAACCTCTTCTTCGAAAGCTTCTCATCGGTCGGATCGGCCACACTTACTTCCGTGATTTTCGTCTCCCCTACTGTCATTGGGTTCGTCTCCTCCGATTGGTTGCCCGTCTTATTAAGCATGAATTGGTTGTCCTTCCTCTTCGGTCGATACGCTAGGATCGCTTTCCGAGTGCCTTCGGTGCAGGAGGCTGAAAACCGAAGGAACAAATACCAATGTGGCAAGGGTGGCACACAGCAGGCCGCCGATTACGGCGCGGCCGAGAGGGGCATTCTGCTCGCCTCCGTCGCCCAGACCCAGCGCCATGGGGATCATGCCGATGATCATTGCCAGGGCGGTCATGATGACCGGCCGAAACCGTGTGTATCCCGCTTCAATCGCGGCTTCTATCGGATCTCCGTGATGAAGGAGCTGTTCTTTCGCGAAAGAAACCACCAGGATGCTGTTGGCAGTCGCAACTCCCATGCACATGATCGCGCCCATCAATGCGGGGACGCTCAGGCTGGTGTGGGTGATAAATAGAAACAGGACAATGCCGGCCAGGGCAGCCGGAAGCGCCGTAATTATAATGAAGGGATCCAGCCACGACTGGAAATTCACCACGATCAACAGGTAGACCAGCACAATCGAGAATCCCAAGCCGGCCAAAAGACCCACGTATGAGCTGCGCATCGTCTGGATCTGACCGCGAATGGTGACAAAACTTCCACGCGGCAAGGACTTGCGATTCGCTTCCACTATGCGGTCGATGTCCCGTGCGGCCGATCCCAAGTCGCGTTCCTGAACAGCACCGTAAATTTCGACAATGCGGCGAATGTTGTAGTGGCTGATCGCCTCCATTTCGGTGGAGCGCGTGACGGAAGCCACATCCGCCAGAATTCCCGGGCGGGATGTGTCGGTCGAGGTGATGGGCGTGTTCGCCAGATCCTGGAGCGATCGGACTCTGTATTGCGGCGTTTGAGCAACGAGGTTGTAGTTCACACCATTCTTCCAGTTGAGGAAGAACATGGGGGTTATCTGAAAACTTCCGCTCAAGGAATTCAGAACGCTGGTGACCACACTCCGCTCGTTCAGCCCGCCCTGCCCGGCTTTCGTGCGATCGACGTTAATGTCGTAGGTCGGATAGTCAAACTGCTGTTGTATGCGTAGATCGGTGAGGCCGGGAACGCGCCGCAGGTCTGCCAGCATCCGCTCCGCCACTTGGCGATTGCCGTCGATGTCTGCCCCGTCGATCTGAATGTCTATCGGCGCCGGCAGGCCAAAATTCAACACCTGTGTGACCATGTCGGCAGGCAAGAAGTAAAACGTAACTCCCGGAAAATTTCGCGGCAGCGTCTTGCGGAGGTCGCGAACATAATCGGGGGTAGGGCGGTGCTTCTCCTTGAGCGATACCATGATGTCCGCGTCTGCGGTGCCTATAAGGCCGGAAGTGCTGTGCATGTAATTGATCGAGCTATAAGGCAGCCCTATGTTGTCGAGGATATTGTCGACTTCCCGCGAAGGAATCTGCTGCCGAATATAGGCCTCGATCAGGTCACAGACACGAGCCGTTTCCTCAATGCGGGTTCCGCTTTTGGCTCGAATATGCAAAATGAACTGGCCGTTATCGCTGCCTGGGAAGAAGTTCTGGCCAAGCCAGGGCACGAGCAGAAAAACCGAGAGGCAGACGAGCAAGAAGGCTGGGATGAAAACGGCCCGGCGATGCACTGCCGTGGTGAGCAAGAGCTGGTAAGACAGCCGCAGTCGCTGGAAGCCCCTCTCGAAACCGGCCTGGAATCGTGAAAAGACATTCTGGTGCCCAACCTGGTGCTCGCCAGACTTCAGCAGATACAAGGCCATGGTCGGAACGATGGTTCGGGAGAAAAAATACGAGGCCAGCATGGCGAAGACGACGGCTTCAGCAAGCGGCACAA
>Ga0209380_10000496_pt1 | contig 27738 bp, 22 predicted proteins | sample HubBroMetageWFT6_FD_188347 | JGI IMG/M metagenome (GOLD analysis project Ga0209380, IMG submission 188347) | Warmed and freeze-thawed soil microbial communities from the Hubbard Brook experimental Forest, New Hampshire - Hubbard Brook CCASE Soil... | ecosystem: Environmental > Terrestrial >... | reverse complement strand
CACCAAGAAAGTTCACGACGTCCTTCACGTCACCAAGCTCTACACCGTCTTCGACATCAAAGACGATGAGTTTACCGCCATAAAATCCTTCGACTACTTCTTCGCCAAATGAAGATTGCGGGATCACTCCACGTGTGGGGCGGACACTCTTGTCCGCTGCCTTTGACTTAAACTTTTGACTTCGAGCAACAAAACACAGGGAGCAAGCTGGATTCCCGCTATGCTTTGCCATACCCCCGCACCTCGCCATCCACCGACACCGCCACATACTTATGCGTCTCCACGTCTCGAAACTGCACCACCTGATGTTTCTCCCGCGCCAGCTTTCCCCATCGGCTCGGCTTCTCCGGGTTCTGTTCAATCGCCTCAAAAACCCGACCATTCAGCCGAAACTGAACCATCCGTAGCCGCCCACTCCCCACCCGCCTTACCTTAATCTTCTGATCCTCCACCAAAACTTCCTCCCCATTCATCAACTGCGCCGCCACCGACCTCAGACCTTTCTCCACCTCAGTCATGCCTATCTCCCACTTCGTCAAGAAAATCTTCCTGCCAAGCGGCGATCATGGTCAAATCCTCGCGCCGAACTCCACCGATTACTACCTTGATTCCGCGCTAGCGAGAAACATGTGGGGCGGACACTTCTGTCCGCCGCCTTTGACTTTGCCTTGGCTCTTGATGCTTCTCCCTTTCGGTGCGCAGGCGCTTCTAGCGCTGCGATTAAAGGCTACCCGGGTCGGGCTTTAGCCCACGCCCGGGATTCCGGAGACTCAAGTTAGTTAACATTGCAGATTAACCCCACTCACTCCCTCAGCCTCGGACCCCCCTGCAAGAAGCGCATGCCTAAGCAAGGAGAGAAATACCGGTCCGCTCCCACTCTTACTACCCTGGTTCCAAGCGCAACGAAAAAGCGGCCACCAGGCCGCCGCCCCACACGGTACTAGGTACCAGCTACTAGCTACTTTTCCCTCGCAGCATCTCCAGCACTCGCTCATAATCGTCGATCGTCGCGTACTCAATCACAATCTTCCCTTTGCCCTTGCGATCGCGAATCCTCACCCGCACTCCCAGCAGCCGCTCCATCTCGAACTGCGCCGCCCGCACGTTCGGATCTACCCATCTCGCTCCCGGCTTATTTCTCAGTTTTCCCGTCTCGTTGTCCCCCGGTATCGGCAAAAGTCCATTTAGACTCGCCACCCGGTCTTTAACTTCATCCCACTTCAGCCGCTTCGTCACTACCTCTTCCGCCACCTGCTTGATGTGTTCTTCGTTCTCCAGCGCCAAAAGTTCTCTGCAATCACTAAAGCTTAACCGCCCCGAAAGCAGGTACCCCATCACGTCTTTCGGAAGCCGCAACAGCCGCATGTAATTCGACACTGTCTCCCGCGACACTCCAATTCGCTCCGCAATCTGCACCTGCGTCAGATGAAACTCTTTACTCAGCACCCGGAACGCCTCCGCCTGCTCCAGCGGATTCAAATCCTCCCGCACCACGTTCTCAAGCACCGTCATCTCCGCCGCTTGCTGCGGCGAAAGCCTCCGCACGAGTGCCGGGATCGTCTCCCTGCCCGCCATCTTCGACGCCCGCAACCGCCGCTCGCCCAGCACCAGGATGAACCGCCCCGCCTCTTCCGCCGGACGCACCACCACCGGCTGCACCACCCCGTGCTCCTTGATCGAATCCCGCAATTCAATCAACATGTCCTCGTCAAACGCATACCGCGTCTGGTAAGGATTTTTATCGATCGCTTCAAGCGGAAGACTGCTAACCACATCACCACTAATCCGCGCCTCAATCGAGATAACGCCAGACTGCAAATCTTGCTCAACCGTCGGGACTGCCACCCTCGGCTGTCCGGCCGCCAGAGCGGCGGAAGGCTCGGGTGGGGCGGACACTCTTGTCCGCCTTGCTTCAATCTCCTCCAAAACCGGCCCTGCCGTGCTGTTGTCATTTCGATCTTCCACACTTTTGTCATTCCGAACGAAGTGAGGAATCTGCTGTGCGATGACCGCACCCACCTCATCCCCGCCCCGGTCGCTATGGCGAACGCGGGACTCAGGGCCAGGAACCACCGCCCGCGGCCCCGGCAGCAATGATTCCAACCCCCGCCCCAAAGCCCGCCGCTTCTCCGCCTTCTCGTCCTTCTTCGCAGTCGCCCGCCCCGTCAATTTCTCCGCCGCCGAAGTCGTCATCTACTCTCCTCTCCCACCTTGTCATCTTGTGCGCAAAGTCGAAGGATCTCTGCGCTCCGCCATTCATCATACATCGATGAACGTCAATCTAATATATAGACGGATGTCAATATGTCTAAGCGCTGACCGACGCCGGTGGATCGCCAGCCGCCGCCAGGTGCCGCCCCAGAATTTCCTTTGCCAGCCGGATGTAGCTCTCCGCCCCCTTCGATCGGGGATCGTACACCAGGGCCGGCTTGCCATGGCTCGGCGCTTCAGCCAGCCGGATATTTCGCGGGATGGTTGCGGCACATACCTTCGCCCCGAAAAATCTTCTCAGCTCAGCCGACACCTGCTGCGCCAGGTTGGTACGTTCATCGAGCATCGTCAGCACCACGCCTTCAATCTCCAGCCCCGGATTCAGCGCCATGCGAATCCGTTCCACCGTGTCCATCAACTCGCTGATGCCTTCCAGCGCAAAGTATTCCGCCTGCATGGGGATGAGTACAGAGTCGGCCGCCACCAGCGCGTTCAGCGTCAGCAAGTCGAGCGCAGGAGGGCAGTCGAGCACGATGTAGTGAAAGCGCTCGCGCAGCGGGGCGATAGCATCGCGCAAGCGGTACTCGCGCCGCTCTGCCTCTACCAGTTCGAGGTTTGCCCCGATGAGATTCTTGTGCGAAGGGATCAGCCAGAGCTGTTCCAACTCCGTCACCGCCAGCGCTTCCTCGCTCGTAGCCTCGCCGAGCAGTAAATGGTAGGTCGAAACACGCTCCGGATCTTTGACCAGACCCAGCCCGCTGGTGGCATTCGATTGCGGATCGCAGTCGATGAGCAGTGTGTTCACTTCGGCGGCCGCGAACGACGCCGCTAGATTGATGGCAGTCGTAGTCTTGCCCACGCCGCCCTTCTGATTGGCAACAGCGATGACACGTCCCATAATTGTCGAGGAGCCAGAGCTTTGAGCAGCATAGTGCGGCTCGCATTTCGAATGCAAGGTCGATTAGCTGTGCATGGGCTGAATTTGTGTGCAAAAGGTGCCAATGTTCCAGTCGGAACATTCGTGACAGGCCGACGTGGGTTAATGCTGGTTATCAAAACTGCATTGAGTGTTCCGGTCGGAACAATTTCGTCTGATTCCGAAGTGCGAATTTTCACGCGGGGGTAAAATAGCTTCGGCACCGGGGTCACGGAGTCGAGGGAATGTACGTGAGCCAGGTCTCCCGACCCGGAACATAATAGCCAAATTGTTCCAACTGGAACATTGTGTCGAATGTTTCAAGCTCGAGCATTCGAGAAAATGCGCATTTCTTTAGTACCCAATTGACTCCAATTCCCACTTCTACCTGATCCAGATATGATTTTCATCATCGCCGGGATAGATCCGGTTTAAAATACGCCAATTCCATTCCACCCGTTGACGACTATGGTTCCACGGTACCCATCAACAGGACGCTGGATTTCGACTCTGGTATGAGGATCAGAGGCTCCCATGCGAAGGTTGGGAGCGTGGAACGCGCAATGGCTGCCTGGGAAGCGCCGATCAGGAGGGCCAGCCTTCCGCCGGGGGCCAGGAGACCAGCCGCTACCGGGAGGATCTCAGAGAAGCGCTCGACGGCGCGGAGCGTTGCTACGTCAAAGGCGGCGGGAAGAGTTTCGGCGCGGACGTTTTGAATATCGACGTCGGCCAACATAAGAATGCGGGTCACTTCGCGGAGGAACGTGGCTTTCTTATGGTTGGATTCAATCAGAGTGAGGGCGATACTTGGCGCCCAGAGTTTGATAGGGATTCCCGGGAAGCCGGCGCCAGAGCCGAGATCGGCGAGACGGCTGGCGGAGCTTTGCTCTGCCGCGGGGAACAGGTGACGGGCGATGAAGAAGGATTCGCCGAAGTGGCGGGTGACAATTTCTTCCTCGTTGCGGATGGCGGTGAGATTGACGCGGGCGTTCCAGCGGAGTAGTAGATCGATGTACGTCGATATATGTTGGACTTGGGCGGCCGTGAGCACAGCAGATTCCTCGCGATGGGGCCGCTCGGAATGACAAGGGATGGGGGATAGGAAGGGTTGGAGCAGTTCGGCGATGCGGTTGAGTTGCATGGGAGATCAGATTGTAGACACGGCGCTTGTCAGTTGCCAGTCACCAATTGGTAAAACGGTATGCTCATTGCTTACGTTTTGGGTCTATGTGGAGCATGACGGCGTCGAGTGTGGACTGGCTATGTTAAGGGCGGTGTGGCAAGCTGGGGTATGAAGAAACAATTGGCGGACCAGCAGTTCCACGATCGAAGGCACCAGGAGCGGAAACGGGCTGAGGCGGCTCGGAAGCCGGTGAAGAAGAAGGTGGAGGGTGGAGAATCCGTGGCGGAGGAGGGGAAGTCGAGTGCCAGGAAATCCTAGGCTTAATGGCTGCGAATGAGGATCGGCCACCGGATCGAGCTGGACAAGCCTCGGCAGCTGACCCCGCACTGACACCCCCGGTTGTCGCTGGTCTTCGGTGACGTATTAAGGGGCGGGTGGGGTTGGTACCGTGAGTGGCGAGTATCGGGCGGGGATGCCGGTACCACGCGAGGGCTCACTCATGGTGAAGGCAGCTAAGCTGAAGATTCTTTATGGCGAGGGGGACGCGGAAGTGCAGGTACCGACGGCGGCGGCCTTCGAAAAGGCCGGGCATACGGTGGAGAACGCTGTCGGACGAAAGGCTGTCGAAGCGGCGCTGGCAAAGGGTCGTTTCGATCTGATAGTGCTGGGTCCGACGCTCACCCGGAACGACCGGCACCATCTGCCTTATATGGTGAAGAAGGCCCAAGCCGAGGCGAGTGTGCTGGTAATGCATGCGGATGGAAGCCGGCATCCTTATGTGGATGCGTGCACCGATACGGGAGCCAGCGTGGAGAATGTGCTGGCGCGAATCGACGGGATGGCCATTGCCGGGCTGATGCCGGCAGCGGCTGGAGCGGCAAGCGGGAGGTAAACTTCCGGCTTCTAGTGTCCAGTTTCGGGTTACTCTGAGAGCGGCCGGACGGGCCGCTCTTTTTTGTGCTCAGAAATGTCAGAGGAAGCCGGTTCAGACGTATCCGGATCGTAAAGAACCTGACTTATTAACTGGTGGGAGAAAATCTGTGTCCCCGGACTTCGATTGCCACGTCTCGGCGGTCGCATTGGCGGGAAGTGGAATTCCTGGCCACCTGAGCACTCAAGAGTTTCAGCGAACCAGGCTGGTAACAGTGGAGCGATATGTGGTTTTTTCGGCCCCTATGTGGACGAACCAGCAGGAATGAGAACGCCATTTGAATCCTCCAGCATGCCTTTGTCGGTTAACATCGAAGGATGGTTCGAAGAGTTGCTCCTTCTGATTCCGGTCTCACGGTCACCGTCTCAACACGGGGCGCGGCACGGCTCAAAGCCGGCCATGTGTGGGTCTATCGCTCTGACATTGTTGCGGTCGAGGGAGTGACTCCGGGTTCGGCCGTGGCCGTTCGCGATGAGCGCGGTCGCAATCTTGGAAGTGCGCTCTATTCCAGTGCGTCCCAGATCGCGATTCGCTTGATTTCGCGCGAGCCCGTTGCCGACTTCCCCGCTCTGCTTCGCCAGCGCATTCGCGATGCCATCGCCTATCGAGAACGGATCGTTCGCGACACCAACGCTTACCGCGTCATCTTCAGCGAAGCGGATTTCCTGCCAGGGCTGATCGTCGATCGCTATGACGACATTCTCTCGATGCAGATTCTCACCCAAGCCATGGATGCGGAGCCCGTGCGCGAGGCTGTGATCTCAGAGCTGACCGCGGGCCTACGACCGGCTGTGATTTTTGAGCGTGTCGATGCGCGGGTCCGGCAGCTCGAGGAGCTGGCGCCGCGCGACTCTGCGTTGGTGAGCGGGGTGAAGGGCTCGACCATCTTCACGATGAACGGAGTGAAGTTTCACTTTGACGCACTCGAAGGGCAGAAGACGGGAGCCTTCCTCGACCAGCGCGAGAACTGTGCGGCCGCTGCGCAATACGCGCACGGCGAAGCCCTCGATGTCTTTTGTTATCAGGGAGCCTTTGCGCTTCACCTGGCGCCGCGCTGCGCGCACGTCAGCGGCGTCGATAGTTCGCGTCCGGCGCTCGAAGTCGCCGACCGCAACGCTGCGCTGAATCGTCTCGAAATCGAATGGATCGAGGCCAATGCCTTCGATCTGCTCAAGGACTATGCGTCGTCCGGTCAGCGCTATGACACGATCATTCTCGATCCTCCGGCCTTCGCCAAGAGCAAGCGGGATCTCGATGCCGCTATGCGCGGGTATAAAGAGCTCAATTTGCGGGCGCTGAAAATGCTGCGGCCCGGCGGAATCCTGGTGAGCTGCTCTTGCTCCTACCACGTGAGCCAGTCGGACTTCCTCGGAATGCTGGCCAGTGCGGCTCGCGATGCGCACTGCACCCTGCGGCTGATCGAGGTTCGCGGACAGGCCAAAGACCATCCGATCCTGCTCAATGTGCCAGAAACTGCCTACCTGAAATGCGTGATAGCCTACGTAAGCTGATGAAAATAATAGATATCATTATATTGACAATGATACGCTCATATTTTATGATGCTTTCATCATACGTATGGCATCGAATGTAGTGACCTGAGATCCCTGAAGCGCCAGAGACGGATCTCTCGCAAGCCGAATTCAAACCAAGACTTCTGAAGGAGAAATTACCATGACTGTACTTACCCGTTTTGAACCTTTCCGCGAGTTTGCCACCCTGCAAGACCGCATCAACCGCGTATTCCGTGACACCTATTCACCCGAGGGCCGGGATGAGTCTTTGACCACATCAAGCTTTGCCCCTGCCGTCGACGTTTACGAGGATGAGCACACCGTCACGCTAAAGATTGAAGTCCCGGGCATTGAGGAGAAGGACATCGATGTCCGCCTGGAAAACAATACCCTGACCGTCCACGGCGAGCGCAGGATCGAGAAGGAAGAGAAAGAAGAGAATTACCGCCGTGTGGAGCGCCAGTACGGCAGCTTCACCCGCACCTTCACCCTGCCCACCACCGTGGACTCCGAGAAGGTTTCGGCGAACTACGACAAGGGCGTGTTGAAAGTGGCTCTGCCCAAGAAAGCGGAAGCCAAGCCGAAGCAGATCAAGGTCAACATTGGCGGGCCCAAAGTAGAAAACGAGAAGACTCTCGAAGCCAAGGGGCCGGGCAAGGCTGCGTAAGCGACTCGAAAACCGAGTCGGGCTGTGCCGGGAGCGGACGAGAGCGTCCGCTCCTCCACGAGCTACGGGGGAGGCGGCAAACTTGCCGGCCTCCCGTTTTGTTTGATCGTTTTTGTTTCGATCGGCGAGTGCTTGGCTCAGCCGCGAAGTTGGTCCACAATACAAGCAGGGCCACGAAGCTGTGAAAGACACTCTCCGGTCGATCAACCAGATGCAGGCCGATGGCGTGATTGGCAAATACGCCATTGGAGGAGCGGTCGGCGCGACATTTTATCTTGAACCCGCAGCGACCCTCGACGTGGATGTCTTCGTAGTCCTTCCGACGGTGCCTGGTAGCTCGTTGCTTAGCCCGATTTACGACTACTTCAAGGCCCGAGGCGGCACGGTTGAAGATGAGCATATCGTCATTGGCGGCTGGCCGGTACAGTTTCGTGCGGCCAGCGATGAACTGGACCTCGAAGCCGTTGCAGATGCGGTTCCAACGACGGTAGAGGATGTCGGCACATGGGTTATGACAGCTGAATACCTGGCGGCCATCGCGCTGCGCACCGGACGACCCAAGGATCACAACCGCATCTTGCAGTTTGTTGAGCAAGACGCGATTGATAGAAAGAAGCTACAAGCTATCGTCGAACGTCACAATCTGGCCGGGAAGTGGAAGCAATTCGAAAGCATGTACCTGGATGGCATTCAATGAGTAAGCAGGAGATGTGCAAGCGGCTCGCCTCGCTCAGTTTTTCCGAGAAAATAAATCCTGGAAAAACTCCGTGATCGAGATCACGCGATCGCCGCCAGCGGACTAAGACGGAAGCCTACTCAAGGCGCCCACAAGAAGGCCGATAAGGCGAGAGACGGTTATGAAGATCCGGGTGCTAGTCTCTGGGTTGCAGATTGTCCGATTACTGAATTACGACATTACTAACGGAGTTTCTTATGCCCATTCGTTGGGATAAATTTACAGTAAAAGCGCAGGAAGCGGTACAGCGCGCGAACAATCTCGCCTCCGAGCACGGCAATCCCGAACTGCTGCCGATGCATCTGCTGGCCGCCCTGCTCGAAGACAAAGAGGGCATAGTGCCGCCGGTGCTCGAAAAGATCGGTATCGGCCCGCAGGCCGTTCTCAGCGATCTTTATCGCGAAATCGACAAGCTGCCCAAGGTCTCTGGAGAAGCGGCGCAGGCCACGATGTCGAACGCCGCGAACAAGCTGTTGGAGCAGGCCTTCAAAGAGGCCGCTAACTTCAAGGACGAATACGTTTCGACCGAGCACCTTCTGCTGGCCATTACGCACCTCAAGCAGGACGCGGCGCAGCAGATTCTGGCGCGGCACGGGGCCACTCACGACGCAATTCTAAAGGCGCTGACAGCGGTGCGTGGCTCGCAGAAGGTCACCGACCAGAATCCGGAGGCGAAGTACCAGGCACTGGAGCGCTACGCTCGTGATCTCACCGAGCAGGCCCGGCGTGGCAAGCTCGATCCGGTGATTGGACGCGATGAGGAGATCCGGCGTGTTGTGCAGGTTCTCTCCCGCCGCACGAAGAATAATCCCGTGTTGATCGGCGAGCCGGGCGTGGGCAAGACCGCGATCGTCGAAGGCCTGGCCCAGCGCATCATTTCAGGCGACGTGCCTGAGGTGCTCAAGAACAAGCGTGTGGTCGCGCTCGATCTGGGCGCAATGCTCGCTGGAGCAAAGTATCGCGGCGAGTTTGAAGACCGATTGAAAGCTGTATTGAAGGAAATCGAAGACTCTGCCGGTCAGGTAATCCTGTTTATCGACGAACTCCACACTCTGGTTGGCGCGGGAGCGGCAGAGGGCGCAATCGACGCTTCGAACATGCTCAAGCCAGCGCTCGCGCGCGGAGAGCTGCGCGCCATCGGTGCCACTACGCTCAACGAGTACCGCAAGTACATCGAAAAAGATGCCGCACTGGAGCGGCGCTTCCAGATAGTTTTCGTCGGCGAGCCGAACGTCGAAGACACCATCGCGATTCTGCGCGGGCTGAAAGAGAAATACGAAGTTCACCACGGAGTTCGCATCAAAGATTCGGCCATCGTCGCCGCCGCGACCCTTTCGCACCGTTACATTTCCGATCGCTTCCTACCTGACAAGGCCATCGACCTGGTCGACGAAGCCGCGGCCTCGATTCGAATTCAGATCGATTCGCTTCCCACTGATATCGATCAGCTCGAACGGCGGGCGACGCAGCTTGAGATCGAAAAGCAGGCCCTGAAGAAAGAAGACGATGTGAACTCCCGCGAACGCCTGTCTGTCATCGAGAAGGAGCTTGCAGGCATTCGCGAGAAATCGAACGCTCTCAAGGCCAATTGGAAAAAAGAAAAAGACCTGATTGCCCGCTCCCGTGAGCTGAAAGAAAAGATCGAGAAGCTCAAGATCGAAGAGCAGTCCGAAGAACGCAAAGGCAACCTGCAGCGCGTGGCTGAAATTCGCTACGGATTGTTGCGGCAAGCCGAAGAAGAACTAAGCCAACTGTCCGCCAAGATCGACGGCAAAGGCGTGGGCACACCGCGCATGCTCAAGGAAGAAGTCGACGAAGAGGATATCGCGCGCATCGTCTCCAAGTGGACGGGCATTCCGGTTTCGAAGATGCTCGAAGGCGAAGTGAAGAAGCTCGTCACCATGGAAGAACGGCTGCGCTTGCGTGTCGTTGGCCAGGATGCGGCTCTAGAGCGCGTAGCCAATGCGATCCGGCGATCCCGCGCCGGACTCAGCGATCCCAAGCGTCCCATTGGTTCGTTCATTTTCCTGGGGCCGACTGGCGTCGGCAAAACCGAACTCGCCCGAGCACTTGCCGAGTTTCTATTCGACGACGAGCGCGCCCTGTTGCGCATCGACATGTCTGAATACATGGAGAAGCATTCGGTCGCCCGCTTGATCGGAGCGCCACCGGGCTACGTCGGCTACGAAGAAGGCGGGCAGCTTACCGAGCAGGTGCGCCGCCGTCCGTATGCGGTCGTGCTCTTCGACGAAATCGAGAAGGCGCACCCCGACGTATTCAACGTCCTGCTGCAGATGATGGACGATGGCCGTCTCACCGACGGCAGGGGCCGGGTTGTAGATTTCAAAAATACGATTCTGATCATGACTTCGAATCTCGGCTCGAGCTACTTGCAGGCCGAGAATCTGCGCACGCCGGATGACTTTGAGAAAGCCAGCGAACAAGTAATGAACGCGCTGCACGGCCATTTCCGGCCGGAGTTCCTGAACCGCGTCGACGACATCATCGTTTTCAGCCCACTGGGCAAGGAACAGCTGGTAAAGATCATCGAGCTGCGCCTCGAAGACGTGCGCCGTCTGCTCGCCGACCGCAAGATTTCGATCGAGCTCACCGATGCGGCGAAAGAACTCTTGTTCACACAGGGCTACGACGCGAATTTCGGCGCGCGCCCGCTGAAGCGCGCAATCCAGAAGCTGGTGCAGGATCCGCTGGCTCTGAAGATTCTCGATGGCGAAATCCTCCACGGCGACCACGTCGTGGTCGACGCCGACAAGAAAGCCGGCAAGATGAAATTCGAAGTCAGCAAGCGCGTGGGCGAAAAAGAGCTGGTAAAAACAAAACGCTAAGCGCCCGGCCAGCTACGCTATGATCCTGAGGCGCCGTTCTTTGGCGCCGAAGGACCTCTGCATTTCCTCGGAGCCTTCAGTCCGAGACTCCGTCTACTTTCGTACGAAGGCCTCAACAACCTCAGGCGACCTGGCTAATATCCACGCGATAATTACTCGAGCCATGATTTGCGCGCCGTACCAGAAGAAGCGCCAGGTCAGGTCTCTCGCGGCCGCGGAGACTGCTGGGATTGATCCTGCGACTCCGATCACCATAAGCACGATTGCGCACCAGCGCGCCCAATTGCGCAGCCGGTAAAGACCCCAGCCAACCAGCGCCCATCCTGCGCCGATTGATATAGCCGTCTGCGCTCCGTCTAATTCTCTTCCGTACGTGATCCCAGTTGCCCGCGTCATTGCGAGCGTCCCCGGCTCCACAACCTCGATGATGCCGATCGTAACCAGATATCCCGCGACCAGAAAAAACAGCACTGCGATCACGGTGACGATGGCCGGGCGTTCCATACCTTGAGACTACGCTTGAGACTACCGCGGTTTCGCGCAAGAAGCGCCGCCTCGCTCTGTGGCACACTAGATTTATGCCCAGCCTTACTCTCGGCAATTTTGAACTCAGCATCTTCTCCGATGGCACCTATCCGCTGGATGGCGGCGCGTTCTTTGGCGTCGTCCCGAAAATCATGTGGTCGCGCAAGCTTCCGGCAGATGAAAAGAATTATGTTACGGCAGGGTTGAACTCGCTGCTCATCCACACGGAGCATCCGCGCACCGGCAAGCAAAACGTTCTGGTTGAGACCGGCATGGGCAACAAACTTTCCGAGCGCATGGTCAAGTTCTACGGCCAGCCGGCGCAGTTGCTGGCGAACCTTGCCGCCGCAGGCATCGCGCCGGAAGATATCGACATTGTCATCAATACGCATCTCCACTTTGATCATTGCGGCTGGAACACCGTGCGCAATAACAAAGATGGCAAGATCGTCGCGACTTTTCCGCGGGCGAAATATTACGCGCCAGAGGGCGAATGGCAATATGCCCGAAGGCCGAGCGAGCGTGATGCCATCAGCTACATCCCTGATAACTATGATTCGCTGGTGCAGAGCGGGCAGATGACCCTGCTTAAAGGCGGCGAAGAAATCGTTCCGGGGATTTCAGTGAAGACGTTTCCCGGGCATACGGCACACATGCAGGCCGTGCTCGTCGAGAGTGGAGGCCGGACAGCCTGTTACATCTCCGACCTGATCCCGACCACGGCGCACGTCGACCTGACGTGGGGCATGAGCTTCGATCTCTATCCGCTACAAACCATCGAGAGCAAGAAGCAGTACTACGGAAAGGCGATCCCGGAAAAGTGGCTAACGGTTTTCACGCATGATGCGAAGATCCCCTGGGCGTATTTGGAGAAGGATGACTCGGAGAAGATGGTGGCTAAGGGAGTGACGCCGTCCTGGCGAAGTTAGTCGAACTTGCAAAACTCTTCCTCGGGCAGCAGACGCTCCCTCCGCGTACTTGTAAGAAAACCGTCCAGTGCCACAATTCTCAGCAAGCATTCATCTCCATCCAAACAATTCATTTGATGAATTTCGAGAAGTCAGATACGCTCGCGCCGCTTACTAAGAACATCCGACGTCCTTAGCGGCGGCGACAATCTCAAGGTGATGATCCTGCGTTTGACATCGCCTTCCAGACCGGAACGGAGTATCCCCATGTTGAGCAATGCTGCCCCTGGCCGCAAGACACGTTTCACTCTGGCCGCGCTTTTCCTCGCTGCGGCCCTAGCCAATGCTTCCGCTCAGACCGTCGTCACCGACACGGGCACGTTCACTGCCGTACCCTCGCCGAGCGATCCTGCCGCGGTCGATGTCTTCTTTGGCATTCGCTACGCGGCGGCGCCGGAAGCGGCGGCGCGTTGGACGCCACCACAACCGCCGACTCCGCCCCCGGGTATCGTCCTGGCCGATCTACCTGGACCAGCCTGTCCACAGGCCGGCAGCACCGCGCCCCTGCCGCAGTCCGAGGATTGCCTCTTCCTGAATGTCTACGTGCCTGCAACAGCCACGCCGCATTCAAAGCTGCCGGTCTTTCTTTGGGTCCATGGTGGCGCGCTGGTTACGGGAACAGGCGCGGACTACGACCCCTCAGTGATGGTCGCGGAAAACAATATCATCGTGGTTACGATCAACTATCGCCTGGGTGCGCTCGGCTGGCTGGTCGAACCCGGATTACTCGCCCGAACTCCAAGCTTTTTCCAGAACGTCGGCGACGCCGGCAATTACGGACTGATGGATCAGCAATTCGCCCTGCAGTGGGTGCAACGCAATATTGCCGGTTTCGGCGGGGATGCAAGGAAGGTAACCGTCGGCGGCGAATCCGCCGGTGGTCTCAGTGTCTCGAGCAATCTTGCCTCAACCACGACAGCGACCGGTCTGTTCCGCAGTGCGATCATCGAGAGCGGGGCATATATGCTGCACGACGTGCCGTCGGAGGGCGTGTATGAAGCAATCTTCGGCGCCGGCTTCGATGCCGTTTTGGGCTGCATGCAGCCGAATGACGCGGCATGTCTGCGTGCGGCGTCGGTCGCGAGCATCCTCGCCGCTCAGGGCGAAGTGTTTGGAGCCAACGGGATCTCCCCAGATTTCGGCACGAAAATCCTGCCGCGGGGGTTGCAGCAAGCGTTCTCGCAGGGAGAATTCATCCGCGTCCCCGTGCTGCAGGGCACGAACGCTAACGAAGGCAGGCTCTTCGAACCTCTTGATTTCCCCTTCGCCAGCACCTTGGCCAACATACAGGCAGCTGGCGGACCCGCGAATTTCGACTTGAGCAACCCAAATACTTTTTGCGAAGCGGAGGGCTCGAGCACGCCGGCGGTTTGCACCTATCCGCAGGAGATCAACCTGTTCCTCGGCATCATTGGCTTTCCGGCTGCCGAAAATACGCCAGCCTTCGGCGCCGTGCTGGCGGACGAGTATCCACTTGCCAATTTCTCGGATCCGTTCCTGTCCGGTAATGCGCCCAGCTCCGATGAGGCGCTCGCGCAGATCTTCACAGACCTGGTTTTTGCCTGCAATGGATCCGATTCCAATATTGATCTCGCGCGCTTCGTGCCGGTTTTCAGTTATGAATTCAACGATCCCAATGCGCCGCCCGTGGTAGGTTTCGGCACGGCGGTCGAGCCCCCCAATGACGTCTACGGCTTTCCGACCGCTTCGGAACATGCTGCGGAACTGCAGTTCCTGTTTAATTTCGGTACGCCGCTCAGTGCAGACGAGCAGCAACTGGCCAGCGAGATGAAGACCTACTGGGGGAACTTCGTGAACACCGGGGACCCGAATCTGCCGCGATACTCTTCGTTTTGGCTGCCGTTCAACTTCTTCGGATCGGTCCAAGGCCTGAGGCCTGGGCCGAGGGTTCCCAACCCTTTCTTTAATTTCAGACAGGAACACTTCTGCCGGATTTGGCAGCCGTTCATCGCGGCCGAAACGGGAGAGTAGTCCGGTCTTCGTAGATACATTGTCTGATCAGCGCTGTTGCTTTCGTCGACTCATTCTTCCGTCGTCGCGGGATGCACGACGACCGGTCCTCGCAGCAGCTCTGCGAGAGGCGGCCGCACCCTGGGCTTGCAAACCGAGCACGCTTCTAATCTGTTGGCGCAGCCAGCGATTGGCGGAGTCATTCTCCACGCTTTCATGCCAGTACATCTGTGCCTCGAGTTGAGCCGTTTTCACGGGGAACGGATAAATGCGGTTACCGAATCCAGCGTTCAGGATCTGCGCGTGCCCCTCGGACAACGTCAGTAGAAGATCGGTATCTCGGACCACGCGGCAGGCGGCAAAATTGTGCTGACAGCGCAAAACAATCCTCCGGCGGAAGCCAAGCCGGCTCAGTTCTATGTCGATCAGACTGGGACCGTAGCGGCGCGAGGAAACCAAAACGTGGGGATGCGCCAGATAGGTATCCAGGTCGAGGGTTCGCGAGATCCCGGGGTGCCCGGTGCGGGCCATCACCACGAACGGCTCCCCGATCAGCCGTTCTTGATGAATCGGTTCACTGGTCGTCATCGGGACGTCGATGGCAAGATCGAGAGAGCCACTGGCGAGTTCCGCTTCCAGGTCCCTTCGTTTGACCCGCGAAGTCGTAATCGACATCTCCGGCGCCTCGCGTTCCAAGCACTGCAGCAAGGTAGGTAGCATCAGGGACCCGATGTACTCCCACAGCGATATATGGAAATTGCGGCGCGTATGCGTGGGATCGAACTTGTGACTCTCGCGGAGGTTTACCTCCAGTATCTGGAGCGCTTGCCGTACCTGGTCGATCATGTTGCGGGTAAAGGGAGTGGGAATCATGTGCGCGCCGCGGCGAACGAATAAAGGATCTTTCAAGAGATCGCGCAGGCGCTTTAACGCGTGGCTGATGGCGGGCTGGGTAAGGTTCAACTGGTGGCCGGCGCGGGTAATGTTTCCCTCGCGGTAAATCGCTTCCAGTACGACAAAGAGGTTGAGATCGACCTGGCTCAAATGCACGAAACATATATTACTGGATTCGTAAGATTCATTTGATGAATTTTCCGGGAATCGCTAGGCTGTGTAGCTTGTTCGAGACATAACATAACTTCGACTATGCATTTTGCCCTCTCAACCCGCGCCCAGGACCACCTGCAGAGACTCGGGGCATTCATGCAGGAACAGGTGTTGCCTGCAGAGGCCAAATACTGCAGTGAAGTCCAGAATGTGGCGGACTGGCGCACCTGGAAGCAGCCCTCGATCATGGAAGAACTCAAAGCCAAAGCCCGGTCTGCAGGTCTGTGGAATCTGTTTCTTCCCGAAAAAGAGCACGGCGCGGGGCTGACGAATGTGGAATATGCCCCATTGGCCGAAATGATGGGGCGTTGTTCCATTGCACCCGAGGTCTTCAACTGCAATCCTCCTGACACTGGGAATATGGAGGTTCTGGTCAAATACGGCTCTGAGGGCCAAAAACAATCTTGGCTGAAGCCCCTTCTAGCCGGCGAAATCCGGTCTGCTTTCTGCATGACCGAGCCCGGCGTAGCCTCTTCGGACGCAACCAACATGCAGGCTACGGCCGTCATCGAGGGCGAGCACGTGGTATTGAATGGACGCAAGTGGTGGAGTTCGGGCGTGGGACATCCTCACTGCCGCCTGCTGATCTTCATGGGCCTGACCGACTCCGCGGCGCATAAATATCGACGGCACTCCATGGTTCTGGTGCCGCTGCCTGCGCCCGGAGTTGAGATCGTGCGTATGGTGCCGGTTTTTGGAGCTTATGACGCTCCCTTCGGCCACGGAGAGGTGAGCTTTCGCAACGTGCGCCTGCCGCTGGCGAACATCATCGCCGGACCTGGGCAGGGATTTGAGATTGCGCAGGGCCGCCTCGGGCCGGGCCGCATTCATCACTGCATGCGAACCCTGGGTGCGGCGGAACGTGCGCTGGAGCTGCTTTGCCAGAGATCGCTGGCGCGGGTGGCGTTCGGCAGGCCGTTGGCCGAGTTGGGAGGAAATGCGGATGTGATCGCCAATGCCCGCATCATGATTGAGCAGGCCCGCCTGCTGACTCTCAAAGCGGCCTGGATGATCGACCAGGTGGGGGCCAAGGGAGCAAAAAGCGAAATCTCGCAAATCAAGGTGGCCGTGCCGAACATCGCCCTGGCGATCATTGATCAGGCGATCCAGATGCACGGAGCAGCTGGCGTATCGGAGGATTTTCCGCTGGCGGAGATGTACGCATCCATACGCACGCTACGCATCGCCGATGGCCCCGACGAAGTGCACCGCGCGCTTATTGCCAAGCTGGAGCTGAACAAATATAAGGCGGGGAAATCTCAAGCCGCGTGAAGCCTGCTCTGCGGATTATCTACCCTTAAAAACAGGGGCACGCTTCTCCACGAAGTGAGCCACACCCTCTTTGAAATCTTCGCTCCGCAAACTTGCCACCATTTCCTCCACGGCAAGGTCGAAAGACTCGCCCAGGGTCTGAAACATGGCCCGGTAAACCTGGCGCTTGATGACTCGCAAAGAGCGCGGGCTGACCCGCGACGCGAGATCGACAGCATATTCGTTGACCTTGCCGAGAAAGTCGTCCTGAGCGAAGACCTGATTCACCAATCCCATGCGCAAGGCTTCAGCGGCGTTGATTTGCCGGGCGGAAAATAGAAGGTCGAGAGCGTTGGGAAGTCCGACGATCCGCGGCAGCATCCAGGCCATGCCGTACTCGGCGATGAGCCCGCGCTGTGCGAACGTGGTGGAGAAGCGGGCGGCCTCGGAAGCCAGGCGCAGATCGCAATAGAGCGCGATCACCAGACCGAGGCCGACCGCCGGACCGTTGATGGCAGCCAGAATCGGCTTCTCGATTCCGAGGAAATAAGAATACTTCTTCTGGAAATCGGGCGGAACGCCCTCCCGTTGAAGGGAGCTGCCGCCCAGTCGTGAAGCTGCTTCGCTCGCACTGCCCGGCAATCCCTCGGCGGCTACGGAACTCAACAGCGACATATCGGCGCCAGCGCAAAAGCCGCGCCCCGCTCCGGTCAGCACAATGACGCGTACGCGTTCATCCCGCTCCGCTTCTTCCAGGCAGCCGCGCACTTCTTTCTCCATTGTGGCCGTCCAGGCATTGAGCTTGTCCGGACGGTTCAGCGTGATCGTAGCCACTCGATCCGCGACCGCGTAGATCGTTTCCTGCGTTGGCATCGTATTCACCGCCGCCTCAGAAGGAAAGCCGCACCCCAAGTTGGATTTGGCGCTTTGGAAATGCCGATGTAAAAGCCAGCGGCGTGCTGGGCGTAGCTGCTTGTCCATTCACAATGGTGCCCGGTCGAATCCCACTTACGTTGAATGTGGTCTCACCCGACCCGCCGACGTCCGTGGGAAAGGCAAAAAGAGGGCTTACTTCGTTGTTTACGCTGGCAAAATTTGTCCGGTTCGCGATGTTGAATCCCTCCGCCGTGAACAGCAGGTTAGCCTTCTCGCCCAATTTATGATGCCAGCTCAAGCGCGCATCGAAGTCGACATAGTCAGGGCCAAGACCGGTATCGCGTGGGGCTCCTATCGGACGTTCATTGGTGGTGTGATTATCGCCGTTCACCTCGCCGCCCGCCAGCAGATTGAAAGGATGTCCACTGTGGTACGAAAAAATCGGGGCCAGTTGAAACCCTGACAAGACACTCTGTTTCGAAGGGCTATCGAACACCCCGGCGATCACCACCTTGTGCCGCTCGTCAAACTCGGAAAGAGCGCGATCCAGGTTCAGGTTCGTCGGATCCTGCGGTCCGTAGTCAGAGTTGTAGTCCGTGGATGTATCAAAGCCTTTACTGTAGGTGTAATTTCCGAACAAAGCGAAGTGCTCGCTGAAGCGCTTCTTGACTTCCACAATGCCGCCTTCGTAAAGGGCGTATGCCTCGGAACTATATTGGTTATTCTGCACAACTAGCGCATTCACGACGCAAGGATCGGGAACAGGAGGAGTGGTTGCACAGGGAAGGCCTTCAACGCCGCCCAGCGGATCGGCTGCCGCGCTGGTATTCCAGTTGCGATAGGAAACCATCTGGCCATTGGCCAGCGTTACCGTGGTAAACGGCGCCGGCAGCAGATTGGTATCGATGGCGACCGGAAGTCTCTGCGTATGAGAATAGATACCGCTGACAGCAATCGAGAATCCAGGTCCAATCTCATGTTCGATTCCAAACGAACCCTGTTGCGCAATCGGGGGCCGATAGCCCGGCTGGTTCACGAAAACCACCTGCAGCGGGCCGATGGGACCGTTGTTCGTTACATTGATGCCCAGCGGAGCCACTGCTGCAGGGGTGATGCACGCTTGACTCCCCGGAGCCGGGATTGTGCACGCGATCAAATTACCGGGCGCTCCCCCATCAAAAAGCGTCTGGAAGACCGCGGGCGCGGTTTGCAAACCCGGAATACCGGTCGCTGTGATCGGATCTACATAAATAGAAATCTCTCGGTTGCAAGGGCTGGCGCCGGTACCTGGGATTATCGGTACTTGGTTGGGCGGAGCGCCTAAAGAAACCCCGCAGGTCGAGATTAGGTTGGCGACCTGGCCTCCTGCTGATCCGCTGTTCTCGACTGCCGACTTATTGCTGTTCAGTGCCCCCAGACTCAAGTCGACGTCGGGGATCTGAACGTCCACGGGCCCGTAGAAAATTCCATACCCGCCTCGGATCACTGTTTTGTGATCTTTGAAGGGGTCCCACGCGAACGAAACGCGGGGAGCGAAATCCTTCTTATAAGTCGTCAACGGGGCGAATTGCGTGTCGAGCGAATAGCGGAGGCCGTAGTCCAGAGTGAAGTTTGGCGTTATTTTCCAGGAATCCTGCCCGTAGAGTTCGGTCAGAGGCCGCGTGTAGTACGGGTAGGTCGGATCTCCGAACCCCTGCTGGTAAACCTGCGGCAGTCCCAACGAAGCCGATTGCAACGGATTGACCCCAGCCCCTGCCGGGGTTGTCCCCCCGGGGCAGAGACTCGCGGCGGGAGTCCCGGTGGGAGATAAGCAGGGACTCAGCGCAACTCCGGGAAGCGATCCAAACACAAAGCGCCCAGGGAAAAATGTGTGCGATTCCGTGTGATTGCCGCGCAGCAGTTCGTCGACTCCGAACTTAAAGGTATGACGGCCGCGGATCACAGTGAAGTTGTCCGCGAACTCGTAGCGGCGCAAGATGGTGATGTTGGGTATGAAAATGCTCGTTCCCAGGTTATTGATAAAACTGGGAATTTGGAGTCCCACCTCTCCCGGCTCATTGGGAATCACGTTAAAGCTGTAATAATTCCACTGCACCCGAGCCTCGTTCTGCATTGTCGGACTGAACTGGCGGTACCAGGCCGCCTGCAAGGTATTGTCATAAGTGTGGATCGAACTTCCCGCCGAAAAGGCCGTCAAAGACTGCACGTCGGGTGACTCCTCCAGATCGTGCCCATACCTGTAGGTCACAAAGAGCGCATTGTTCGCATCAAAGTGATGATCCAAGCGTCCTGACGCCAGGTATTCCCGTGTGTCGTAGGGAAAGACTCCACCCTCGGTTTCAAACTGGTTTACCAGAAAGGCATTCAGCGCTGGATCCACGAGCCCAGGGATGGCCATCGCATTCGGGTCGACCGTCAACGCGTCCTCAAGAATACCGGCGCAAACACTCGGCGGCACTACCACGGGCGGAGCCGGGGCCGGGGGTAATAAGCAAGTCACACTCGGCTGTGATGAAGCCGCGAGCGTACCAAGAATCGCGTTCTGCGCTGCCGTCGCACGAAAAATGTTGGTGTCCGTCAACAGGGGAACCGCGTTCTGCGCATCCTGCCGCAGGCCTTCAAAAGAAACAAACAGAAATGTCTTATCTTTCTTAATCGGAAAGCCCAGGGTTCCGCCGAATTGCTGGCGGCTCAAAGTATCTTTAATTGGCGAACCGAAGGTATCGGGGTTGGCGGGATCGAAAGTCTGACCAGGCTGCAATGCCTGGCTGAACGAAAACGGATTCGCCGCGTCCAGGGCATCGTTGCGGAAAAAGCCATAGAGCGTGCCATGCGCATTGTCGGTGCCGGACTTGGTCACAATATTGATGGAGGCGCCAGTCGCTGCTCCCAGGTCCGCGGCGTAGTTGCTGCGATTGATTTGGAATTCCTGCACATCGTCCTGGCTTACTGTCAGCCGCACCCCGCCGCTATCGCCTGAGGTCTCGCCGCCGTCGACCGTTATGCTGTTTCCCCGGCCATTGCTGCCATAGAACGACAGCCCGCTTTGTGGCGTTTGCTTGACTCTGAAATCCTGGTCCCCCGCCAGCCGGCTGGAATCGGAGACTCCAGGCGCGAGCAGCGTAAACGTAAGGTAGTCGCGCCGGTCAATGGGCAGGTCGGCGATATATTGTTGTGAGATTCTGTCCGCTTGGCTCCCGCGTTCAGTTTCCACTACGGGCGGCTGGTCCGTTACCTCCACCGTCGTCGCCACCTGCGACGGTTTCAGCTTGAAATCGGAGATGACCGTCTGCCCGACGGCGACCGGAATCTCTCTTCGAATCTCAGTGGCAAACCCCGCCATTTGCGCACTGATGTCGTAGGTGGCCGGTGACAGCCCTACTACGCGGAACTGACCTGTACCATTCGTCATCGCCGTGCGCTTCAGGCCAGTCTGGGTTTCGATCACATTAACCGTAACTTTTGGCAAAATGGCGCCGGAAGCGTCCGTTACCGTCCCGGCGATTTCTCCAGATGACCCGACACCCTGGGCGTGGGCCACAACGGTTCCCAGCAGGAAGCACACAAGAACGCATGCGATTGACTTCAAGGTGGAATAAGCAAATACCTGCTTCCGGGAACATGCCCTGTAGCGTGAGGCCGCACAACCCTTCGAACTGTTCTGCGCAAAACCCATATTTCCCCCTGGCTCAGGCTTTGTCTGAATCCCGCAAAAGGCCCCTACGCATGCCAGCGTTCTCACCGTTTGCCTCCACTGCCGAATGCGAGCGCACAACTCCCCACGCTCTTGCCGCTTCAGCGCGCTGTATCGGGCACGAGCGTAGCTGCGTTTCTCAGATTCATCAAATGAATTTTATGGATGACGATGTATGCTCCCGAAGAATATGACAATCCGAGCGGGCATGGCGGAACAGCGAGGATGGATTATATTTCATGGGCCTAGAGGTTGCTTCTGCCTAGGTTTGCGCCGGCAGGTTGCGCAGCCAGGAATTCGAAGATCGCTTCTTGCGCGGCCTCCGGCTGATCAGTCGAGAACAGATGGCTGGCATTTTCGAGCAAGACGAGTTGCGCGCCGGGAATGCGCGCCGCAATCAATTCCGCATTTGCGGGCGGCACCAGGCGGTCGGCCTTCCCGTGAATGACGAGCGTCGGGGCCGTGATCTGGGGCAGGCGGCCGAATGATTCCCACGCGAGGATGGCCTGCAGTTGAGCAAAATAACCAGCCGGGCTGGTCGGCCAGGGGTGGCGCTGGGCGATATCTTCATCGATCAGGTGCCGCGGCGTCGCAGTGTCGTAGATAAAAGGGATTGCGGCCTCGGCTGCTTGTTCCCGGCTCATCCAGGTGCGGGCTTTCAGCATCTCGATCGCAGCTGGCTCGGCACGCTTGGCGTTCGGTCCGCCAGGGGCTGTGCATCCGAGAATCAGAGACTGCACCCGTTCTGGATACTGCAAGGCGAATTCCTGCGCGATCATGCCGCCCATCGACACCCCAAAGACATGAGCACGGAGAACGCCAGCGGCGTCGAGAACGGCGGCTGCATCCGAAGCCATGAGAGCAATTGAATAAGGGCCGGGAGGAACATCGCTCCGTCCCGCTCCTCGATTGTCGAGTGCGATGGCGCGGTAAGAAGCTGACAGCGCTGGCCGAGTACGTTGCCACATGGCGGAGGGATAGCCGAGACCCATAATCAACAAAAGCGGCGGGCCTGTTCCCTGTTCGTCCCAGTAGATGTTCGTTCCATGGTTGTCAGCAAACGGCATACACTCCCCTTCTCGATCAATCAGCCGCCACTTTGAGGATCAGTTTGCCCAGGTTTTCGCCTGTGAACAGCTTCAGAAGAGTGTCGGGAAAAGTTTCGAGTCCTTCCACGATATGCTCGCGCGACTTGAGTTTGCCCGCCGCCATCCACCCTGCCATCTCCTGAACAGCATGGGCGTAGCGGTCGGCATAGTCAAAGACCAGCATGCCTTTCATGGTGGCGCGCTGGACCAACAGCGAGAGATAGTTGCGCGGGCCCTGCACCGGACCGGTAACGTTGTATTGCGAGATGGCGCCGCAGATCACGACGCGAGCGCCACGCGCAAGGTTTGCGAGAGCAGCCTCAAGGATGTCACCGCCGACGTTGTCGAAGTAGATGTTGATGCCTTGCGGGCAAGCCTTCCGCAGCGCCTCGCTCACATCTTCGGATTTGTAGTCGATAGCCGCGTCAAATCCCAGGTCGTCGATGAGATAACGGCACTTGTCGACCCCGCCCGCAATGCCTACCGCGCGGCAACCCTTGATTTTGGCAATCTGACCCACAACCGCCCCTACAGCACCGGCAGCCGCGGAGACGACTACGGTCTCACCCGCTTGAGGCTGGCCGGTTTCGAGCAAGCCGAAATAGGCCGTCATGCCCGTCATACCTAACACGTTGAGGAAAGTTGGAAGCGGAGCGACCTGCGGGTCGACTTCGGTTAACCCCTTGCCCTCGGAGATGAAATATTCCTGGACTCCAAAGGTTCCCGAGACATGCTTGCCGATGGGGAACTTAGGGTTCTTCGAGGCAACCACCTTGCCGAGCGCCAAAGCCCGCATCACCTCGCCGATGGGCACTGGCGGGACGTAGGATCTGGCCTGCTTCATCCAGCCGCGCATGGCCGGGTCGAGCGAAATAAGCAACACCTTGATCAGCACCTCGCCCTCGCGCAACTCACGAACCGCCTCTTCCCCGTAGCTCCAGTCCGTGCGCTTCGGCATTCCCACGGGACGAGAAGCGAGGGTGAACCTATGGTTGACGAGGGGCATGCGGGGTTTCCTTTCTTGTCAGAAGGTATAGCGCTCACTCGACAAAAGCCGAGCCGCAATCTGACGACGCAGAGCGATGGAGTTCACCGGCGTGTGATCCGCGTAACTGCGCACCATTGCGAGGTACTTGCGCAACACGTCTCCTTCGCAGCAGGCGCTCAGTACGGTGCGCGAGAATCCCTCAATCCGAGCGGTTCCATCGCGCAGGTAGACAGCACAGATATCGAGGACGCTCCCGCTCTTGCCAGACGATGTCAGCTTCTTGCTGCGCAGCAGGCCGGATTCCATGGCAAATAGCTCCATCGCTATGTCGGATAGATTCATGATGACTTCCTGCTGCTTCTCCAGCTGAGCGCCTAATTTTTCGTGAGCGATGGCAAGCGTCAGGAGGAATATTTTTCTCGCGTTGCGCACGAGCCGGTCTTCCGTAGTTTCTGATTCTGTTTCGGTAACACTTTGTTTCTTGTTCGAGAGGCTGGGATTTTCGCTCTGGTTCAACACCGAGCGTGCCGCTTCGAGAAGAGGCAACTGCCCGCGGGCCGCACGCTTCAAAGGCATGCCCATAATGACCAGCCGGTTGATTTCGTTGGTGCCTTCAAAGATACGATTGATGCGCGAATCGCGATACGCGCGCTCGACTGCGTAGTCCTGATGAAAACCGTAACCGCCGTGGATCTGAACGCCTTCATCCACCACGTAGTCGAGCATCTCGGAGGCAAAGACCTTCACCATCGAGCATTCTGCCGCGTACTCCTCGACGGCCTGCATCTCGGTGATGGAACCCTGTTTCCGTTCGGCGGAACTGGCCTGCATCTGGGTTTCGATGAGTCCAGCTACACGCCAGTTCATGGACTCCGTTACAAAAATCCGAATGGCCATCTCGGCGAGCTTGTGCTGAATGGCTCCGAAGTCAGCGATGGCGGAGCCAAAAGCTTTTCTCTGCTTCGCGTACTTGATGCAGATGGCAAGCACATTCTTGGCGGCGCCGACAGATGCGGGACCAAGTTTCAAACGCCCGATATTAAGCACGTTGAACGCGATGACATGACCGCGCCCTATTTCTCCAAGAACGTTCTCGACCGGAACAGCGACGTTATCCAGATAAACCGCGGTGGTGGAAGTGCCGCGAATGCCCATCTTGTGCTCCTCGGCGCCGCTGCTGACACCGGGAAAGGCTCGCTCCACAAGGAAGGCGGTAAACTTTTCGCCTCCGACTTTGGCAAAGACGGTGAACAGATCGGCTGCGCCGCCGTTGCTGATCCACATTTTCTGGCCGTTGAGTATGTAGTGCTTGCCGTCGGGAGCGAGGTCGGCACGAGTTCGCGCCGCAAGAGCGTCAGAACCAGCCAATGGCTCTGTGAGGGCATAAGCAGCCAACAGTTCCATACGAACCAGCCGAGGCAGATATTTCTTCTTCTGCTCAGGAGTGCCGAAGTACACGATGGGGAGGGTGCCGATGCCCGTGTGCGCGGAGTGCCACCCCGCATAGGAGGCGTCGCGTCCCATGTGCTCTGCGGCAACCATCAGCGAGGGCAAGTCCATTTCCATGCCGCCAAATTCTTCCGGAACGGTCATCCCCGTGAGGCCCAGTTCCGCGGACTTCCGCAGTACGGCAAGGGCAAGGCCTGGCTGTTTCTCGCGGATGGCTGGAAGATTGGGCTCGACTTCGTTGGCCCAGAACTCATCGATCATGCGGCCGACCGCAAGATGCTCCTCCGTGAGATCTTCCGGAGTGAACACCTGGGCGGGAAGCACGTCTTCAAAGAGAAACGCTGAACCTCTTGTCTTGCCTGCAATTTCTGTTAGTGTCGTCATGATTCCGATGCCCCCTTTCGAAATTAACCATCTAAATTCGTTAAAAGAATTCGAAGGCCGCGAACTGCCCCCGACGGACTGGCTCGTGTTGACCGAGGACCGCATCCAGAAATTCGCGGATGCCACCGAAGACCGGCAATGGATTCACCTCGACCCCGAGCGAGCCGTGCGTGAGTCGCCATACGGCGGCGCCATTGCTCACGGCTTCCTCACGCTTTCGCTGTTGAGCTATTTTTCTGGACAGGCAATTCGAGTTCGCGAGGGAGTTGGGATACGCGTCAACTATGGACTGAATCGTGCGCGCTTTCCCTCGGCGGTGCGGGCGGGTTCGGCCATCCGCGCCCGCGTGACTCTGCTTTCGGTGAAAGAATCTGCAGCGTTCGTGGATATAATTTTCTCGGTGACAATCGAGGGTCAAGGCGCAGACAAGCCCTGCTGTGTGGCGGAATGGCTGGTTCGTTATTACCGGGAGTGACAGGATTCGGAGTTGTATATCAATCATATAGTCCCGCTTCCCGCGCACTGCAGCGAGGCACGCATCAGAATAGCGATTTTATGAGGCATGCTGGCGAAGCGCTCATCGTGCGTGAGTCCACGCGCGTAGCGGTAATAGATCTGCTGGACAATCACCGCGACCTTGAAGCGCGCAAACGCCAAATAGAAGACCATGTCGTGGACGCTCCGGCCGGTTGCCGCGGCATAACGTTGCGCTAGTTGAGCACGGCTCAAAGTTCCAGTAATAGTAGTGGGCGCAGAAGAGATTTCCTGCAGCTCGTCTGAGTCACTGGAGTCCGTCCAGTAGGCCAGGGTTGTGCCGAGATCGGATAGCGGATCACCTAGCGTACACATCTCCCAGTCCAGAACTCCCACAAGTTTTGCAATGTCGTTCGAGTCGAGCACGACGTTGTCATACTTATAGTCGTTGTGAATGAGGGTTGCGTCGCTGGACGCTGGAATGTGATGTGCGAGCCAGTCCGAAATGCGTCCGACTTCGGGCAGGTCGTGAGTTGCTGAATTGTGGTAGCGTTCGATCCATCGTTTCACCTGGCGTTCGACGTACCCCTGCGGCTTACCCAGATCGCCGAGTCCGATCTTGTCGTAGTCGAGGCTATGCAACCGGACCAGGTTATCCAGGAAAGCTTCGCTGAGCTGGCGGGCCATGCCGGGCGATAGCCGCAGGCCGGGCGGCAGTTCTCGGCGCAGAATGATGCCCCGAATCGGCTCCATGAGGTAGAAGGGAGCGTCGAGGATGGAAAGATCATCACAGTAGAGAATCACCTTGGGCGCAACGCTATAGGCTTCGTGCAGTTTGCAGAGCACCCTATACTCGCGACCCATGTCATGAGCAGACTTGACCTGGCTGCCAAATGGTGGCCGGCGCAACACCAATTCGTAGCCGCCCCAGGTCACGTGATAGGTCAGATTCGAATGACCGGAGGGGAACTGCTCGACCGTGACCGGACCAGGGCCGTCGAAATGCCGGCCCAGGTACGCACTGAGCCGAGCCAGATCAAGTTCTTCCCCGGCTCTGACGGCAACCGCGTGATCACAAGAGACAGCCATGTCGAACTCTTCGTCGTCGCCTTCCCGAAGTAGTGAACTTCCTACCGATACGTGAGCAAAGCCTCGTCCTCGATATGAGGATGCGAATTGAACGCACTGAGCGTGAAACGGTCGCGAGAAGTCAAAAACTCGCTGAACGAGGCGTTGCGCGACATCCAGGTCAATTGCAAAGTGTCCGCATGCGACAAGTGCAAAGCTCGCCGCATAGCAACGCCAATCGGACCTCCCGAAGTGAAGACAACGGAATCGCCGCGCGCCATCTCTTCATTTACGATGGCGGCGATTCCCCGATCCACGCGCGCACAAAAGGCTGGCCAGGATTCCACGTCGTCCACCACTAACTCACCACTCACCCACATGCCAATGACCGCCTCGAACATTTGCTGGAAGCTTCTTTTTCGTTCGTCAGGTTCCTCGGCACGCTCGAACGCCCGATGAAGATCGCGGACTTCCTCAGATGTCTCCAGGAGCTGCGGCAGACCCAGCTTCAGAACCGCTTCCGCTGGATATTCGTCGAACTCGCTCATCACACCCACTTCAGGAAACTCCCGGCCAACACTTTGATACACCTCTTCGACCAGACGCGCCGTTTGCACTTGCCGGACGCGAGGACCAGACCAGGCGCGGCCGAAGAGCATGCCACGGCGGGCCCAGTACTCTCCCAGCAGGCGGGCTTGCACTTCGCCAGTCGCGCAGAGCTTGTCATAGTTCGGCTCCAGAAAAGACGCCTGAGCGTGGCGAACTAAAATAACGCGGCTCATTAGTCCCGCCTAACCAGCCCGCTCAAACAAACCCGCTGCTCCCTGGCCGCCGCCGACGCACATCGTCACAACCCCGTAGCGCGCTTTGCGCCGCAGCATTTCGTTGGCGATGGTTCCGACCATACGCGACCCGGTCATGCCAAATGGATGGCCGATAGAGATCGAGCCA
>Ga0209380_10000495_pt1 | contig 27750 bp, 16 predicted proteins | sample HubBroMetageWFT6_FD_188347 | JGI IMG/M metagenome (GOLD analysis project Ga0209380, IMG submission 188347) | Warmed and freeze-thawed soil microbial communities from the Hubbard Brook experimental Forest, New Hampshire - Hubbard Brook CCASE Soil... | ecosystem: Environmental > Terrestrial >... | reverse complement strand
GTTTGACGCGAGACGCGACGCGCTTGCCAGATTGCTATGGCTGCTACGAGCGCCAGCATCACCAAAGCGGCAGCCAACGACTCTTTGTGCCGCTGCAGAAATCTTCCGCCACGGTAGGCGATGGTAGATTTGCGGGCCTTGACCGGCATGCCGGTGAGATAGCGTTCGACGTCTTCTGAGAACTCGGCGACGGATGCGTAGCGGCGCTCTGGCTCCTTGCGCAGCGCCTTCATGGCGATGGTGTCGAGGTCGCCGCGCAGGCAGCGTTGTAATTCCGCCGGCTGAAGGCCGCGCTGCTGGCTCACGGACTCGGGGGTAATTGCCGTCGGCGGGCCGCCATCGTGAGATGCTTTTTGTTCCGTGCGATGAATAACGACGCTTGGCTTTTCGGGGTCGGTTTCGCAAACGATGCGCTCCATCTCCAAAAGCGACTGGCCCACGGAGTGAAAGGGCCGATGGCCGGAAAGTAATTCGAAGAACAATACGCCGAGCGAATAAACATCGGTCGCGGTCGAGACTGCCTGGCCGCGAATCTGCTCCGGGCTGGCGTACTCGGGCGTCATCGGCCGCCAGTCGGTGCGCGTAACCAGCGGCGTCTGGAAGCAATCTGGATTTAACAATTTGGCGATGCCGAAATCCAGAAGCCTGGGCACGCCCCCGTTGGCGATGAGGATATTCGACGGTTTGAGATCGCGATGGATCACGAGCTTTTCGTGGGCATATTGCACGGCGGAGCAGACTTCGCAAAAGAGCCGCAGACGTTCGTCGATCGAGAGCTTATTCTCGTCGCAATACTGGTCGATGGGTGGGCCTTCGACATGCTCCATGACCAGATAGGGAGAGCCGTCTTCGCTGCTTCCGCCGTCGAGGAGCTTCACGATGTTGGAATGGTCGAGAGTCGCGAGGGTCTGGCGCTCGTTGCGAAATCGATGGAGAATTTGCTCGGTATCGATTCCGGGCTTAACCATTTTGATCGCAACTTGCTTGCGATAGTTTTGATCGTCCCGCTCGCCGAGATAAACGACTGCCATGCCGCCGTGGCCGATCTCGCGGAGAATGCGATAAGCGCCGATTCTTTTCCCCGCCATTTTTTCCGTCAGCAACTGCGCCTGCGCGGAGAGCAGATCGGCGGCGGGACATTCTTCGAGAAAATCTGAGGCGCCGTCGAAGCTGAAGAGCAGCGATTCTATTTCGGCGCGGAGGGCGTCATCACCGGCGCAGGCTTGGCGCAGAAAAGTGCTGCGCTCCTCGGGCTGCCGCTCCAAGGCCAGACTGAAAATCTCTTTTACCTGATCCCATTTTTCCGGCATCTCGCTAATCGCCTTTGCGCAGCTCACGCGCCAGCCACGCCTTGGCGAGATTCCAATTGCGCTTCACCGTGGTGGGAGAAACTCCGAGGACTCCGGCAGCTTCTTCGACGCTCAGGCCACCGAAAAAGCGCAGCTCGACGAGGTGGGCTTGCTGCGGATCGAATTCAGCGAGGCGGGTGAGAGCCTCATCCAATTGAATGACATCGGCAGTTTTCCCCTGGGAGACGATCTCGGCTTCTTCGAGAAAAACTTTCTCAAAACCTTTGCCGCGTTTTTGCGCGTCATGGCCGCGGCTGTAGTCAACCAGGATGCGGCGCATCAATCGCGCCGCAACACCCATGAACTGTTCACGGTTTTTCCAGCGAACTTCTCTCTGATCGGCTAATCGAAGATAGGCCTCGTGCACGAGAGCGGTGGTTTGCAAAGTATGATCACTGCGCTCGCGGCGGAGATAAGAAGACGCCAGCCGCCGCAGCTCCGAGTAAAGAGACACGACCAACTCGGTCATTGCCTTGTCGTTGCCGACATCGAGTTCACCCAGTAGGGTGGCTACATCGGGTGGCGAATCCACGAAAACCTCGAAGACGATGAGCGGAATCACCGGGCCGTCAACAGGCGCCGCGGTCCGAAACACTTCAACTTAGAAATATAGAAAAAATAAACGAGGGAGGATCCAACATAAGATCGCGAACATTTGCCATGCGCACGGAATCGCGACCTCTACGGCGCAGAAAGTATATACCCGGTGGACAGTCAAACCAATGACGTTTTCGCCTTTGTTTTAGGGCACTTGACGCTTCCCGGGCGGCGAAACAAGCCCCACTCCGTCCGCCTGCGAAAAAAATTGGTCCTTTTTTAGCGGCTTCTCCGCGTTACCAGATGAGGCCGAGTTTGGAACGTGGACCGGATATAGCAAGCAGATAAGGTCAGAGTTTATTTAACCCACGTGCCAAACGGCCCAACCACTTAAAAAGGAGAATCTATATGAAGAAGTCTTTGAAAATGATGTTGCTGCTGGTTTTGGCAGTTGGATCGTTCCGCATTTATTCCGAGGCGCAGGCCACGAAACATGTCCTGCAAGGGACGTATATCAGTAACGGTAACTACAATGGCGATGTCAGCGGCGCCACCTATACGGCGATTAGCCCACAGCTTATCGTAGACTGCCCGGGCACCGGAACCTGCACGATCGAGGCCGACATGTGGGTGCAGAACTCCCATGGCACCGACCAGACTCCGAATTCCGTATGCTTCTACGTGGACGGCATTCAATCTGGTGGTTGCCCCTACGCAGGAGGCGCGACGACCGCGGGCTACTTCGAGACGCTTTCCTCTGCTTGGCCCGTCTCGGGACTGGCCGCCGGCGAGCACACGGTGCAGACCTATGTCTATTCGACCGATGGGGAGTACGTCGGCTACTACACCGTAAACTACCGAGTCTATAAGCCGTAGTCTCAAAGCAATCGGCACAGTGAAAGGGTCGCGGACGCGACCCTTTTTGTTGTGCTCTAATCTCTCGCTTCCTCTGCGAAACTCAATGGAAATGTATCCCCGCTGTGTGCTCGCGGCCCATCCCCAACAAATATGGACCCTTTTCCACGTCTTCTTCGCGTTACTGAATGAGGCCCACGTAAGCGAAGCGGGAATGTTCGAAATTGCCAATACAGGAGAGGCGTCTATGAAACAGGTTCGCGTGTTAATGCTTTCAACTTTGATGGTGCTGCTGTGCAGTTTGCTGAGCCAGGCGCAGCAGAGCGTGGCGACGGTTGCCGATGGGATGGTGCCGCCGCTGATTCAGTTTTCTAGTGTCGCTACGGACGAAGGCGGCAATTCGTTGAACGGCGTTGTGAACATCACTTTCTCGCTGTACAACAGCCCGCAAGCGAGCCAGCCCCTATGGGTTGAAACGCAGAACGATGTCCAGCTCGACTCGACCGGACACTACTCCGTGCAATTGGGTATTACTAAGTCAGCTGGGGTGCCGACTTCCTTATTTACCAGCGGCGAAGCGCGCTGGCTGGGAGTGCGGGTCGGAGAACAAGCGGAACCGCCGCGCGTGCTGTTGCTGAGCGTGCCGTACGCGCTCAAGGCTGGCGATGCGGCGACCATTGGCGGCTTGCCGCCATCCGCCTTCGTAATGGCTGCATCGGGCGCAGTTTCCGGTGGGGAGCCGGTTGCGAATGCCGCCGTCGCTCAAGGTGCGCGTTCGGCATTTACCGGCACCGGAACGACGAACTATATTCCGTTGTGGTTGAGTAAGACCAAGCTGGGCAGCTCCGTGCTCTTTCAGAACGCGACGACGGGCAATGTCGGCGTTGGGACGACAACTCCAGCCGCGACCCTCGATGTCAATGGCGCGATCAACACCGCGACCAGCTACAACCTGGGAGGCACCGCCTTTGCGTATGGCTCCTTCGCGAATGCGAACGCGTTCCTTGGCTTCGCAGGAAACTCCACAACGACGGGCACCGACAACACCGCCAGCGGCTGGAAGGCGCTCTTCAGCAACACCACGGGCTACCAAAACACCGCCAGCGGCGCGGCTGCACTCTACTCCAACACCACGGGCTTCCAAAATGTCGCGGTTGGCCTCGGTGCGCTCTCCGACAACACTGGCGGCGATTACAATACCGCCACCGGCACCTACGCCCTTCTGGAGAACACCACGGGCTTCGAAAACACTGCCGACGGCTTCGAGGCGCTCTTCAGTAACACGACCGGCCAAGCGAACGCCGCCAGCGGCTACTACGCGCTCTACAACAACACCACCGGCGCATACAACGCTGCCAGTGGCGTGCAGGCGCTCTACAGCAACACCACGGGCGGATCCAACACCGCCAGCGGCGCTCTCGCCCTGTACAACAGCACGGCCAACTTCAATACCGCCGATGGCTTTTTCGCGCTCTACAGCAACACCACCGGCCAACAGAACACCGCCGTCGGCATCCAGGCGCTCGACATGAACACCACGGGCTCCACCAACACCGCCGTCGGTGCCTACTCGCTCTACCGCAACACCACAGGCACTCCGAACACCGCCATCGGGGCCAACGCGCTCTTCAATAACACCACCGGTACCTATAACACCGCCACCGGCTATTACGCGCTCGAAGCCAACACCACGGGCACCAACAACACCACCAGCGGTACGTATACGCTCGCCAACAACACCACTGGGTATTACGACACGGCAATGGGAGTCTCGGCGCTGGCTGACAATACGACGGGCATAGAAAACACCGCCATCGGCGCCTTCGCATGTCAGACCCAAACCACAGGCAATGACATCACGTGCACGGGCTATGCCACCGAAGCGGTGGGTCAAAATATTCGCAACGCTACCGCCATCGGTGCGCACGCCTCTGTCAGGGTCAGCGATGCCGTGGTGCTCGGCAGCGTAGCTGGGGTGAATGGAGCCAAAACGACCGCCAGGGTCGGCATCGGAACCACCAGCCCCACGAACCTGCTTACTCTCGGTCAGGGCTTTGGTCCCTCCATCGCCGACGGCTGGACAACCTACAGCTCGCGGCGCTGGAAGACGAACATCCAAACTCTGCACGGCGCCTTGGCAAAAGTAGAGCGGATGCGCGGCGTCTCCTACGACTTGAAGGCAAATGGCCAGCACGAAGTGGGAGTGATCGCCGAAGAAGTGGGAGCAGTCGTGCCGGAGTTGGTCACCTACGAAGCGAACGGGAAAGACGCTCGCGGCGTGGACTATAGCCGGCTGACGGCGCTGCTGATCGAGGCTACGAAAGAACAGCAGGCGCTGATCCGCCAGCAGCAAAAACTGATTCACGCGCAACAGACGCAGCTCAAGAGTCAGCAAGCACAGCTGAAAGCGGCGCAGGTCGAGAGTGCGACACAACGAGCGCAGCTCTTGCAACTTGCTTCGCAGGTGCAGACCATTCAGGTGTCGCTGTCATCGGGAGTTCCGGCAGGGACCGAGGCTCGCACCGCTAGCGCTCGAACGATGCCAATCGCAATCCCGCGTCAGTAAGCCCTCCCCGGGGGCAGGTCTCGAACCTGCCCTCGTTTTATCGCGCGCGATCGCGTTGGACGGTTCTGATTGGTCCACGCCCAATAGCGGAATGGGAGCAGGAATATTGTGCCCCAGTTTATGTAATTTCAGCTTTGCGTTTCCTCTGCCGGAACAACCGATTCCGGCCGTATAACCAGAGATGCTAATTTCGATTGCAGTGGGAAGAAGACAGTAAAGGACGATCCGTTGCCGATCGAGCTTTGTAACGCTATCGACCCGCGGTGCTGCTCCACGATCCACTCGGCAATGGCGAGTCCGATACCCACTCCGCCAAGCTCGCGGCTTCTTGCCTTGTCCACACGGTAAAAGCGCTCGAAAATCTTCCTTTGATCTGCTTGCGCAATGCCAATTCCAGAATCACGCACCGTAATGATGGCGCTTTCGTCCCGAATTTCCAGGCGCAACTCGATGGCCCCAGGCGGCGGCGTATACTTGACGGCGTTGTCGAGCAAGATGGCCAGCAATCGTTGCACAGCCATGCGATCCGCCAGGACGCGAGCCTCGCCATCGGTGATCTTCTGCGTGAATTCCAGATTGCGGGATTCCACCATCTGGCGCCATTCGTCCGCAGTTTCCGCGACCACGGAACGCAGGTCGAGCGGAGCCGGATGCAAACTCTCACGTCCGGAATCGGCCCGGGCGAGCGACAACAGCTCTTCCAGCAAGGTCGAAGTCTTTTCCGCCTCCAGAAGGATGTGGCGCAGCGCCTCGCGATACTCCTCGTTCCCTCTTGATTTTCGCAGCGCAAGTTCTGCTTCGGTGCGAATCAGCGAAATCGGCGTTCGTAATTCGTGCGAAGCATCGGCGGTGAACTGGGTAACGCGAAGGAAGGCGTTTTCGATGCGCGCCAACATCTCATTCAGCGTGTCTGCCAGTCGCTGGAGTTCGTCTCCGGTGGTGAGTTTTTCCAGACGATTGCTCAAGTTGCTGCCGCTGATGCTTCTCGCGGCCCGGGTAAGTGCATCTACCGGAGACAGCGCCTTGCGGCTGAGCCAGTGGCCTCCGCTAGCGGCGGCGAGGAGCAACAGCGGAGCCAGCATGAGGAGATAACGCCGAAACAGTGATAGCGTCTCGATCAGCTGATCGATTGGAATTCCCGTCCGCACGAAGTAGGAGTGGCCATTCGCGTAGAGCTTGTCGGTGATGAAACGAAAAGGCTCTTTCCCTACCCGGCTGTTTTGAAACGAACGACCTTGGAAAATCGCAGGCACCAACGGCGGAAATTGATTTTGTTCCAGGGCCGGCGCGCGGAAGATCCAATCGCCATTCTCGTCGAAGATTTGCAAAAAATCGCCGGAGTGCTCCAAAGCATAGGATTCGGAAGCTTCTTCGCGAAGCTTGATGACGGTCAAATTCTTTTTCTTCTGCGATTTCAGGAAATTGGTGAGGTCCTCGACCTGAGCGGTCAAAGTGTCGTCGGCGATATGGTAGAGGTGCCGCCGAAGCACAAGCCACATGCCGACGCCAAAACATAGCTGGGCAGCCGTAAAAATTATTAAATACCACAAAGTAAGCCGGGTGCCGATGGAGGGTTTTCTCATGCCTGATCGTCCAATCGAATGACGTACCCGACACCCCGCACGGTGTGGATTAGCTTTCTGCGATCGTTATCGTCATTGGGATTGTTGCTGCAATCGATCTTGTTTCGCAGCAGGCGCACAAAAGCGTCCAGCGTATTCCTTCCCATTTCGCGCCCTGAAGACGCGACCAGGATTTCCCGCGTGACTATCTTTCCAGCATCGCGCATAAGCCGCTCCAGCAGACTGTATTCGGTCCGCGTCAGGCTTATGCGCACTCCATCGCGGCTCACCTCGCGGGTGGAGATGTCGAGCAACAAATCGTCCACCCGAAGCTGTGCCGTCCGCGGAGCAACCGCGGCTCTACGCACCGCGCGCAGTCGCAGCAGCAACTCCTCAAATGAAAACGGCTTGGTCATGTAATCGTCGGCGCCAAGGTCCAGGCCATTCACGATGTCGGGAACGGAGTCTTTTGCGGTGAGCATCAACACGGGGGTGACATTGTTTTCGTTGCGCATTCGTCGAGCGAGTTCAAATCCATCCATCCTGGGCATCATCACATCGAGAATCACAACGTCGAAATCGTGGCTTCGAATCATCTGCAGCCCGTCGCCGCCGTCGACTGCGCAAGAGACGGTGTGACCCTCTTCACTCAGGCCCTTTTGCAGCAGTTCCAGCATTCGCCGTTCGTCTTCTACAACCAGCAATTTCATTGAGCGAGCTCGTCGAGTGCGATTGGATGCGGGATTTCCCACCTAGAGTAGAACGCAAACACACTTGGCGAACAGAGTCTGAAAAAGTATTAACCATCCTTTAACATCGCCGTTACAGCGCCTTCCTAGAATCGGTCGTCACTCAATCGGCTGCAATTTTTTGCTTCAGCGGCACCGCAGTTGGCCGCGCGGGTCCGGTTTCCGCCTGGCCCATGAGTTGCTGATTTTCTAAGGAGCTGAATTCTTATGAAAGCAAAGCATTCTTTTTCGATTCTCTTTCTTCCTTCGAAATGGGCCGCAGCGATAACCTTCTCCCTACTATTGGGATCGACGGCCTTCGCGCAAGTCGATCGCGCTGAACTTGAAGGCACGGTGACCGATTCCTCGGGAGCCGTGGTTACCGGGGCGAGTGTGAAAATCGTGGCCGCCGACACCGGCCTCACCGCCAGCCAGACGTCCAACACCGTCGGCTACTACCGCTTTTCGGGGTTGGCGGTCGGCCGCTACTCGGTCACAGTTTCGAGCACCGGCTTTAAGACTACCGTGATCCGGAATGTCATTCTGGAAGTGGGAGAGACACACACCCAGGACATCAAGCTTCCGGTTGGAGCGGCGGGTGAAAAAGTTGAGGTCAATGCTTCCAATGAAGTGACCAACCGTACTTCGGCCGAGGCAGGGACGGTGATTCGGCCGGACCAAATTGCGGATCTCGCGAACAATGGGCGCGACTGGACCACCTTATCGTTGCTGGCGCCCTTTGCCCAGGACGACGGCGGAGGCGACCAGAGAACGATCCGTTTCGCGGGGCGGGCGCGCGACGACAACAACTTCTCAATCGACGGAGTCGATGCCGGCGGTATTCAGGAGCAGGCACAGAAGTCAACGACGCGTCTGCAGATCTCACAGGACGCTATCGAAGAGTACCGGGTCGACAGCGCGCTATATGACGTCGAATATGGCACGCAGTCGGGCGGCCAGATTGATGCCGAAACCAAGTCCGGCACGAACGATCTCCACGGCACGGTCTTTGGTTATCTCAGAAATTCCTATTTCGACGCGCGCAGTTTCCTTGATTTCGATATAAACGGCAACCCCGCCATCTCCCCGTTTCGGATGGGCCAATACGGGATGTCGGTTGGCGGGCCGATTGTAAAGAACAAGACATTCTTCTTTATCAACTATGAAGGAATCCGCCAATTGCAGTTCAACGGGCAGCAAATGATTGTGCCCGCCGGGCTGTGCTGCGCAGATTTCACCGGCACCGGCGAGCCAGGGCCTGCCACGTCGAGCTACCAAAAATACGTGCTCGATCAGGCGCAGAGCCTGGGCATTGGGCCGACCGTGTGCCAAATCATGGGGGCGTTTCCGTGGCGTGCCTCGGTCGGTTCGATCGATGGCTGCACGCCACGCTTCGTGATTCCCGATGGGTCTTTCCAGTGGCAAGGTAGTTCGGCTGCGCCAACTGCTTTGAATAATCAGGATTCTGTGACCGTCGGCAGGCAGACGACCATCCACGAAGATACGTGGCTCGTACGGATTGACCAGAAGATCAGCGACAAGACGTTGCTTTACGGCCGGGGGCAGCGCGACATCAGCATTTGGTATGCCCCGGCAACGAACCCAGCCGTTCCCGGTGACAATCAGGCAACCATCAACCATCCGGCAAATTACATGCTCGCGTTGCAGCATACATTCAGCCCCACCGTATTCAACGAGGCAAAGCTCTACATCAATCGCTCGCCTTTCCACAATCCGGGAGGAAGCGCGTTACCCTACGCTATCAACACCAACAGTTTCGTCACGCTCAACAACACCAGCGCCGATATCGAGGTCGGCGCAACCTACGGCGGAATCGACAATCTGACCTGGGTTCATGGGCGGCATGCGTTCAAGGCAGGTATCGAAATCCGCCGCGTCCGACTCAACCAGGGGCAAACTTCGAACAATGTCCTGAGCTTCGGCGACGACTACTCCCTAGCGACCGCAAGTTTGAGCAGTATCGATTACATTGCCCCGTGGTGCTGCCACCGGCTGCGACGGAATTTCTACATGCCGTATTTTCAGGACGAATTTAAGCTCACGCCAACATTCACCTTCACGGCTGGCGTTCGCTGGGATTACTACGGCGTCGCGAACGAAGCGACCAACCGAACCACCGTGTTCGACGTGAACGCGTTTCATGGTGTCTGTCTCGGATCGGGTTCTTACAACGTGGCACCGAGTCCGGGTCCCATCAGCACACCTCCGTGTCCCAGAAATCCAGCTCTCTATAATGCAAGTTACCGCAATTTTGATCCGAGGCTTTCGCTCGCCTGGGCACCCGAACAGTTTCACGGGAAGACCGTGTTTCGCGCCGGATACGGCATCTATCACGGCGCAGCGCAAAATGACGACTTGAACGCGGGGCTGGAGAGTGACACCTTTCGCATCCTCGTCAATTCCACCACGCAATTGCAGCCTGCCTACGCGCAACAAGACCCGGATCTATCTGCCATCGCAACGAAACAAGGGAACCATCCACGGGCGTTGCAGCGAGAAGGCCGCCGCGATTTGTATGTAGAGACGTGGGGACTGACCATCGAGCACCAATTGCCGGCCAATTTCCTGTACTCGATGCAATACATCGGCAGCCGCGGCGTGCATCTGTTCTCGCGCGGAGCGGTCAACCTTTGTACCGAACCGGTCACGTACAACCCGGTGGACACCGATTGCTTCCGTACGCTGGACCCCTATTATCCCGGTGGCAATCCCTTTGGTTCGGTCGATTACAAACACGACGTGGGAGCCAGCACCTATCACGCCCTGGGCGTATCTCTTGAACGGCGTCTCACAAACGGCTTGTCCTTCCAGTCGCGCTATACCTGGTCGCATTCCATTAACGACGGATCAGTCGGGGGAGGCGAATCGAATGGACCGGAGAATGTGAACTGTCTGGAATGCGACAAGGGGCCCAGCATCTATGACGTTCGGAACAATATTGCAGTGAACACAGAATACGAGCTTCCATTCGGGCCGGGCAAACCGTATATGAACTATACAGGTGCGCTCGGCAAAATCATTGGCGGATGGAGCCTAAGCAGCATCGGCCTGTGGCACACGGGGCATCCGTTGACGGTGTCGATGGATCTCACTGGCACGATCGATCCGACCGTATTTCCGAATTCCCTGTTTGCGCAAAACGGGCTCACGTACAATTACTTGCTTCCAGACGGCAACGACCAGACCACCCAGCGTCCCGACCTTATTCCGGGTGTACCGGTGATGTTGCCGAACCCTCACCCTGCCGGTCCAAATGGTGGTGGGTCACCGCTGGTGAATGCGGCTGCGTTTCAGGCGCCACCGCTCGATGCGAACGGGAATTTCACACGATTTGGCAACGAGCCAAACGGCGTCATTCGCGCTCCGAATATCTGGCAGATCGACCTGGCGCTTACGAAAAGGACAAAACTCACCGAACGATTGTCGATGGAGTTCGCGGTGCAGGCATTCAATATCTTCAATCACGTGCAGCTGGCCGATCCCTTGGATTTAACGTTAGCGTATGCTCCCACCCAATCGAATTTACAGAACTTGGGAGTTCCGGGTGATTTCGGATTCATCGACTCGTCGGTAAACTTCAACAGCAACAACGACAACGCCGCCCCTGGGAACACGGGAACCGGCACGCCGCGACAACTGCAGTTCATGGTTCGCTTTACGTTCTAGCTTGCCATGAGCGGGCCCACCGCGGTCCGCCTCATGCACTTTTTGTCACGAATCAGAGACTGCACATCTTGCATTGCACATTCTCTAGAGGAGCCTCCATTGAAAACTCTGCTGATCTTTGCCATGTCTTTCACCCTCATGGCTGCGTCCGCCCTTGCAGCCGACGGCTATCACATAACCAAGAAAATCCCGGTCGCCGGCCAGGGCAGTTGGGACTATCTCGCTGTCGACGAAGGCGCGCGGCGACTCTATGTCGCCCACGGAACTCAGGTCGAAGTGCTCGACGTCGATTCCGGCGCAATCGTCGGCAAGGTCGCAAATACTCCCGGTGTGCATGGAATCGCCATCGCTCCAGAGTCGGGACGCGGATTCGTGAGTGACGGGCAGTCATCTGCGGTTACGATCTTCGACTTAAAGACTCTGCAGACGATCGCCGAAGTCCCGGTCGGCAAGAAACCCGACGCCATTATCTATGACCCTGCTACGTTGAGAGTTTTCGCATTCAATGGTGACAGCAACAGCGCCACGGCGATTCAGGCGTCGGATGGAAAAGTCGTGGGAACGGTCGATCTCGGCGGCGGACCCGAGTACGCCGTGGCCGACGGCTCCGGGTATGTCTACAATAATCTGGAAGACGCGAGCGTCGTCCTCAAGATCAATGCCCGTACGTTAAAAGTTGAGCAGCGCTGGCCGACTGCTCCTTGCGCCTCGCCATCGAGCATCGCGATGGATCAAGCGAATCGTAGATTGTTCATCGGCTGCCGCAGCAAGGTTATGGCCGTGATGAATGCGGACACAGGTCATGTGATCACGACTCTCGCCATTGGCGACCACGTGGATGCCACGGCGTTCGACGCTTCTTCGCGGCTTATTTTCAATTCCAACGGCGAAGGCACGATCACGGTGATTCATCAGGACGGTCCAGACAAATATTCGCTCGTCGAAAATGTGGCGTCTCTGCCTAAAGCGAAGACTATGGCGCTCGATCCGAAGACGCATCGACTTTTTCTCTCCACCGCGGAAGCGGGACAGTTTGAAGTGCTAGTGGTGGGCAAATAAATGAGACACTTGCAAAAATTGCCGGTCGTGATTCTCTTTCTTGCGTGCGTTGCATGCTCACGTTCGCACTCGCAAGCGCCTCCGCAAAACCAACCGGTAGCGTTGCAATTGCAGGTGAGTACGCCGTTCCACTTTGTCGCCTATGGAGATGCGCGGTTTCACGATCCTAACGACAAAGAAGCCGCAAATCCAGCCGTTCGCCAGGCGCTGGTGCGGGCCATTGCCGAGACTCATCCCGCGTTTATCTCGTTTGGTGGCGACATCGTCTACAACGGTAATGACAAAGATGATTGGAAGGTATGGGACAGTGAAACCGCGGTGTGGCGCGCCGACAAAATTCCGGTTTATCCTGCACTCGGCAACCACGACTTGCACGGCGATGAAACAGTTGCGCTCGCGAATTATTTCGAGCGCTTCCCTGACCTGAACCATAGCCGCTATTATTCCGTCCGCGCCGCTAACTCGCTGCTACTGGTGCTCGACAGTTCGCTCGATGAAATCTCCGGGCCGCAGGGACACTGGCTGACTCAGAAACTTGACCAGCTTCCCGCCGATGTGGATTTCGTTTTCATTGTTCTTCACCATCCTCCCTATACCAGTTCATCGGACATGAAGATCTTTGGCGGAGGTCATTCGGCCCGCTCGCCGGAGAAGGAACTGGCCAAAATGCTCGAGGCGCGGCAGCAGAAGCAGCGCGCTCGTATCGTGGTTTTCTCGGGACACGTCCACAACTACGAACGCCACGAGCACGGCGGCATCACGTACTTTGTGACTGGCGGGGCGGGGGCGCACGCATACCCGGTCGAACGAGCTAAGGACGATCCGTTCCAGAGCACGGAAGTGAATTACCACTACGTGATGATCGAGGTCGATCGCGGCAGCCTGAAGATCACCATGCACCGTCTGGATTTGACCAGTGGTACAGCCGTCTGGACGGAACCCGACTCGGTTACTATCTCTACACCAGCGGCGAAGGGCGCGGCGCGAGGAAACTAGAGTTTCATCCGGAGATCGTTCCCAGCTCCGTCTAGGATGCTTCGCCGCCTCCTCTAGTAGTCCGGTGTCCATCATCTTTTGCACATCTATCCCGGCCTCGGCCGACGCTTCAAATGCGCTGTTCGCCTACACAACTAACGCGAGATTTATAAGCTTCTGAACGCTAGCCAAAGTGCGACTTCCGAGAAGGAGGATCTGGCCAGCTTGTTGGAAATCTATTCGGTGACATGACTTCCGGGCTGCCGGCTTCTGCGGCGGAATCGCGTGGGTGTTGTGATTTGCCCATCTGTAATAACGCACGAGATGCACGAGTATCGTGCGAAAGTTTATCGAACGTCAGGTTTGCGCATCTTCCGCCTGAACGATCGATTCCGGCCGGATCCAAAGCTGCCAATTTCAATTGCAGGAGAAACGAACTAAAAGTAAGCGAAGTTAGGGGACTCCCAGCCAAGGCCCTGGCAAACGAGTGCGTGCCTTAGCGACGCAGGTGCCCTTTAGACCGCGAGGTTTGTATTAATCTAAGCAAATTAAATCTATCCAAGGCTCAGACAAGATGTCATTCCCTATACGGAGGTCGCTGATGTCACTCCGCTCTGCCTGGCGTTTGCTTGCCATCGTTGTTCTGTTTGCGGGGCTGGTCGATGCCCAAACAATTCCACCGGCAACGGCGACGCATATCGACGAAATTATTGCGCAGGCGGCTCGTGAACAACAAATCCCGGCTGTCTCGGTTGCCATAGGCTTAAACGGGCAGATTCAGTATCAGAAAGCGTTTGGCAAGGCCGATCTCGAAAACGACGTTGCGGCCACTTCCGAAACCCTGTTCCGCACAGGCTCGATTGCCAAGCCGATCACGGCGGTTGCGGTTATGCGACTTGTCGAGGAGGGCAAACTCGATCTGGACGCACCGATTCAGAGATACTGTTCCGCATTCCCGCGAAAGGCTTGGACGGTCACGACCCGCGAGGTATTGGGGCATATCTCGGGCATTCGCCATTACCAGGAAGGCGAGATGGATAACACTCATCATTACGCCAAGCTGACGGATGGGTTCGCCATCTTCGCCAACGATCCGTTGCTCTTCGAGCCGGGAACGAAGTATCAATATTCCACTTATGGGTATTCGCTGATCGGGTGCGCTTTGGAAGGCGTGACCGGCAGATCGTATCCGGAGGCGATGCAACCAGAAGTGTTCGGTCCGGCGCATATGACGCACACCCGGGTGGATGATGTTTTCGAGATTATTCCGCACCGCGCGCGGGGATACTCCAAGCGGAACGGGCAGATCAGCAATGCCGGGCTTATGGACAGCAGCTACAAAATTCCCGGCGGCGGTTACGTTTGCACGCCGGGTGATCTGGTCCTCCTTGCCGATGCCCTGCTAGCGGGAGCGCTAGTGAAACCCGAGACCCTCAAACTTATGTGGACGTCACAGAAGCTTCGCGACGGCAAGGATACGGGTTACGGTATGGGTTGGGGAGTGGGTCAGTTCGAAGGCGAGAACACCGTGGGCCATTCCGGCGGCCAGCAGGGAACGAGCACCAGCCTGACGGTTTATCCTCAGCGCAAAATGGTGGTAGCCGTCATGATCAACCTGGATGTGGGCGACGCTACGGACATCGATCGTAAGATCAGCGCGGTGCTGCTGAAGGATGTGTTTGGAGTCAAACCGGATTCCAAAGCTGTGGCAGCAGGCCCCTAGCCCAGCCTCACGCTTCACCTCACTATGCACTCAGCGAGAGCGCGCGGCGGGTAAGCAAAGGATTCCGAATAATCAGAGGCTTGCGTGGCGAAATTGTTCCACAAGATATTCGCTGGTGCGGAGGGTGAAGGCGAGAATGGAAAGAGTGGTTGTCTTGTCGGTACAGTTCAGGAAAACGCTGGCGTCGCAGACGTAGAGGTTCGGAACGTCGTGAGTTTGCCCGAAACGGTTGGTCACAAACTTCCTGGCATCGTTCCCCATGCGGCAGGTGCCGGTTTCGTGCAAACTGAAGCCGGGCATTTCGGGTTCATCGGCGGCGTATTCGAGGACCGCGCCGGCTGAATTGAAGACGTCGGCCGACATCTGTTTCGCATGTTGAAACATCCGCAGCTCGTTATCTCCCCACTCGAAATGAATACGGGCCTGCGGAATTCCGAAGGAATCTTTGGCTTCCGGATCGATATCCACAAAGTTCTTGCTGGAAGGAAGTGTCGGAGCCTGAATCGTAAAACTGACGGGAGTGGGGTAGCGGCGCTTGATTTCCCGCTTGAAAGACGAGCCGAACCCCTCGACTTTGTCGTAGTACCAGGGGAACTCGGCACAACCTCCGTCGGGATAGACGGAATAGCCGCGGATAAATTTTTCTTCGCGGGCGTGTTCCAGATTCTGCCAGCGTGGCATCCAGGCGATTGTGTTGCCGGTGATGTTGTCGGGAAAATTTGGCTGGCCCAGGAGTTGCGGCAGATAGCCACTGGCCGTGGTCGCATATAAATGGTCACACAGGTTGCGCCCCAATTGTCCGCTGGAGTTGGCGATGCCAGCGGGCCAGTGGCTTGATTTCGAGTTCAACATGATCCGGGCGCTTTCGATGCACGATGCCGCTACCACGACGGCGCGCCCTTGCACCTCATACTCCTGTCGCGATTCGCGGTCGAGGTAGGCCACTCCAGAAGCGTGGCCATCGTCATCCACTAAAATATTCTTAGCGATAGCATTCGTTTTCAGTTCCAGGTTTCCGCTAGCCTCGGCGGCGGGAAGCAAGAACCAGGGAGAGGAGAAGAAGGCTCCCACCTCGCAACCAAATGTGCAATCTCCGCAGTAATGACAGGCGGGATGCCCGTCGTGGTCCTCGGTGAGTTGCGCCAGCCGGTCGGGTAAGTAAGGTACGCCAACTTTCTGACAAGCGTGCTGAACAATCACGTCGAGACATCGGAAGTTGAACGGCGGCAGGTAAACCCCATCGGGATTGCTGGGGCGGTTTTGCACGGTGCTGGACACGCCGATCATTTTCTCGACGCGAGTGTAGTATGGCGCCATCTCGTCATAGGTCACGGGCCAGTCGGCGTCGTATCCATCGAGCGTGGCAGCCTTGAAATCGATATCACCGAAGCGCGCCGAACTCCGTCCCCAAAAATTGGTTTTTCCCCCTACCGCGGAACAACGCGGCCACATCCACCTGGTGCCCGGCGCAGTCGTAAATGCGACGTCGTGTTCCCATGCCCCCTGGTTGTACTCCGAGTCGAGAAAGCCGGGAGTGTCTTTCATGCGCGTCTTGGGGTCGCCGAAGCCGCGATATTTCATCTCGTATGACATGCGATGGTTGCGGAAATCCTTTTCCGGATCGAGGCGCCGGCCGGAATTCAAGGCGCAGACCTTCAACCCGGCGTCGCACAGGGTCTTGATCGCCATGCCGCCCCCGGCGCCGGTGCCGATCACAATGACGTCGTAGATTTGTTTTGGCATAAGGTTCTTATGATTTCGCAAGCGCGGGTGCGGGTGGGAGGTGACGATGTTCGGGATCATCCTGGTGGGGACAGGAAGGCGACACGGCATAGGAGTGGATCAAGCCAGGGAAATCCAACTCCTTCAAGCCAATTTCGCTGGTGTAAAAACCCAACATCGTGTATTCGCGAATTCGAGCGAAGAACTTGCGGCCGGCTTCTTCGCCCGGCCGGAATTTTTTCCTGTAAGCCAGCGGTTCAAGCAGAGCTGTTTGTTGCCCCGGATTTAACTTTGTGAATGGCTGACCAGAAGTTTTCTGGCTATGCATATCCAACCAGCGCAAGCCGTTGCGGAAGTCGGGTTGAAGATTCGAATCGCGCGACACCATCAAGTCGATGAACTCGGCGACTCCCGCTTCGCGAGCGCCGGGCGTGTCGTCAGAGGGGACAATGATGTCGGTGAGCCGCTCGATCGTCGCGTACTCAGGAGGAGTAAAAAACCAAGGCTGATACACCGCGGGCTTGATTTGCGCGAGCGTTTTGCCGATGTGTCCGCAGGCAAAGCTCCATTTACTGAAGCCGGGGAAGGTTGCCGCAGCCGACGCCACGCTAAGGATGCGCAGGACCTCACGGCGTTCTATGCTTTGGCCGGCCATCGTTCTCTGGCTCCTGGCTGCGGGCAACGGCGTTCGGCACTCATCGCGCGATCCAATGCCGATTCTTGCGCGATATGGAGATAGGTGGAATATTGCTCCTCTCCTATGTCAGTAAACGGGACCATCGCCATCGCACTGCCCGAAGCCTGTACTTGCCAAGTTCGGCGGTCGATTCGCTTTGCGGCCAGCAAGTCAGCCCTGGCCAGCGCCGGTGGATTGTCAGCAATCGCAAACAGCACCAGCGGTCCAAACAATAAGGCCGCGGTCTGTGGATGCTGCGGATCGACCGGTTCGATTCGCGTGGTCATCGGTAAATCCAGCTCGATGCGGTCGCCGGTTTTCCATTGGCGACGAATCGCGGCAAAATTGCCAGGGGCTCTGAGCGCCTTTTCGCGGCGCCCGTTTAGCGAAATCGACGCTCCGTCGGCCCAGGCTGGAATCCGAAAACTCAGAGTAAAATCTGCCCGCTTCGATGTTTTCACATCGAATCGCACCATACTAACGAACGGATACTCGCTTTGTTGCGTCAGTTCGACTTCGGCGCCATCCTGTATCCATCGCAGGGTGGACGGGATGTACAAATTCACCCACACGCCTTCTGAATCGCGGAAGTAGGTGTTGATGCGATAGTCGGCGGCTACTTGAGGCAGCGTGCCCGAGCAGCAGGCCCAGTGCTGATCGGCTTTGTAAATTTTGTGTCCCTGGAAGTTGTAATCGGAGTAGTAGAACGTGCGCCCGTCAGACCGTAACGGCTTTGCGCCGAGGACGGTGTTGTACATGACGCGCTCCATGCTGTCACCGTATCGTGAATCGCGGGTCACGCGCAGTAGATATCTTGTCAACTTGAAGTGCGCGTATGAGCCACATGGGGTTTCAAAACTGCTGTGGCTCTCAGTGAGGCTGTTGTAGACGTTTGCACTGGTGGAAGCGCCAAGCATCTCATCCGGCCCCCAGCCCCCGGTGACAAAACTTTGCCGGGACAACATTGCAAAGGCGTTCCTGGCGGCGAGCAAATGTTTCTCACTGCCTAGAGTTAAATACGCCTGCATGGCAGAGCTCAAAGAATTCACATAGCTGTAGGCATGTCTTCCGGCCAAGACGTCGCGGCCCTCGGCAAGTGGATTGTAGTACTCATCGTCAAGGTATTGCCGCCCCAGTTCACGATAGCGATCGCCGGCGCCGCGCTGGTATGCGAGAAAAAGATTCTCTGAGATGGTGTAGGACTCATCCCACGTCCAACTTTGATCTTTATTTGGCCGCCAATCTTTTCCATGCTCTACGGCGTGCTCGGGAAAGTGCGGTAGAGCGGCGTCGGTGCTGCGGTCGAGAATCGAGAAAGCGTCGGGGTCGCCAACGTATTGGTGCGAATCGATCAGCCCGCACACGATCTTGTCGTAGCAATAGGTTGGGAAGCGGTTCTTGTCGTAATAGTCGCCCGAAATCGTCTGCGCATACAGGCGATTCAAGCGCATCACCTTGTCGCGCGTTGGCTGGTCGCGCCGAATGGCATAATAGCGAGCGAGGGCCGAGACCCACTGGCCAAACGCACAAGTTGGGGCAAAACCGTCTTCGTCTGTGCCCCATCTGTAATCGGGATTGTAGTGGTACCAGCCTCCCAGATCTTCGCCGGGAGCGGGCAGTCCGCTCATCTGACGAAACGGTTTCAGCAGGCTATCGTCACTCAATCCCATGAGCACGGAGTGAGTTTCTTCCAGTTGGTTTTCATGGAGATCACTCGTGAGCACGACATCGGAGTAGTCAAACGGTTGCAGGGGTTGCAGGGCGGGCGCAGTGGCGAACGCTCCTCGGAGCCAACGACCGGGCGTCGCGACTCCCGCAGCAACCAGGGAGGCCGACTGCATGAATGTTCTGCGCGATACTGGCGAGGACGAGAACATAACTCGATGACGCCACGTTGGAATTTGAAGTTTCTGCTCCTAATACTGGTACTCTAACTCAACCGAATTAATTCAGCATAATGTTTGACCACAGCAGAAGTCCAGGAATCCACGAAACCGATTCGCCAAGGCCTTGATGATCTGTGCCTGACGCAGACGATTGGACCGAGGCGCAAACTGTGTGAGAAGATTTGCAAAATATCGGGCTTGTGGTCTGGATTCAATGCCAACCTTTATTTCCCGTAAATCAATCAATCATTCCTGCGGGGAGACGGCGCGCAGGGCGTTTCTCATCTTATTTTTGATAGCCCTTCCGGGCGCGACTCCTGCACAAAATCCTGAGCGCGGAGATTCCCCGCAACAGAGCGGCATGAGCACTGGGGTTGCGCACGCGCCGGTCAAGGACGCTCTCTCACGACCAATTACGGCTGGGGGCTTTGTCGACGGCGCGCCGGTGGTCTTTGAGGACATTACGCACGCGGCCGGATTGGACAAGTTCCACCACAAGTCGGGAACTCCCGAGAAGACGACAATTCTGGAGACTCCGGGTTCCGGGGTTGCGCTCATCGACTACGACAACGACGGCTGGCTTGATCTCTATCTGTTGAACGGGTCAACATTTCCCGCATTGAAGGGGAAAGAAGCTCCGCCGCGGGCGATGCTGCTGCACAATAATCACGATGGTACGTTCACAGACGTCACGGAAAAAGCGGGCGTTGCCAATGAGCGCTGGGGCTTTGGGGTTGCGGTGGGAGATTACGACGGAGATGGCTGGCCGGATATTTACGTCTCCAACTTCGGCAGGAATCGCCTCTACCATAACAATCATGACGGCACTTTCACGGACGTCGCGGAAAAGGCGGGCGTTACCCTGGGAGGTTGGTCGACGGGAGCGACGTGGGGTGACTATGACCGCGATGGCTTGCTGGACCTGTTCGTTCCGGGCTATGTGAAGTTCGATCCCGACAATCCTCCGATTGCGGGCAAAGGCGGCATTCCGGCAGGCTTTTGCCAGTTTCGCGGGGTCAACGTGATGTGCGGGCCGCGAGGCCTGCCGGGAGAGAGCGATCATCTGTTTCACAATAACGGCGATGGGACGTTTACCGACGTGAGCGTGAAGGCGGGCGTCTCCGATGCGCGAGGATATTACGGCCTGGCGTCGGTTTTTGTGGACGTGGATGACGACGGCTGGCTCGATCTTCTCGTGGCGAATGATTCCGTGCCCAAATATTTATATCGGAACAAACATGATGGCACGTTTGAAGACCTCAGTTATCTCTCGGGATTCGCTCTAAATGATGAGGGGCGCGAGCAGGCTTCGATGGGGATTGCAGTGGGGGACTACAATCGCGACGGCCGAGTCGATTTTTACATTACCAATTTCTCCGACGATTACAACACTCTTTACCGCAATGACGGCGAGGCCAGCTTTTCGGATGTGAGTTTTGCGGCCGGCATCGGCAACGTGACGATCCCGTTCCTTGGTTGGGGAACGGGGTTCATCGACTTCGATAACGACGGCTGGCTCGATATTTTTGTCGCTAATGGGCATGTTTACCCGGGCGTCGACAAGCAGGATTGGGGCACGACGTTTGCCCAGCGTCCACTTTTATTCCGAAACATAAACGGAACGAAGTTTGAGGAGGTGCCTCCGGCGACGGGTAGCGGGTTAGCGGTCGTCGTTTCTGCCAGGGGCGCGGCTTTCGGCGACCTGTTCAATGACGGTCACATCGATGTGGTGCTCAACGTTATCGACTCGACTCCGGTGTTGCTGCGGAATGTCGTTCACAATTCAAATCACTGGCTTGGGCTTCGGCTGGTGGGGGGGCCAAAGAGCCCACGCGACGCCATCGGCGCCAAGGTCTTTGTGACGACGGGAGCGATCCGACAGAGGGGCGACGTTTTTAGCGGCGGCAGTTATGCTTCGAGTTCGGATCAGCGCCTGCATTTCGGCTTGGGCGCGGCCGGCAAAGTGGACAAACTGGAGATCCAGTGGCCGAGCGGGGCAAAGGAGGAGATTCGAATTCCATCGGTGGATCGGATCTTCACGGTGGTCGAAGGCAAAGGGGTGGTTGAGCCGTGACGCCGGAGCGGAAAGCGGACGACATTCGCATCCGCGCCATCGTTTGCGCAGTTTTTTTCTGTTGTCCACTTTTCGCGCTCGCGCAGGAGCACCCTGTTTCGGCGAAACCGGTTGCGACTTCTTCTGATCTCTTTGTAGATGTCGCCTCCCAGTCAGGTATCAACTTTCGATATCGCGCGTCGCACACCTCCAGGAAATATTTGCTGGAGACCATGGGCGCGGGCGTGGCGCTGTTTGACTACGATAATGACGGACGCCTCGATATATTCCTGGTGAATGGAGCGCCGCTCGCCGATCCCACTCCCAAAGGGACGATTCCGCAGAAGACCGGCGCGGATTACTGGAACCGGCTCTATCATCAAAAGCCCGACGGTAGGTTTGAAGACGTCACCGAGAAAGCGGGCCTGCAAGGCGCCGGATACGGGATGGGAGTCGCCGTCGGTGACTACGACAATGATGGATTCGAAGATCTCTACGTCACGGCGTACGGAGGCAACAAGCTTTACCACAACAATGGAGATGGCACGTTCACAGACGTGACGGAAGCGGCTGGTGTCGGCGGTAGCGGATGGTCAAGCGGGGCGGCGTGGGTCGATCTCGACGGAGATGGCTTCCTCGATCTGGTCGTACTGCGATATCTGGACTGGGACTTTGATGACTTGTGGTGCGGCGAACACAAGGAGGGTTATAGGGCATACTGCCATCCCGATCACTTTAAGCCGGTCGCGCCGCTGGTTTATCACAACAACAGAAACGGAACTTTCACGGAAATCGCCGGGAAAGCGGGGCTATCGAAGCCGGGCAAGGGACTCGGCATAGCCATTGCCGACTATGACCGCGATGGCCACATCGATTTTTTTGTGGCCAACGATTCCATGATGGAGTTCCTTTATCACAATAAAGGAGACGGAACTTTCGAAGATGTGGCGTTGGTCTCTGAAGTGGCCGTGGATATCGACGGCCGTACTTATGCAGGGATGGGAGTCGATTTTGCCGATTACAACAATGATGGGTGGCCGGACCTGGTAGTCACGGATCTGGCAAACCAGCGTTATGCTCTTTACCTGAGTAATGGCGATGGAACGTTCAATTATGTCAGTGCGAATGCCGGCGTCGGTCCAATGACACTTGCCCATTCGGGCTGGGGAGTGCGTTTTCTTGACTATGACAACGACGGGTGGAAGGATCTGCTGATTGCGCAAGGCCACGATCTCGATACGATTGAACTTAACTTTCCGAACCTTCGTTATCGTGAACCTATGCTGCTGGCACGCAACACCGGCCACGGATTTGTCGATGTGTCGGCACAATCAGGAAGTGTCTTCCGGCAGCCATGGGTGGCACGTGGGTTGGCTATCGGCGATTTGGATAATGATGGCCGGCTGGATGCGGTGGTGACCACCAATGACGGGTTGATTCACGTGCTGCACAACCAAGCGCAGGCGCAGAATCATTGGCTGCTTTTGAAGCTGGTCGGACACAAGAGCAACCGTGACGCGATTGGCGCCGAGGTCGAACTGGTGACTGCCGCGGGTTCGCAGTTCGCTACGGTCTCGACGGCGAGCAGTTATCTTTCCGCCAGCGATAAGCGGGTACACTTCGGCCTGGGGAAGGAAAATGTTGCGCTAAGAATTGAGATCCGCTGGCCGAGCGGAATCCGGCAAACGGTCAAGGGGGTTGCGGCCGATCAGATTCTTCAGATCGACGAACCTTCTCAGCCGCCGTCCTCGCCGAAGCCATGAGCGCACGCCTGACAAATCCGGCGCGCTTGTTAGTTTTAGGCGCGCTCTGCGTAGTTTGTACGCTGGAGGGGCCAGCACAGAGCGAAGGAGACTTCGATCGCGGCGTCGCTGAATTTCGTGCCGGGAACTACTCTTCGGCGGCTGATTTGCTGGCACAGGCGGAGGTTACGTCTCCGGGCACTAGCGATGCGCTGCTGTTCGAAGGCAAAGCGCTCATTCATCTTTCGAACTTCCCGGCTGCCGAACGGGTGCTTCAGCGCTACATCGTTTCTCATCACGATTCTTCCGACGCCCTCTATTTGCTCGGTTTCGTCCTGCACCGCGAGAACCGGCCCGCGGAATCCCTGGCAGCGTATACGCGTGCCGACGCCATTGACCCCGCGACCGGGGACGACTTGAAGATCGTCGCCCTCGACTACGTGTTACTGGATGACTATGCGGACGCCATCAAGTGGTTGCAAAGCGCGGTCGAACGCAATCCGAAGAATAAGGATGCGTGGTATTACCTGGGTAGAGCCTGTTATACCAAATCACGCCTGGCGGAGGCGCGACAGGCTTTTCTGATGGTCTTGAGCCTTGATCCGCAAGATTCGCGAGCCGAGAATAATCTCGGCCTGATTTATGAAACCGACGGCCGACCCGAAGCCGCGATGGATGCTTACCGCAAGGCAATCGCTTGGCAAGACCTCGGCCAGCATCCGAGCGAGCAGCCCTATGTGAATCTGGGCAACCTCCTTATGGAGCAAGGCCAGATCAAAGAGGCCTTGGCGCCGCTCGCGAAAGCAGTGGAGCTAGCTCCAAACGATGCGTTCTGCCACATGTCTCTCGGCATCGCTTACTGGAAAAGCGGGAAAGTGGAGCAGGCGCAACACGAATTGGAGACAGCGACAAGACTGGAACCGGACAATTCCACGGCTCACTATCAATTGGGCAGAGTCTACAAAGAAGAGCATGCGCTTGATCGCGCGCAGGCGGAGTTTGCGAAGACCGCCGAGTTGAAAGCAAAGGCTGCCGGCTTGCCATCTGCGCCGCCAAATCGCTAATGCAGTTGCCAGAAGTTACTGCGGATTCTGAGGAGCGGGCGTAGATTCCGCGGCGTTCGGATGGTTTTCCCGGTAGGTTTCGAGCGCTTGCTGCGAGCGCTTCGCCCGTTCATCTTTTAGCTTCTGGAACACCGTCATCGCATTGCGAGCCTCATCCATGCGGTGCAGACGCCGGTAGATTGTGCCTAACTGATACCACGCTTGCTCCACCACCTCGGGATCGGAATCGACGCTGGTAGCTTTTTGCAGGTGGACCGCTGCGGCTTCATCCTTGCCTAACAGCATCTCAGCGCGGCCCAGGTTATAGTCGGCGTGGATGAGGCCCGGTTTCTCGCGAAGCGCGGCTTCGATCAATTCTTCGGCCTTAGCGCCGTCGCCTTGTTCCACGGCGATCGCACCGAGCTTGTATTTCGCCAAAACATTGTTCGGGTCAATCTCAAGTTCGCGCTGAAAGGCTTGCTCGGCCTCCGGGACCTTGTTCACATTGCGATATTCCGATCCGAGCTCTTCGTGGAGGCCGGGCTGCGTGGGAGCGAGTTTGATCGCCGCTTCGTACTCTGCGATCGCTTCCACGTGCCGATCGGCTTCGGCGTTCGCCTGGGCAAGAACGCGGTGGACGCGCCATGAGCCAGGATTGACTTGGAACATGTGCGCGTAGCTGTTTTTCGAGACTAGCAGGTGCGCCCGCCCGCGATGATACAGAATGTCTTCGTCGTCGGGTTTGAGTTTGTAGGCTTTGTCGAGCGCTTCGGCGGCAGCTTCGGGCTTGTCCTGCGCGAGACAAACTACTCCCAGCCACATCCAGGCGGATGCGTCCTTCGGATTGCTGGCAGTCTCTTTCGCGACAGCGGTGTGGGCTTCGTCGAGACGATTCAAACGGAACTCAGTGATTCCAAGAAAGAGGTTGGCGCCGCGAAGATTGGGTTTCAGCGCGAGCGCTTTTTGAAAGCGGGCAATCGCTTCGTCATACTTGCCCCGTTCTTCGTTGACCAATCCGAGATTGAAATGAGCTTCGGCGAAGTCCGGCGATTGCTTGATGACGGCGGCAAAGCCGGCAGCGGCGGCATCGAGGTTGCCTTCCTGCATGGCCTGCGTGGCTTGGGCGAATTGGGCGGGGAGAGTGCCGGACTGGGCCCAGGCACTGTTGGGCGCTGATAGAAACAGTCCACAGAGAAGCACGACAGAAAGGGAGCGGTAGGGATTTTCGAGAGCCGCCCGGCGTTGAGTCGACAACTTCTTCATCGCGCTCACGAAAGAATTCTAAACCGTGGAGCCGCTGCAAATGGTAAAGGCTGGACTTTTGGTCCAGCCTTTGCATCGATGGAGGCGCGGAAAGCCCTCAGAACTCGTAGCGAATGGTGGCCTGGATGGTTCTTGGATTATTCAACACGGAATGGCCACCGCCTCCGGGGACCCCGAAGAAGGAATCACCCGGATTCCCGTCAATGCCTCCAAAAGTGTGCCGGTTGAGGACGTTCTGGATATCGAACTTGAGCAGGATCGACTGTCCCTCGTGTACTTCAGTTCGTTTGATCACCGAGGCATCTTCGTTCTTGAAGCCGGGACTACGCCACCAGGAGACCGCAGTGGGTAAATTCCCAAAGACATAGCCTCCGCCAGCCGCGATAGAAGCGGCGCTCGGATCAAGGAACGCGGCGCAGTTCACCGGGCTGGGAGCGTTAACATATGCAGGAAGCCGCGAAAAGACTCCGTTCGACTCGTGGCATGCACTGTTCCAATTGCTGTTCAGTGCCGGTGTCCACTGCACAGGATGCGTACCGAAAACAGGTTGGCCCGGAATGAGGCTGTAGCGGTAATTGCCTGTGCTATATGGGTTCGCATCAGCATATTCATTGATGACCGCCGGCGATCCGGCCTGGTAGCGTTGAATGCCGGCGATTTGCCATCCCCCCGCAACTTTACTGGCGACTCCGTGGTTCAGATATTTCTTCCCATGCCCCATGGGAAGCTCATAGAGATAGCTGACCACGAAGGTGTGCGGAATGTCCTGGTAGCTGACCGCCTTTTCGCCCTTCAGGTTGTAGGGATTCTGCGCTCCGAACACATCGGAATTGAAGCCCGACTCGGTGGGGAAAGCGGAATCGGCATCGGTGAGCGTTTTGGAGAATGTATAAGAAGCGAGCAGGTTCAATCCATTCCGAAAACGGCGCTCAAGCGTGGCCTGCAAAGCGTTGTACGTAGATTGACCGAGGTTCTCCAGACAGCAGTTGGAGGTGATGGCCCCATACTGCGGGAAAGGCCGCAGTAGTTGGCCGATGGTGGCTTGGCCGCCGGAGCCGCTTCCCCAACCCGGTACAAACCAGGAAGGCACCGAAATGCCCAGTTGCGAAAGGACCGCAGGTCCGGTCTTCCCGTCACTACCGTCAACTTCATAGCTCAGCGCTGTACCCAGATAGTTGTACTTGGGATTCGGAGTATTGATTTGAGCCAAATTCGACAGCAAGCGAGTGGCATGCTGACCGACATACCCAATGCTCATGATCAAGTCGGGAGCGATCTGATGCTGTATCTGAAGATTCCAGTTCTGCACCATACCGGGGCGCCCAAAGCCCGGCGCGGCGTAGCTGATCGTGCTGGTCGTAAACGTGTTTAACGCCGGGTTGTCGGCGTTGCTCGGAGGCGTATAGGCGGGGAACCCGGCATCCAGAGATGAGACTGGCGTAAAGTGGTCGGGATTCTGGAAGTTCGGGTTGGCCGTAGTTCCGCTGCTCAGGTTGCCGCCGAAATCAGAATAGAAAAGTGCGGCGTAATAAATACTGTAAGCGCCGCGAATCACGGTGCCGGGAGCGCGGTCCGGCGAGTAAGCAAATCCCAGTCGTGGACCGAAATTCTTATAGTACGTTTGAGCACCGGTTGCGCTCTTCCCGTAGATCAGGGCTCCCGGCTGTCCGGGCGTATCAGGATTTGTGGCGGTTAGCGAAAGAACAGACTGCGCTCCAGTCGCCTCGTGGCGGGGCGTATCAATATCCCAGCGCAAACCCAGATTCAAAGTGAGGTTGCGGCGCGCTTTGACGTCGTCCTGAACGTAGCCGGCGTAATAGTTTTGAATCCAGCGCGAAAAGTGCGAATACACCGACAAAGATTCCTGATCGGGTAGGCCGAGGAGAAAACTGGCCACCGGATCTCCCGCATTGACGGCGTTGGGCTGCTGGGCGAGCGGGCCAAAGGTCGTTTCATTGTTTGAAAAGACGTAGGCCGGCGAAGATGTCCCCAGGCTCTCCAGCGAATACTGGTAAGACCGCCAATCAAAACCAAAACGCAGGGAGTGGCGGCCGCGCGTCCATGAAACACTGTCGGCGACAACCAGGGCATTCGGGATCTGGAGACTGTAGTTATTATCGCTAAATTGACTGTAGCTAATCCCCTCGGTGGCGCCGTTGAACTGCATTTGCGGAAAGGTTGGCCCGCTGGCGCCGGGGATGTTGAGAGTGCCCTCCCAATTGGATCCGTTTACACTCGGCGCCACGCTGGCCGTCCATATGCGATTGAATCCAACCACGAGATGATTCAGTACGGTTGGACTGGCGAGATAGTCCCATCCGAAA
>Ga0209380_10000493_pt1 | contig 27863 bp, 21 predicted proteins | sample HubBroMetageWFT6_FD_188347 | JGI IMG/M metagenome (GOLD analysis project Ga0209380, IMG submission 188347) | Warmed and freeze-thawed soil microbial communities from the Hubbard Brook experimental Forest, New Hampshire - Hubbard Brook CCASE Soil... | ecosystem: Environmental > Terrestrial >... | reverse complement strand
CCCGAACGCCTTCTGCAGGATCTTCTTGAGCCGGACGTTGATCTCGTCCTCTTCCCAGAAGAGCGATTGCAGGTCCTGGACCCATTCGAAGTACGACACGGTCACGCCGCCGGCGTTGGCGAGAATGTCGGGAACGACGGTGATCCCGCGGCGTTCGAGGATGCTGTCCGCGTCGGGTGTTGTCGGGCCGTTGGCGCCCTCGACGATGAGCCGAGCCTGGATCCTCCCCGCGTTGCGAGCGGTGATCTGGTTCTCCATCGCCGCGGGCACGAGGACGTCGACCTCGAGCTCGAGCAACTCCGTGTTGGTGACCGGCTCGCACCCCGGAAACCCGTTGACTCCGCCGTGCTGTTGCCGGTAGGCGAGCAGCTTGGGAATGTCGAGTCCCTCGCGGGAGTAGACGCCGCCGGTCACGTCGGCAACCGCGCATATGGTGAATCCCGACTCGTGCATGAGCTGGCACGCCCAGCTGCCCACGTTGCCGAACCCCTGGACCGCCACCGTCGTCTGCGACGGCTCCATACCGAGGCGCTTGCACGCCTCGATGGCGATGATGTTCACGCCGCGGCCGGTGGCGCTCGGACGACCCTCGCTTCCGCCGATCTCCAGCGGCTTGCCGGTCACCGAGGCCGGGACGGAATAGCCGGCCTGCATCGAAAGCGTGTCCATGATCCAGGCCATGATCTCGGCGTTCGTGTTGACGTCCGGCGCCGGGATGTCCGACTCGGGTCCGACCAGCACGCTGATCTCGGCGGCGAACCTTCTGGTGAGGCGTTCGAGCTCGCGGTGACTGAGGGTCGAGGGGTCCACGGCGACACCGCCCTTGGCACCGCCGTAGGGCAGGTTGGCGAGCGCACACTTCCAGGTCATCCACATCGCGAGCGCCTTGACCTCGTCGATGTCGGTGGCCGGATGGAACCGCAGGCCGCCTTTGGCCGGTCCGCGAGTCACGTTGTGCTGAACCCGATATCCCTCGAACATCCGAACGCTGCCGTTGTCCATCTTCACGGGGAAGCGGACGACGAGCTCCCGCCGAACCTCACGCAGCACCGCACGCAACCCGGATGAGAGATTGAGGATCTCGGCGGCGTTGTCGAACTGGCGCTGAGCGTTCAGCCAGGGAGAGTCCACCACCGCCGGCGCGGCAAGAGTGCTCACGGTCACGAGCCTAACAGGCTCACAGCCGAGTGGACGCCGCCGTGGAACGCGCCACCGCCGCCTCTATACTGCCGCGAATGCCCGAGAGCTCCGAGGTCGCCCCGAAAGCCGTCAGCGAGGCGCTCGCGTCGGGCGCGATGCTCATCGATGTTCGCGAGAAGTCCGAGCACGACGACATGCGCATTCCCGGTTCGGTGCTGATTCCGCTCGGCGAGCTGCCGGCTCGTCTCGCCGAGGTGCCCACCGACCGCGACGTCTACGTGCACTGCCGGATGGGCGGCAGAAGCGCGCGCGCCGTCGATTACCTGCGCACGTTCGGGCGGCCGAAGTCCTACAACGTGACCGGGGGGATCGAAGCCTGGGAGGAGGCCGGCCTCCCCGTGGAACGCTGAAAACAACGTCGGCTGGGACTGGTGATGCCTAGACGCGTCGTCGGGGACCGGCACCTTCAGACGACTACAGCTCCAGACGGTCGGGTGCTGACCTTCGCGGAGTGGGGCGATCTTGAAGGCAGTCCAGTGATCTTTCTGCACGGGACGCCGGGCTGCCGCCTCAGCCGTCACCCAAACCAGGAACTGGTCCGCTCAACTGGCGCGCACGTAGTCATCTACGATCGTCCGGGCTACGGAGGGTCCGACCGACATCCTGGGCGTCGGATTTCAGACTGCGTCCCGGACGTCGTGGCAATCGCTGACGCGATGGGTTTCGACCGATTCGCGGTGAAAGGCGGTTCCGGAGGGGGTCCGCACGCTCTCGCTGCTGCGGCACTGCTGGGCGACAGGATCACTCGCGTTGCCTGCAGCGTCGGACTGGCTCCGCACGAAGCGTTTGGTGAGACGTGGACTGATGGCATGGACCCCGAGAATGTGAAGGAATTCGGCTGGGCAGCGTCGGGCGAAAGGACGCTTGCGGCCGAGCTGACGCGGGAGGACGCCGCGATTCGGGAGAGGGTGGAAATCGATCCCGCGAACGTGCTCGGCGCGTTCGAGTTGCCCGATTCAGATCGTGTCGTGCTAGCACAGTCGGACTCGTCCGAGGTCACCCGCGAGGAAGTCGATGAGGAGACCCGCAATGGAGTGTGGGGGTGGGTAGACGATGACCTGGCGTTCCTACAGCCATGGGGATTCGATCTGGCAGCGATCCGGGTTCCGACTGCCGTCTGGTATGGGCTTGACGATGTCATGACCCCTCCCGCGCACGGACAGTGGCTTGCGACCCACGTACCTGGAGCGCTGGTCCGGGCCCAGAAAGGGGGGCATTTGGGCTCGGAGAGCGCCATGGCGGAACTCAATCGCTGGCTGATTGATGGCCGTCCTTGGGATCGAACCTGAAGGAGGAATCAAAACCCAAAGTGCGAGCCACAACACTTGGAAGAAGCGGACCCGCGGTCGGCGTCATCGGTCTGGGGTGCATGGGGATGACGGCGTCGTACGACATGCAGACCCCTCGCGACGACGCAACGTCGATTGCCGTGATCCACCAGGCACTCGACCTCGGCGTGACGCTGATCGATACTGCCGACGCCTACGGACCCTTCACAAACGAGGAGCTGGTCGGGCGAGCGCTCGCGGGTGCCCACCGTGAGCGCGCCGTGCTGGCCACCAAGGTCGGTCTGGTCATGGGCGACATCGGCGCGAATCCCGCTCCGGGGACCGCATCTCCAGGAGCCGGCCGAGACGGCCGTCCCGAGCACGTGCGCGAGTCGATCGACGGCAGCCTGAGACGGCTTGACGCCGAGTATGTCGACCTCTACCAGCTGCACCGTGTCGACCCGAAGGTGCCGCTGGAGGAGACCTGGGGCGCGATGGCGGAAACCGTCGCGGCGGGCAAGGCGCGGCACATAGGCCTCTCCGAGGTGTCGGTCGCCGAGATCAGACGAGCGCAGACGGTGTACCCGGTGACATCGGTGCAGTCCGAGCTGTCGCTGTGGACCCGTGACGTGCTGGCGGAGGTGCTGCCCTATTGTCAGGAGCAGGGCATCGCGCTGATCCCGTTTTCCCCGCTCGGCCGGGGTTTCCTCGTCGGGCGGTTCTCGTCATTCGACGACCTGCCCCAGGACGACTTCCGACGTCAGCTGCCCCGCTTCCAACAGGACGCTTTGCGTGCCAACCTGGCCATTGTCGGCGGAGTGCGCGCGATCGCAGAGCGGGCCGGAGCGAGCCCGGCTCAGGTTGCGCTGGCGTGGGTGCTGGCTCAGGGGCGGCAGGTGGTCCCGATACCGGGGACCAAGACCCCGAAGTACCTGGCGGACAACGCGGCCGCAGCCACCGTCGAGCTGAGCGCGGCGGACCTGGCCGAGCTCGACGCTCTCCCGGAGCCCGAGGGAACCCGCTACTGACCTGACCGTCGGGCGCTCAGAGTACGGCGAACTCGGTGGACCCGACCAGTTCCCCGCTGTAGGTGATCGTCACAGAGTAGTTGCCGGGTGCGAAGCCGCCTCCCGGGGGAGTCAGCGGGATCACCGTGGCACCTGTTGGGCTCAGCACGTAGGCGTTCTGGATGATCGTCTGCGCCGGCTGCCCCAGGGTCACGACGACCTGAACCGGAGCCTGGCCGGCCGATCCACCCGAGTTCACCTCGATGTCGACCACCGATGTCCTTGCGGGGAATGACACCTGGGTAGCCGGTACGGCGCTGCCGGCCGCGGGCGCCGAGGCGACCGGACGGACGCCGGTGAGGGAGATCTCTCCTCGTGCCGGCGAGGGCGCCTGCACCGCCGCGCCACCGTGGAGGAGTCGGACCGCGATCACGGCGATCAGGACGAGGCCGATGAGGCTCGATCCGGCGATCGCGAAGGGCGTCCTCGAAAGATGATGTCCCGGTGGCGGTGGGGGCTCCGGTGGGCGCAGCGGGAGCGATGCGTGTGGCGGTGCGACGATCGGAGCACGAACCGGCTCCATCGCGGCGGCGAGGGTCCAGGGGCGTCCGATCGATTCTGGTGCGGGTGGTTGTGGCGGAGGTGCTTTCGCCTGGGTCACCGGGGGACCGAGACGCGCCGCCACATCGACGACGCCGTCGATGGCGCTGGCGAGACGGCCGCGCAGGAGCGAACGCTGATCAGGCACTGCTCACTCCGGCGGCCGAGCGGCTCGGGAGGGGCATCGCCCAGTCGCGCGATCCCGGGTGGGTTGCGCGCCAGACGAGGGCGACGAGTCCCAGGAGGAGGATCAGCGCCACGATGCTCTCGTTGAGGGTGACCAGCGGGTTGACGAACGACGCCGCGGTGTACAGGGCGAGGAGCACGAGCGTCAGCGCCGGGGCGCGGGGCGCGAGCACGGCAACGGGAACCGCGAGGAGCATCAGGCTGTAATCGCCGAGATGCGGCGAGAGCATGACCGACAATCCGACGCCGATCGCCACCGCGGGGACGGGGTTGCGTCGCAGCGTGTCGTGGAGCACCAGCATGGTGGCGACTGCGACCACCGCCAGCGCCATAGCGGCGACCCAGGCGGCAGGGTTGCTGGCGAGTGGCCGCGCCACAAGCGCCGGTATCGAGTTGCTCTGCAGATCGAGGTGCGCGTATGCCGGCGCCGTCACGAGCCCGACGGCGTCAAGGAGGTGCCCCGGTCGCGCGACGGCGATCGACCCGAGCAGCACCACCGCCGTTCCCGCAACGAGAGCTCCGAGCATCCGCCACTGCCGGGCGACAACCAGGATTGGGGGGACGAGCCAGACGAGCTGCGGTTTGAGGAGCAGCGGCACCAGGAGCAGCCCGGACAGGACGGGACGGCCCCGGTCGAGGGCCACGATCGCGAGTGTCGCGGCGAGCAGCATCAACCCATCCGATTGACCCAGCAGGATCCCGGTTCCTGCTTCCAGCGAGAACACCGCGATGGCCACGAGGCCAGCGGCAAGCGGGCCGCCGAGGTGCGGTGAAGCGCGCCGGGTCAGGATCGCGGCGGAAATCGCCATCGCCGCGACGTTGAGCCCGATGAAGATGTCGGTTCCGGCCTGCAGCGGCAGGACCGCGAGTGGCTGGATCAGCCAGGCCAGCAGCGCCGGGTTGACGAAGGGCACCGGGAACGTGGCGCTCGCCGCCGGGGTATAGCCGAGCAGCTGCGCCTGAGCCGCTCCAAGCGCGCCCGTGCAGTAGACACACGAGGATCCCCCGTGAACCACCCGTCCGGCGGACGCGATCGCGAGGTAATCGACGGCGGAGCCGCCGCCGAACGCGGTGTGCAGGTCGGCGATGGATCTGACCACCAGGTACACGGCGCACACGGCGGCTGCGGCCATGACCCATCGCCACCTCGAGGGTGCGCTGACCATCCGCGGCCAACCTAGCAGAGCCAAAACGAATTGGAACCCGGTGTGCGAAACCGTCACCCGAGGGATATCCACTCGTTCGAGCCGGTGCTAGCATGCGCCGGGGTGAGGAGCGCATCGGAACGGGCCGAAGACGAATCGATACCGGGTGGGAGCGAGGCAGGGGTCGCGCATGAGGGGACTGTCGCGTCCGACTACGGCGCCGACTACTACGCCCACTACGCGGCTGCCGGTGTCAGCTACGAACGAAACGCGTTCTGGCTCGACTTCTTTCGCAAGATCGCCGACCGTCTGATCGAGGATTTCCACCCCAAGACCGTCCTCGACGCCGGGTGCGCCATCGGGCTGCTTGTCGAAGCGCTTCGCGACCGCGGTGTCGAGGCCGAGGGCATCGACTTCAGCGAGTTCGCGGTCAATCACTCTCGCGAGGACATCCGCCGCCATCTGACGGTTGGATCGATCACCGAGCCGCTGGCCAAGCGCTACGACATCATCACGTGCTTCGAGGTCCTCGAGCACATGCCTCGGCAGGACGCGGATCAGGCCATCGCCAACCTCTCTTCCTTCACCGACGAGATCATCCTGACGTCGACGCCGGAGCATTTCCGCGACCCGACGCACACCAACATCCATCCGCAGGAGTACTGGACGGAGCGCTTCGCGCGCCACGGGTTCATCCGCGACGTGGACTATGACGGCGCCTACATCGCACCCTGGGCTGCGCGCTACCGGCGTTCGTCGGCCCCGATCCATCGTGTCGTCGCCGACTACGATCGCGCCTACTCGCGCATGCTTCATGAGCTGCAGGAGCGCAATGCGGTGGTCGTCGACCAGATGCGCGAGCTCAGCGAGCAGCAGGCCCGCCTCGATGCGCTTGAAGGCCGGATGGTGTGGAGCGAACGACGGTCGGTGCGCCTGGCGATGCGGATGGACGGTGCGGTGGTGAAGGCTGCGCCGCCGGGATCAAAAAGAAGGCGCTTTCTGCAGTCGGCGATCCGAATCCTCGATCGCCTCGGCGGGCGTCCGCCGGCGTCCTGAGCGGTTCCCGCCTCGGCGGGTCGCCGCCACAACCGTAGGATCGGGCGGTGCCCGACCCCACCTCGTTGCCGGCGCTCGCTCCCATCGCGACCGTCGTCGTCCTGCTCGAGGTCGCGGCTGGAACCACCGTCGCGGCGTACGCCGTCGATGCGGTCGGCAAGGTCGGACGCGGGTTCGTTGGCACGACATCGCTCATCTGTGCCGGTGTGATGGCCCTCGATCTCCTCCTCGAGGCTCTCCTGCCGTCCGGCACAGCGCTACTCGGCGCACCGCTGCCATCAGGCGCCCAGGCGTCGCTCTTCCACTGGTCGATCGCGTTCACTGTCGCGCTGCTTGCATACGCCTTCTTCTGCGCGGTGATGACCGATGTGGCACGCCGTGTCGTCGGTGTCATCGCAATCGGGTTCGGCGCAATGGCGATCGCAAAGGCCGCCGCTGCCTTCGGCCCGTCACTCGGCGGCGTTGGCACCGCCGCTGTCGCCTTTGTCCCCGCCGCGCTCGTCTCCGGCAGCGCGCTTGCGGGGATGCTGCTCGGCCACTGGTACCTGGTGGCACCCAACCTCTCGTTCCGTCCGCTGCGCCGCGCCATCGACATCGTGTTCATCGCGGTCGCGCTGCAGGCTGCTGTGATTGTGCTGGTGGTCCTGACCTCGGCTTCGACAGTACGAAGCGAGCTGCTCTGGTCGGGTGACGCGGTGCCCTTCTGGTTGCTGGTTGTGGGGTCGGGGATCGTCTTCACCACGGGCGTCGCCCTTCTGACACGCCATTTCGCCCGGATCCGCGCCAACCAGCCGGCCACCGCGATGCTCTACGTGCTGATCATCAGCGTGGTGATGGGAGTCGTCCCGGCGCACCTGCTCTTCTTCGTGACGGGCGCGCCGATCTGATCGAGATGCTTCGCCTGCCTACCCCGCGGTCTGGCGCACCGCACCGCTTGACGGGACGTCGTCGTGCTGTCCCACCTGCCACCGGCCCTGCATCTCGAGCATCCCGACATGGCCGCCCATGTTGTTGATGTGAAAGCTCGCCGCGGGATCGGCATGGTCGTAGATCTCGAGGCCGCTGGCGTCATGGACGGAGACCTGCACGAGGTAACCGCCGGCAAGCAGCGGAAGGGAGTCGATGGTGTACCGGACCGTGACCATCCCGCCTGGCGAATGGCTCGACACCGTGACGTGGTCGAGGAAGGTGTTGGTGCCGGCCAACAGCAGTCCGTCCGCGCGCCGGATGGCCATGCCGCAAACGAAATCGCCGACGTCGCGATGCACCAGCAGTTGCATGTCGAGGGTCATCGAGCCGCCCGTCTCGAAGCGTCTGCTGCTCTGGCCGTTGCCGTCGAGCAGGCTGACCGAGGCGAATTCGACCGCGCGTGATCCCCACTGCGCCGGATCGCCGCGTTCAAGGCGGGCCGGCAGATCCCGCTCAGCCGCGACGGCATGTTCGGCCACCATGCGGTGGTACGCGGCGGTGACCTCCGCAGCCGGGCCGTCCGCGATGATCTCCCCGTGATTGAGGAGGAGCACCCGATCGCAGTACTCCTCGAGGGAGCCGAGGTCGTGACTCACCAGCACGATCGTCTTGCCCTCGCGCTTGTATCTGCTGAAGGTGTCGAAGCACTTCTCCTGGAAGCTCGCATCGCCGACCGCGAGCACCTCGTCCATGACCAGCAGGTCGGTCTGCGCGAGAATCGCCACGCTGAACGCCAGACGCACCTGCATACCTGAGGAGAAGTTCTTGAGCTTCTGCTCCGCGAAATCCTCGAGCTCGGCGAATGCGAACACCTCGTCGATCTTGTCGCGCAGCTGCGCGCGGGTCAGCCCGAGCACGGCACCGCCGAGAAATATGTTCTCGCGAGCCGTGAGCTCTGGGTTGAACCCGACGCCGAGCTCGAGAAACGCCGAAAACTCGCCGTTCACGCGCGCATATCCCGAGTCGGCTTCGTAGATCCTGCAGAGGATCTTGAGCAGTGTGCTCTTGCCGCATCCGTTGGGCCCCGCGATGCCGAGGAACTGACCGGCGGGGATGTCGAATGAGACGTCTCGCAGCGCGATCAGGTCGCGATAGCGCGACGAGCTGCGCCAGTGCGTGACGCGATACTTGAGCGTGGTGCTCTTGTCGAGCGGAAGGCGGAATCGCTTGCGAAGGTGGGAGACCTCGACGACCGAGCTCACAACGACTCCGCGAACTTTGGCGTGAGCTTGTTGAAGACGAGAAATCCCACGACGAATACGGCGACGCTCAGGATGATGGGAATCACCACGAGCGCTCCGATATACGTGGCCATTGACTGGTTCAGCTGGCTTGACACGACCAACGAGTAGCGCAGGTCCTGAATGATCTGCGCCACCGGGTTCAGGCCGGCAAGTTCGGCGAGCCTGATGGAATGGGTTCGAATGATGGCGTAGGGAAACACGACTGCCGAGCCGTAGAAGAGGACGAGCGAGACGATCTCCCAGATGTGTCCGAGGTCTCGGAAGAAGACGAAGAGTGAGGACAGCAGCATCGAGAGTCCAAGCACGAGGACGATGAGCTCGAGATAGTAGAGCGGTACCAGCAGGCTCCTCAGCGTGATGTCGAGATCACCGAGGGCGTAGGTGACCACCAGGACAAGGATCGTGTTGATCGCGAAGGTCAAAAGAGCGCTCGTGGTCGATGCGACGACCAGTATCCAGCGCGGGAAGTACGCCTTGCGGATCAGGTCGCCGTTGCCGGCGACGGCGTTCATGGCGGTGGCAGTCGCCTCTGTAAAGAATGTCCAGGCGACGATCGCGATGAGGAGTTGGACCGGGAAGTTCTTGTCCCCGACGCCGGCTTTCAGGAGGACGCTGAAGACCAGGTACATGATCCCGAAGAGCATCAGCGGCTTCACCAGCGACCAAACGTATCCCAGCGCTGAGCCGGTGTACTTCAGCTTGAACTGGGTGATCGAGAGCTCCCGGACGAGGTTGAGATTCCTTTGGAAGACGCTTCTCGGCCGCTGGATCGCTTCGAGGGTGCCGCTTCCCTGCGCGACGCTGGTCATGTCGGAATCTCCACTGCGAATCGCACGTTGCTGACGTCCCGCTTGAGTTCGAGCATACTAAGGTGCGGCGGATCGCGCGCGTCCCGCCTACCATCTGCGGTCGATGCACCTGAAGATGGCTGAGACGGCACCGCCGGGGCCCGCGCCGTGACCGCGCCTCGCAGTGAGATTGGCCGGCTCCGCGAAGAGTTGCGCGCGGCGCGACGACACATCACGGAGCTGGAGGCCGAGCTCCAGATGACGCGGGCAGAGCTTGCCGAGGCTACCGGTAGTGCGTCTGCCCGGATTGCCGTATCTGTCGTCGGCAAGGTCCGGCGGGTGGTGCCTCCCGAGTCGCGCCGCCAGCAAGCCCTGCACAAGGCGGCGTCCAGGGCGCTGACGCTCGTCGACCACGGGCCCTTCGCGCTGGCGGGACTGGTGCGCCGAGACCGCGAACTCCGGAGAGCCATCGGCGTTGCCGACACGGCGGCAGCGCGCCGGCGCCAGTATCGCCGATGGCTCGCGCTGCATACGCCGAGCGCAGCGGCCCTCGCGTCCATGCGCCGCGCCTCCGGGGCGGATGCGGAGGCTCCGGTGATCAGTCTCGTCATGCCCGTGCACAACCCCGAGCGGTCCTGGCTCGAGGCAGCGATCGCATCGGTGCTCGAGCAGGCGTATCCGCACCTGGAACTCTGCATCGCCGACGACGCGTCGACACGTCCTCATGTGCGCGCCGCGCTCGAGGCTGCACGCGCCGATCCTCGCGTCCGCATCCTGTACCGCGATCAGCAGGGAGGTATCGCGGCCGCGTCGAATTCGGCTCTCGAGATGGCGAGCGGCGAGTTCGTGGGATTCATCGACAACGACGACGTCCTGCGCCCGCATGCGCTGCACTCGGTGGCGGTGTATGTGCGTGATCACCCCGACGCCGATGTCGTCTACTCCGACGAGGACAAGCTGCTGCCTGACGGGAGCCTGGCCGCGCCCACCTTCAAACCCGATTTCTCACCGGATCGCCTGCTGGCAGAGAACTACGTCAACCACTTCACGGTGGTACGCAGGAGCCTCGCGAGTGCTGTGGGCGGATTTCGCGACGGCTTTGACGGCAGCCAGGACCACGATCTGATGCTTCGCGTCACCGAGGCGGCGCGTCATGTCGGACACGTACCCGATGTGCTCTACGCATGGCGAATGGTGCCAGGTTCCACAGCAGTATCCGCGGGTTTCAAGCCACTCGCCCAAGACGCCGGGCGGAGAGCGGTCGCGGATGCGTTGCAACGGCGAGGCATCGAGGCACGTATCGACCTGGGTCCGAGTCCAGGCCTCTACATTCCGCGGTACGCGCTGGTTGGAACGCCATCGGTCGATGTGCTTGTGGTCGTGCGCGCAGGGGGCGACGAGGGGACCGAATGTGTAGCCGGCATCGAGCGACTCTCGACCTATGCAAATCGACGAGTCGCGGCGGTCACTGTGGTTGACTCAACGCCGGAATCGATCAACCAGACGGTTGCGAAAATGAGCGGCGACCACATCGTGCTGGTCGATGCGTCGACGCGTGTGATCACGTTCGACTGGCTGGAGACGATGCTCGAGCTGAGTCAACGAACCGACATCGGAGCGGTCGGAATACGCTTGCGGTATCCGGACGGTGGGGTGGCGCATGAGGGGATGGTGTTAGGTCGGCTGGGGCTTGCCAGCAACGTCGATCAACATCTGCACGTCATCAAGGAGATGAGCGCGGTTTCGGGTGCATGCTTGATGACCAGACGCGAGGTGTTCGAGGAGGCTCGAGGGATCGACGAGCGATTTGCTCGCGCACTTTGGGATGTCGACTATTGCCTGCGCGCGTGCGCAGGGGGCAGGCGTGTGCTCTGCACTCCACTGGCTGAGATGACCTGGGGCGACGCCGCTCGCGCCGGCGCCATGACCGGCAAGGACGCACGGACGTTTGGACGTATATGGGGCGGCGTCGGTGAGATCGACGATCCCTATCTCAATGTCAACGTGCTCTGGCCTGCACCGCTCAGCCTTCGTCTCGACTAACTGAGATGTGAGTCGCGTCCGTTAATTCCGTGAATCCGGGTTACACTCCCCGCGCTGTGGGATAGAGACCGGGACGGAGGCAGCGCGTGAGAGTTGGACATCGCCTGAGCAGTTGGGTATTTCTCGCGGTTTTCGTTGCTGCTCTCCCCACGTTTGGATCCATGAGGGTTGATGCAGCAAGCTCGACAACGACCCATTCCCCATCGAACCACTCGTCGCAGCTATCGCCATTCCGTTCCTTGACTGCCACGGAGCGTGCAGCCTCAAGAAATCGAACGCTGAAGCGCGGAGGAAACGCGGCCGCGAGCAGGCTCGCGATCGGAGCGGCGGGACACGGTGCCGCCACTCACGCTGCCGCGACGCCTCCCACAACGGCCGGCTCGAAGTCGGTCGCGGCTCCACTGGTCTCGTCAACGGCTCCCGATGAATTGACCGGATTCGCCGGAACATCGCAGGCGAGCGCGATCCACACGTTCGGGACGGACCAGGAGGTTACGCCTCCCAACGAGGACGTCGCCACTGGGCCCTCCGACGTCGTCGAGGTGGTCAACTCCACCATCTACATCTTCAGCAGGGCTGGAGCGGTCCTCGGCTCGGCAGATCTCAACGTGTTTATGGACGTGCTCTCCGGGTATCACAGCAGCGATCCTCGCGTGATCTACGACGCCAGCGCCGGGAGGTTCTGGGTGACTGTCACCGAGGTGCCCAACAGCTACTCGTCACCGAGTAACTGCCCCAACTCTGCGCCTGTCCTGATCGCGGTCTCGGGGTCGTCGAATCCGCTGCCTTTCTCAGGCTGGATCGTCTATGGACTGCCGATGGCGACATTCCCGAACCCCCAGGCCCCGAGCCAGAAACCCACGGAGTTCGGCGATCAGCCCGGGCTAGGAATCTCGACAAACACGGTGACTGTCACGTTCGACGACTACACCTGCGCCAATCTATTCAACGGCAGCGAGGTAGACGTGCTCCAGAAGACGGACTTTGAGCAAAACTCGGGCTTCAGCTCCCTCTACTACTTCTGGGACGGTCCGTTCGCGCCGCAGCCTGTGCAGGGACTCGGCGCGATGTCGCTGACGTACACAATCAGCAATCAGTCTGACTGCCTCGGCAACGGGTGCATGAGCGGCAGCCCCGCTGCATTAGTGCAAGCGTTCACCGGTACTCCGGAGGGGGCGGGCGGCGTGGTGAACCAGCCCTACGACTATGTCCCGATGACAACACCAACAGCAGTGAACGACTCAACAGGCTTCCTTCCACCAGCCGATCAGCCGAGTCCGGCACCGCAGTTGCAGACCAACGACGACCGCTTTCTCAACGCAGTGTGGGAGAACGGGGAGATCTGGACGGCGGATGGAACCAGCTGCCTGCCCTCCGGTGACAGCGCGCAAAGGGACTGCCTCAACTACCTGGAGATAGCCGCGAGCGGTACTGCGAACACCGTCGGCACAACTCCCACCAACCAGATCAACAACGTGGGGATCAACGGGGCTGACCTCTTCTATCCGGCTGTGAGCCTCGATTCGGCGGGCGACGTCATCACGGTGTTCGACGAGTCGTCGACAACCCTGCTGCCAAGCATCGTCGATGCGTCGATCGCTTCTGGTGCGACGTCGCTGAGCAGCTTCCAGACGCTGCACACGAGTTCGACGTATTACAACGGAGACGACCTCTTCCCCGGCGCCTGCGACGTGATTGAGGGATGCCGCTGGGGTGACTACTCCGGTGCCGCACAGGATCCTGTGAATCCGCGGGATGTATGGGTCGTCTCCGGATCGGCAGACGATACCGCCACTCTGGGGCCCTGCGCGACGATCCATGCCTGCTGGGATACCCGGGTCTACGACCTCACAGTGTCGGGGCCGACGATCACGTCGTTGAATCCCGCTGCCGGTGCGGTCGCCGGTGGGCAGACCGTCACGGTATATGGAACAGACTTCGATCCAGCCACGACGGTCACGTTCAACGCGGCGCCGATCTCAATCAGCAACCTGACACCGGGGTCGTTCACCCTGGTCACCCCGCCGAGCGGTCCATCCGGAGGGACGGTGCAGGTCCAGGCGACCAGCGGGCTTGGCGCAACGGTTGAGAACACCGCGTCGACGTTCACGTATCTCGGCCTTGCGAATTACGCGCCGGTCACTCCGTTCCGCATCCTCGATACACGAATCACAGGTGGCCCGATTGGGCAGGGCGCGGTCCGAGCCTTGCAGATCACGGGGGGTGCGGTTCCGAGCACCGCAACGGCCGCAGTGCTCAACGTCACGGAGGTGAGCGGCAGCGCATCGAGCCTGCTCACGGTCTACCCGTTCAATACCACCAGACCGACCGCCTCGAACCTGAACTTCCAAGCTCATACGGTGATTGCCAACCTGGTGACGGTGACGCTGGGCGCCAATGCCGGACAGGGCTGGATCAATATCTACAACGGAGTCGGCAGCGTGAATGTCTTTGTCGATGTCGAGGGGTACTTCACACCCCAGGCCGCGACCGTGCATCAGGGACTCTTTCACCCGATCAGTCCGGTCCGGGTGTGCGACACGCGCAAATCCTGCGAGGGCCACGGCGCGGTTGGTGCCGGACGGTCGATTGTCGTCACCGTCGCGAGCGCGGGCGGGATCCCCAGTGACGGGACCGCCGAAGCAGCCGTGGTGAACCTGACCGGCGTGGCCGGCAGCGCGTCCACCTATTTGAGTCTCTTCCCCACTGACCTGAACGGTCATTGCAATCCCACCGGGACCTCGACGATCAACCTTCTTCCCGGCGTGGTGCGGGCGAACCGGGTGATGGTCGAGCTCGGACCGACGACCAATGGGGCCCCTGACGACGCGCTGTGCGTCCACAACGCCGTCGGCACGATCGATGTGCTCGTCGACGCCAACGGGTGGTACGGGAGCTCCACCGCCACGGCAAGCCCCACCGGCTACCAGTACCAGGCCCTCGTACCGACCCGGATCTGTGACACGCGCGTCGTCTCGACGTCGTGCGCAACGGGAGCCGTCGGCGCCGGTGCCCTCCAGCGCCTGATCACCGTGGCCGGGCACGCAGGTGTGCCCTTGTTCTCAACCCTGCCGGTGGTGGCGATCATCGCCAACCTCACCGCGATTGCCCCAACGGCGACGACATACCTCACCCTCTTCCCGGCCAACCAGACCGGCCCGGGCAGCGTCTCGGACCTCAACCTCCTGGCCGGAGCTGTGCTGCCCAACCTGGCTGTCGTCGAAGTCGACACAGTTGCCGCTGACCCGCACGACGGCGACATCTATCTGTACAACGGTGCAGGCAGCGTCAACGCGATCATCGACTTGGAAGGCTGGTTCCAATAACAGAAAGCTCGGTCCGTAGCGAACGGCGGTCGACCCTGCGGGTACGCGTGCGCGGCGTGCTCGTGGTCGCCGGCTTGATCACGGCACTGCCCCTCGTGGAGCAGGTGCCGGCTTCGGCAGCGCCACGCGCCCCCGCGGTTGCGACTTCCAGACCCGCGACGCCAGCGACCATGAGTCCGTTCCTATCGCTCAAGCCCGGACTGCGACCAAACAGGGCGCACCCGCTCCATCGCGGTGCGAGCGCGGTCGTCACGTCGCTCGGGAGATCGGCCGCCGCAAGCGGCGTGGTGTCCGGAGCGGCAGTGACCCCTGGGTCAGGCTCCGTGTCGGCGAGAGCCGCGAAGTCGGTGACGGCGCCGCCAACGCCCGACAATCTGACGGGGTTCGCAGGCACGGCGCAGGCGAGCAACATCAACAGCTTTGGTGGCGACCAGGAGGTCACTCCGCCCAACGAGGACATCGCTGTCGGTGTTGACATCGTTGAGGTGGTCAACTCGACGATCGTCGCCTTCAGTCGATCGGGCACGATCCTCGGATCCGATGATCTCAACACCTTCATGCACGTTGCGCGCGGGTATCACAGCAGTGATCCGCGTGTGATCTACGACACGGAGACGGGACATCTGTGGGTTACGGTGACCGAGGTCCCGAATTCAGGGTGCAGACCGGCGCCCGTGTTGATCGCGGTCTCCGCCAACGCGAACCCGCTGCCGTTCACGGGTTGGCGGGTCTACGCGTTGCCTATCGAACAGTCGGGCACGACATTTGGTGACCAACCCGGTCTCGGTGCCGATTCGAACACGATCGTGGTCACCTTCGACGACTTCAGCTGCGGCCTCGGGTTTCTAGGAAGCGAGATCGACATCCTGCAGAAGTCGGACTTGGAGACCGACACCGGCCTGTACCGAGTCAACGCCTTCTATGGCGGGCCGTTCGCCCCGCAGCCCGTGGAGGAGCTCTACGGCGGCGTGGTCAACTACGTCGTGACCAACGAATCCGATTGCGGCTCGGTCGCATGTCCGAGTCCCCAGGCGGAGGTCGACCTTTTCCAGGGATCGCCTGAGTCGGGCGGAGTTAACTACCAACCGTACGTCGTCGGGATGACTGCCACTGCGGTGAACACCAGCACCGGGTTCCTGCCGCCTGCCGATCAACCGAGTCCCGGCCCAAAACTCCAGACCAACGATGACCGATTCCTCAATGCCGTCGAGAACCAGTTCGGTGAAATCTGGACCGCCGACGGGACGAGTTGCGTTCCACCCGGAGACAGCGTGCCGCGCGCGTGCCTGGACTATCTCGAGATCAGCGTCAGCGGCGGGTTCCCCACCTTGACAGCGCAACTCGACAATGTCGGCATCGATGGTGCCGATCTCTTCTACCCTGCAGTCGCAGTCGACTCTGCCGGTAATCTATTGACCGTATTCGACCAGTCGTCGACGTCGATGTACCCATCGATCATGGATGCGTACATCGCGCAAGGAGGCTCGACGCTCAGCAGCTTCCAGACCTTGCACACCAGCTCCACGTACTACAACGGGAACGCGCTCTTTGCAGGAGCGTGCGGCACCGAGGGATGCCGGTGGGGCGATTACTCGGGCGCCGCGATTGACGGAGCAAACGGGTCCGACATCTGGGTGGTCTCCGGTTCGGAGGACAATAGCGTGGAGGACGCGTGCGTCGCGCATGCGTGCTGGAACACCAGAATCAACCAACTCACGCTGGCACCGCCGACGATCACTGCTCTGTCGCCATCTCTCGGACCGCTCGTAGGTGGCCAGACCATAACGGTCACCGGGCGCGACTTTGCCCCCGATACCACATTTGCCGCGGAGATCGGGCCCGGCCAAACCTACCCCATACCAGTCGACATTCTGAATCCGGAGTTGTTGACCTTCGTCACGCCACCAGCGGCCGCGGTTGGCGGTACGCTCGACATTCAAGAAAGTGACTCGCTGGGATACGGTCTCACGGCGAATTACTACCAGTATGTGAGCCTGGCGAACTATGTGCCGGTTAGCCCATTCCGGATCCTCGACACACGGTCGCCCAGTGGTGGTGGCCCGCTCGGACCGGGCGAAAGCCGGCTCGTACAAGTGTCGGGGGTGGGGTCAATGCCGGTGCCACAAAACGCGACCGCCTACGTCCTCAACGTGACCGAGGTGAATGGGACGGCAGCGAGCCTGCTCACTGTGTACCCGGCTGGCGACACCCGACCAAACGCCTCGAATCTGAACTTCGCTGCCCATACGGTCATTGCCAACGCTGTCACCGTCACGATCGGAGGTAGAGGGCAGATCGAAATCTACAACGCTTTGGGCAGCGTGAACGTGCTCGTCGATATTGAAGGATACTTCGAGCCGGAACCATCCAGCGATTACCAGGGTCTGTTCCATCCGATCGCGCCTGTAAGGATGTGTGACACCCGCACCCCTGCATCGTGCGACTTGCACGGCGCCCTCGGAGCGGAGCAATCGATTGCCGTTACGGTCGCCGGCAGCACGGCCGGTGAGATTCCCAACGACGGAACGGCTGGCGCAGCAGTGGTGAACCTGACTGGTGTCGCCGGAACAGCTTCGACCTATCTGAGCCTGTTCCCAACCGACTCGAGCGGCGGATGCCAATACGGCGGTTCCAACGCACCCACGTTCTCGACCATCAGCCTTCCCGCGGGCGCGGTCCAGGCCAATCGCGTGATGGTCGAGCTCGGGCCTGCGTCCACGGGCGGTCCGGACACCTCACTCTGCGTGTACAACTCGTCCGGGACCATCAACGTGCTCGTCGACGCCAACGGCTGGTATGGGAGTGCGACCGCCACGGCCACGCCGGCCGGATACCAGTATCAGGGGATCCCGCCGACCCGGGTGTGCGACACGCGGGTCTCGACGACGTCCTGCTTGCAAGGAGCGATTGGAGCGGCCGTCAGCCGTCTGATGCCGATCGCGGGCGACAGCTATATTCCCAGCACCACGAGCGGTACCACGGTGGTGGCGATCATCGCCAACCTCACGGCGGTCGCGCCCACCGCAGCCTGCTTCCTGACACTCTATCCGGCATACCTGACCATGCGGCCGGGCGTCTCGGATCTCAACCTCAACGCCGGAGTGGTGCTCCCCAACCTCGCGATTGTGGAGCTTGACACCACCGCCGACGCGCACGATGGTGAGGTCTACCTGTACAACAGTGCCGGCAGCGTCAACGCGATCATCGATATCGAGGGCTGGTTCCAGTAGCTGTGGCATGGATGGCATTGCTCCCCGAGATGGAGGGGGTGCTGAACTCGATGGCCTCGCGCCCACTCGCCGAGCGGATGGGTTCGATCGATGGCGTCATGGTCAAGACGTTCAAGAAGTGGACGGACCAGCGCGGCTACTTCATCGAGCAGCTGAAGCGGGGCGATCTCGATGACCAGGGGCGTCCGTTCATCCCTGACCAGCCATTCGCGCAGATGTCTCGCAGCCTGGCCTACGCCCGCGGCGGCAACCCCCCGGAGCTCATCAAGGCCTTCCACTGGCACAAACGGCAGTGGGACTACTGGGACATCGTCCAGGGCGATGCACGCGTCGTGCTGGTCGATCTCCGCCACAACTCCCCGACCGCCGGACGGATCCAGTCCGTGATGCTCGGCGAGAACGCGCCGCGAATGGTGGCCATCCCCCCGCTCGTAGCGCACGGCTATCAGTGCGTCTCGCAACGTGACGTGATCCTCAACTACTACGTCTCCGAGGCGTACAGCACCGACGATCCCGATGAAGGCCGGATCGCATGGAATGACCCGCGCATCGGCTTCGACTGGACGATCGAGAACATCTGACGTGCGTCTCCTGGTGACTGGTGGAGCGGGCTTCATCGGCAGCGAGTTCGTCCGCATGACGCTACGTGAGCACCCCGACGACTCGGTCGTCGTGCTCGACAAGCTCACCTACGCAGGCAACGAACGCAACCTCGACAGCGTTCGCTCGGACCCTCGGTTCCGGTTCGTCCGCGGCGATATCTGCGACGCGGCGACGGTGCGCAAGCTCGCCGCCGAAGTCGACGTCATCGTCAACTTCGCCGCGGAGTCGCACGTCGACCGCTCCCTCGAAGCCCCGGGGCAGTTCATCCTCACCGATGTCTACGGGACCTTCGTGCTCATGGACGCCGCGCGCGATCGCGGGCATGAGCGATTCGTCCAGGTGAGCACCGACGAGGTGTACGGCGAGGTCAAGAGCGGACTCAGTGTCGAGGGTGACCCACTCCAGCCGCGCAGCCCGTACAGCGCGAGCAAGGCGGGCGGCGAGCTGCAGGTCCAGGCGTACCGAACGTCGTACGGGTTCCCCGCGATCGTCACCCGCGGCTCCAACACCTATGGACCGTATCAATATCCCGAGAAGATCATTCCGCTCTTCATCACCAACGCGATCGACGACCGCCCGCTGCCGATCTACGGAGACGGTGGCGCGGTGCGTGACTACCTCTTTGTCGAGGACCACGCCCGCGGCATCGACTGCGCGCTTCGCCACGGCGTTGCCGGCATGGATTACAACATCGGCGCCGGCGGCGAGACCGACGGGATCACGGTCGCCGACACGGTGTTGCGACTGCTCGGCAAGCCGGGCTCGCTCAAGCAATTCGTTCGCGACCGTCTCGGCCACGACCGCCGCTACGCGCTCGACTCGAGTCGTCTGTCGGGACTCGGATGGCGTCCGGCGGTCACGTTCGAAGCCGGCATGGAACGGACCGTCGCATGGTTTGTGGAACATCAGGAGTGGTGGCGACCCCTCAAGTCCGGCGAGTTCTGGGAGTTCTACCAACGGAATTACAAGCCCGTGCAGACCGGCTGAACCTCGCCTAGGCGGTGGTAACGATGCGCTATCATCGAGGGCTGAAAGAGGTCAAACGCGCCAACACCGCGTCGGTGCCGGCCCCACGGGATGAATGCGAGTGGCAGACACGACTCAGCAGCAACGCTCCGGTCTCGCGACGGGCCGGGGCTCGATTGAGTCGTTGAAGACCGTCGTCGTGATGCCCGCGTACAACGCGGCCAAGACGCTCGAGACCACGCTGGCGGGGATCCCCCCGGGTGTCGTGGACACGATCATCCTGGTTGACGACGGGAGCCGGGATGGGACAGCTGCGCTCGCTGTTTCGCTTGACCTCGTGGTGATCTCGCATCCGCACAACGCCGGCTATGGTGCCAACCAGAAGACCTGCTACATCGAGGCACTGCGTGACGGCGCGGATGTCATCGTCATGCTGCACCCGGACGGGCAGTACGATCCCGCCATCCTCGACGACATGGTCGAGGTCATCCGCAGTGGGAGAGCCGACGTCGTCCTCGGCTCACGCTTCTTCACCCGCGGTGGCGCCCGCGCCGGTGGCATGCCCTGGTGGAAGCGCCTTGCGAACCGCTTTCTCACCGGCTACGAGAATGGCGTACTCGGGCTCGGGCTCACCGAATACCACACCGGCTATCGCGCGTACAGCCGCAAGTTCCTCACCACCGTGCCGTTCCTGCGCAACTCCAATGATTTCGTCTTCGACACCCAGATCCTCACCCAGGCTGCATCGTTCAAGTTCAAGGTTGCCGAGGTCCCGGTCACGACCAAGTATTTCGACGACGCGTCATCGGTGAATTTCCGCGTCTCGCTGATCTACGGGCTCAAGACCGTGTGGACCGTCAACCGCTACGTGCTCCATCGCCTCGGGCTGCGCTCGCGCCGTTATTCGCGCTGATCGGGGACTCGCACCGCATACACCGCGATGGTCGCGCTGCGTCGCGCCGCGGCTGCGAGCGGAGCGATCACGACCGCGGCGATGCTCAGTGGCACCGCCAACCCGACCGCCACGCCGGCCAGCACGCGACCGGTCTGCTGCCGGCGCAACCGCGCCTCGGGTCGCCGCAACACGTCGTAGAGGAGGTTCGGGGGGAGCCCGAGACGGTTCTCGGCCGTCTGCACGAAGCTGAAGAGGTCGTATTCCGGAACCAGGTATGTGACCTTGACCGGACGGAACCCCGCCGGCCGAAGGATCGCCGTCAGCGTCGATGGCGTGAAGTGCACCAGGTGTCTCGGAACATCGAGGTGGAACCACCCCGCTCGCCCGATCCTCGCTTCCGGGGAGCCGAAGTTCGGCACCGCGATCAGCAGCACGCCTCCCGGGCGAAGCAGCCGAGCAATCCCGCGCACCGTCGCCTCCGGGGCATGGAGGTGCTCGGCGACATGCCACAGGACCACCGCGTCGTAGGTGTCGCCTGCCGCCACCAGGTCATCGACATCGACCGCGCTGACATCGAGATCGAACACATCGCGTGCCTGCTCCGCGGCGGACGGGGATCGTTCCGTGCCGCGCACACGCCAGCGGCGCGAGCGCATCTGGTTGATGAGCACACCCGGCCCGCAGCCAATGTCGAGCACGCTCCCGGCGCCCCCGAGCAGCCGCTCGATAGTCCGGATCCGGCTCCGATGAACCAGGGAGAGCACACGGTCGATGCCCCCACGATATCGCTTGGTCGTGCTGTGGTACCCGCGCGGGTAGTAGCCGTCGAGCTCCGAGTCGGTCGGTGCCGGCGCGGTCTGCGCCAGGCCGCACCGGCGGCAGCGCACGACCGTAAACGTGTCCCCGGTCGCGGGATCCTTCGCGTCGAAGAGCGTCTCGGCCTCCGCGTCGGTGTGGCCGCACGCTGTGGGGGCGGTCACTGCGCGATCGCGATATCCGCGGGTTCCGAGCGCATCCCGGGCTCCACGAGAGCGAGCGCAAGTCCCGCGAGGATCAGCACGCCGCCGGCAACAGTGGCGAGCGACGGGACCGAGGCGAGGATGAGCAGGGCGAGCACCGCTGTGAGCGGCGGCTCTCCAAGGAACGAGACCGAGACGAGGAGCACTGGGACATGGCGAAGTGCCCAGTTGTACACGGTGTGGCCGCCGATGGTGCACACCACCGCGAGCCCGAAGCATGCAAGCGCGACCCTTGGTGAGGGAAGGTGGGCGACACCGCCGGCCGCGGCAGTCAGGGCCGCGATGAGGCACACCACCGCGTACACGATCGCGGAGTAGCCGGCGACGCCGAGATTCGCCCGGACACTGCGCCCGATGAGCAGATACCCGGCGAGACAGAGCCCCCCTGCAAGGGCGAGCAGGTCACCACCGAACGCGCCGCCGCCGACGCGGAGGTCGCCGGCGCAGGTGACGAGCATCCCGGTGATGGCCAGCGCGCCACCCGCGAGCATGCGTCGGGAAACTCGTTCTCCGAGCAGGCGTTTCCCCAGCGGCGTGACGACGATCGGGTGGAGCGATACGAGCAGGACGCTCGCCGCGACCGACGTGTACTTGAGTGACGCGGTCCAGAGGAGGAAGTGTCCCGCGAGGAACACACCGCTCACCAGGACCAGTCCGAACTGGGTCAGCCCCTTCGGCAGCACCCGGCGCCGGGCGTCGCGCAGCACCCAGGGAGCGAGCAGCACCGCGGCCATGCCCATCCGGAGCCACACGATGGTGGCCGGGTCATCGCCGGCGGCCTTGATGAGGATCGCCGAGAACGAGACGGCGATGGTGGCTGCGACCAGCGCCAACCCCGGGGAGGGAGAGCGCGAGCGCGCGACCGCGACGCTCACTAGTGGCGCTCGCGATCCCGTGCCCTCTGCAGCGCCGAGTAGCCGCCGAGCACCTCACGGATGCCGCCGTCCTCGATCGCCCATGTCCGGGTGGCGACGGCGTCGATGAGCGCCCGGTCGTGAGTGACCAGCACCATCGCTCCCGGATACTTGACCAGCGCGGCCTCGAGCACCTCCTGGGCGGGGATGTCGAGATGATTGGTCGGCTCGTCGAGCAGCAGCAGGTTGGTCTCCTCGATCGCCAGCTTGCCCATCATCAGGCGCGCCCGCTCGCCGCCGCTGAGATCCCCGACGAGCTTGAGCGTGTCGTCGCCGCTGAACAGCAGTGAGCCGAGCAGGGTGCGGGCGCGTTCCTCGCCCACCGGATGCGTGGCCAGGAGGTCGGCGAGCACGGTGCGGTCGTCCTGTCCCGCCGGGACGTCGGCGGCGCCGTGCTCGATGGACTGACCCAGATCCTGGCGGTACAACCGGCGGACGCTGCGAGGGCCGAGGGTGAGCGTGCCCTCCAGCGGGGGGAGATCGCCCGCCAGCGTATGCAGCAGCGTCGACTTGCCGCTGCCGTTCGGCCCGATCACCGCGATACGCTCGCCGGGGACGATGGTGAGCGGGGGCACGAGCAGCAGCGGCGCGTCCCTGCCGACGATCAGTCCGACGCCCTTGAGGGTCACACGGGACGCGGGCGCGCTGCTGAAGCGCAGTCGTGGCTTTCTGTCCACCGTCGGCGGCGCAACACGTTCGAGGCGGTTGAGTCGTGTCTGTCGCCCGCGTGCCTCGCGCGCACGCTGACCGGCCTTGTACTTGCGGATGAACTCCTCCTGATGGTCGATGTACGCCTTCTGTGCGGCGAACTCGCGACGCCGCCGTTCTCTGCGCTCGACCCGGAGCTTTGTGTACTGCGTGTAGTTGCCCGGGTAATCCTCGACGGTCCCGCCGGCGACCTCGATGACCTCGGTGCAGACGTTGTCGAGAAATCGCCGGTCGTGGGAGACGAGCACGAACGCAGTCGACACGCCGCGCATGAAGTCTTCGAGCCACTCGATTGCCACGAGGTCGAGGTGGTTGGTCGGCTCGTCGATGAGCAGCAGGTCGGCGTCCTGCACGAGGAGCTTGGCGAGCTCGAGGCGGCGTTTCTGTCCGCCGCTCAGCTGCGAGGGATGGCGTTGCTGCGTCTCCGTATCGAGCCCGAGTCCACCAAGCGCCTCTCGGGCGGTTGCCTCGAGCTCGTACCCACCCTGGTCGATGTAGCGATGCTGGACATCGCCATACCGCAGCAGCAACTTCTCGGCGTCGGGCCGCGTGCTGTCGGCGAGCAGGGGCTCGAGCGTGGTCATCTCGTGGTGCATCGCGGCGAGGTCTTCGCGGGAGGCCATCACCTCATCGAGGATCGTCTCGGCGACCGGTTCGGGGGCGTCCTGGGGGAGATAGCCGATGCGCAGTCCGCGCTGCCATTCAACCTCCCCCTGGGTGGGTTCGAGCGCGCCGCTGATCAGTGTCAACAGCGTGGTTTTCCCGGCGCCGTTGGCTCCGACGACGGCGATGCGCTGGCGTGTCTCGATGCGGAACGTGACACCTTCGAGGATGCTCTCGGCACCGAAGGCGACACCCACGTCGCGAAGGCTCACCAGGGACAAGCGGCTACTGCCCTGTCGCACCCTCGCGGGCGACGATGCGCCGCACGATGGCCACCGACGACGCGTACGTCGAATCCATGCCGAAGTACGAGAGACCGCGAGCGCCGAGCGTGCGAGCCTGCGTGTAGGGGGTGTCGGATGCGTAGTGGATGACCCCGAAATCGATGGGCAGCTTGGAGAAGCTGACCGGCTCGCTGGTGGGATATCGAACGGGCTGGGTCATCTCGTACACGGCGTTGCAGTATGGGCCGGCCTCCATCTCGACCACGGTGAACGCCTCGCGGTAGTAGAAGTCGAGATAGCCGCGATTTTGCAGGAAGGTCCCCCTGACGCTCACCGCACGCTGATTGTCCAGGCCGCTGCCGAAGCGCAGGTACGGGGCGATGTCTGAGACTGAGAATGCGTTGTCGAGCCAATATGTCGAGCGGCTGTGCTCGTCGTGGACGACGCTGCTGATCATCACGTCGCCAACGTCGGCGTTGAGGGTCGCGGCCTTGCCGAGGATGTACACGCCGCGAAGGTCGACGGTCTCGGCGACCTCGCGAAGGATGTTGTATGCGGCGAGCCCGAGCGGGTAATCGATGTTGACGATCACCGCCCGGCTCGCACCGAGCGCGACCGGATCGACGGGCAGCACCCGGTCGTCGCAGCGTTCGGGGCTGACCCGGTCGAGGGGGATGACCTGCGCCGCGATGTCCAGCGCGGTCCGACTGGTGACGCTGAGCGAACCTGCCTCTCGCTCCTCGCGCCGCAGCGCGGCTCGCTCGGAGTCGGGAAGGAGGCGCATGCGCTCCCGCGCCGCGTAGTACAGGAAGTTGTTCCAGTGGCCCTGCGCGGTCCCGTCCCGGAAGCGGTGGAGCTCGTCGCGAAGCTCGCCGTCACCGTCACGGTCGACGGCCGCCGCCAGCTCCTCGGCGTGGCGCGGCGCCACCCCGGTGAGCAGGTTGGCGATCGCGTGCGAGTTGCTGCTCACGAAGTACACAGGCCGGTCCAGGAGCGACTCGGACCGCATCAGGCCGGTCACCTGCTGCCACCACCGTCGGGTCACTCGCGCGTAGCCGACCTGGGTGCCGCCGAGCATGCGGACGCGGAGGGACATGCCGTGCCCTGCGATCTCCGCGAGCCGGGCACCGAAGGCAAGGCCCCAGATCTCGTACAGCTGGAGCCAGTCGTCTTCGCGGCCGCCGCACGCAGTCGCGAGCTCACCCGGTGTCGAGTCCTCGACGCGCTCGATCCCCGCGCCGTGGAGGGCGACCCGGAGCTTCTTCAACTCGATCTGGAGCGCCACCATCGTCGGGATGAGGTCGTCGACGTCTGACGCACTGGCGATGAGCACGGCGAGGGTTCCGTCTCCGTCGTCGTACCAGCGCCGCCGCCGGCCGGGGGCGCTGACCTCGGTCCACTCGGGGAATGGCCGGAAGCCGCGCTGGGCGAACACCTCGGCGGACTGACCCATGACCACGAGACGTGCTCGGAAGATCGCGTCGGGAAGCCGGCGGATCGCGTAGAGGAGGGCACCGAGGTCGAGTTCGATCGATGCGGCGAGCGGATGGAGGCTCGATCCCATCGCCTTGTGCGAGTGCTCGAAGACGCGCAGCTGGGTCTCGCCGCTGCTGCGCAGGATGGTCGTGTAGGTCCGGTGGTAGACCTCGACAGCATCGACCAGGGCTGTCTCCTCGGCAGAGGCGGGCTCTCCCTGGGACAGGCCGGTGAGGGGAGTCGGCGGGGCAGGCCCGCGTCCCAGCTCGTGCAGCGCCATCGCCTCCATTGTCGCCGCTCTGCGTACAGCGGGCACATCGGGCTGGCTATCCTGCCCCGGCTGTGGGACGAATCGCGGTGACTGGATCGGTTGCCTTCGACACGATCATGGAGTTCGCCGGCCGCTTCGGCGACTACATCCTGCCTGAGAAGACCAACGAGCTCAACGTCGCATTTCTCGTCGAGCGGCTCGAGCGGCGCCGCGGGGGCACCGCCGCGAATATCGCCTTCACCCTGGCGTTGCTGGGCGAACGGCCGCTGCTCTGCGCCGCCGTGGGTGGGGGAGACTTCGTCGACTATTCCGCCGCCCTCGAAGCCGAAGGCGTGGACATCTCAGGAGTGCTGACCTGCGACGACGTCAGCACCGCGACCGCGTTCATCACGACGGACAAGGACGGCAACCAGATCACGGCGTTCCACCCGGGCGCGATGGCGCGGGCCGCTGGAGTCGACCTGAGCGGCCACGGCGAACTTTCGGAGGTCGTTGTCGGCGCCGACGACGCGGCCGCCATGGCTCTGCATGTCGAGCAGGCGCGAGCGCTGGGCGCCCGCCTCGTCTTCGTGCCCGCGCAGCAGATCCCCGCGATGCCCGACACCGTGCTGCGCCGCGGTCTCGAGGAGGCCTGGATCATCGGCGGCAACGACTACGAGTTCGAGATGATCCGCGACCGGACGGGTCTCTCCATCGATGCGCTGCGCGAGTCGCGCACCGTCGCGGTGACCCGCGGGTCGGCGGGAAGCGAGCTGCACTCGCCGGATGGCGTTGTGGTGATCCCGGCCGCGCCGGTCGGCGAGGCTGTCGACCCGACGGGCGCAGGCGACGCGTACATCGCCGGGATCGTGGCGGGTTTCAGGTCGGGTGCATCGCCGGACGTCGCGGGCCGGATCGGGTCGCTCGCCGCCGCGTACGTCGTCGAGCAGCACGGGCCGCAGCGCCATCGCTTCGATGCGACGTCATTCCGTGACCGGTATGCGTCCGCGTTTGGCGTCACCCTGAACGTGCTGTCGGAGGGCTGGGCGTAGAGTGATTGGCCATCGGACATCGCATCGGTGCCAGCGGGACACGCCTCCTCGTCACCCTCACTTCGAGATGGCCAAGCGCGACGTGCAGCTCGGCGTCGCGGCCCTGTGCATCGGCGGCGGTCAGGGCATCGCCATGGTGCTCGAGCACAGTTAGAGACCAGTGAGCCGGTATACGGCGATCCCGACGTATACGAGCCCGAAGAGCAACAGAAGGAAGTACACGAGCCGAGGGGCCTTGCCCCATATGGCAATCGCCGTGCCGATCAGCCAGGCGGCACCAGCTAGTGATTCGAGGGTTTGCCATATTCCGACGACGACTGCTCGGTATAGTGCCGTGAACACCAGGTCGATGTTCTGCTTTCCGCCGGACGAGGCCAGGTGATACTGGTCGATGAGGTATGGGGCGGCGGTTGCCATGACAACAGCCCCGGCCGAACCGATGACCACGAGACACATTCCGGCGACGGCGTACAGGTTGATGAGTCTGGCCCCAGCATGACGGTCCCGGAGATACAGCACCACGGGTGCGATGCACAGGTAGCCGAACATGTCGATGATGCTCCCCCACTCGATCAGCCGCGCACTCGACTGCGACGCCAGCAGCACGATCGGCGACACGCTGAGGCTCACGGAGAAGCCGGCGGCAGCAGAGTAGAAGACCAACGACCCCATTTCCAGGAGGATGGCGAGGACCGCGAACACGACCGCGGCCTGGACGGGAACGGCCGCGGCGCTGGCCGTCGGACGGTCCGGTCGCGCGGCGTCAGAGATTTCTGAAGGCTTCATATACCGAGATCACCGTGCCGCCTGTGAATGAGTTCGATTCGACGAGCCTGAGACGCAGAGGCGCGAGCAGGTCTTTGAACAGCGGCATCCCGCTGCCCAGGGCAACTGGGCTGATGACAAGCCGATATTCGTCGATCAAGCCCTTGCGCGAAAGCGCCTGCACAAAGCTAGCGCCACCGTGAGCCATGATGTCCTTGCCAGGCTCACTCTTGAGGCGGGCGATCTCCTCGCTGAGGTCGCCGCGG